>Ga0207049_1049_pt3 | contig 13374 bp, 12 predicted proteins | sample Alteio_BWMinCont_63_FD_153305 | JGI IMG/M metagenome (GOLD analysis project Ga0207049, IMG submission 153305) | Enriched cells from forest soil in Barre Woods Harvard Forest LTER site, Petersham, Massachusetts, United States -... | ecosystem: Environmental > Terrestrial > Soil > Temperate forest >... | reverse complement strand
GACAATTTGCGCGCGCTAATCGATCCCAAGCGCCGAGCGGGGCAGGGCAGGGGACGCGCGGCCCGCCCGCGCGACAGCGGCGGCCGCTGGTCTCTGCTCTTCACCGAAAAAATGGACGACCGCGCGCCGGCCATCGAATCGACCTGCCGGGTTCTTCTGCGCCGCTACGGAATCGTGTTCCGCGAGCTCCTCCCGCGCGAATCGATCGAGCTTCCCTGGCGCGAAGTCCTCATCGCGCTGCGCCGCCTCGAAGATCGCGGAGAAATTCGCGGAGGCAGATTTGTAAACGGCTTTCTGGGCGAGCAATTCGCGCTGCCCGTTGCAGCGGACTCGTTGCGCGCTTCGCGATCGCAGACGCCCACGCATCAGACGATCCGTATCGGCGCTGCGGATCCGTTGAACCTCGTTGGAATCATTCTTCCCGGCGAACGCATCCCTACCAACTCAGGCCGAACCTTCGCGTTGCGCGACGGCGTAGTTATGGAAACCGAGCCACTCCCAATCGATAACATCCGTGCCGCGCGAGCCGTCTAGACCGTGCCTGAGTTTTCTCGATGGACCCCGAGATGCTCTTGGGGACGCTCGTAGTTGAATGCACGAGGGGTTCGCTGACTCCCCGGAATCGTGGTCGGTTGAGAGTTTGGTGCTGCCGCGCAACAGTCCCAACTAGCAGAAACTAAAGCAGATTATCTCTGTTAGACGACGAGGTTTCCATTTTACGCCCGAGTCGAGTCAGTTAGCTGGCGCTTCTGCAAGGGATCCGAGTTGGCGATCCCGCTCTAGCTCGCTGGTTCTCGCCGAAGCGGGCCGGCTCTCGACTGCCGGTGTCTCGTTTTCACTAGTAATTCATTGACATGCCTCGACATGTTTTCCCGATTCGCCTCCCCTTTCTCTCTGTTAGCCTGTCAAACAACGAATGTTCACTAGGCCACGGTTCGCCTGGGCGATAAAAACCAAGCGGAATGACCTGTCGGAGATGGTATTTGGGAGTATTGCATTGCGAATACGAACTGGTCATTTTGTCAGGTTAGTTGTGCAGGCTCGATTTTTCGAAATTGTAATTGCTCTGGGGCTACTGCTCTTCGGTAGCCAGATTGTTGCCGCCCAGGACGCCCAGGTTCCCTCGACCGATTCGCAGCAAACCACCCTGATCAACAATCTGTTGCAACGGATTGATCAGCTCGAAGCGCGCGTCAAAGAGCTGGAAGCGAAAGAAGGCATTACAGCAACGCCAGCAGCCCAGCCCGCACCGCAACCTGCAGCCCAGCCTGCACCAAAACCAACACAGGAAGCTCAGGAAATGCCGATGGGGCCGCCACCTGCTCCGGAAAACATTCCGGTCGGCGTGCCTTCGCTCAAGATTCGCGGGTTCTCAAACGTCCTCTGGTCCGGCAGCGACCAGAAAGGTACGACGAATTCCTTTGCTCTCGGCCAAACCGACTTGTTCATCACCTCGGTTTTGTCCCGCAGAATCGACATGCTTTCCGAGGTCGTCTTCGAGGCGGACACAAAGAACAATATGGGCGTGGACTTGGAGAGAATGCTTCTTCGTTACTCCTTCAACGACTATTTCAAAGTCAGCGCCGGCCGTTATCACACCGCGATCGGTTTCTACAACACCGCCTACCATCACAGCACCTGGATGCAAACGGCCGTTGACCGGCCGTTTATCTTTCAGTTCGAGGACGATGGCGGCATCCTCCCGATCCATAACATTGGACTGTCAGCGACTGGAATTATTCCGTCAGGACACTTTGGGCTGCATTACGTCGCGGAAATTGGGAATGGGCGCGCCTCTCGGACTCCCCTTGAGGAAGCCGTTCAAAACAGAGTGTCCGATCATAACGGTAAGGCTTTCAACATAGCCTTATTCGCGCGTCCGGAGATGGTGCCGGGCTTCCAATTCGGCGCTTCGTATTATCACGACAATCTCGTCCCCCAGGGATTGCCGACCGTCCATGAACAGATCTTCTCGGCGCATGCTGTCTACCAGGGAACTCATTTTGAGTTTCTAAACGAAGCAATTTTAATCCGTCATCAATGGAACGCCGTCCCCGCCGCGTTCAATACCCCCGCCTTTTACACGCAGATTTCGGAAGGGATCGGCTTGTTCCGGCCTTATTTTCGTTACCAATACCTAAATGCGTCAAATGCGGAGCCGATTTTCGGGGATGTAAGCCGGCGGAACGGGCCTTCCTTCGGCATCCGGTACGATATCGGCGAATTTGCGAGTTTCAAAACCGAGATCAACCGGACGGACTTGCGTCAGACGAAGCCCGTGAACGGAATCACGACGCAAGTGGATTTCACATTCTGATCGTGCGGATGTGGGTGTAGCGCGGCAATGATCCAGAAAAATCACGGTGCAGCGCGGTTTTCGGATCGAAGCTCCCGCCTCTTGCAGACTATCTCTTTCCACATGCAGGAGACATGCTGAAAACGATTTCTGCGCGAAAATACTTTCAGGTTCTCGCTCTCCTGGGCGCGACCGTTGCGATCGGTCTGTCCGGAGTTCTGGCTCAATCCGATTCTCACGTCTCTTTCGCCGTCGTCGTCAATCCCCGCGTCCCCGTGGACGACATCAGCCTCGAAGACCTTCGCAAGATTTTCCTCGGCGAGCGGCAATTCTGGAGCAGCAACATGCCGGTCGTTCCTTTGATCCGCCCGCAAGGCACGCCGGAGCGCGAAGTGATGCTGCGCGTTGTTTACAGGATGTCGGAAACGGAATACAAGAAATATTGGATCACCAAAGTGTTTCGCGCGGAGGCGACCAACGAACCAGCGGTTGCGTTCACGAATTCGTTCGCCAATGACGCGGTTTCCGCGATTCCCGGCTCGATTACCTGCGAGAGCCTCAAGGATGTGCCCCGTGGCGCGAAAGTTCTGCGAATCGACGGGCACAAGCCCAGCGAGCCGGGGTACCCTTTGCGGTGACGAAATCTCCGCGCCCGTTCCGCTATCGACATTCGTATGAGACTTAGTACTCGTGCTTCGGAACAGTTCCTGGTCGCCGGCGCCGTCATCCTGACGATGACGGTGGCGTTTGGCGTTTACCGCTTGCGCGGGCAGGCCGACGAAAGTAAGGCCATGCAAATCCTGCTGGGGCGGATCGAATCGCAGACCATCCGGTTGCAGGGCCTTCAGTGGCATGCGGCGGCAAATCGCCAAGTCAGTTCGGAGTTCCTCGGCCAACTGAGGAGCGCCCGGCTGGACATGCTCCAAACCGCGAAGGAGTTGAAGGCGCACGATCCCAGTGAGGAAATTCTGGGGCCGTTTTACAAAGCCTACGCGGACTACGTCGCGACTGTCGATCAGGAACTGCTCCTCATCGCGGTCGGCCATAGCCCCGAAGCCCTCAAACTCGATGACGAAGTCGGCGGCCCGCAGTACAACGCCCTCACGGAGGCCATCGAAGCCGCAGGCGCGGTTTACAGCGCCCGCGCCCGCGACTCGCAGCGCAAGGCCGAGCTTCAATCCGTACTGGAAATCACGATCCCCGCGCTCGTCGTCTTCATTTTGTTATGGCGGTTGCAGCGGGTCCTGCTGAAGAACGAGGAGCGGTTTCGCTCGCTCTCGGAAAACGCGTTTGACATCGTGGCGATCATCGATCGCGCAGGGAGGCTCAAGTACCTCAGCAGTTCCGTCGAGAGTATCCTGGGATTCCCTCCCTCCGCCGCAAAGAACAAGGACTTTTTGACTTTTGTGCATCCGGAAGACCGCACTCTGGCGCAAAGCTGGGTTGCGGACGTGGTGCAATCGAGCGGCAAGCCGGTGCCGGTGGAACTGCGGCTGCAGCATGCAAAAGACGGCTGGATCCAGGCGGAGGCGGTTGCCCGTAACCTCCTCGAAGATCCCAACATTCAGGGTCTCGTCGTCAATTGCCGCGACATCTCCGCGCGAAAAAGCGCAGAGGAGCGCCTGACCCACAACGCGTTCCATGACGTCCTGACGAATTTGCCGAATCGCGCCTTGTTTTTGGACCGGCTGCGCCGCGCGTTTTACCACGCCAAGCGCCATCCGGACTACAAGTTCGCCGTCCTGTTCATCGACCTGGATAATTTTAAGATCGTGAATGACAGCCTGGGGCATACGTGCGGAGATCAGCTCATCAGCGCCGTCGCGGACCGTTTGGTTCACGCGCTGAGGCATGAGGAAGGCGTCTCACGAAGCCCAATCCGCATCGGGCCGGACCGCCCGCCCGGCGATGACACACTCGCGCGCTTTGGCGGCGACGAGTTTACGGTCTTGCTCGTTGACATCGAGCACCCGAGAAACGCGCTGCGCGTCGGAACGCGTATTCACGAGTTCATGGCCGCGCCTTTTATCCTCGGCGGGCAGGAAATTTACGCCACTGCGAGCATCGGAATCGCTACGAATGACACGCCGGGAAGCCAGCCGGAAGATCTCCTCCGCGCGGCGGACACCGCGATGTATCGCGCCAAGACGTCAGGAAAAGGACGCTGCGAGGTTTTCAATACCGAGATGCACTCTCTTGCGGTCAATCGCCTGAAGCTCGAGAGCGATCTGCGAAGGGCCGTCGAGCGGAGCGAATTCAGTCTCAACTACCAGCCGATCGTCTCGCTCTCCACAAACCGGATCGTGGGTTTCGAGGCGCTGATTCGCTGGGACCGCCCTCAGGTCGGCATGATTCCTCCGGCGGAATTCATCACCACCGCCGAAGAGACCGGAATGATCATTCCCATCGGCCAGTGGGTCCTGCGCGAAGCCTGCGGGCGGGCGCGCGAATGGAATGCCGCGCATCCCAACAGCACGCCCGTCACGATGAGCGTAAACATTTCCTTCAAGCAGTTTGCTCAGCCCGACCTGATTATCCAGATCCGCCAGGCATTGCAGCAATCGGGCCTCGATCCCGCGCTTCTGAAGCTGGAAATCACGGAAAGCCTGGCCATGTCCGACGCGGAGCGATCGGAAACAATTCTCTGGCTGTTGAAGGGGTTGGGAATCGGGCTGAGCATCGACGACTTCGGTACCGGATATTCCTCGCTCAGCTACCTGCGCCGCTTTCCCGTGAACACGCTCAAGATCGACCGCTCATTCATCTCCGGCATCGGGAACGATACGGAAAGCGCGGAAATCGTCCGCACCATTGTGACGCTCTCCCACAATCTGGGCCTCGACGTCGTTGCCGAGGGAGTGGAAACCGCCGAACACGCGGCGATGTTGAAGCAATTCGGGTGCGAATTCGCCCAAGGATATTTCTACTACAAGCCGATGAGCAGGGAAGCGGCCGAAGCGTTACTCGAAAATCAGAAAACGTCAAAAGTATAGCGCGCCTCGTCGTCTGACGTGAAATTTCCGCGCCGCGCCCGCCCGCTGCCCTACTTACTTAGCTGCCCATCCCGATCTGCCCGCTCCCGTCTCCGCCGTTCCAACACACCTCGTTGCCGTTGTTGCTGAACGCGCGCTCAAGAAAACGATCTGGCGAACGTTCCTCGAGCTAGTGTGGGGCTCAATCAATGCGATTCAGTGTTGGGACGAAATTCGGGGCTGAGCCCCGAGGTTAACCCCACCTGGTGTGTGCTATACGTCCTGTGAGTGCTACGTCGGAAGGGCTACAGAAGAATTGTTACTTGACGTATATATAAACTAATACGAGTATCTCCGCCACTAACCCCCGCCTACGTTCCAGGCGATCTGTCGCTGCAGGAGTGCCCCTGTTCAGGATGCGGCACCCAAAGTAGCTCAGACAGGTGGACGACTATGAATCGAGCCGCAAAGTTGTCGCTATTGGTGTTGCTGTTCGCCGTTTCATCGCGGGCACAAACGTCACCAGGCATAGCCGGGGCGTATATTTTACCGGATCACATCCAGCCGGCTCGAAACAGAAATGTTTTTGCTCAGCCATTTCTGGACACACGAGATGCCTTCCTGTTCAAGGACAAGGCTGAATCCATTCTCGCGGTAACGCAGGGATTCTTCCTGGTTTCCGACGGGATCGTTACTCGCGATTGTGTGCGACGCGGCATTTGCGTAGAAGCCGACCCGGCAGTCAGGTTTCTTACAGGGCCTCACCCGACTTGGAGCCGAATGGCGCCTCTGGGAGCGGTTCAAGAGGTTGTTGGAATCTGGCTAGGAACTGAGATGAAGCGCAGCCGAAACCCTTTTTTCCGGAGAGTCTGGTGGATTCCGCAGGTCGTAGGAATCGGAGGAAATCTAACTGGAACGGCGCACGGAATGCTAATGAGGTGAACCAACCAACCTGAGTTGGCTAACGATCTCAGCCAACCAGGCCTCTAGTAGTGACCGCTGGTCGGGCGTCATCTCTGTGAAGGCTAGGCCCATCCCGAATCCCGTGTCAGAATAGACCACTTTGGCCTTGGTCTCGAAAACCCCGTGATCCCTAAGAATCCGCAACCCGACCAGCGTACCCTCGGGGAACGAATTTAGTGTGTCGACGTAGCAGCCCCCAAGGCCAATTTCCGAGGTGCGCCCGGAGAGCAACGCCCGAGAATGCGGCTCGGTCACCTCGGCGGAAGCGACCAGTGGGCAGCGCCGAACAGAACGCTGCTTAGGTGGTAGCGAGGGCTGGTTTCTTCGGATCACTGAGTCCTTCTCACATTCCGATTCGACGAGGTCTGCCACCCGAGCTCGGCCCTGGCCCGGAGACTCTATTCCAGTTTTATGGCTTCCCTAAGCGTCCCAACACGCCGTGTCGTAACTTCCCAAGACTGCGGTTCAAGAAATGTTCGCGCTCAAGAAACGGTATGACGGGACGGCACCGGCTTCCTAGATTCGCGCGCGCCCGCCTGATTCGAGCGTCAGCTTTGAAGTAAATCAAACCCCTATCGAGCACCTCAACCGCGTCGTCCCGTCGCCCAGCAGACAGGTAGACCTCCGCCAAATTCAAGTAGAGCTGCGCTTCATTGCGTTTCAAGCTTAAAGCCGTCTCGCAAAATTTCACTGCCTCGGACCACTTCCGTTGCGCTCGGGCGACGGCCACTCCGAGAAAGGAAAGGTAGTATGGGTTTTGTTGCTGCAATTCGGAAGCGTGCCGCAGGTACTGAAGGGCTTCGACCGAGTGGCCCTTTCGCAAGAGCCCGATTCCTTGCTTGAATTCGGCGAGAGCAGAATCTTCTGCCATTTTCCGTCTTCTGTCCTTTCTTCGGCGTGTCACAAACCGAAGACGACTATACCCTGTGGTTGACCTTAATTTATGCAATCGCTTCCGGCAAATCTACTGGTCCAGGGGACAGTTCGGAGACAGGGGGAACTTTCCACCCGATTGAGCTCAATAGACGCTCTTCTCGGAAAATGCCAATTCGCCGCGCGAGTCAACTATGACGACCACATTCCTATAGAGGATCTATGCACTCGGATTCAAAGCAGGCGGCGTTCCCGGTTAGGGACAGCGACGGATGCTTGTCTCTGCGTCTGGCGTCGCTGTCTTGCCGCGCAGACATGATAGAGACGACTCTGCAATAAAGCAGTTTAGTCGGGGCAAATGGAATAATGTTTACAGGTAGCCGTATCAAGGTATATATAGAAACCGGGTCTTACGGACGAGCGTATCTGGATCTGGCAGCTTCCGTGACGAGAGAAGAACACGACACATTCAAAATCCGCTCTAATTCTACGCGGTTTGCATTCGAAGTCGAGTCAGGGATCGAACCGGGGGGGCCATGAACTTAACACCATCGTGGATGTGCAAGGTAGCGCTTACGGTTTCGGGAATTGCGCTTGTTTTGTTCTTAATGGTTAGGAGAACTACCGCCCAGGGCACGGGCGCAAGGATTCCCATCGTTTCCGACTGGAGCCATCAGCATCTGGTCTTTTCCGCTCCTCAATCGATCTGGCATGCGTGGCGATTACAACGGGAACCTCGGTATTGGCACCAGTGGTCCCGGCAGAACGAATGGGCCCTGCGCTCAGCAAATCCACGCACCGAGAGCGATCACGATGATCGGGACGATGACCGGGACCGCGATCGTGACAACGATCGGGACGATGGCGGCGAAGGTCATAGGCGAGGTCAAGCTCAGAATCCGCTGCACAGGGATTGGGCTGTGTCGTTGGGCACCCTCGGGACGCTTGGCGCAGGGCAGGCACCCGCGAAATTCGGGTTTGACGTGACCACTGCCAGCTGCACGGCCGATTATGTGGCCTTTACAACGAGTCTGGTCGGTTCTTCCACTGCGCCAAGCATAGTCGGTTTCGATGAGCTCTATTCCACCCAGGGCAGCGTGGGCGGTTTGTGCAACATGAACGGCCCCTCGGTCAAATGGGCTTACAACACAAATCTTCCGAGTGACACCACGGGTACAACGCTGACCTCTGCCGCTGTCTCTCTGGACGGGACAAAGGTCGCGTACGTCGAGTCAAGGCCCAGTGCCAACGGTGGCGCGATCCTCCACATTTTGAATTGGAGCCCTACGGGGCAGGGAACGATCGCCGCCCCCGTGATGCCCGATACGATCCTTACGGCGGGCCAAAACTGGACGGCAAATTGCCCTGCTGCCAACTCCTGCATTTCAAATATCATTTTGAGCGGGGCCCAACCGGATACCAATTCACCGCCTTTCGTCGATTACGCGGCTGACGTGATCTATGTCGGCGACGACAATGGGGTCTTGCACAAAATCACCGGGGTCTTCCTCGGAGCACCTGCCGAAGTCCTCACAGGCGGTTGGCCGGTGACGGTCCATACCGGATTTGTTCTTACGGGTCCTGTCTTTGAGGCAATCTCCCGAAACATCTTCGTGGGCGATTCGGGCGGGCAGCTCAGCTTCGTAAAGGAAGTGGGCAGTTCAGTTGGTACATGCGCTTCTGGCAGCCCGCCATGCCTGGGTTCGGTCAACGCGGCGCTGGGCGGTTCCCTCATTGACTCTCCCATCGTTGATTCGTCTTTCGGCAAGGTGCTCGTCGTCGATGGCAAAGATGTGAACAACGGATCGGCATACCAGTTCGACACTGCATTGACCGCCGGATCCAAGGTCACTGTCAACATTGGAGGGAGTGGTGCGGGTTCTAATCTTTACTCGGGAGCGTTTGATGATGCCTATTTTTCTGCAGGACCCGCTTCCGGCCATCTCTACACTTGCGGGAAAGACCCTGCAAATACTGACCAGCCTGCAATTTACCAGCTTAGCTTCAATAGCTCCGGAGTACTGAGCACTTCTGCGGGCACTCCGCTAGTAAGTCTGGTTTCCGCCAATGGTGCTGCGTGCTCTCCGGTTACCGAATTACTGAATGGCACCGATCGGATTTTCTTTAGTGTCACCAACTCCGCATGGGCACCGATCCTCCTCTTTGGCGTGAAGATAGGAGGAGGAAATGCTACCGGATGCCAACCCATCTCAATCTTCACCAGCAGTGGCTGTGTTATGTCGATTACGTTGGGCTCGTCGCTCCCTGCGACAACTACGGCCGGAATTCCCGCCAGCGGCGGCTCGAGCGGGATCGTCGTTGATAACGTCGGGGGAGGAGCCCAGGAGTCCAGTCTGTACTACACCTATTTGAGCCCCTCGACCAATACCAATAATGCTACCTGCAACGGAACCACCGGCGTGGGATGTGCCGTGAAGGTGACGCAATCCGGTTTGAACTAGACGCGCAAGTATCGCGCTAAGAAAACCGCATTAAGACGAGACTAATTTCTGTTGGCGCTCCTGCATGGCTTGCCTTCTCCATGCGCCGCATGTGGCGTAAGTATTCCCCTCTCTGTTGAATCCGGAGCGCTGAACCTTGCGTCGGGCACTACTTTAGTGCGTAGATGTCGTATGAGACCGTGGCGCCGGCACGCTCGCCGACCGCGACCGCCTGCAGCCGGGTGAGCCAGGCGTAGCGCGAATCGCCGGTCTCAAAGAGGGGAGCGGCGCGCAGCGATGCGCCCGTGTCTGTCGTCTGGCCGATGCCGTTGTACGTCACGAGAATGATCGCTCCGTCGTCCGTTTTCAGCGTGAGGCGAACATCGAGCCGGTAGCTGCCGTCGGCCCGGTTGGTGATCCAGTCGCCAGCCGGCGTCTGTACCGACGCCTTGAGACGCGGGCCTTCGAAGCGGCCGCCGACGATCTGCACGATTGTGCGCATCCCCTGCGGGGCGTTTTCGACAACGGTGCGCGTGCCGATTTCGGCGCTCAGCCTGCCAAGGTACTCGAAAACCGGCGCGCGCGGTGTCTCTATGGCCCTTTCGGCCCTGGAAGCGGGCGCACTGGGCACCCTTGTGGAAGTCTGAGCGACAGCGGATAGACCGCAGGTAGTCATTCCGAGCCAGATCACCAACGCAGTCACGACACGCATCGTCCCTCCTTGGTTGAACAGTTGAACGAGTTGAGCGAGTTGAACGGCCGATTATAGCCACGTCGACACAAGCAACACGAGTTGGAATTGGGTTTGGCTAGCCTGTGGCTCCAACGCTTGACACTACCGAGACGAAAGCGGGCTGGCTCCTGAACACGCCTCGTACAAGCGGGTCCGCAACGCGGTCGACAACTTGGGCCGCCGGCTCCTGAGCCTGGAGGACGACTAATGGCAGCCTGGTGGATTACTTCCGTTTGGCGACCATCCGACCGGAACCCAGCGCGAGAGTAATAAAGGCCGCCGCATCGGTAAAGTGTTGGCCACGATTACCAACCGATTTGGCCCATCCGCTTAAGGATAATCGCGCTGTACTTATTCATGCGCTCGGGTCGTCGCTTCAGGGGAGCCGGCAGAATTGCAGCGAGGCGCGCCGCCTGTTGCCGATCGATATTCCGGGCTGCGGTTTCGTCGTAGTAACGACACGCCGACTCTGCACCATAAATACCAGGGCCCCATTCGACCACGTTGAGGTATATCTCCAGAATACGCTGTTTGCCGAGGACGAATTCGGCTACCGGTACCAGTGTGGCCTCCGCGCCCTTGCGGAGGAAAGAGCGGCCCGTTCCGAAGAATAGGTTTTTTACGAGTTGCTGCGTAATGGTGGAAGCTCCGCGAGTGCGATCGCCTTCCAAATCGTCTTCGGCAGCGATTTGGATCTCGTGCCAATCGAATCCATGATGCTGGTAGAAGCGCGAGTCCTCTGCGGCGATTACAGCGTGCTGGAGATCGGCCGAGATTTGGCTGAGCGGAATGAATCTGTAGCGTTCGCGATACGGTGTGCGGTGAATCCAGGCCTGCAAGCGGCGCTGGATGTGCACCGCGGTTGTCGGTGGGTCGATCCACCGGGCGGTCACCATGAGCAGCGCTGCAAGCAACCAAAGAAGCACCACGCCGATGACAAGCCATCGAATAGCGGATCGGAGGAAGTCCGTCCGAAGCGGGGCCTGGGCGTCCGGGGTCTGGGCATCTGTGTCCGGCATTGCAGTCACATTTAAGAATAATAGCCTGGGCCGGGTTGCTGATGGATGATCTTGTGCGTGCGAACACAGAGCGCTGCGTTCTTGATTGATGCAAACCGTGAAGCCATGAACCCATCATCACTGAATTCCCAGTTTTCATTTCCGTAGGAGCGATACCGAGCGCCAGCATCATTCGGGTAAACCGGGAAATGAGCTGCAGTTATATCTTGATCCGAACCTGATGAGCAGGTTTAGGTTGCGGACTAGAATGCAGAGTCAGACTGTTGGCGAGGAACAATCACGGTATGAGCCTGCGTCTCCTCGCCGGAACTACTCGCCCGTGATCGGTTGGAACGCCTCATAAGGTAGAGGACGAATCTCCGGGTTCCGCATAATGACTCGCGCGCAGGTATTCCACCGGAGAATCGCATCGTCATTGCGGGGCGGGCGCAGAGCTTCTGCCCGTTCGAAGTGCTCCATTGCTTCCCGGAGTGCGTAAAATGCGAACGAGGCGCTGCCAGCTCCGCCTTGGCGAAGATGGGCGTGCGCGCTTCTCTCTGAAATGATCCCCGCGTAGTAGGCGCGCTCGTAGTCGCCCTTGATCTGGGGCAGAATCTCTCTAGCTTTCGCCACGGTCATTTCTCCCCCAAACTGATCCGTTCGTGCCAGCAACAGCGCAATCAATGTTTGTTGGTGAGCGGGTGCTGTCGTCAAAATATCCAAGCAGATGCTTTCTGCCTGGCTAGGTTCGTTCAGAAGGCGGTAGCGTTCCACTCTTGCAAGCGCCTCCGGAATACTCTCCACTGAGATTGGCTTCAGATCGAAGTACATGAAAACCTCCTATTGTCCACTCGGACTGAACACGCGGAACAGTTTCGATAGTGGATCGAAGAAACGATCTACCACACGTTCCTTCAGGGGAATAATCGCGTTGTCGGTAATGGTGATGTTTTCAGGGCACACCTTGGTGCAGCATTTCGTGATGTTGCACAACCCGATGCCCTGCCGTTCCTTCAAATCGCCGAGGCGATCCTCCACGTCGAGCGGATGCATTTCAAGCGCGGCCACGTAAACCAGAAATCGCGGGCCGATGAATTGGTCGTGCATATGGTGGTCGCGCAGTACGTGGCACACGTCCTGGCAAAGGTAGCACTCAATGCACTTCCGAAACTCCTGCACCCGGTCAACGTCTTCCTGAGCCATTCGCCACGTTCCGTCGGGCGCATCGGGAGTCCGCGGCCTGAATTTCTTGATGCGTTTTTTCACCTCATAGTTCCAGGAAACATCAGTGACGAGGTCCCGTATGTGCGGAAACGCCTTCATCGGCTCAACCGTTACCGGCCTCTCGAGCGGAATCGAATTCAGGCGCGTCATGCACATCAGCCGGGGCGAGCCGTTGATTTCCGCGGAGCAGGAGCCGCACTTGCCCGCCTTGCAATTCCAGCGCACTGCGAGATCGAACGCCTGCGATGCCTGAATCCGGTGAATCGCGTCAAGCACCACCATTCCATCCGAGATTTCGATGGTGTAATCGCGGTATTGTCCAGCGCCCAGTTCTCCGCGCCAAATTCGGAACGTTGCATTCGCCATTACTTCATCTCCTGAATGATCTGCTTTAATTCATCGGGCATCGGCGGGATCGGCTCGCGGCGCAACTGGGCCTCGCCTGATGCGCCTTTCGAGATCACGATGTTGAAGCCGGCGTACGCGTCGTTTTTCGTTGGGAAGTCGTCGCGGAATTGCGCGCCGCGGCTTTCTTTTCGTTCCAGCGCCGCACGCGTAACCATCTCCGACACCACAACCAGATTTTGCAAATCGAGGGCCGCATGCCACGCGGAGTTGTATTCGCGATGTCCCGGAACTCCCGCATTTTCGGCCTGCTTCTTGTATTCCCCAATCGTATTGAGCGCCTGCAGCATTTCATCTTCCTGGCGGACAATGCCGACCAAATCCTGCATGGTCTCCTGCAATTTGTATTGAATGGCGTACGGCGCAGGGCCCCGGTTCTCGAACGGTTTCAGGGCGCGCGTCTCCGCCGCCGCGAGTTCCTCCGGATTCACTTTTCTCTGAGAATGTTCTTTCGCAAAACGCGCCGCGT
>Ga0207049_1127_pt1 | contig 13398 bp, 9 predicted proteins | sample Alteio_BWMinCont_63_FD_153305 | JGI IMG/M metagenome (GOLD analysis project Ga0207049, IMG submission 153305) | Enriched cells from forest soil in Barre Woods Harvard Forest LTER site, Petersham, Massachusetts, United States -... | ecosystem: Environmental > Terrestrial > Soil > Temperate forest >... | reverse complement strand
CAGCGTTTATTTTGCCGGGAACAAACCCATCGGCGCGAACCTGATGCTGGTGAACCATGACCGCCTGCTCGATAAGTTTTTCTGCATGCGCACGGAAGAAGGGCAGCACTACAACCTTTATTTTATCAGCTGGTTTGCCAATTTGCAATTCTGCCTCGATAAAGGTTTAAAAACCTACCAGAGCGGTCAGGCAGGCTATGAAACCAAGTTAAGGCTCGGAAGTGTACTGGAAGAGAACTGGATGTATTTCCATCATTGCAACCGCTTTGTCGATAAGCTGCTGAAGCTGGCCTCGCCGCTACTCGCGTTCGATATACCTGAGATGTCATCCTCAGGATGACAAGGTGCCCGTGCGCGCCAGCGCGGTTTCCACCGGTACGGGCGGTGAAAATAAATAACCCTGGAATAAATCCACGCCGAGTAGCTTCAACGCCTGATGCGCTTCCTTGGTTTCCACGCCTTCGGCGATGACCATGCTGCCGACCTCGTGCGAGATTTCAATCAGCGCGCGGATAGTTTCACGCGTGCCCGGCTCATCGATTTTGCGCACCAGCTGCATATCTATTTTGACGAAGTCGGGGCGGATTTCAGGGATAAGTTTACGCGCTGTATCTATCGACGAAATATCGTCCAGCGCGATGGAGTAGCCACGCGAGCGGGCGTAATCGCAGACGTTATTCAAATGCCCCAAATCACGCGGGGTTTCCGAATTAGTAAAATCGAGGACGATATGTTTGGCCACCACGCCGAAACTTTTCGCGGTATCGCTCAATCCTTCGAGATAGACGGAAGGGCGATGGATAAAACCGGGGAAGAAATTCACGAACAGAAAGCCGTTAAATTCGCTGCTGACGAAAGTTTTTATAGCTTCCACATGCAACATGCGGTCAATCATATATTCGATGCCCAATACCTTGCTTGCGGCAATAATTTTGTCGCCGCCAACGATGCGGCCATCGATGGCCTTGGCGCGCGCAAAGGATTCATAGCCAAATGTTTTTTCGTTGCCGCCGATGACCGGCTGCAGGTAACACATCACACGGTCTTCGATCAAGGCGTCGCCAAGCCACATACTATCGGCAATAACCTGGATCGCAGCTGGCGTACGGCATTCGGAATCCACCCGCCGCATCAGCCCTTCCATATCGGGAGCAAGGGCGACTTCGACATCCTCAAGCGCGCCCAAACTTTCCAGCCCGGCATAGACCTGCTGCCACACCGCATTCCAGTTACGGCCGGTACGGATGGACATGCTTTCTTCATTGTTTTTGCGTAAACCTAGTTTCTCGAGGCAACTCTGGACAAGTATGGAAAAATCCCCCGTCTTTGGATAGAGCGCGAGCCAGTAATCATCATGCTGATGCCACGGCAGGTTAAAATTTTTCAGTAATGGGGCAGGCATCCGGATTTTACGCAAAAAAGTTTAAAAAACGTCACCTTACAGTTTAGCAAGAGTTTATTACCACTTCCTTAAGTGATCTTAAGCAGCTGTTTTAAACTGCAATTCCGCCAACCTTGCATAAAGCGGGCTTCGGCCCAACAGCTCCTTGTGTGTCCCCGCTGCCTCCATGATGCCCTGATTCATCAGGGCAATTTTATCGGAGCGGGTAATGGTCGAGAGGCGGTGGGCGATGACGAATGTTGTGCGTCCCTGCATCAGTTTTTCCAGTGCCTGCTGGATAAAATATTCGTTTTCCGAATCCAGTGCGCTGGTGGCTTCATCGAGCAATAAAATACGCGGATTACGGATGACGGCGCGGGCGATGGCGATGCGCTGACGCTGGCCACCGGAAAGCTGCACGCCTTTTTCGCCTAAGAAACTATCCAATCCCTGCGGTAATTTTTCTAAAAACTCCAGTGCTGACGCTGCTTTAGCGGCATGCATCACTTCCTCATCGCTGGCGTTAATATTGCCAAGGCGGATATTTTCACGCGCCGTGCCCGAAAAGATCACAGGATCCTGCGGCACAATGCCAATAATGCTACGCAATTCCTGTAAGGGAATGGAACGTATATCGGTGCCATTCAGGCATATGCTGCCGCTATTGGGATCGTAAAAACGCATCAGCAGCTGGAATATCGTGGTCTTGCCCGCGCCCGAAGGACCAACAAGCGCAATGGTCTGGCCGGATTCCACCTGCAGGGTAAAATCATGGATAGCCGGTTTGTCGGGACGGGTGGGATAGGTGAAGCTGACATGGTCGAAGGTGACGCTTACAGCATCGGATGACGGATTACGGATAACGGATGACAAGGAAGCGTTCTTTTCGTCATCCGCTATCTCCGGCACCACCGAGAGAATTTCGCACAACCGCTCCGCCGCACCGGCAGCGCGTTGTAAATCCGCCCAGACTTCGCTGATCGCCCCCACCGCACCGGCGACGATCACGGAATAAAACACGAATGCCGATAATTCCCCGGCGGTAATGCGCCCCGCCAGTACATCTTTGCCGCCTACCCAAAGGACGGTGACGATAGCGCCGAATACCAGCATGATAACGAGCGCCGTCAGGAAAGCACGCATGCGGATACGCCCCAATCCCGCCTGCAACGCCGCATCGACATGCTCGCCGAAACGCTGTTTTTCATAGGGTTCCAGCGTGAGTGCCTGCACGGTGCGGATGGCGTTCAGGCTTTCTTCCGCCTGCGCGCTGATATCGGCTACACGCCCCTGCGCTTCACGTCCAAGTAAGCGCACACGCCTGCCCAGCAATATAATCGGCACAACCACCAGCGGCACCATCAGGAACACATAGCCGGTAAGCCGGGCATTGGTGAAAAGCAGCAGCGTAAAGCCGCCAATCAGCAGCAGCATATTGCGCACCGCCACTGAAACAGAACTGCCAATCACTGTTTGCAGCAATGTCGTATCAGTGGTCAGGCGCGAGAGCAATTCCCCCGTGCGCGTCATTTCAAAAAAGCCGATATGCATGGCGACAAGATGCTTATAGACATCGTTGCGAATGTCCGCCACGACGCGCTCGCCGATATAGGAGACAAGGTAAAAACGCGAATAGGTGGCGACCGCCAGCAGCAACGTCACCCCCATCAATATCCAGAAGGCGTTATCGAGCAAATGGCTGTTGCCTTTGCTTAATCCCTGATCAACGAGGTAACGCAATCCGCCGCCCATGCCGAGTACCGCCGACGAGGTAAAAATCAACGCCACTACGGCACCGAGGATATGCAGCCGGTAAGGAAGTAAATAATGCAGCAGCGATTTCAGGCGCTTTATATCGCCTTTCGGACGCGTGGGCAGGGGGGTGGATCCGCGAGCCATCAGAATGTTACCTGTATATCAGCAATCGTTTGCAATTCTTTGGAGAGTACACCACCCAATGTCCGGCCATCTGCTAATATCCATTGGCCCTCCGCATTGCAACTAAAATGCAACCCGCCACTCACCGGCGACGATAACCATAGCTGGCGGCTGGGTGTGTGTTTACTGATAATGAACTGGCGGCCATCTTGTAATTCGATGGTGATTATGCTATTTTCCATTTCAAGAGTGAGTAAACTTGTTTCATCCGCTTTTTCCAGCGCATCAGACAGGGTTTGCAGCGTATTATTGGCCAAACGGTGGAATTCGGTTTCATTTATCATATGGGTCAATTGGTTATATATAGCCTGACCTTCCTGTCAAGAAGGGAAAAGCCTCTAAATATCTGGACTGCCGGAAGATATTAACAGTTCATTCATCTAACGGATATAAAATATAAGCTGTGACAGCTATAATAAAGGCGTGAAAAGGAAGCATAAATGATCCACTTTCGTGAGAATTCCCATCTCTACCATCTGCATGAGATGCATTATGCGGCCATCACACCGATTAATATGCTGGCCAATGCCAGCAAGGTATTTCACCGCCATCCGCTAAGCCCGCTTGCCTATACCGATTACGGGCGGCATATGGCGGCAGCATCCGAACTCATCGAGCGTGTGACACATCGTTATGGCAAACCCGATTTCGGTATCACCCACACGGTGGTGGATGGGAAAAAGGTGGAAGTATTTGAAGAAATCGATGACACAAAGCCCTTCTGCCGCCTGCTGCATTTCCGTAAAGATATACGTAAAACACAGCCAAGGCTGCTGCTGATCGCCCCGATGTCGGGCCACCATGCGACGCTGTTGCGCGGTACAGTCGAAGCGCTTTTGCCTTACCTCGACGTCTATATCACCGACTGGCTGGATGCGCGCAATGTCTCGATGCTCGATGGCAGTTTCCATTTGCAGGATTATATCGCCTATACCATTGATTTTATCCGCAAGCTGGGGCCGGATGTGCATTTGATGGCGGTATGCCAGCCTTCCGTGCCGGTTCTGATCGCAGCGGCGGTCATGAATGAAGCGAATGATAAGGCTGCGCCGCGTTCGATGACTTTGATCGGCGGGCCAATCGACACCCGCGTCAACCCGACGAAGGTGAATAAACTCGCTGCGGAAAAACCCATCCACTGGTTTGAAACCAACGTTATTACCCGCGTGCCTTTCAACTATCCGGGCTTCATGCGCCGTGTCTATCCCGGCTTCCTGCAGCTCTCCGGCTTCATGCAGCTCAACCTTGACCGCCACATCACCGCGCATATGGATTTGTTCAAGCATCTTGTCGAAGGCGATGGTGATAGCGCTACCGCGCATAAAAAATTCTATGATGAATATTTATCGGTATGCGATCTTCCCGCCGAATTTTATTTAGAAAGCATCGAACAGGTTTTTCAGAAACACCTGCTGCCACGCGGCGAATTCACCTATAAAGGCAAAAAAGTAAAACCCGAAATGATTACCCAAACCGCGCTGCTGACGCTCGAAGGTGAGCTGGACGATATTTCCGGCGTAGGGCAAACCGAAGCGGCGCAAAAACTCTGCAAGAGCCTGCCTGCCACCATGCGCAAACACCATCTGCAAAAAGGCGTCGGCCATTACGGTATTTTCAATGGCCGCAAATTCCGCGAATATGTCGTTCCGATCATTGTCGATTTCGTTGAGAAGCAATCGAAATAGGCCCCGGCAGTGAAGGCGTAGCAACGTGAGCAGGATGTACCCCACCCTTTTCCTCTCCTGCCTTGTGTTCCTGCTTTACCTGTTATTCCTGCCGGCAAATCCCTTGCCGATGTTCACCGATCCGGACACCTACTGGCATATTGCTTCAGGCGATTTGATACGCGAACTTGGCGCACTGCCTGAGCATGACCCATGGTCGTTTACCGCCGGGAATGAACGCTGGTATAACATCGCGTGGGGCTGGGACGTAATCATGAGCGCTATGTACCAATGCGCGGGCTGGCATGGCGTCATTGCCCTGAACAGCATCTTTATCGCCGCAACCCTCGCGGTTATTTTCGCCACCTGCCTCATCCGCGCTAATGACGGTATCAGCGCCTTTCTGGCAACGTTGCTGGCGGCCGCGACGCTGTTCAACTTAAGCGTCAGGCCACATCAGGTCAGCCTGCTTTTATGTGGCATTTTCCTGTTATTGCTGAGCCAGATTTCGCGCCAGCGCCTATCGCATCGCTGGCTATGTATCATCCCACCATGCATGGTAATCTGGGTGAACCTGCATGGCGGCTTCCTGATCGGCTTTTTCCTGCTGGGAATATTCGGGCTTGAATGCATGGCAGAAAAAAACTGGCGGCTTTTCAGCTGGCTTTTTGCCACCGGTGTAGCCTCGCTTTTAGCATGCCTGATCAATCCCTATGGAATCGGTATCATCACAGGGTTATTGCGCACCCTTAACAGCAATGCCAGCACCATCATCCGTGAATGGCAGCCCTTAAGTTTTTCCACTGCCAATAACGCGATCCTTATCTACCTGTTTTTATTCCTTGCACTGGTCATGATGCGCCCCCTCCCCCTAGGGAAGGCGGAGAAATGGGCCGCTTATACATGGCTTGGCTTAGGTTTATTTTCCGTGCGGCATTTACCTGTTTTTGCCGTGATATCCGCACCGCTCATGGCACTGGCTTTACATCGTTCATGTACACATACGCAGGCCAGTCCACACCCTATGTCGCCATGCCTTGCCAAAATATGCAACATTGCTTCGCGCACTGTGCATAACGGTTTCGCCACCATAACGGTTATGTTGCTTGCTGTCGCAAGCTCTCTGCTTATTACCACGCCTGTTGCGACGCACTTGTACCAAAACGAATCGTTGAACCCGCTACCGGATTTATCGGAAGAAATTTCTTATATCGAAACCCATCATCCCGGCAGCCGGTTGCTTACCTCCTTTAACCTTGGCGGACCTTTGATATTTTTAGCGCGTGGCAAAGTCCCGTTATTCATTGATGGGCGCGAGGCAACCGCTTACCCGCAATCGCTGATACACGATTATATCGCTTTTCATCATGCCTCGCCGCACTGGGACGTCATTTTTGACCGTTACCACCTTGAAGGGGCCCTGATTCTTTCATCGGATTCCGCGTTGATGGACCGCTTCAGCACACGGAGCGGCTGGCATCAGGCATTCCGCGGAAAAACGGCCACGCTTTTTCTTATGGACAACCACCCGTAAACGTTGCGTTTCCTATAAAAATCCTTCTGCCCGGAACGATTTTCCCAATTATATATGTTGACATTTGCGGTGAATATTAACATTTATTTACTGTGGAACCCTTACCCAATTTTTCATATGCAAGCAGCTATGCCCCTTACACGCAGGTTCGTACAGAACTGGCCAATGATTTGCATCGGCTTATTCTGGATTTTTGCTTTAATTTCAATATGCCCAAAGATGGGGATAAGGCGGAGGCAGCGAAAGTATCAGACATTGCAATTGGCAGGTTCCTTGGTCAGGAACCGCAAGAAAAAACCAAAAAGAAGCCTAAAAAACAATGGCGAACCAGCCGGCCAGTAACCAGTGAAAGCGCAGTAGACCGGCCAGAGATTTTCCGGGAAATGAGTATTAATGGGTGTACTCATCTCATGGATGCAGTGCACCTGCCCTTCGTTGGCAATACCGATGATAATCATCAGTATATGCTGGCATGCGCCAAGGCGCAGGTGCTTTTCGGCAGGCTCACGGCTTTCTGTAAAAAGGAAGCCGAACGCATCGCGAAACACGAACCGCAAGAAACCGAACCGAATGATAAGCCACAACTTAACTGGCAAAGCTATGCCGACCTGCTCATTCAGCCCACTAAAGATAATTACACGCTGTTACATCAGGGAATAATCAATAAAAACCATGAACTTTATAAAAGTATCATGGGCGAGCTTTCGCTGGTGCATAAACGCGGCCTACTGACCGATAGCCAGTATGCCGAACAGTTTACCTTACAGACAACATGGCGTTTTACGCCCCTGCATTCGGCCATACGCTCCGGCAACAAACAGATTTATAACCATATTTTTCTGGAGCTTTTTAATTTACATAAGAAAAAAACGATCGATGACGCCACCTACGCACAGCAATTCATCCAGGAAAACGACCATCGGAATACTCCCCTGTGTTCGGCCATAACAAGCGGTAATCCTGTTATATTCTTGAGCATTGCGGATAAATTACAGCAATTGCACAGGCAGGGCATTCTTTCTGACGAAATCTACGAAAAGCAATTTACTCAGGCCACCTGTGAGGGGTTCACCCCGCTCCAATTGGCGATACTTTCCGGCAATACTGACATATTCCACAGATTTACCACCCGCATGCAGCAGGCATTAAAGAAAACCAGCACGTGCGATACGGAGTACAGGGAAAAATACCAGCAGCAATTAGAAGCGGTTTCGGATGATAACTGGAATGTTTTCCACTGTGCCACAGATCCCAGATCCGCAAACCCTTTTATTGTGCAACGCCTGACGGACATGTTTCATAATTGCTTCGGCGATGGAGCGGAAAAACATATCAAAACCCTGTATAAAGAAACCACGGACACCTCACCGTTCCGCCCAGCATTCCATAACCGCCACCCGGAGTGGCTGGAAAAGCTCCTCGAAAGCTCTAACGACAATCCCATCAAGCCTTCCTGCTGGGACCGGTAGAAATACGCGTTAAGCACGCCTAGTCGCTTGACTGGCAGATACAGGTTCTCTAATGTGCGGGCAATTTGCCTGCTATTTTTGAGGGAAAATGCCCAAAAACGAAGCGACCATCCCCACCAAAACCACAGCCTGCCTCATGTTAGCAGATGGTAAACTGTTTTTTGGGCAGGGTATCGGTATGCAGGGCACCGGGATCGGCGAAATATGCTTCAATACCGCCATGACCGGCTATCAGGAGATCCTGACCGACCCGTCTTTTGCCGGGCAGATTATCACCTTTACCTTCCCGCATATCGGCAATGTCGGCTGCAATGACGAAGATAACGAAGCGGTGAAACCCTATGCCAGCGGCCTTATCATTCGCGAACCGATTACCCCGGCTTCAAATTTCCGCAGCCACACGGAGCTGAATCACTGGCTGCTTACCCATAAAATCACCGGTATTTCCGGCGTGGATACGCGTGAGATAACCCGCCATATCCGCAAAACCGGTGCGCATAATGCCGCTATCCAGCATATTAAAGCAGGCGATAGCTTCGATATGGAAGCCCTTAAACAGGCTATCACCGATTGCCCGGATATGAAAGGCATGGAACTGGCCGCTGGCGTTAGCACCCCTAAGCCTTACGAATGGAGTGAAGGCACGTGGAAACTCCCTCCTGCCGCCAAAAGCAAGAACTCCGGCAAACATCATGTCGTTGCCATCGATTACGGTGAAAAACTCAATATTTTACGCTGCCTCGCTGAACGCAACTGCAAAGTGACCGTCGTCCCGGCCAAAACATCGGCGGAAGACATCCTCAAATTAAAGCCCGACGGCATCTTCCTCTCCAACGGTCCCGGTGACCCCGCCGCTACCGGCACTTATTCCACCCCCATTTTGCGAAAGCTTATTGCTTCTGACACTCCTATCTTCGGTATCTGCTTAGGGCACCAGTTGCTCGGCCTTGCCCTGGGTGGCAAAACCGAAAAACTGCCGCAGGGACATCGCGGCGCCAACCAACCCGTCAAAAACCTTGAAACCGGCGCGGTGGAAATCACCAGCCAGAACCATGGCTTCGCCGTCGTCGAATCCAGCCTGCCGAAGAACGTCAAAGTCTCGCATGTGTCGCTGTTTGATGGCACAGTCGAAGGCCTGCGCGTTACCGACAAGCCGGTTTTCTGTGTGCAATACCACCCCGAATCCTCCCCCGGCCCGCACGACAGCCAATATTTATTCGATGATTTTGTAAAGATAATGAAGAGGAAATACCATGCGTAAGCTCACGACCCTCGCTGCACTCTGTATCGGTGCGTTCCTTGCGCTCCCCGCCCTTGCCGAGGCGCCCAGAAAAGCGCTCAATACGCAGGACGTGACCAAGCAGGAAACCGTCGTGCTGGGCAATAGCCGCTTCCTGATTTTCAGCGGCACGCTGGGCGATCACGGGCAATATGGCTATACGGTGGATTTAGTGAAAATCGAAAACGCCATTCCGCATTTCGACCCGCTGTTCATGGAAGAATACAATGCCGATACCAACACTGCCAAACTGGAATATGGCGTGGCTTTCATGGCGCTCAGTTACCATTTCGACAAGGCCGATGGCACGCTCACCTATACCTCACTCGACCCGGAAACCAACACGCGCCTGCAATTCAAATACACGCTGGACGTGGATATTTTTAAACTGGACGAAGTTGTTTCGCAGAAAACCGGCCCTTGCCCGAAAGAGCCCTGCACGCCAGCACCGCCTAAAACCGTTTTCAAAGCAGTCGCTGATGCCAAAAAGAACTGATATCACATCCATCCTTATTATCGGCGCTGGCCCCATCGTTATCGGGCAGGCCTGTGAATTTGATTATTCCGGCACGCAGGCGTGCAAAACACTGCGCGCCGAAGGCTACCGCATCATTCTGGTAAACTCCAACCCGGCCACCATCATGACCGACCCGGAACTGGCCGATGCCACCTATATCGAACCCATCACCCCGGAAATGGTGGCCAAAATTATCGCCAAGGAACGCCCCGACGCACTGCTTCCGACCATGGGCGGGCAGACGGCGCTTAACTGCGCCAAGGCACTGGCGGAAAATGGTACGTTGGAAAAATATAAAGTCGAGTTGATCGGTGCGCGTCTTGAATCCATCAATAAAGCCGAAGACCGATTATTATTTGGCCAAGCCATGGCGAGGATCGGCCTCGAAGTGCCCAAGAACGCCGTCGTCAAATCGCTCGAAGAAGCCCGCATGGCGCTCGCCCATATCGGCTTACCCGTTGTTATCCGCCCGTCTTTCACTATGGGTGGTGCTGGCGGTGGCATTGCCTATAACCACGAGGAATTTGAAGGCATCATCAAAAGCGGCCTCGACGCTTCACCGATTGGCGAAGTGATGATCGACGAATCGGTTCTGGGCTGGAAAGAATACGAGATGGAAGTGGTGCGCGATAAAGCCGACAACTGTATCATCGTCTGCTCGATTGAAAATATCGACCCGATGGGCGTGCATACAGGTGATTCCATCACCGTCGCCCCTGCCCTGACACTCACCGATAAAGAGTACCAGATGATGCGCAATGCGTCTTTCGCAGTGCTGCGCGAAATCGGCGTCGATACGGGCGGCTCCAACGTACAGTTTGCCGTCAACCCGGTGGATGGCCGCATGGTCGTCATCGAAATGAACCCGCGCGTGTCGCGTTCCTCGGCACTTGCATCGAAAGCAACCGGATTCCCTATCGCCAAAGTTGCCGCTAAACTCGCCGTTGGCTATACACTTGATGAAATCAATAACGATGTCACCAAAGTGACTCCGGCTTCGTTTGAGCCCACGATTGATTATATCGTTACGAAAATCCCGCGCTTCACTTTTGAAAAATTCCCCGGCACCGAACCGCTGCTCACCACCGCCATGAAATCCGTTGGTGAAGCGATGGCGATGGGGCGTAATTTCGCCGAGTCATTACAAAAAGCATTGCGTTCGCTGGAAACGGGTTTAACCGGATTAAACGAAGTCGCATTGCAGGATGCCGATACTGCCCGCGCAGCTTTAGCGCGCCCGACACCGGACCGGTTATTGGTCGCAGCGCAAGCCCTGCGCCTTGGTGTTAGTGTGGAAGAAATCTGCGCCATCGTCAAATACGATCCATGGTTTATCCGCCAGTTGGAAGACATTGTGAATGCGGAAAAACGCATCGTTTCCGGCCACTGGCAATCGCCTGAAGGCTTGGCATCATTCAAACGCATGGGTTTTTCCGATGCGCGCATTGCCGAACTTTCCGGCATTAAAACCGCCGATGTTACCAAATACCGCCACAGCATCAATCTCCATCCCGTCTTCAAACGTGTCGATACCTGCGCTGCGGAATTCGATTCCAAAACGCCGTATATGTATTCCACCTATGAAGGCGATGGCATTACCCCTGCCGAATGCGAATCGGAGCCGACCAACCGCGTCAAGGTCATCATCCTGGGCGGTGGCCCCAACCGTATAGGACAAGGCATCGAGTTCGATTATTGTTGTGTCCATGCCGCTTACGCGCTGAAGGAAGCGGGTTTTGAAACCATCATGGTCAATTGCAACCCTGAAACCGTTTCCACCGATTACGACACCTCCGACCGCCTCTATTTCGAACCGCTCACCGCTGAAGACGTCCTCGAAATCATCCGTAAGGAACAGGAACGCGGCACAGTTAAAGGCGTTATCGTCCAGTTCGGCGGGCAGACTCCGTTGAAGTTGGCGCGCGCTTTGGAAAAAGCAGGTGTCCCCATTATCGGCACCAGCCCGGATTCGATCGACCTCGCCGAAGACCGCGACCGTTTCCGTAAACTTATCGACAAGCTGAAACTCAAACAACCTAAGAGCGCTATCGCCTCCAACACCGATGAAGTCATGAAGTCCGCTGACCATATCGGCTTCCCCCTGCTCGTGCGTCCTTCCTACGTACTCGGCGGGCGCGGTATGGCGATCATGTATGATAAGCCGACGCTGGAGAAATATGTCGATGAACTGACCAAATTATTTGGCGATGGCCCGATACTGATTGATTCCTATTTGCAGGACGCGACCGAACTGGATGTCGATGCGCTGTGCGACGGTGAAGATGTTTTCGTAGCCGGAATCATGCAGCATATCGAAGAAGCGGGGATTCATTCGGGTGATTCCGCCTGTTCCCTACCACCCTATTCACTCGATCATAATATTTTAGAACAGATCAAAGTGCAGACGATCACCCTTGCCAAAGCACTTAAGGTTGTTGGCCTGATGAACGTGCAGTTTGCCATCAAGAACGATGAAATTTACCTGATTGAAGTCAACCCACGTGCCAGCCGCACCGTGCCGTTTGTCGCCAAATCAATTGGCGCACCGATAGCCAAAATCGCCGCGCGTTTAATGGCGGGAGAAAAACTTGCCAGTTTTGATCTCGAGCAATTACGTCCCTTGTCGCATGTCTGCGTGAAAGAAGCGGTCTTCCCGTTTGCGCGTTTCCCCGGCGTCGACGTTATCTTAGGCCCGGAAATGAAATCGACCGGCGAAGCTATGGGCATCGACCGCGATTTCGCCCGCGCTTTCGCCAAGTCGCAATTATCGGCCGGCAGCACCATTCCCAAAGAAGGCTGCGTATTCGTTTCGGTTAAGGAATCGGATAAGGTGCATATTATGCCTGCGGTCAAACAACTCACCGAATTAGGTTTCACCATCGTCGCCACACGCGGTACGGCAATCTATCTCAAAGAAGCCGGGATTACGGTGGAGACTGTGAACAAAGTGCGCGAAGGTAGACCGCATATCGTCGACCAGTTAAAAGATAACCGCATCGCGTTGGTCATCAACACCACCGATGGCTCACAGTCGCTGGCCGATTCTTTTTCCATCCGCCGCACCGCCCTGCTCGGCAAAATCCCCTACTACACCACAGTGGCCGGGGCTAAGGCCGTCGCCCAAGCCATTGCCGCGATTAAAACAGGCGGGGGGCTTGACGTGAAGTCGATTCAGGAATATTTTGATCATTCGAGTTCAGAGTCCAGGGTTCGTAGCGCCGTTTAAAAGCGCTCTCATTCTGGTTTCTGGACTCCATTTTTTTTAATCGAACCGGACCCTGAATTCACTTATGGAAAAATTCCCCATCACCGCCGAAGGGTACATCCGCATGGAAGCGGAACTCAAGAACCTCAAAAGCGTCGAGCGCCCGGCCATTATCGCCGCCATCTCGGAAGCGCGCGCCCATGGCGATTTGTCGGAAAACGCTGAATACCATGCCGCCAAGGAAAAACAGAGCTTTATCGAAGGTCGCATCAGCGAACTCGAAGCGCGCGTATCGCGTGCCGACGTGATCGAGATCAAGTTCCTGAAAAACGATACCATCAAATTCGGTGCCACAGTAACGCTTGCCGATGACGATACCGGTGCTGAAATTACCTACCAGATTGTCGGTGA
>Ga0207049_1126_pt1 | contig 13422 bp, 10 predicted proteins | sample Alteio_BWMinCont_63_FD_153305 | JGI IMG/M metagenome (GOLD analysis project Ga0207049, IMG submission 153305) | Enriched cells from forest soil in Barre Woods Harvard Forest LTER site, Petersham, Massachusetts, United States -... | ecosystem: Environmental > Terrestrial > Soil > Temperate forest >... | reverse complement strand
GCGGCGGTATATGCAAAGTCACAATTGACGGTGCAAATCGCCGCGATGACAGCGCAGCTGAAGGATACGCAGGATGCGCTTGCCGCCGCTACCCACCACGGAGAGGCCGCCGCTCGGCGCAGCGCAGGGTTGGCGCACAAACTCGAAGCGTTGAACACCGAAATGGAATCCCTGCGCGCGAAGCTCGCCGACACCGCGCAAGCGCTGGCCAATGAACAACACCAGCGCGCAGATACCGAAAGCCGTTTGGCCGAAGCCAACCGTCGGGCCGAGGAACAAATGCGCGCCGCTGCGGCAGAAAAGCAGCAATTGGAGACCGCATTGAGCGCGAGCCGCGAACGCAATGAGCGCATGTACAAGCTGGGTTTCGAAGTGATCGACCGCTATGAGCGCACCGCGGTGTCGCAGGCGGAACCGTTTACCGGGATCAAGCGCGCGCAGATCGAAAAAATGTCTGAAGAGGAGAGGAGTACCTTGGACAAGGACAGGTTGCCACCGGAGGTTAAGGAATCCGTGGGCGAACACGAGACTGATGCGGGAGGAGCACCCGGCAAATAAAACGCCTTCGGATCTGCGGTCGTAAGGGACCGGGTTGCGTGCGACTTCTATTTCGTCATGCTGACGTTCTGGGCGACGGGCGCGCAAGCGCGTGCCCGTACGACCGGTGCGCGCGGTCGCGCAGTTGCCTGCCACGGGGATCTCCATGCAGTCGTTCCGATCGCCAATGCCGTTTGCACCTAGAGCCATGAGCGCCAAACCACAGAGCCGCACTATCGCAGATGCGGTACGGATAGCACTGGAGCACCATCAAGCGGGGCGCCTGCCGGAGGCGGAACGCACCTACCAACGGATCCTCGACGTTGATCCCAACAATGCAGATGCCCTACACCTGCTTGGTGTCATTGCGCATCAGCTCGGCAAAAACGAACTCGCTGTACAGTTGATCGACAAGGCGCTGACCGGCCGGCCGGACTTTGCCGGGGCCTTGTTTAACCGCGGCCTGGCATTGCAGGCGCTACAGCGTTACGACGAGGCATTGGCCGGTTACACTGAGGCGCTGACGATGCTGCCCAATTCCACCGATATCTGGATGCAGTGCGGCATTTCCCTGCATCAACTTCAGCGCTACGACAAGGCGCTCGCCAGTTATGACCGGGCGCTTGCGCTCAAGCCCACCTATGCCGAGGCGTTGAACAATCGCAGCGGCACTCTGCAGGAGCTTGGGCGCTACGACGAGGCGCTCGCCAGTTGCAACCAGGCGCTCGTGATCAGGCCCGCCTATGCCGAGGCGCTGTTCAATCGGGGTAGGGCTTTGCAGAGACTTAATCGCTACGACGAGGCGCTCGCCAGTTACGATCAGGCGCTTACCATCAGTCCCGCCTATGCCGAGGCATTCGGTAACCGTGGCGCCGCGTTACAAGCGCTTGGGCGCTACGATGACGCGCTCGCCAGTTACGACCAGGCGCTCGTGATCAGGCCCGAGGACGCCGAGGTGCACTGGAACCGAAGTTTGTGTCGGCTGGTGGTCGGGGATTTTGAGCGTGGTTGGCAAGAATACGAATGGCGATGGAAATGGGGTGCTTTTCCGGCGGCGCGGCGCAATTTTTCGCAACCTCTGTGGCTTGGCAAGGAAGATCTGGCGGGCAAGTCCATACTCCTTCACTCTGAACAGGGTCTGGGCGACACCATTCAATTTTCTCGCTACGCGCAAGCCGTTGCCCAAAAGGGTGCGCGGGTGATCCTGGAGGTGCAGCCCACGCTTAAGGCGTTGCTGGCGACGATCAGTGGTGCGCACCAGGTGCTGGGTCACGGGGATGCATTGCCCGAGTTTGATTTCCATTGCCCGCTGTTGAGCCTGCCGCTTGCGTTCCGTACGCAGCTGGGCACCATACCGCAGATGATTTCCTTGGCGGGCGCGTCCGTTGAGGCTGTCGGCAAGTGGGAGAGTAAGCTTGGGTGCAGAAAGGCGCCACGAGTCGGCATTGCTTGGTCCGGTCGCCCGGCACACGCTAATGACCAAAACCGCTCTTTGGCATTAAGCCGGTTGGTGCCATTGGAAAACTTCGGCGTAAGACTCGTCAGCTTGCAGAACGAGCTGCGAATTGGCGACGAGGGCGTGCTGGCGGCATACCGGCAAATTCTCCACTTTGGGGCCGACCTCAAGGAATTTTCTGATACGGCCGCTCTCGTCACGTGCATGGATCTGGTTATTTCAGTAGATACCGCGGTCGCCCATCTGGCCGCCGCGCTCGGAAAGACGGTGTGGATACTGCTGCCCTTTCATCCCGATTGGCGCTGGTTATTAGCGCGCGAAGATTGCCCCTGGTATCCGACTGCGCGGCTTTTCCGGCAGCCCAGAATAGGCGACTGGGATAGTGTCATTGAAGTGGTCAAGGTCAAATTAAGCGAACACATGGCGCCCAGTTGCTAATCGAGCGCGCGGCGCTGACCGGCAGTCAACAGCGCGCGTCCCCAGTCCAGGTTTCAGCGGAGATTACGTTGCGCGCGTGGCTGCCACGCCGCTAGGTTTACCTGGCCGGATAAATTAGCATGAATAGCCACTTCGGAAGACGACGAACGTACGCGAGGCCCCAATTACAAAGATTCCCACAATTATCGAAACAAGGCGAGCTCCGGTTGTCGTGGCGATTGCCCGTTGGGCCATGGTGCGCATCGTGCCCTTCGCGGTGTTCATTGCGTTCGTCATGGCGGGAGCCTTGCTGCCGGCGACTCCTGCAGTGCTGCGCATCTGGGATATTCGGCAGGTGTTTACGATACGGGCCGTGGTGGTGATGCTACTAATCGCCGTATTTTGGCGCGACTATTCGGAATTGCACGATCCTGTGCAACCGCCGCGTGAGATAACCCTTGCGGTACTCGCGGGCCTGCTTGTGTTTTTCATCTGGATTTCACTCGATCAGCCGTGGGCGACACTCGGCCAGACGCCGCAGTTTGATCCAACCCGCGCTGACGGCAGCATGGACTGGACGCTGGTCGCATTCCGGATCCTCGGATTGGCGGCGGTGGTGCCGGTGATGGAGGAATTGTTCTGGCGCTCCTATTTGCTGCGACGGATCCAGCAGCTGGACTTTCTCGCACTGGATCCGCACACGGTGGGTCTTCGGGCGAATCTGATATGTGCGGCTTTGTTCGCCTCCGAGCATAGCCAATGGCTCGCCGGTCTAATTGCAGGATTAGTCTACAACTGCATATACGTGCGCACGCGCAATCTCTGGATGCCCATCATCAGCCATGCCACCACCAACGCGGCGCTCGGGTGCTGGATTCTGGCCACCAAGCAGTGGCAGTTCTGGTGAATTTGCACAGGTGGTTACGCGGTGTCGCACGCCGATGGTCCGCTGTCGCGGTGGGCGGTATTGTGGTGGCATTCTTGGGACAAGCGGCCGTCGCCGACCCGAACGACGCGCTGAATCTGGCGTTGAGCGACACCCTCAGTTATGACGGCAACGTGTTCCGCGTCCCGGACAGTGCCGGCCCGCAATCCGACCGCATTAACGCGACGACTGTGGGACTCAAATTCGATAAGCCATACGCGCAGCAGCGCTTCCAATTCGATATCAACAGGACCAGGACTCTTTACAACACGTTGTCTTACCTCGATTCAACGGCACTTAATTACCGGGGCGCATGGCTGTGGGCTGTGACCCCGCATCTGACCGGAACGCTCAGCGCCGATCGTTCACAGGCGCAGATTCCCTTTGCGCAGATCGGCGGCACCCAGCTCAATCTGCGCACCACCACCGACCGCAACTTGAATATCGACGCTTGGGTGTCCGGCGGCTGGCATCTGCTGGCGGGGTTCGGGCACACCGAGTCCACCACCCAGCAAACGGTGTTGAGCCAGCCCTCCTACCTGAATCATCAGATCCAGGCGGGCTTCCGCTACGACGCATTATCCGGCAATTCCGTCACCTTCACGCAGCAATCGACACCAGCCGAAGTGGTCAATCAGCTGCTCGTCCCGGTCAACCTGATCGACACCAACTACGCCGACACCGAAAGCGATCTGAGCGCGCGCTGGCAACCGAGCGGAAATTCTACGGTCACCGCGCGCCTGAGCCACAAGGAGCGCCGCAACGTGCACTTCGCCCAACGCGACTTCTCCGGCATGGCCGGCGAGCTGCGCTACCTGTGGACGCCAACCGGGAAACTGCAGTTCAACCTCGCCGCCAGCCAAGATGTGTTGCCTTATGCGGCGTATGGCAACATTATCCAAAACTCCACCTATCAACTGAGCCACACATTAGCGCTGGGCTCCGTCTGGCAGCTGGATACCAAGCTCGCGGCACATCTGAACATCACGCGCACGCTCAGCGATTACCTCGGGCCGGTATTTGCCATCACCGGCCCGGCGCGACACGATGACTATCGCACCCTGCAGCTTGGAGTCGACTGGACCCTTAGGCGCTACTTGTCCTTGAACGCGACCCTTGAGCGAGACCAGCGTTCCACCAATATCGAAGGCTTCGAATTCAACGACAACCTGGCGACTATCGGTGCAACATTGACGTTCTGATCGCCGCCAGTTCACACTGCCAGAGCGTCCCGATGCAAACCGTCAGCACATTCTCCTGGCAAAGGTTGTCCATCCCCACCGATATCCGTTCAGCCGGACAGGGGGCTTTCCGCATCGAAACGCGCGTGCCGTAGTGTACATAGTCGTTGATTGCGCAGACGGCGCCTGACACCTCGGACGGGACTTACGCACGGTAACTCGGAACCTTCGTCGCTTCAGGGAATCGTGCAATAGCGAAGCTAGCGTACAATCATCGCTTTACTCTCCTACAGTCGAAATTAACGCCAGCAATCGAAGGGCGAAGCCGGAGAAATGCACGAGGACGTCATTGTGCGATCGTCCACGCGTTGTTCAGCGCATTGAGCTGTTCAGAGAGGAGGTCCGCCAATTGCGGCATACGAATGCCATCTCACGTGACTGCATGGAACAGATAGCAATTGTCACACCGCGAGCTTGCTGTTGGTCACTCGCCGCCCCTGCATCGATGCGACTATTTCAGTGTCAGTTTGACCAGAGCGTCGGCGCGGTTCTCTCGAGGGAGATCACCACAGGATTGGATGATTGCTTCAAACTGTGCTGGGGAAATCGGTAGACCGGGAGTGATCTCGCGAATTCGGCGGGCTTCTTCATTGAAGTCCCAGATGAATTCATATCCTGTTCCCTGAATGGTATGGCTTTTGCCGTTTTTCGTAAATATTGTAATGCGCGGACCGAACAGCGTCATGGTGTGCGACGGGATGATCGTTACGCGAGTCATAAGCTCGAGCACTTCCGGCGGATCATCGGCCGCGGCCTGACCTGGCCACGCGTGCAGTATCGGGAAGCCGCGTTTCACAACGGCGTACGCCAGATGATACGATGTGCTTCCAGGTTTGTGGATTTTGTCTTCTCTGCGACTGGGGAAGGCCGGGCTTGGGTATTGGGTTTCGAGCCAGTTCACCACGGCTTCGATGCGCTCGACGTCCTCGTACAAAATATCCATTTCTTCGCAAAGTTTGGCTGTTAGATCGATGTGCGCAATGTTGTAGCCGGTGATGGAATATATGCGGTAAAGCGTCTCGAGTAATATCCATGTCTTACCCAGATCCGCAGTGATTTTATCGAGGTTCGTGCGGGTCTCACCGACAAAGCTATGGGTGAGGTGACCTTGGTTGTTCCCAACGTACGAATGATAGAAGCCGGCGTCGCCCTCAAGCACCGTATCGCCACCCCTGTGTCCCTGGCGCGCAAGGGCGACCGCGAACATGGCGTTACGCACCGCGACACCTTCACGCAGTGCGTGGCCGTTGCCGCGCGCACCTTCAATATTGCCACACGCCATACTCGCGCAAAGCGCTATCGCGCTATTCACCTCATCTTCTGAAAGCCGGAAGATCTTTGCCGCCGCGACTGCGGCTCCAAAAATGCCAAATACGGGGCTCGCATGGAAGCCGCGCGCCATCAGGGTCGGAATAAAATCTGCCGCGAGGCGCTCCATGACTTCGTAGCCCGCCACAATGGCGGTGACGAATTCTTCGCCGGACGCGCCGGTTGCCTCGGTCGCCGCGAATGCGCCGGGTATCACACTCGTGCCAGGGTGCACGAGCATCCGGAAGGTGTCCCACTTTCCGCCTGCGAAGGCCATTTCTGAATTGGCAAACGCGGCACCGCCCCTCGTTGCCGTGCCGCCATCCACCATAATGGTCGCGCCGCGATGCACGCCCGCTTCATCTTGCCTGATGAGTTCGACAGCGTTCCGGCCCGGCTGAGTCTGAGAACCGAGGAGTATGCTCGACACGCAGTGTAGCGTGACGCCTTTGGCGCGATCGATTACTTCGGGTGGCAGATCACCATACCGTAAACCTGTCACCCATCGCGCGAGCTGCCGGCTCAGGGAAGTCATTGCTGTAATCTCCTTGTTATAAGGTCTCAGAATTCTCGTGTAACCAGCGTCATTGATAATCCTGCGGTATTCGGTCCCTAATCCAAAGGGTATCCTAGCCTGCTAGTCGGCGGGGGTTGATGAACCCCATCCTCGGCGCAATACGTTCATACCATAGCGTCCGTCCGAGCTCACACAGAACGAGACGGTTGCTTTTCGCCCCGCGCATGAATTGTCGCTTTGGCTCGCATAGCTATCCGTGCCTGCATCGGATCAATGTCCACGACAGATCTTACGATGCAAAAGACGCCATTGATCGCTGTCAGTACTGAACCGACTAGACCCCGGGACTCTGCTAATGAACCATGGTGCCCGCGTACCCCAGCACGAAGCAGTTCGAAAAGGGGCGTCTAGATGGCCGTTGCCGCTTCGCGCGGCGATTACGCGTGGGAGTGGAATACCACCGTCCGGTCGTCGGCGCGTACCATCTTACCTCAGCGAATAGGAATGATCGAAGCGTTTCGTTGTCTCAAGCAAAAGTATGAGTCAATCAGACTTCCTGCTCCCCTCAGAATGCCGACGATGTAGCCCAGCGGTTTGTCTCGATTAGAACCATGGCGATGCGCGATGTTCTATTGGCATGGGGTGGGCACGATCGCATTGTCTCATTATTCAAAAATCGGGAAAACCCGAACAAAACGCGGCGGGGATCGGTAATACGATTCGAAACGTTTTGCGGGGTAAATTTAGGTGCTGGCCGCGCCTGAAAGGACACGTCGCGATAAGGGCAAGGACCGAGTCTTCAACGCCGGTAAACGGTAAACCAGTGGAATGTCAATGTTGCCCAATTGCTTCGTGACGAGGGTCGCCTGGTCTAGGCGGGACGGCGGTTGCATTCGGCGGACAAGAAAGCAGGCGGTCCGTCCGGCGAACGCTTTGTCTGTTGCTTGAAAATTGCGTTGACTAACAGACACCACCGAATCGCGGACCGCGCAGGTCGCCGCCCAGGAACTTATGCACAGAAGCTGTGAATTATTTCCTGTTACGGTCATCTGAAAATCCAATACTATCCGGCATTTAACGCGCTAGCATTCTGAAGCGGTTTTCTGCAAAGCCAAAGCAAGACGCGTCGTCTTTCCTCGGTGCTCATATATTTCTGAACGCGCCAGCCGATGGTTTCAGGGTAGTCCCATTGGCGTATCCATACCTCGAATGATTGTCATGGTAACGCTGTATTCTCAAGATGGGCAATTTTAACTCTTGAGGTGATCTATGAGGCACTCCTTCGTTCGCGTATGGCTGGCAGTCACGGCGCTCTTCTGCGGTCTCGTAAGTAGCGCTTTTGCCGTGGATGTCAATCTTGGCAATCTGGCCGGTACGAGCGTCGCCGAAGCATACTCATACAGCCCGGGCACCGTGATCCAGGACGTTTTTCACTTCGATTTGGCCGCGCCGAGTTCCTTCAATTCGATCGTAAGCCAGATATCGCTGCCCAGCTTTTTCGATATCGAGAACTTCGGGGTATCCCTTGCGCTGCCTGCGGGGCCGACGTTCTACTTTAGTCCAGTGGGATCGGTCATTTCGTCGGGGGTGCTGGATCTTCCGCAAGGAAATGACGTTGAGCTGACGGTTACCGGCACGGTAGATGGAAACTTGGGCGGAAACTACTCGGTGTTGATGGCGGCGGTGGGATCGGTACCGGAACCTGCGCAATGGATACTGATGCTAGCCGGATTGGCGCTACTGCCTAGCGTGCGTGCCTTGATGTGTCGTGGCAAACCGGGCCGAGACCGGAACGCGCTTCTGAGAGTGTGAGTAAGCGACTACTTAAGGTGTGCTGCTTTTCCTGATCTGTCCGAGGTGACCGCGTAGCCATCTCGGCGGGTTGCACCATGACGCTGCTATAACTAGTCTAATCGGCCTAGGCCCTCACCCAGTTGACGGTGCCGTCATAGAGTCGGTTTTGTCGTCCCTCTGCCAAGCCTATTCAGCGCAAGACACGATACGGTAACAATTGCTGATTAGAGTGCTGGCTCTTTCGAACTATACAAACCGTCGATTTACGAGTCTTTCTGAGCCTGGGCGTTGTCGACTTCCGTGTACGGTAATGGATCAAGCGTGCAATGACCCTAATGATGAGGCGAATATTGGGACTAGCGGTGGTCTGCGCGATGGTAACGATGGTGGCCGCTGGTGGCAGGGGCGATAAGAAAACGATGTCAAATCAGATTGCGGCCAACATTAGCGCCACTGAAATACGTCTCACGTCGTTCAATATCATGTTCCCCCGTACCAACGCTGCGTCCCAGGCGGCAAGACATGCCGAGGGTGAGTTACTGCATAAACTGAGCAATGTGAAACACCCAGAATCTCGGATTCGTCCGGGTACGGATAGCCGGGTTGATCATTTGCCCGTAGGGGAAATCTCATAAAGTTAACGTCTATCACATATCCGTATCCATTTGAAATAACTAATTTTTTAGACACCTCGAGCTAAATGAAACCCCATCTTCGCATCGGCCTTATTCCAGTGATGATTGCTCTCGCGGTCATCACTGGATGCAGCAAGAATGAGACCCAATCCGCACCCACGCAAGTCGCGGCCAAGGTCAATTCCACCGAGATTACTATCTCGCAGATCAATAACGTCCTTGCCCGCACCAACGTTGCGCCTGAGGCCGCAGAGCGTGCCAAGCGCGAGATCCTGGATAAGCTGATAGACACCGAACTCGCGAAGCAGGCTGCGATGGACAAGAAACTCGACCGTACGCCGAACGTGCTACAGGCCATAGAGTCAGCCAAGACGGAAATTCTGGCGCGGGCTTACCTTGAGCAGTTTGCTGCGGGGCTGCCGAGACCAACGCCCGACGAAGTCAAGAAGTATTATGCGGATCACCCTGAATTGTTTAGTGAGCGGCGCATCTACAGTATCGAGGAAATTTCCGTTCCCGCAAAAGAAGGACTGGCGGCGACCCTAAGGGAGCAGATTGGCAAAAGCCACACCCTGCAGGATGTCGGTGCGTGGCTGAAGTCCCAGGGAATACCGTTCAACGCCAATAGCGGCGTGCGCGCCGCGGAGCAGCTTCCTCTCGAATATCTGCCCCAAATGCAGACGATGAAGGACGGCGAGATGCGCGTATTCGAGGTGGCGGGCGGAGTCCAGGTGATCCGTGTCGCGGCGAGCAAGTCGGACCCAGTGGACGAAGCGCACGCGACGCCGCGCATCCAGCAATTCCTGTTTGGCCAGAGCTCAAGGGACGCGATCGACAAGGAGATGAAACAGATCAAGGAAAAGGCAAAAATTGAGTACGTAGGCGAATTCGCCACCAGTGCAGCGGAAGCCGAAGCAAAGGACAAAGCGGAGGCCGATGCCAAGGCAAAAGCGCAAGCCGATGCAAAGGCCAAAGCTGACGCCGAAACCCAGGCCCAGGAAGATGCAGTGGCCAAGGCGAGACAGGCTGCCGATGCGAAGGACCAAGCCGACGCCGACGCGCGGGCTAAAGATGAGGAGGCATCACGCGCCAGAAGGGCCGCCGACGCGAAGGCACAGGAAGCCGGGTCGAAGGGGGCGCAACAAAAAGGAGCGCAACCACTGACGCCGGATATTCAAAAGGGTCTGCGCGGCGTTATCCAGTGAACCCGGTATCTATAAAGACTAATGACGGCGATTAAGGTATGAGCCCGAAGCAACTAATCCGCACGCTGATATGTATGGTGGCCGTGGCGTTGGGTTTTTGCGCCCACGCGCAGAGCACTCAGCCCGAGTACCAAATCGGGAGCGGTGACAATATCCGCATACTGGTTTTCCAGAACCCCGACCTTACCGTGGAAACCCGGGTAACGGAAAACGGAACGATCACCTACCCGCTCATAGGCAGCGTAAAAATCGGTGGCATGACGATCCCGAACGCCGAGCAAACCATCGCGAAGGCGTTGAGCGACGGCGGCTTCATCCAGAAGCCGCAGGTGAATATTATTCTGCTGCAGAATCGTGGCAATCAGGTGTCCGTTCTCGGTGCGGTAAACCGCGCGGGCCGTTTCCCGCTCGAGACTTTCAACACCCGCGTGTCCGAAATGATCGCGATTGCCGGTGGAATTTCGCCCGCCGGTGCCGACGTCGCGATACTGATGGGGCGACGCGACGGCAAGCCATTCCGCAAGGAAATCGATATTGCCAGCTTGTTCCTCTATAACCAGCCTCAGAACGATCTCATTGTGGCTGGGGGCGACGAGATCTACGTTCACCGCATGCCGATTTTCTATATGTACGGTGAAGTGCAAAAGCCAGGCACTTCGCGGGTGGAGCGCGGTATGACGGTTCGCCAGGCCCTCGCCCAGAGCGGGGGCCCCACCGTGCGCGGCACCGAGCGTCGCTTGCGCCTGTTTCGCCGAGATGCCAGCGGTAAAGTCACAACACTGACTCCCGCACTGGACGATCTGGTGCAGCCGGATGACGTGTACTACGTCAGCGAAAGCGTGTTCTAAGGAAGAGGGCATGAATCCGCTTCAGCTTTTTCTCATTCTGCGGGCGCATTATAAGGCGGCACTTTACGTGGCGCTTGGCACCATCGTCGTAACAACGGCAATAACGCTGTTGCTGCCCAAAAAATATACCGCCACGACGGAGGTGCTTGTGGACGTCAAGTCCCCCGATCCGGTGGTGGCGCTGATGATGCCTACCAGCCTGGCTACGCAAGTGGACATCATCAGCAGTGAACGCGTATCGCGCAGGGTGGTCAGGACACTGGGGCTTGCCGACACACCGGCGGTGCGCGATCAATGGATGCGCGCCACTGGTGGCAAAGGCACGGCCGAGGAATGGCTTGCCCAGCTGCTACTTAAGTATTTGACGGTCTCTCCCGGGCGTGACAGCAACATCGTTACCATTTCCTATACGGGTGCAGACCCGGCGTTCGCGGCGGCCGTGGTTAACGGGTTTGCGCAGGCCTATATTGATGTGACGATAGACTTGAAAGTCGAACCAGCGCGGCAGTATGCGCAGTGGTTCGGCGAGCAGGGCAAGCTGCTGCGCGACAATCTTGAAAAAGCCCAGTCAGCGTTGTCCGAGTTCCAGCAGGAAAAAGGCATCGTTTCGCGAGACGAACAACTGGACGCCGACACGGCCAAACTGAGCGAGCTAACCTCGGAGCTGACGAAGGTGCAGGCGGAAGTGAGCGACGCGCGCAGCAAACAACAGTCAGGAAGTGCCGGGGACGCGTTACCCGAAGTCGCGGCCAATCCGGTGATCAGTAACCTGCGGGGCGAGATCGTCAAGCAGGAGGCCAAGCTGCAGGAGACCGGTCTTAACCTCGGCGTCAATCACCCGCAGTATCTGCAAATGCAATCCGAAGTCAACGCCCTTAAGCAGAGGCTGGAGGCTGAAACTCAGCGGGTCACCAGCGGCTTTTCCGCGTCCCGAAATGTAGGTACGGAGCGTGAGGCGGCACTCAAGGACGCCATCGAGGAACAGAAGAAGAAATTGCTTGAGATCCGAGGCGAGCGTGACCAGCTTGCCGTGCTCGAGCGCGATGTGGACGCGGCTAGGAATGCCTACGACACGGTCTCTAAGCGCTACACCGAGACCGACCTCGCGAGCCAGTCTACTCAGGCCAACGTATCGGTGCTTACCCCGGCGCTTCCGCCGCTCGAACCGTCTTTCCCACAGCCGCTGGGCAAAACCATGGTGATGGCGGTCGCCCTTGGATTTCTGTTTGGTGGAGGGGCGGCATTCCTACTTGAGATGCGCGATCGGCGCATCCGATCTTCCAACGATCTTGCCGAAGTGCTTTTGCTGCCGGTTCTGGGCGTGATCGTACAGGCGAAGCCGCAGAGCTCCCGCTTTGCCTTCTGGCGCCGCCGAGCAGCCCTAGTGGCTAGGTAGGAACGACCATGGCGCGAACCAGTGCAATTTCCACCGCCTCTGGAAGTTCCTCCGTCACGCAGGGCGATCGTTCGATCGGTGCCATCCTGATTGATGCAGGCAGACTCAGGCCGGAATCAGCCGAGGCCATCCTGCGCCTGCAGCGCGAACAGGGCCTGCGCTTTGGCGACGCTGCCATAAAGCTCGGATTGCTGACGCAGGCCGATATTGAATTTGCGATATCGCGCCAGTTCGATTATCCGTACCTGCTGCGCGGCCAAAGCGCCGTAAGTGAAACGCTGGTTGCCGCCTACTCCCCGTTTACGCCACAGGTTGAGGCACTACGTGCGTTGCGTAGTCAGCTGATGTTGCGATGGTTCGATGCAGAGGTTTCCCATAAGACGCTTGCCGTGGTTAGCGCCGAGAGAGAGGAGGGCCGAAGTTTCATCGCTGCCAACCTCGCTATAGTGTTTTCCCAGTTAGGGGAGCATACGATGCTCGTCGATGCCGATATGCGCAATCCCTGCCAGCATCGACTCTTTGGCCTCGAGAACCGCGTCGGTCTTTCCGCGATGCTGACCGGCCGCGGCGGCCCCGAGACGATCCAGCGCATTCCTGCGCTGCGCGACCTGTCGGTGCTACCAGCTGGCGTGCAACCTCCGAATCCATCGGAGCTGCTAGCCCGCCCGGAATTTGCGCAACTACTGAAAGAGCTGACCAAGGAATTTGACATCATCATCCTCGACACCCCAGCCGCAGGCGACACCGCAGACGCGCAAACGGTCACGCGGTGCGCCGGCGGCGCCATCATTGTCGCGCGCAAAAACACCTCCCGGTTTGCAAGGGTACGGGGCATGGCCGAACACGCGGTCCAGACCGGCGCGACGATAATCGGCACCGTTCTCAACGATTTGTGACTTGATTTGCATGTCCGCGTTACTCGGTACCAAGTTTGATCGAAACATAGTCGAAGCGCGCGACTGGTGGCCAGTTGCCGTAGGGCTGCTGGTTCTCTACGTCCCGACATTTTACAATGCTGCCACTTCGTACTGGCAGATGGAGGAGAACGCTCACGGCCCCATCATTCTGGCCGTCGTCATTTGGCTGATATGGCAAAGGCGCGCCGCACTTTTTACCGACTATTTCCAACCGGCGCCGGTCTCG
>Ga0207049_1123_pt1 | contig 13497 bp, 10 predicted proteins | sample Alteio_BWMinCont_63_FD_153305 | JGI IMG/M metagenome (GOLD analysis project Ga0207049, IMG submission 153305) | Enriched cells from forest soil in Barre Woods Harvard Forest LTER site, Petersham, Massachusetts, United States -... | ecosystem: Environmental > Terrestrial > Soil > Temperate forest >... | reverse complement strand
GTCGGGCGGGCCATGAGCGCCGTCTTCGGCCATCAGCCCGAGGTGATAATTGGCTACGAAGAAAACGTCCGGCTGGAAGACATCGTGCTCGGAGAGATAAACGTCCAAGGGCGAGACGAATGCCTCGCCGATCGGATGGCCGGCGAGGTATTTATCGAATAAACGGACCAGATTCCATATTATCCGCTGGTGAAAGGTGGTCGGTGAGGGAGACACGATCAGCTCCCCGCGGACGAGCTGTTGGCACCCACCTTCCGGTGTGCCAGATCGGTAGTCCTCGGCGGTGAGCATCCTGGCCCCGGTCGACATAGGAAACAGTTTGGGATTAGGTGCCGGCATGTCAAAAGCTCGTGGTGTAGCCGGGGTCGCCGACCCCGGCTACCGTGCGGATTGATTTGTCTAACAAGGGGACAGCCTCGTAATTTCCACCCTCTTCCCACGCACTCGTAGCTCAATTGGATAGAGCATCTGACTTCGGATCAGAGGGTTGGGGGTTCAAGTCCCTCCGGGTGCGCCAAATTACAAAGGGGCCAGGTCACGCAGATTTGGCTTTATGCGCCGCCAGCCTGGTCGCACCTTCGCCGGGTCAGGCCCGGGCCATCGTGGAGCATTTTGGCCGATAAATCGTCGGATTTGTTTACACTTTCAGCTTTTCCAAACGACGCTATGGTAATAAAAATATATGTATCTAATTGGTGTTTATAACAATAAGTATTACAATACAGCGTTTGGCCCAGCAAGTGCTCGATAACGAGCGCAATGAAGCACCTATCCCGTACTGCTTTCGCCGCCTGCGCTCTGTTTGCCATTAAGCTTCAGGCCAGTCCAACGGTGATCAACTTCAATTCGGATCCCGACAACAGCTACTTCGTTGGGAGTGTCACCTCCCAGGGTTTTGTTTTCACGCCCGGGGCCAACAGCAATATGGGCACGATGAGCAACTTTGACGGTGAGGGACAGACGGATGGCTCGATCTACTTAGGTTCTTGGTCAAATGATTCCGACGCGACGCTGCTTTCCTTTCAGGCTACTGATTCGAGTTTGTTTAGCCTGCAGTCATTCGACTTCGATAACGCCTACGCTTCTGGCGGGAGTCGGACCAACAGCTTGACCATAACGGGGACTTATCAGAATGCCACGACGACAAGCGAAACCTTTTCCAATCTTACAAATGTTCTGGGCTTTGAGGAACTCGATCTCAACTCTTCATTTCAAGGCCTGACAAATGTTAGTGTCACTGCGGATGGCGAAACCAACACACGGGCGCTTTTTGACAATTTTACGGTCAATGGAAGCGCGGCGGCCCCCGACTCCGGGGCGACTGTCGCCATGTTCGGCACGGCTCTCCTCTGCCTCGCCGCGCTGCGCCGCAAGTTTGCGTCCGCTTGATTCCGAGGCCGGCGTCTGCAGCCGGCTGTCACGATTTCTCCTCGCGGCCCTCCTTGGGCTTATCGGTTCCGGCATTTCCTCCCAGGCCGAGCCGGCCGTGACCGTCTCCTCCGTTCGGCGGATCTTCTCCAATGGCGAGCACAACGCCTTCACCGATATGTGCGCCTTCCAAGGCCAGATCTATCTGGCCTTCCGCAGTTGTCCGGAAGGCCATCAGATCCACGCCACTTCCTCCATTATCATCCTGCGCAGCGCGGATGAGGACCGCAGCTGGCAGCAAGTGGACCGCTTCCATGTCGAATATCGGGACACGCGCGATCCGCACTTCCTGATCTTTCGCGGCCAGCTCTTCGTTTATACGGGCACGTGGTATTTCGGGACCAAGCCGGATTCCATACCCGACCGTGACATGAACAAGCACCTCGGTTTTGCCGTGTCCTCCCCCGACGGAACGAATTGGACCCAACCCAGGATGCTCGAGGGCACCTTCGGGTATTATATTTGGCGGGCCGGGGCGCACGAGGGCAAGGCCTACCTGGTGGGACGGCGCAAGCCGGGGTTTAGCATCGAAAAGTTAGGCGAGGGCGAATTTGTCGAATCCGACTTGCTGGAAAGCGACGATGGCTGGGTGTGGAAATGGTCGGCCTGCCTGCGCTCCCGGTCGGGCGACGAAACGGCTTTGCTTTTTCAGACCGACGGAACCTTGCTGGCGCTGGCGCGGGATGGAGGGCGCAAGAATGCCTCCCTGCTTCAAGGCCAGCCCCCCTACTCCCATTTGCAGGCGACGGAACTCGATCGCTTCATCGGAGGCCCCTTAATTGCCGACTGGAACGGGCATATTCTGGTCGGGGGACGGCATTTCACGGCCGATCGAGGCCCCAAGACCTCATTGTGCTGGTTGACCGACGGTCGCCTGAGCGAATTCGCCGAACTGCCGAGCGGCGGCGACAATTCCTATCCCGGCTTTATCGCCCTTTCGCCCGTACACGCCCTTGTATCCTACTACTCGAGCCATGAGCGAACCGAGGCGGGCCAGCCCCTGACCGCGATTTACCTGGCTGACCTTCAGCTCGCGCCGCGCTAAGTCTGGCGGGCGCGGATCCCGAGCAGCCGATCGATATTGCCGCCGAGGACCGCGTCCTTTTCCGCGTTGCTAAAAAAGCCGCAATGGCGGCGGACATAATCCACGCATTGGGTATAGGTGCAGAAGCGCTCCACGTTCGGCATGTCCGATCCCCAGATCAGCCGGTCGGCGCCAACCTTGTCGCGCAGGTCGCGGATCAGTGCTTGCGCTTCGGGATAGGGGTATTCCCAGACGCCGCCCCAGGTGATGGGATACATGATCTCAATCAGCAGATTCTCGTGGCGGTAGGCCGCCGACACCTCGTCCGGAAACGCCCAATGCCCGGTTTTGCCGAAGTACCCGACCGGCGGGCCCATGACCAGCACCCAGCTTATTTCCCGGAAGCGCCGCATCAGGTCGTGCAGGCGGACGGCATTGGCGATGTAGCAGGCCTCGGTGTAGTCCGGAACTGCCGTCATCTCGATGAAGACAGGCAGCTTCGCTTCCGCCACTTTTGACCAGAAAGGGTCCATGCGCCGGTCGTTGAAGGTGATGTCGAAGCCGTAACGAGCGAATGCATCCAAAGCGAAATAGACTCCCCGCAGACCCAGCACGCGGTGCGCACGGTCAAATTCCCGCAGGGACGCCTCGGTGTAGGCGTGACCTTCGTCGACGTTCAAAAGAGCGGTGAATCTTGCCGGATACTGTTTCTGGGCCAGGGCATTGGTGTCATTCATCGCTCCGTAGCCCCAGCCAGCCTGCAGCACGCAATGATCGACACGGGCGTAGTCCATCTGCGCCAGCATCAATTCGGGCGGCGCCTCGATCTGCTGCATCCCGACCGGCATGTACTGGGAGCAGTACTCCTCGCCCTCGACCGTAAAATGGAGCCGCCCGTAATTGCCGGGCCGAAAGCTCACATCCTTCAAGCCGGACCAGCCGTTATCGCCCTGGCGAAATAAAAGCGCTCCGCTCGCCTCCTTGCCGTCGCGCAGGCGGAAGACGCGGGCGGAGGTGCGGGTCTGCACCTTTTGCATGTACTGGCGCTGGATCTCCCGCGACTCATGCCCGCACAGACCGGCCCAGGGCTCAAAGACGTGGGCGTGGCAGTCGATGACCATGGCTCTGCCGCCAAGCTCCCATTAAGCCAGGCCGGCGGCGAGCAAAAGGTGCCGCAGCGCGGCCTACCAACCCGGCCTAGTGGATAACTGTCACGAAAAAGACGGCAACAGCCGCCACCCCGGCAAAGACGACTAAGGTCAACCATTTCGAGACCTTCGGTTGCACTGGGGCGTTGTAGTGTAAGGCGGAAGTTGGAGGTTTCATGCGGGCTCACTAAAAGCACGTTTGATGCCAACTGTCGCTTCCACCTGGCCCTAAAGCATATTGGCAACCGTATTGATAAGCATCGCCAGTATCGCGGTATTGAAAAGGAAGGAAATCAGGCCATGCACGAGGGCGATGCGTCGCAAGGGCCGGGTCGCGACCTGCACGTCGGAGACCTGGCAGGTCATGCCAACGACAAAGGAAAAGTAGGCGAAATCGAGAAAGTCGGGCTCGAGCTTGCCAGGAAAAATCAAGCCGGCCTCGACCTGTTCCCTCGGCGCGGTTTTGGCGCCACGATAATAAACATGGGCGTAGCGCAGGCAAAAAAGGGTGTGGATCAAAATCCAGGAAATCGCGACCGTGCTCAGGCCGAGGCCGAGATGAACGATCTTGCCTCCGCCGTGGACATTCCTGGCCGATTGCAGCATCCAGGCGACGGCAAACAAGCTGACGACCGCGGCCGATACAACGAAGGCGAACAAGGCCCGGCTGCTGGCGTCCTGCAGGCGGGTATTGCGCCGCACCTCATAGGGATCATGGCTCGCGATGACCGTCCAGGCCTGCGCCACCACGACCGCGGCGAAGAAATCCCAGGCGAACAGGATCCGGGTCGCGACGTTGGCCCGATGGCCAAAACACAGAAAAGCGGCCAATCCGGCGATCGCTCCAACGATGAATCGGTGATGCGAATCCAACGGAAAGCGGCGGAGCCAGGAGCTCATGGAAGGACGGGCGACATTTCTCTACGATTCAGGAGCGCCATTTTTCGCCCTCCAAGCCTGAATCTTATCATATACGGCCTGGGTCGCTTCCGAATCCGAACCGAAGCGCCCCTTTCGCATCAATTCGAAAGAATCGAAGGATCGATCCCAGGATTCGACCACGAGCATGGTGGAGGGCCCGAAATGGGCGACCCTGACATTGATCACCCGCCGCAGGCCGAGGCTTTGGAGCACATCGTAATGATGCTCCGGGCTGTTCCAGGCCATGAACCAAAGCTTGTCGCCGGCCAGAGACAATACCCCCGAAACATGGCCGAGGGGCGAGGCATCGGTTGAGCCGAAGCCCTGCGAATGGGGAAACCACATCGCCTGCGCCACAAACCCCGGTGGCGGGGTATCCACCGGCAACGCCTCGGCCACTCGGCCGGTCACTTCCGCGTCGTTTGACAGTTCGGACGTGCCGCAGGCCGCCATCAACATGGCGAGCAGGCCGCAAAGCGGGCGGAGGGCGATAGGTCCGGCATGCATCCGAGCTTTAAAAGGGTAATTGAATCCCATTATAAGTGAACTCGTGTTTTCAAGGTTCCTTCGCCCCGTCCGGCCGGCGCTCGCCCTTCTTTCCGTTGGAGTCTGGCTTCGAGCCGACACCGCCCCACCCGTTCCAATACACATGATGCGGCTGCCGCAGGGCGTGCGCTTCGGTCTTATCGGCGAGCGTGCTCCTCGTCCGGCGCCGACATTGATCTACCCCTTCAGCTTCGAGAACATGCGCAAGGAGCCCTCCTATGGGGAACTGTCCCGATTGGTGCTGAAGCGGGGGGTGATCAGCGTGATCCTCGACGAACCGGGCACGGGCGAGGACAGCCGGCCGAATGAAGACCAGAAGAACAGTCTTAAGGCGTGGCGCAGTCGTCTGGATCAGGGCGAGGATTTTACCCGGCCATTCTGCGCCCATGCGCGATCCGTCCTCGATTATCTGATCCGCGAAGGCATCACCGATCCCAATCGCATCGCAGTCTGGGGTTGCTCGCGGGATGGGTTTCTCGCTTTCCATCTGGCGGCGGTTGAACCCCGGATCAAGGCGATCGTGGGGAACTCGCCGGTGACCGATTTGTCCGCCCTCCGTGAATTCACGGGCACGACCAGCAGCCAGGAATCGCTGACGCTCGCGCATCTGGCCCCGGTCTTGGCCGGCCGGGCGGTCTTGATCGACATTGGCAACAACGACCGTCGCATCGATGCCGACCGGATCATCGCCTTTTCCCGAGACCTGGTTCGAGCTACGGCGGCGCGGCAAGAGGAGGGCGCGGTCATACCGGTGGAGTTGGTGGTCGGTCCCTCCTGGCATGCCGGAGGATTCGGCCACTACGCTGTCGAGCGATTCAACCAGCTCGAAGCGGACTGGCTCCTGCGCCAATTTGGCCTCGAGCGATAGGGTCTCGTTAAGACTATTTGCCTTTTTGCGCAGCGGGCGGTGTTGTTGCGCCTTATGTCGCTTGATGGGGCCGGTGCGGGCGCCGGGGCAAAGCCAAAGCCGAGATCGCTGCTAGCGGAGCATCCGGCCTACCGAATGTTTTGGTGCGCGCGAGCGGCATCGGCCATGGCCTTTCAGATGCAGGCCGTGGCGGTGGGCTGGCAGATCTATGAGCTGACCCACAGCACGCTGCAATTGGGCATGGTCGGCCTGGTGCAGTTTCTACCCATGGTAATCCTGACCCTGCTCACCGGGCACGCGGCCGACCGGTACGACCGAAGGATTATCGTCGCCATCGCCACAGCCGGGCAGGCAATGGCCATTGGATTTCTCGTAATCGGAAGCTTGGGCCATTGGATCGGCCCGGGCCAAATCTATGCCGCGGTGGCGGTGGTCGGAGCGGGCCGGGCGTTCGAGCGGCCCGCCTCCCAAGCCCTGATGCCAAACCTGGTTCCAGAGGCTCAGGTCCCGCGAGCCATCGCCTGGGGCTCGGGCGCCATGCAAACAGCCTTCGTGATCGGCCCGGCTGTCGGTGGCTTGCTCTACGGATGGGGGCCATCCGCCGCTTATGGCGCCGCCTGCGCTTTGACCATTTGCGCCTCGATCCTCACTTTTCTCATCCGCCAGGAGCGGGTGGCCGCCCCGAGGGAGCCGGCGGACCTGCACTCGGTTTTTTCCGGGATCCATTACATTCGGCGAAGCCCGGTCATCCTTGGAAGCATATCGCTGGATCTGTTCGCCGTTCTCCTCGGGGGCGCAACCGCCCTTTTGCCGGCGTTTGCCCGGGATATCCTGCACATCGGGGCGGCCGGACTGGGGGCGTTGCGGGCCGCCCCGGCCGCCGGAGCGCTCCTGATGTCCGTCGTTCTGATCCACAAGCCCCTCGGGTCCAAGGTGGGCAGGAAGATGTTCGCCGCTGTCTTCGCCTTCGGCGCCGCGACCGTGGTCTTCGGGATTTCGCGCTCGCCCATCCTCTCTTTTGCCGCGCTGCTCTGCCTGGGCGCAGCGGACATGATCAGCGTGGTGGTGAGAAGTTCGCTCGTTCAACTGGAGACCCCGGATGCCATGCGCGGCCGGGTCAGCGCGGTCAATTCCCTGTTCATCGGCACTTCCAACCAACTCGGCGAGTTCGAATCCGGCGTCACCGCCTCCCTGTTTGGCACCGTGCCGGCGACCGTCCTGGGCGGGGTGGGCACGATTATCGTCTGCGTTCTGTGGATGCGCCTGTTCCCATCGCTCCGGGCCTTCGACCGACTGGATCAGCCCAGGCCTGCCGCTTAACGTCTACATATTTACCGGTTGCGGCGCGGGGGGAATCGGTCGAGGATCATTCCCTTTCCCCATGATCAATCTACCGTACGTCGACCGCAAATCAGCCCGTCCGCTCTCTGGATTGAGCGTAATGTACCCCAGCGCCGGGGCTTTGGAGCGCATCGGGCCTGATTGGGATTGGATCTGGATCGACGCCCAGCACGGAGATCTGGACTTCCGGGACGTGGCCAACCTCGTTCGGGTCACCACCCTGATCGGGAAGCCCGCGCTGGTGCGGGTGCCTTCGCAAGATTCCGGCTGGGTCGGAAAGTGCCTCGACGCCGGTGCGGCGGGCGTGATCGTGCCCATGATCGAGAGCCTCGCCGAGGCCAAGGCCATGATCCAGGCGGCCAAATTTCCGCCGCTGGGAAACCGCTCCTACGGCGGCCGGCGCATCATCGATTTCGCGGGCCGCAGCTATTACAAGACGGCCAACACGGATACCGTCCTGATTCTTCAGCTGGAATCGAACGAGGCCGTCGCCCTCGCCGACCAGATCGCCGCCCTCGATGGCGCGGATGGGTTCTTTCTTGGTCCGGATGATCTCTTCATCCGCGACGGCCAGGACGTGGACACCGCCAAGACGCTCCAGACCATTGGAAAACAGGCCCAGATTGTGGCCAACGCCTGCCGCAAGCACGGGAAGATCAATGTTGGCCATGGGGTCAACGACGCCACCCTGGCCATGGCCAAGGAATTTGGCTACAAACTCGTGGTCGGCGGCGGCGACGTCGGCTTCCTCGCCGGAGGCTCGAAGTCGGCGGCCCAAAAAATCCAGGGCTTCTTCAAGCCCGGTCCGGCCAGCGCTCCCGCGCCCGCTTCCGGGGCCAAGGCTCCCGGATCTCTCTACTGAATCAGGAGAGCACTTCCGCCGCCTCGGCGTCCGTCAGGTCCCCCGACTGGGGAGGCCTTGTCTATGCCAAGGCCACGCGGCGGATCGTCCCGCTCCTGTTTCTAGGCTACATCGCGGCGTTTCTCGACCGCGTCAACGTCGGTTTCGCCAAGCTGCAGATGGCGGCGGAACTGCATTTCAGTGACACGGTTTATGGTTTCGGCGCCGGCGTTTTTTTCGTCAGCTATTGCCTGGCCCAGTTTCCCAGCAATCTGATTCTGCAAAAAATCGGGGCCCGCGCCTGGCTGGGAGGCACCATGATCGTTTGGGGAGCGATCTCAGCGGCGACCATGGCGGTGCGCACTCCGGGAGCATTTTACAGTCTGCGCCTGCTCCTGGGCCTGGCGGAGGGCGGATTCTTTCCCGGGGCCATCTTTTATCTGACCATCTGGTTTCCGGCGCCCCGACGAGGCGCGATCATCTCCTCATTCATGACCGCAATCGCGCTTTCCGGCATTGGCGGCAGCCCCCTCTCCGGGTGGATCATGGACAGCCTCGCTGGCCACCATGGTTGGAATGGGTGGAAATGGCTTTTTCTGATCGAGGGGATTCCGGCGGTGACCGCCGGACTGCTCGTCCTAATCCTTTTGCCCGATTCCATCCGCTCGGCTCGCTGGCTTTCAGCGGATGAAAAATCGTTCCTGGAGGATCAGGTCGGCCGGCCGCCGCCCGCCGAAGAGCCTCTCGGCTCGGTCGTGGGGCAGACCCTGCGCAATCGCACCGTCTGGCTGTTCATCCTCATCAATTTTACGACGACCATCGGCCTCTACGGCATCGGTTTTTGGATGCCGCAAATCATCGCCGACGCCGGCATCTCGCGAATAACCGAGATCGGAATGCTGGGAGCGATTCCCTATCTGGCGGCGATCGTCGCCATGGTCGCAATCGGGCGGCACTCGGATGCCAAGGCGGAGCGCAAATGGCATATGGCCCTATCCGTATTTTCCGCCAGCACCGGACTTCTTCTCATCGCGCTGGCGGGTCGGAGTGGGTGGGTCGCCGTCAGCGGCCTTTCCCTCGCAACCGCGGGGGTGCTCTCGGCCAATCCACTTTTTTGGGCCTGGACCACTTCCTTTCTTCACGGCACCGCCGCCGCCGTTGGCATTGGCATCATTTGCGCCATGGGCAATATCGCCGGTTTTTTCGGCCCTTTCCTGATGGGCGCGATTCGAGACGCCACCCGAGGGCCGGCCACCGCAGTCGCGGCCATCGCGGCCTGCCTTTTTCTTAGCGGGCTGTTGATGCTCGGCGTCCCGGCGCAGGGCGCGCCAAAGATTTCCGCCCGATAATCGGGCTAAAGCCTACGCTGCGATCGCCGGCACTTTTTTCCTGCGCAGAAAGTGATCGAGCGCGATCAGATCCTCCGCCTCCGTCTCGCCCATAGCGTAACTGGGCTTGTCGGCCCGTCCCAAGAAACCGTCGAGCCAGTCGACCAAGGTTTCACGGCGGGGAAGCCAGACTTCCGGGGCGCCGAGGATGTCGGCCCGCAGGGCGCGGGCTTGGATGACGTGGTCGGTGGATATATGCATATCTGAGAGGCTAGATCACCTGAGCGCAATGTCGACGGTCGTGAGCCCTCCACCGCCCCCTTCCAACCAAGTGGATGCCCGGCGAACCACTTGGGCGAAAGAAAGTTCCGCCAGCGGTCCGGATGCAAAGACGTTGACAACCCCGGCGCCAATTGGACCGTATAGATAAATCGCCGCCCCGAGAATTCGCCAGATCCTCTTCGGCCTCCTCTTCAGCCTGACAGCATCGACTGTCTGCGGCCAAAGCCCCACGTCGGATACCGACGAGCCGGACAACGATAGCGATGATCCCGTTTTGCCCACGCTGTCCAACGGCGACGTACAGATCTCCGGCAATGGAACCACGCTCACGGCGATTGATATGATCAATCGTCAATCCGACAGCGTGGGAGACCCCATCGATGTAGCCAGCGGATCGCTCAATTTTTCGTTTACCCCCATCTCCGTCAAGGGCCTGCGTGATGTCGCATTCACGATACACTACAATTCGCTGCAGAACTTTTACGAATGGGGCATGGGGTATGGCTGGACTCATCCCTACGCCGCGGTGGCGGTGGTCGCCTACGATCAGTCCACCGTAACGATCGAGTGGTCGTCGTCGGAATATCATATTTACAATCTCGTGACCAGCGGGGGGACAAGCCGCTACCAATGCGCCGATGACGCCGCCTATTACGACAAGCTGACGCTGAACTCCGATCAAAGCGTCACGTTGCTGCGGCGGGACCGCACCACCTACCAGTTCGATACCTCCGGCCGCCTGGTGCAAAACAAGAACCGATACGGCCAAATCATTCAAACAACCTACAGCACGTCCGCCTCCAACCAAATCGCCCGGATGTTCGATCCGGTATCGGGAGTTTATCTGAGTTTTACCTATGACGTAAACGGCCACGTCTCCAGGATTACGGACTCCGCCGGACGGTCGGTCTCGTTCGCCTACGACAATACGAACGATCTCCTGACCCAGTGGACCGACGTCAACGGCCGGACAGAGCATTTCTCCTACAACGGAAATCTCCAGCTGGTGACGACGACGGCGGCGGACGGAACCCTGCTCTACACCAATACCTTCGATAGCCAGTATAGGATTTCCTCCCAGACCGATGCGGTGGCCGGCCACTCGGCGATGCAGCTCTCTTATGACGAAACCAGCAGGCCCGGAAACATAATCACGAAGGTGACGGACCACACTGGCGCCATCACCACCTACGTCCACGACTCTGGCTACCATATGCTGTCCATGACGGACGCGCTCAGCAACACCACGACCTACAAATATGACGCCCACGGCAATGTGATCGAGGTCGATGACGCCTTGGGGCGGAGCCAAAAGTTCAGCTACGACGCCAGCGGCAATGTGCTCACGACCACCGACGCGGCCGGAAACCAGACGTCATTCGCCTACGATACCCTGAACAACGTAATCCGGATCACGAATCCGGCGGGCCAGTCGTCCGGTTTCGCCTATGACTCCAACAATAATCCAATCACCTCGATCGATTTTAGCGGAAATAGGATTACCCGTACTTACGACGCCAATTCCGACCTTATCTCGATCACCTCGACGAGGGGAAATGTCACCCAGCTGACCTATGGTGCCGGATTACCCGCGTCCGTGACCGACGCCCTGGGAGACAAGACCACTTTCACCTACGATGCGGCGGGAAGGCGGACGGCGGTCAAGGATCCGACCGGGGCCTCCACCAGCTACACCTACGAAGCCTCAGGAAAAGTGCTGACCAAGACGGATCCCCTGGGCAATCGAACCAGCTATGCCTACGACGCCCAAGACCGCGTGTCTTCGACCACCGACCCGATCAACGGTGTCATCCGGTTCACATATGACGGCAACGGCAACCTTCTCTCGGCCACCGACCCACTGGGCAAGGTCACCGCCTACGCCTACGATGCCGAAAATCGCCTGATCAAGACGACCAATCCGCTCGGCAATGCCACGACCTATACTCATGACGCCGACGGGCGGCTGACCGCCATCACCGATCCCCTCGGCCATGCGACGAGGTACGCTTACGATGCAGTCGGCAATCGAACCACGACCTTCGATGCCCTCGGCAATACGACCCTGCAGGCGACTTACGATGCGCGCAATCTGCCCGTGCAGCTGGTCGGCGCGGTGGGTGACACTACGCGCCTGGCTTACGACGTCCTGAAGCGCCTCACACAGAAGGCCGACCCCCTCGGCCTCACCAGCTCTTTCGTATTCGACAACAACAGCCGGCTGATCAAGGCCACCGACCCGGCCAACCAGTCCAGCCAGCAAACTTTCGACGCCGACGGCAACCGCACCGGCGTGACTGATCCCGCGGGCACCGGGGTCGCCCTAACCTACGATGCGGCCAACCGCCTGACCACGAGCACGACCGCGGGAGGACAGGTCACGACCGACGCCTACGATGCCCGAGGTTTGGTCACCAGCGTGAGCTATCCTTCCGGGAGCAAAGCGGCGCTCTCCTACGACACCGCCGGCCGCCTGGTCAAATGGGTCGATACCATAAGCGAAATCGATTATAGCTACGACGCCAAGGGCCGGCCGACGACAGTGGCCGAAGCGGGCAAGACCATCAGCCGCACATTCGACGCCCTCGACCGCGTCATCAGCTTCACCGACGCGGCCGGCAACGTCCTTCACTATACCTATGACGCCGCGGGAAATTTGGCCTCCATCACCTACCCGGACGGCAAGGTCGTCGCCTATGGCTACGACGCCTCGAATCGCCTGACCACGGTGACCGATTGGGCCAATCGTGTCACGCTGTATGCCTACGATGCCAACAATCGCCTGACAAAGACCGTCCGGCCCAATGGCACCCAGCAAAATTGCGTCTACGACAACGGGGGCCGGCTGACGGGCCTGACGGACTTGGCCTCCGACGGGTCCGTTATCGTGCAGTACGCCTGCGCTTACGATGCCGACGGGCGCCTCATCTCCGACACCCGAACCCCCGCCGTGCCTGCTTACACGCCAAGCTCGCTGCAGTTCACTTATGGCGCCGACAATCGCCTCAGCGCCATTTCCGGCCAGGCGGTCACCCATGATGCCAGCGGCAACCTCCTTTCCCTTCCCAACATTAACGGCATCAGTGGCGTAACCTATGACAGCCGCAATCGCCTGATCTCGGCCGGGGGACTCACCTACGGCTACGACGCCGAAGGCCGCCGGATCTCGACGACCGGAGCCGGGGGCACGACAAATATGGTGATCGATCCAAACTCACCTTACAGCCGTTTGCTCGTATCGACCACCTCCACCGGCAGCACGACCCGTTTCGTTTACGGGCTGGGAGCGCTCTATCAAGAGACGGACGGAACGACCTTGCGCTACCTCCACCAGGACCCCCGCGGAAACACGGTGGCCCTCTCGGGGTCCGCTGGCACGGTTATCGGCCGGATAGAGTATGGGCCATTCGGCGAGATCGCGAATCAAAGCGGCGACACCGCAACGGTCCTGCTCTATTGCGGCAATTTCGGCGTCCAGACCGAAAGCAACGGTCTGCTCAACATGCGGGCGCGCTTCTACAGCCCTCAAATCGGGCGTTTCCTCCAACAGGATGCTCTCCTCGGTCAGATTGACCTCTCCGGCACGCTCAACCGTTATGCTTATGCCGGCAACCGCCCATTTCTGGCCAACGATCCCTTGGGCCTGTGTTCCCAATCCATCGGGAGCGCCCCAGCCTTTAGCCAGCTGGTCCTGGACGCCGCCTCGGCTTCGGCCAGTGCCTATCAAATGGGGCAGACCGCTCCTCCGGGCTACTCCGTTGCTCAGGTGT
>Ga0207049_1122_pt1 | contig 13501 bp, 17 predicted proteins | sample Alteio_BWMinCont_63_FD_153305 | JGI IMG/M metagenome (GOLD analysis project Ga0207049, IMG submission 153305) | Enriched cells from forest soil in Barre Woods Harvard Forest LTER site, Petersham, Massachusetts, United States -... | ecosystem: Environmental > Terrestrial > Soil > Temperate forest >... | reverse complement strand
CGGCCCTACAAGACCTGGGAAGACAAAATCGAGGGCGCGGTCCTCAGCTTTCAGGACATCGACAGCTTCAAGCGAATATTGGATCAGGCCCGTACGTTCGCCGAGGCGCTCATCGAGAACGCGCGGGAATCGATTCTGGTTTTGGACGAAAGCTTGCGCGTCACCCTGGCGAACCCCGTTTTTTATCGAACCTTTCAAGTCTCGCCCAAGGAGACAAAGGGACACCTCATCTACGAACTCGGCAACGGGCAGTGGGATATCCCCAAGCTTCGCGAATTGTTTCATGAGATCTCGACGCGCAACACGCGCATCGACGGTTTTGAAGTGCGCCACGAATTCCAGCATCTCGGGCTCCGGCACATGATCCTGAACGCGCGGCGCATCGAGCCGCAGGGTGGGACCCAAATGATTCTGCTGTCGATCGAAGACGCATCGAAGGCGGAGAAAAGGAAGTAGCAGCCGGCAACCAACGAAAATTGAACGGCGCGAGCTCCCACCTCACCCGACCGATGAAATCGGGATGGATCGCTCCTCGCTGTCCCTGGATCAAAAAACTGCGCAGGTTAAGAACGCAGGCGCTGCATGGCTTCCGGGTTTACCACGTTGATGGGCTTGCCTGCGCAATACGCGCTGATCTGGTCGAAGATGTCGCTGAATTGAATTTCGTACTCGTCCCGCGTCACGTATCCGATGTGCGGCGTGCACACCACATTGCTCAGGCCGAGGAGAGGGTTGTGCACGTCCCGGACGGGCTCCTCCTCATAGACATCGACCGCGGCCATCCCCGGCCGCCCCGCTTGCAACGCGCTCACCAATGCGCCGCCCTCGACCAGTTGCGCCCGGCTGGTATTGACGAATAGAGCAGTGCGCTTCATGTGAGCCAAATCGTCCGCGGTCACGATGCCGCGGGTCGCGTCCTTGAGACGCAGGTGCAAAGAGATGACGTCGCACGTTTCAAAAAACCGCCGCTTGCTCTCCGCCGTTGCATAACCGTCCGAGCGCGCCCGCGCGAGGGATCCTTCGCTTGACCACACCAGCACCTTCATGCCGAACGCCTTGCCGTAGCCCGCGACTGTACTTCCGATGCGTCCGTAGCCGAAGATTCCGAGCATCTTCTCTCGCAACGTCTGACCCACGCCAATCTGCCACTTCCCAGCCTTTAAGGCAGCCATTTGCTGCGGAATCTCGCGCATGGCCGCGAGAATCAGCGCCCAGGTCAATTCGGCAGTCGCATAAGACGGCGTATCCGCGTGCTGATTCGATGACACCACGACGCCAAGCCGTGTACAGGTTTCTACATCAATGTGCGGGTAAACGCTGCGTTGGATGATCAGCCTCAATCGGGGCAATCGTTCCAGAAGAGGGCCGCGAATCTGGGTGCGCTCGCGAATGAGCACAAGCGCTTCGGTATTTTTCAGGCGCTGGGCCAGCGCGGCCACGTCTTGCACGTGGTCGTTCCAGATTTCAACGTCGTGGCCGCGAAGCTTCTCGAAGCACGGAAGCGTCCGCAGTGTGTCATGGTAGTCGTCCAGGATCGAAATCTTCATGTCAGAAACGCGGCATCGCGCAGTCGCTCACCATCTCTTCTTCGCATCTTCGCGAACTCATCATAAGTGGAAACCGCTGACCAAGAGATGGAATGGTCGGGGCGTCCGGATTTGAACCGGAGGCCTCCTGCGCCCAAGGCAGGCGCGCTACCAGGCTGCGCTACGCCCCGACATGAAGTGCGTATTAATTATACGGCACTTGCCAACGTGGATGCTGCTCCATTCGACCAATTTGGTCTTCAACTGTGCCAAAACTGTGCCAAATAGAATTCACTGAACCATCGCTGTGCCAGAATCCAACGGCATTTCATTGGCCTGGCGGTTGATTTTCTCCAGAGCTTCTCTCTTCATCTGCAGCTTCATTTGCGAGTAGCGTTTGAAGACCTGAGAGTCACCTTGGCGAAGCAATGGGTCACCCACTCATCGGCAACGCCGCCCGCACTGAGGCGAGTGGCATACGTGGATCTCAAATCGTAAATCCGAAAGTAAGGGACCTTCGCTCGTCGGAGGGACTTTTGCCAAACGGTCTTCAACTCTACTTGATGTCCGGTCGGATTCAAATCGCTGGGGAATAGAAACGGTCCGTCTCCCGCAATTGACAATTGATCTCTGAGCGCATCAACCGCAAGGGTCGTGAGTGGTACCTCAGCGATTCCGTTCGGAGTCTTGGAGTCCGGAATCCAAACGACTGCGTTTGGAAGGTCTACTTGGTCTTTCTTCATGGACATGAGCTCCTTGTAGACCCTAAGACCGGTTTCCGTGATGATCCGCACAATATTCCGCAAGTGTGGTTGGGCGTGTAGTTCGATTCGTTTCTGCTCTGACCAACTGACATAGTGTGGCCGGAACAGACCCTCGCAGTTCAGGTTGCGACCGTCATTGACGCTCGCTCACCGGTCTGGCATTTAATGGCTGAAATGGCCGGGCTGTGTTGTGATAATGGTTGCTGTATTCGGCGATCTGTTCCTCTGACAGCTCGATCGGGGTTCTCATTACGTACCAGGTGGCCATCTCATTGCAAATCGGAGTTGTAAGCGATCCGGGAAACCTGTAAAAGCTGCGGTCGGCGGGCAGGAGGTCCGTGGGGTTGATCTTTACACCCTTCACTTTGTTTTCTTCACCCGGGGCCGGAATATGCTTCCACAAAGTCTTGATCACCGGATTTTCCTTGCCGGCCACGACCGGGACTTCAATAATCAGGAAAACTCCTTCGGGTGAGAAATGCACTAGTTGGATTGACATCCGCGGACGCTTCCCATTGATGGCATTCTCGCCCGGTTCGCGAAAATGAATTTCGCTCAGAAAATAGGGCTTCTTCCCCACTGTGAGCCAGTAATTGTCCGGGAACTTGATGAGAATCCGATACTGGTTGCAGTCGTTGACGATGTCCAGATCAGCAGGTTGATAATTGACCTTGAGATCGTATATCCGCAGCTTTTCGGCATGCTGAATATCAATGGGGGCCTGCATCTTTCCGCTATTGCACAATCCCGCCCAATGACTGGGGCCGAGAGGTCCCTCTTCATACGTGAACTTCGGCTCGCACTTTTCTCCTCCCAGGGCCAGGTGCAAGTGATGGTGTTGTTGTGCGTCGTGTTCTCCGTGTCCTTCATGCTCCCCTTGTTGCCCGGGTTCCATTTTCTCGGTGGGTTCGGCGATCTGGCCGGCATTCGCTCGGGCCGCAATTAAGGCGGACAAGCACAACACAAGAAGGACCAGCAGGCAGGTGCCAGTGGATCGGTCGCAGAACATATCAGTAACTCCCATATTTGGTGTAACAGCTCTTACAAAATTTCGCACAAATTGACCCTCGTTAATGCAGGTGCAAGAAATCGAAGAAGGTGGCTTCACAACTCCGTTTGAAGCCGCAATCTGCAATGCGCCGCCCGGAGGCCGCATTCGCCTGTGCGGCTCTAGGGTTTCGGGTTCACCCGAATAATCCCCATCATGCCCAGGTCTTCATGATTGAGGATGTGGCAGTGATAGACGAAGTCTCCGATGTCTACTCCACGGAAGTCCATGAGTAACTCAACCTGCGGAACGGGTCCGTTCGGATTCTTCACGTTGTCCCAGGGCGGCAAGTCAATCACATCCAGGAATTGGCCGTCGATGGCCGGCACCTGCGTCGTTCCATTGATTTGGAGGTTCTGCTGGGAGAGAACCTTGAAGTGAATCTGGTGCAGGTGGAAGTCATGGCTCTCCTGGGATATGTTTTGAATGATCCATTTCTCCACCGATCCTTGAGTGGTCACGACCGCCGGAGGTTCGTTAGCGTCGAACACCATGGGCTGCTGGCCTGCGCTTACTTGGGTGATGAAGAACTGATTCTGATTATTCTCGCTGAACTGGAAGACGCGGGTGGTCGACACTGGCTCGCCACTGAGCCCGCCAAACCGCTGTTGGCTAGCGCTCAAAGCAGTGAAATCGCCGACTTTGTCACGTTCATCGCCATCATCATGTTGAGTTAAGGCAATGTTGAATATTGGCCGGGTTGGATCACAGTCGCCTTGAGGACCCGTATTGATGTTGTTGGTCACTAACTGTGCCACGTCGACGCGGGGAGAAGGCCCCTTCACCAGGAATTCGACACGCGACCCCGTTGGCAAGCGGAACTGGGTCACCGGGATCAGGTCACCGGGCTGGGCGCCATCCTGGGAATTGGCCGGTACTGCGTCAATCCCCACGATCTGTAGCGTCTGCGGGACCTCATCGTACAATAATTGCAGATCGAGGATGGTGTCGGCTGTGCTGTTGGTAACGCGCCAGAACTGTGTTTCCTCCGGCATCATGCGAAGAGTGGCGGGGGTGAAAGCGACCATGCCATTGTCCAGCAGGGTAGAGTCAATGGGGACATAATTGACGCTGAGGTCTTGAAAGGAACACCGTTGCCGCAGTTGCCGGGGCCTTCCGCTAACCCCTGGAGTTGGGGCTGGTCGCGGATGACCAGGATACGCGGACGTAGGCCGGATACCGCAGGTTGGACGTTTTGAATCCCGTCCACTACCAATGCTCCCGAAGCGCCGCCTAGAACGTCACGTTCGGTCAGTCCATGGACGTGCGGGTGATACCAGTAAAGCCCAGAGGGAGCGTCGGCGGGGAATCTGAAGCTGTACTGGAATGTGCTGCCGGAATTGATAAGTGTCCTAGTCACGTTGTCCCCGTGGCATCCAGGAGTTACATTGGTGCCGTGATAGTGGATATTCACGGAAGAACCAACTGAAGCTATTCCGTTAAATGGAGGAGTGGCCTCGACGGTGGTGTCGCCACAATTAGGCGGGTTTAAAAATTCCCCCAGCGGGGAGGCAGGCGTATTGTTGGTGACCGTGATATTCAAGGTGTCGCCGGCTTTTACGTGCAGGGTAGGGCTTTCTAAGCCATCCTCAGTCATAAAGCAGTGCAACAATCTCCCCACTGAATCTGTCGTCTGCTGGTAGGTGAACCTGACGTTCAGCACGCCATCCGAACTGTACAGCGCGGGCGGTTGCTGGACAGCGCTTCCGGCATTGAAGCGCGGGCACGGGTCGAGAACGGGTGCCACGGGCATGGGGTCGCTGTCGGTTGCAGTAGCGGTCTTGGGGAAGGCGCATTACGGCGCCATCACCAGGATCAACACCCCCATCAAATTGCGCGCGAGACTGGAGTAAAAGTACCTCGCTAGAATCTTGCCTCGAAATCCGGAAGACCGGAATTTCCGCTTTAAGCCTTGCCGATGTTCTTCAACGATCATGGTGATGTCACCTCGTCTGTATGGTCATGAGAAGTTTCGCTGTCCCGAGCGTAAATAAAGGCACACCGTGTGCCATGACCCTTCGCCTCGTAAATCATTAATTTCACAGGTCTCGACACCAGCAGCGGAGGCCAACTCGTGTCAATATGGTGGACCGGTGCCATTGTTTTGACAGGAGGACTACGCGCGCGAGTCGTAGATTTTCGCCTTGATGAACGCTTGGACTTTCCGCTGCAGGGTGGCATCATAGGTTTCGGGGGAGAACGAGCCGTCGTTCTCAGCACCACTGTAGTGGGGCACATCGCAACGGCCAGTGCTCTACGCGGTAAAGCCGGTTGACTTTCATGAGTTTGTGAATGCCATCAAGGAATTGGGCGTTGCTTCAATGTGGTAGCCGAACTTCGTTTTCTACACAGCTAGCCCACAGTGTCACGTCTATCTTCTATATCAAAAGACAACGATGAAGCTCCCGGTTCTGTCCCCGCAGGGTAGAGAAGCCGTGCCCCGCATGCCATCGTTTGTTCTCCGTCGAGGTCACAAAGATGGAATATTGCAACGTGACTGACGGGCAACGCATAAGAGGATTCATCGACGCTCGACCCCGGCCACTCGAAAGCGGATCATTCTACATCCTTTAGGTTTTCGCCCTTTCCGATGTGACGGTTGCGCTTTTGCACTAGAACGATTCGCCTCGCTGGAAGATTGAGCGTTGCTAGGGCTACGCCGATTTTCGTTTTGAAAGAAGTGACGGGGGTTGACCCACGACGCGCTCGACGGCTGCGATTAACTCCTGCACGGGAGCGGTTTTTGTGACGAAGGCATCGGCCCATCCAACGGTGCCGATGGCTGGAACGTCGTACATACTATAAATGACGATCCTGGTGGATGGCGCGACCCGGCGTATTTCCTTGGCAGCTTCGAAGCCGTTCATGACAGGCATAGAGAGGTCGAGAATAACGACATCAGGCGAAAGCTCCGAAACTTTGGAAATTGCCTCTCGACCATCGGCGGCGTATCCACATATCTCCCAATAAGACTTGTGCCTCAGTACTGCCGTCACAAACCTGCGTACAGTCTCGTTGTCGTCCACAACCAAGATACGCAAAGGACACTCTCCGTCCGAAAGTGTGCCGGAGATTACCTCTGGAAGAGCGCGTGGGGGAATACTACTGAGACGGTACTACACCGACCCCCGTCAGTGTAGTCGCGTCTCGAATCTGAACCTCGGCCTACGGGCGGGTGTGTCGCGGGTTCGCGGATCGGCGGCGCGGACGGCGGGGTAACAGAGGCTTGCGGCGTCCGAGGTCCACCGTGATGTGCCGGGTCCGGTCTTCCAATTCAATTTCGAATCCCAAACCGTCACAGATTCTCAACATCGGCCCGGCGCTCCGTGGCCAGGAATTCTCATCTCTTTCAACTTTCTTCAAGCAGCAACAGCCAGCGGTGGTGCAATCTCTTACCGGGACAGTCCATAGTTTGCTGGATCAACCTCGAGTATTTGCCCCATACCCGGATTCCCGGACATGCCAAATACTCTGCGTCATGACAAATGATCAACTTGGATTCGGAGATTTGGCGGAGCGATTTGATGCACTCGCGGATGATCTACAAGAATGTCGTGAACCGAGGAAGCGGATGGTTATGGCCAAAAAAAATGGCCAAACTCCTGAGAGAGATTGCCGAAGTTATTGAACACAAGCACCCGCCCGCGTCTTCTGCGCGGAGCTAATTCTTCGGCTGCTGCCCGGTCAATCTCTGAATTTCATCAGTCAGCGTCGTAAGTTCGTCCGTCTTGCACAACACCGATGCACACCAGCGGTGTGTGCCAGTCGGTCCAAGGTTTCGTCTTTGAAGACTGTGCGAAGTGTGCCGCGTAGAAGGAGTCGAAGCCCGCCCGCAGAAGCTTAGGAATGCCGAGTGCTCTAGAACATCGCCCCCTCCAGAACACTCGGCAGCCGTTGGTTTGATTCCCAGGCCCGAAACTGCAATTCCCACGGACTCCGTTCAATACAAGAAGTACTGCAAATGCTCAGGGCAGAGGCCGTAGTAGACGCTTGCCTGGGTCAGGTTGGTCCGACAACGATTCATTCAAAAGGATTGGTGTGGACGCCATCTGGGCGATTAAGAAAGGGGCCGAATGGGGTGATCCGGCCCCGGGGTGGTGTGGGTTGTTGTGATCCTTGATTACTCGAAGTGAATCTACGCCTACGCTTGGGGGCAATCAATAGGGCGAATACTGCACGCGGCACAAGACGCTGCCCCACAAATGCGAACGCGGCTCGGTGCGGTGGCCGGATTCACAGGACAAGACGCAAAGGCATTTCCAGTACTAGTCGCTCATTCGCCTGAACTACAGTAAAAACCGGATTTTCATTTTCCTGGCACGTTCGTAAAGTAGCCCGCTCATGCGCATGCCCTCGGACGAGTTCCGGTGGTTGGCCGCTCATTTGGACGGACACGCTAACCGTTCCGGCAGCCATTTCCATATTCAGTGGAGGGGGCAAGAGTGGTGGAAGGAATGCTTTGCCACTCGTGCGGAAGCGACGACGCGTGCGCTACAGCTTTCAGCGCCCAACGAAGAGTTTATTGTCATAGAGGTCGCCATGCCGTGTCTTCTTCTGCGCGGAGCTAATTCTTCGGCTGCTGCCCGGTCAATCTCTGAATCTCATCAGTAAGCGTTGTCAGTTCGTCCGTCTTGCACAACACCGATGCCACACCAGCGTCGTGTGCCAGTCGGTCCAAGGTTTCGTCTTGGAAGACTGTGAATAATATTATCGGCGTGTCTGGAATGACTTCGTGAAACATGATGGCAGCTTGTAATCCGTCTACTCGGGGCATGTAGAAATCCAAGACGATTACATCCGGCTTCAACTCCACCCCTTTTTCCACTCCCTCCAAACCATCGGATGCTTCTCCGCAAACTTCAACGTCAGGCCGGAATTCGAGGAAAGTGCGAATCAACCTTCTCATAAGAGGGTTGTCATCAACGAGAAGAATGCGCTTCTGCATAATCAACTTTCAGGAGGAGAGCAGTTGAGCCGGGGGAGGGATTCCTCGTTAGGAACGCTAGACCCGCGAAGAGCGGAGCGCAATACACGCTTCCCATTAGCTGATTAACTCCATGCAGCCACCTTGACATGCGCGAGGGAATTCGGTATATCGAATTTGTTAACGGTCTAGCCCGAGGGTTCTACCGTGAAAGGTGAAGAGAAAGACCGCTTCGTCCGCCTTTGTGAGCAAGCTTCAATCGAGCGGAGTTGACCGATCGCCTCCATCTTCTGAGCTTGGCGAAGTTGTTTCTCTACGGCTCTCTGCTCTGTGACGTCCTTGAAAATTGCAAACACACATTTCTCGCCTCCAATTTCGATCGCCTCCGCGGAGTCGAGACCTGCGCGCCGCTCGCCAGATTTCGTACGAAACACAATTTCAAGGTTGCGCACCGAGCCTCGCGTTCTAACCGCGTCGACAAAGTTGGCACGATCTTCAGGCCGGTCCCAGAAGTTCAGTTCGATGGACGTTCGGCCGATCACCTCCTCGCGTCGCCAGTTGTGGCGAACGGCGAACCTACAACATTTCGCTTAACAGCCAGCAGAGTATGCCCCAGCGACGATTCCGAGACTCCAGACGGCTCGCCTGCCAACATCGGAGCGGGGAAATAGTAGCCGGCCCGCGTTCGCACGAGCAGCTTTCCGCGGCTGGGGACGTTCACGGTCACGCGAATCTTCCGATATCCGCTCCGTCCAAGATCCGCGGGGCTATAGCCAAGGGTGTACTGGTGACGGATATCGTCGGCAATTTGCCGGCAGACGGTTATGACTTCCGAATGAGAGGTTGGGAAATAGGCATAGCCTCCGGTCTCCGTGGAAAATTTCTTGAGCACTTTCTGGTTTTGGTCAGCGCTGTTTTGGTCAAACAGCCCGATCGAGTAAATGATCACGTTAAAGGTCTGCGCGAGGCGAAGCACTTGTGCAAAATTACGCTTGCTTGCGTTGTCTCCACCATCGCTGATTAAGATGAGAACTTTCTTGTCTAGAGAATCCTTCTGAAGATTTTCCAAGGCGACCGCAACAGCGTCGTACAGCGCTGTTTTTCCGCTCGCAGAAACGGACGATAAAGCAGCTCGCAGCTCGTCGATGTTGCTCGTGAACGCGACGTCCTTGCGCAGACCGAATGACACCTCGTCAGCAAAATTGACCACAAACTCCCGATCCTGCGGATTGCTGGCTTGTACAAAGGTCTGAGCCCCCTCAGCGACTTCCAATTGCTTGGCGGCCATACTTCCGCTGTGGTCGACTGCCAGCCCCACGGCGACCGGTATATCTTCATTGCGAAACAGTGTGATTTCCTGCTGTCGTCCGTCTTCGAAAACCCGGAAATTTGATATATTCAGGGTCGAAACAAATCGGCCCCCGCGGTCTCTCACTGTGACTGGCAATTCGACGAGATTTACTTGTTGTTTGATCGCAAATGATTTAGACGTGTCTTGTGCCAACAATAAGAGAGTCGCGCTGAACGAGGAGCAAAGGCACGTTACGAAGAGCAAACCTGCAAACAGGGCTGGGCGGTGTGTTTGCCACCGTATTGACGTTGTATAAAGCCGGGACACTTTCGCGACCCTCCACATGAATCTCGATCTCTTGCGGTTGCAAACAGGACGTTTATCCAAGTGACCACAAATACATGCACAAGATTGATTTTCTCACGCGAAGTCCAGCTCGACCCGATCAACGTAACACCAGTCCCAATTCTCACCTGGCTCGAACGACTTCATGATGGGGTGCTTGGTGTGATGAAAGTATTTGGTCGCATCTTTGTTTTTTGATGCATCGCAGCAGCCAACGTTCCCGCAACCCAAACGTAGGCGCAGGTGGACCCAATCGTCTCCCAATTTTAGGCATTCCTCGCAGCCCCGCGTTGCGGCTTGACCGGACGTATTTGATCAAGATGGCTGCAAGACATCATTTTTCTTCCTCCTTAGGAATGGGCCAAATAACGATGCACGAGCGAAACCGCCATTGCGCCTTCACCCACTGCCGACGCGCAGCGTTTGATGGAACCGTGCCGCACATCGCCCGCCGCAAACACGCCTGGCGTGCTCGTTTCTAGATAGTAGGGGTCGCGTTCGAGCGGCCAGTTTTCCGGGTACCGACCAGCGCGCTGCAAATCAGGTCCAGTCAAGAGGTAGCCTTCCTCATCGCGGGCAACCCCTACTTCAGCGGCCCATGCGGTGTGCGGTATGCCACCCAGACACAAGAAGAGCCATTTCGTTTCGAACGTTTGTTGTTTGCCGGTTTGGTTGTTGGTCAGGGTAACAGCGCGCAATACCTGATCGCCATGTAAGCCGGTGATCTCTGTGCGTGACAATACTTCGATCTGAGGAGTACTAAGAATGCGATCGATGAGGTATTGAGAAAGAATCTGCTTTAAGCCGTCTCCTCGAATTACCATGCTGACTTTTCGCGCATAACGGGAAAAGTGAGTGGCGGCTTGCCCGGCGGAGTTTCCGCCTCCAACGACAAGAACGTGCTCGTTTCCACAGAGGGATGCCTCGCTTGCGCCTGCTCCGTAGTACAACCCCGCTCCTTGAAAGCGATCTTCTTTCGGCAGGCCCAGCTTACGGTACTCGATCCCGGTCGCGCAAATCGCAGAGCTTGCGACTATCTTGGCTCCATCGGCAAGGTACCCGACTCGTTTACCCGCGGCGAATTCACCGTGAACTCCTTCACGAGCAATCAGAATTTCGGCGCCGAAGCGGCTGGCCTGTTCACGAGCGCGTGCAGCAAGTTCCGCTCCGCAGATTCCACTGGGAAAACCCAGGTAGTTTTCAATTTTAGAACTGGTTCCCGCTTGCCCGCCTACTGTCCACTTTTCGACCACCACCGTCTTTAGGCCCTCCGATGCTCCATAAACGGCGGCGCTCAAACCTGCCGGACCTGCTCCGTAGATTGCTAGATCGTACTCGGAGAGGGATGGATCGCCGAACCATCCCAGCTTTTTAGTAATCTGCCGGATCGTGGGGCACTCCATTCGAGTGGCGTCCGGAAATACACAGACAGGCAGGTTTTGATAGTTGAGCCCGGCCACCCCAATTACTCGGGCATGCTCATCGCCTTTCACTTCGACCCATTCGAACGGCACATTACTGCGGTGAAGGAAGTCGCGGATCGCGTAGGCCGCGGCTGATCCAGTTCTTCCAAAAATCTTTACTATCAATGGGCTACCGGCCTGCAAATTTTGTGGCGTATTACACGTATTCACGGGGTTATCCTATCCAGAAATGTATGTAACGCATTGACTGTCCAACACGGTTGGCGAATCTTCCGACCGCTGCCGCTTTTTTCATAACAAGTAAACTTGTACGCGGAGATCTTGTTCGCCATCCGCGTCCTGATCCGGGTTTCGTTGTGGAGGGAGAGGGCCGTCGATGGACCGAACAAGTCGATTGCGCCGGCCCTCAAGAGCGTGGGAATGATCGAGGGTTGATATTCTGTGGCGTTTGTAATCTGCATGGATCGTGTCTCTGCCTGCTTCCTATGCACCTCTGGCTCCAAATTGAAGGAAAAATGCGGGCAGGCTCCGGGTCCACCTGAACGAATCACTTAGCCGGTTATTGGGGTGATTCCACAATGTCAGCTGAGCATCCTGACGAGAACCTGAGTCGGGGATTTGACAGCAATTCGTCAAGCTCAAAAATTCACGAGGGGGGAAATTCAGGGCGAGCCTGCAACTCAGAGTTTTCGGAAAAGCGAACCAGCCGCTGTTCTCTGGCTGCCTTTGCTCAGTGTCTTCGTGCGGAGCCAAACTGAGAGGAGAATCGCAGAAAGGACGAATCCTGCAAGCAGGCCGAGATTGTGTCAAGCCGTTCCGCAGAAAGCAGTGAAAACTGTAGGAATTTTATGGAGGTTTCATCGGGGATGGGGATGCCGAAAATACCCAGGGCAAATAGTAAAAGACTCCCGCATATCCATAGCGTGTAATCCAATGGATGACGCTTTGCAATGCTGCCAGCCCCCTCGAACTTTTCCAGTATTTCAGTTCAAGACAATTTCAACAACCATACGAGATCACGTAACTACCATGAGGGAGAGCCAAATTCCTCCTGTTGTGCACCACAAAGCGCCCGGGTGCCCCCGTTACCTTCTAGCTCTCAACTCGTGACGTTCAATCCTGGGTCCCGCGCCTCGGACCCATGGACGAGCATATGGATGAACATAAACTGCCCGGTTTTCCCATCTGCGGCCCCAAGGGACGCGATCGATGACGAGCGCGTGCGATGGCCAAAGAAAACCTGGCTCGACCCATCCCCAGGGTGCGAACGAAGCTCCGATGGTAATGCCCGGCCCGAATCGAATCGCGCCGCCGATTACCAATCCTCGCGCCGGCCGGCCGAACACTACCAAGGGGTCGTAGTAAGGCACGTAAAACAAGCCGGGTTCGACGGGCAAGATTTCGATGTATCCCCCATCCGATACAACCCTCATGTAGCTGTTGTTTTGCAAATAGCCATAGTCCATGGCCTTGCGGCGCATCCGCTGGACAGCTTCCATCACCTCAGGCCGTTGAGTTAGGACTGCATTGCCGAGCTGTTCCGTCCAGGCGTAGTCCCTCGCCATCATGTCGAGGACAGACGGAAATGGAAGCAGCGCCAATACACTCGGGTCCCAGGGTAAATTGTCCTCTTGGATGGCCCTGGCCAAAGCATCCCCCCTGAGGTAGCTGTGATCATCGGCCCAGGCTGCGGCCTCCGGGATCTCGGACCAATAGGTGGATGCGGTCAAGACCTGAGCGAGCAAAGGATCGGAGTACAACGCGATTCGGGATACCAAGTGGTCGAGTTCGCGAGGGCCGAGCGGCGCCTCCTGGGCAAACGCCTGAAACATGGTTAGATCAGCAACGCCGAATAGCAAGACAACTGCCACCAACAATAACTGCAGGATTTTGTCATACTTCACCTTCCGGAGCGAGCGCACGATCGCCGTTGATGACGTGGGATCTTGAGATTTCTGCGTTGAGTTTAAGTCGGTTGACATAGCCATCCTCTCTTTCTGCTCGGAAAATAACCGGTTCTTCGCACTACTCCTCGGGGAAACAATATCTCCGCAATACAATCACTTCTCTTTTCAGTTCTTCGATACGCTCCGTCATTTCAAGGATTACCGCCACGCCCGCCAAGTTCACCCCCAGGTCGTTTCTGAGACGCAAAATGCGCTTCAATCGCTCAATGGAC
>Ga0207049_1107_pt3 | contig 13572 bp, 5 predicted proteins | sample Alteio_BWMinCont_63_FD_153305 | JGI IMG/M metagenome (GOLD analysis project Ga0207049, IMG submission 153305) | Enriched cells from forest soil in Barre Woods Harvard Forest LTER site, Petersham, Massachusetts, United States -... | ecosystem: Environmental > Terrestrial > Soil > Temperate forest >... | reverse complement strand
ACGTTTACGACCGACAACGCGACGGCCAATGCGATTGCGGTAGGGGCTCATAACTTCACCACGGGCGGCAACGTAACGATGGCCACCGCCAACGGCGGGATCAGCACGGGCGCGGGCGTGATAGCCGCTAACCAGCTGACGCTCACCACCAAGAGCGGGGCGGCGCTCAATACGAACGTGGCGCAGCTGCAGGCGAACAACACCACCGCGGGCAACATCAACGTCGCCGATAACTCGGCGGCACTTTCCGTGACGGGAACCAACAACGCCAATGGCGGGCAGATCCTGGTAAGCAACACGGGCGGTACGCTATCGACGGGCGGCGCGGTTCAGACAACCGGAGCGGGTGCGGCGAACATTGCACTCAGCTCGAGCGCAGCGATGACCATAGGCAACGCGGTGAGCGCAGGAGGAGCGGGCACGATTACCCTTGATCCGACCGCGGGCGGAGTCAACGAGACGGCAGGTGGTGTGGTTACGGCTACCAACCTGGAACTCAAGGGCGCCGGTGCGTTTAGCATCAACCAGAACACCAATCATTTGACGGGCCAGCTGGCGGCCAACGTTAGCGGAGCGCTTACCTACCAGGATAGCGGCGCCATCGCCATCGGGACGGCCGGCGCAACCACAGGTATCAATACGGGCGGCGGTGTCCTGCAGTTAACGGCAGGTGGAAATATGACCCAGGCCGGCGGGGCCAACATTACGGCGGACGGCACCGCATTGACGCTGAGCAGTGCGGGCCACAATGTCAATCTGAACAATGTGGGCAATGATTTTGATGCGGGCGGCGGGGCGCAAGTGCTGGCGGTGGCGGGCAGCATCGCGGCGGACAACCCGACCTCGATCACGGTGCAGGACGCCAACAGTCTGCAGCTGGGCAATGTTTCAACCGGTGGACTGCTGACGGTCACGGCGGGCGGCAACCTGACGCAGGCTGCAGGGAGCGCGGTGGTGGCCAACGGCACCACGCTGACGCTGAGCAGTGCGGGTGACAGCGTCAATCTGAACAATGCGGGCAACGATTTTGATGCGGGGGGAGGGGCGCAGGTGCTAGCGGTGGCGGGCAGCATCGTTGCCGACAACCCTACGTCGATTACGGTGCAGGACACCAACGGTTTGCAGCTGGGCAACGTGGCCACCGGGGGAACTCTGGATGTCACGACGGGAGGCACCCTGACCCAGGCCGCGGCCACGACGATCGCAGCCAACTCGCTGATTGCGACAACCACGGGTGCCATTACCCTGAATAATATAACCAATGCGATCAGCTCGGTGGGCGCTGTCAGCACCGCCGGTGGTGGTGCGTTCAGCCTTACCGATGCCGTAGCCGGGGGATTGAGCGTAACGGGACCGGTTGCGACCGGGGCGCACGCAGTGAGTATCGACAACAGTGCCGCCGGCGCGCTGAATGTGAACGGAACTATTACTGCAATCGGCGCGGGAACCGTTACGCTCCAGGGTACTAGTGTGACCAACGCGTCGACGGTGCGCGGCGACGGTGGCATCACGGTGACGGCGACCACTGCCAACACGGGCGTGATCGACAACTCGGCGGGCGTGCTGACCAACAATGGCACGGCGAACCCGATCAATCTGATCGCGGACAAGATGGCGCTGGCGGGTGGCACGATCACCGCGGGAACCGCGGCGATGAGCCTGACCTCGGAGACGGCGGGCAACGCGATTGCGCTGGGCCAGACGCTCGGGGCACCGAATACACTGGAGCTTACCAGCGTTGACCTGGACACGGTGCACACCAGCGGCGCGCTCACCATAGGAGATGTGGCGCACACCGGCACCATTGCGACCAACGGGGCGGCGATCACGCTCACGCATCCTACTGGCCCGGTGGTGCTGCAGACCAAGGGTGGCAACATTACGCTCAATGATAACTTCACCACGGTAGGCAACCTGACGCTGGACACCACCGGCGGGGCATCCAACGCGGGTGCGGTGAGCGGCACGGGCATGCTGACGGTGGGTGCGGGGGGGGCTAGTGCGCTGACCGTCAATACTTCGAAAGGCATCAACCTCAATAACGTCGGCAATCTGGCCAATGCGGTGACGCTGGCGAACAACAATACGGGCAATATTGTTTACGATAACAACCGTAACATGACGCTGGCGGCGACGGATACGGCGGCGGGCGGCACGCTGTCGGTGGTGAATGCGGCAGGCACGCTGGCCACGGCCGGTGCGATCAGCACCGCGGGGGCTGGTGCAGCGAACGTTCTGCTGCAGACTGCGGGGCTAATGACGCTGCTAAACAACGTGACGGCGGGCGGTACGGGCGACGTTTCCCTGACGAGCACCGGCGGCGGCATTACCAACAGCAATGTAGTCACGGGCCCTGGCGGGATTACGGTGAACGCGATCCTAGGCACGTTCACCAACAACGGCACGCTCACGAACAGTGCCGCGGCCACCAACATGGTGGTGAACGCCAACACGATCGCGCTGGCGGGCAATGTAACCGACGGCACCGGCACGGTAACGCTAAATCCATCTGCAGGGGGTGTTAATCAGACTGCGGGGGCCATTACCGCTGCAAATCTGGAGCTTACAGGCGCTGGTGCGTTTAGCCTAAACCAGAATACCAATCATTTAACCGGTCAGTTGGCTGCGAACGTTACCGGGGCGCTTACCTACCAGGATAGCGGCGCGATCACGGTCGGGGCCGCGGGAGCGACGTCCGGTATCGTCACCAACAACGGCAACGTGGATCTGAAGGCTGGGGCTGCGGGAGGGCTGACGCTGAACGCGGCGGACAACATAGCGGCGGGCACCGGCACGGTGTATCTGACGGCGGGCACGGGTGGGATCGCGGGGAATCTGGCGGCGATCACGGCCACCGGGCTGGGGATGAACGCGGTGGGGGGTGCGATCAGCGCGAACAATGCGGGCAACCATGTGACGACGCTGTCGGCGCAGACCACGGGTGCGGGCAACGGGGTGACCTACCAGGACAGCGGCAGCTTTGCGGTGGGGGCGATTGCGGCTGACGGCATCAACTACGCGGGCACGGTGGGAGTCAACACCAGCGCGGGCAACGGTAATGTTGTCATTCAGGCAGTCGGGTTGCCAACGGTTAATAACAACATCAACGCGGGAACCGCGTCGGTTAACGTGACTGGCGTCGGCCTGACCAACAACGCAACAATCAGCGGTACGGCGGGTATCACAATAAACGCGGGGGTCGGCACGATTCAGCAGAATGGCGGCACGATATCGAATAATGGAAGTGCCAGCGCGATTAATTTGACCGCGGACAAGATGATTCTTGTGCCGGGAACGATTACAGCAGGCTCCGGCGCGGTGAACCTTACGTCTAGCACGCCGGGCGATACCATTGATCTGGGTAGCCTGACCGATCTTGCGGCAAACACGCTCGAATTATCGAATGCCGAGCTCAATACGATTACCACCACCGGTACGCTTACCATAGGCAGCACTTCAACCGTCGCGAATCACATCGGACCGATCGTAACGACGGCCGGCCAGAACGTGACCTTCATCAATCCAACTGGGCTGGTCGTATTGCAGACCAGCGGCGGTAATGTAAATATCAACAGCGCGGTAACGGTCAACACCGGTAATCTCGTGGTTGATAACACGGGTGCGGGTGTGACCACTGGCGGCATTTTCGATCCGAACGGGACCGGCATGCTGCGTGTCACGGGTGGCCATAATCTGACCCTGACTTCTGGAAGCGGTATAGGCAGCACCGTGATGCCGTACATGCCGGTGCACACCGATACCAGCAGCCTGACCGTGAACAATTCGACCGCCGGCGACGTGTACGTGCAGAACAGCGGAGCGGTGACGCTGGCCGGGACATTCCAAAACCAGCAGCTGAATGGAAAATTGTGGCTGGAAACCGTTGACGGTCCAATCGATACCGGGGCCGTCGCCGTATCAACCAATGGGGGCGATATTGTGCTAACCGCCAGCGATACGAGTGGCGTGGCTGGCAATAACGCAACGATCAATGTTAATAACGGCGGATTGACGTCCGCAGGCGGTAACATCATGGTCCACGCCGCCGACATCATAACGATACAGCCCGGAACGGGGATTTTAACCGGTGGTGGTAATGCCGAGTTGGTTTCCGGGACAGGCCCGGGCATCAATACCGCGGTAATGACGCTGCCTGCCAGCGAAACGACGCCAGACGATTTTGGTGCGATCTACATCGGTGGTCCGATTAACACCGGCGCCGGCAACACATTGCTGGTGGCCTCCACTACTGGGACGCCGACAATCATCGCAGGCGTGGTTCAAGGCCCGACATTAAGCGGTTTTATCCCGCAGACATCACCTGCGGTGGCATCGCCGATCATTCCAAGCGACGGGCCGATCACGACAAATATATTGACGGTGGTGACGTTGCGTGGCACAGGCGGTTCGGGCAACGGCGGCGCAGCGATCGATTTGCAGAACGCAACCCCTGTGCTCAACACTTCAGGACAGATTAACCTATACGCGTGTCCGATCGTCGGTTGTCCGGACACGCCGCTGCCAGGCGCGACACGTACCACGGGGCCGTTCATGACAGGCGCAGTGGCGACCGCACCGATGATAGTCAACACCAATCCACCCAACTTCGTGCCTGCAGCTCTGGCCGGGCGTTATGCGGATGGTCCGATTTTCTACGTCGATAGCGGTGGTACTTCGGTATCCGGCGTAGGGACCGTCAACGACTTTACCTTCTTTACACCGGGTAACGTCACGATTAACACGGTACAACAGGCACGCAAGCTCCGGCTTGAAGCAAGCGGCAACATAGATGTCTCGCTGACGGCCCCAGTTGACAACAGCGTTATCCTGAACGGTGGTTCCTTGACGCTCGTCGCTGGGGGGTTCATCAATTACAACCCGGCAGCCGCAGGTGAAACCTTCGGTGCGCCCGGTGTCACGTTAGACCGACCGCTCTCATTTATCGCGGCCGGCGACATAGACCTTGCCAACGCAATCTATCTGGGTGGGGCAGCGACCCTCAATGTCCTGGCCAACCAGAGCGGCACTATGAATAATGGCATGGTGCCTTACGTGGCCACCGGCATAGGCAGCGTGACGCTGCAGGGCAACAATGAAATTCTCGTTCCCGGTAACGTGAACATTGCAGGTCTAGACCTCGACGTGTTGGGTGGTGAACTGGGTACCGCGCCGACCACATTGGCCGGTCCTCCAAGCGCGAATCAGAATGCCATAGGCGAGCAACTGAACAGTGGCGGCGCAGTCAATCTCAATATGACGGGTAATATCAACATCCTTGCCGGTCCTGCTACGTATGCAATAACACCTCCCGCGGTCGTCTCCTCGGACAGCGCTGCGATCATCAACGGCGCGAGCGTAAACATCTTGGGGGCGCAGAACGTCACGCTGACCGGGAATAATGGGGGGCCAAGCAAATCTGCGAACGCAGAGATCGTCGCGACCAATAACCTGAACATTGCGATGTCGGGTAATCTCGATTTGACTGCGGCGGCTAATAGTAGTGCGATCATCAGCGGCGGCACCGTTAACATCGGGTCGGCTGGCGCGAATGTCGCAAATATTAATCTTACTGGCGGCACCAGTAATGTGATTGTTCCGGGAGTAAGCCAGTTTTCCGACGCGAAGATCATCGCGACCGGCGCAGACAACATTTTTGTCTCGGGCAACCTGACTATGACGGGCGGTTCGTCCACCATAACCGCGGCTGCCGCAAATACTGATAAGGCGTCTGCGATAACATTGATCGATGGAGGCAGCATCGGACTCGACGTAGCAGGCAATGTGACCGTTGGCAGTGCTGGGGCAATCGCGACGGCAGGCGGCGGAGCGTCTGCCGCCCCGACTGATTATGGCGCAGACAGCTCGTCGAACATTATCTCGCTTGCTGCATTCTCGCCGGTTATAGGCGGCAACCTGACAATACAGGGCGGCACAGCTAACGCGACGGCCGGCGCCGGCATTGGTGCCAAGGCAAAAGCGCTGGGCCTGTTACAGGGTAGCAGTCTTGACCTGACAGTTAATGGGATATTTAATCTTCTGGGAGGCACCGCGACCGCTAACAGTGCCGCAGGGGGTGCATCACAGGCCAGTTCGTCCAGTCTGCTGTCGGCAAATACGACAAAAATGCTGACGATCGGTGGGGCCTGGAATATTACGGGTGGTACGGCGACCGTGATCGGCGGTAACGCTATCGCGGATACCATTGCAGGCACCGATCCGGGAACCCTGCTTGCGGGCCTCGCGCTTCAAGCGAATGCCGGTGGCCCCATAACGCTGACCGCGGGGTTTGAAAATGGCGGCACTGGCGCCACCTCGAGCGCGGCCATGTTTTCGTCATCCGAAATCAAGCTGTTCACTTCCCATCTGGGCATTATCGGGAACTCTGGCTCCGGAATGTTCCAGCAAATCGGTACCATGGTGACACGCGTTGAGGGCAACGCGTACCCGATTACCGTAAACGGCAGTGGTAGCGGTATCTCGATCACCGATGATCCCACAAGGGGCGATTCAATTATTCTGTCAGGCGCGCCGCCGCAGAATCTGGATTCACTCCAAGAGGGCATATTGGCCGCTATCGACGCATCGAAGGTTAACCGGATCGTGGGGTTCCTTGACGACAAGAACCTGGACCGGAACAAAACAACTTCCGGCAACGTATGCAAGTAATGGCCTGATTCTGTAGTTCTCGAATAGAGGAAATGGATAGGTTAGAATGGGTTGCGTACTACCCCGTAACTTGTGAAAGCAATCAGTGAATCCTCAAATTCTTAAAACTGTGCCTCTGTTTTCGTCACTGTCTGATGAACAATTGCGCGTGCTGCAACCGTGTCTTCAGCAGCGCAGTTATCCCCGCAATTCGTTCATTCTGCGTGCGGGCGAAGAGACTGATGCGCTTTATATTATTCTTTCCGGTCGCGTAAAGGTCCTGATCCCGGACGAGCAGGGACGTGAGGTAATACTTGCGGTCATGGGGCCCAACGAATTTTTCGGGGAGATGGGGCTGCTCGATGATCTGCCGCGTTCGGCCAGCGTTGAAACGCTGGAGTCGTGTCAAATGCTGCGTTTCTCGAAATCCGGCTTCATTGCTTGTCTCAAAGACAATTTCGATCTGGCAATGATCATTATCCGCAATTTGGTCAAGCGTCTGCGCGAGGCGGATCGCAAGATCGAAAGCCTGGCGTTGATCGATGTATATGGCCGCGTTGCACGTTTGCTGCTGGACCAGGCAGAAGAAATCGACGGAATGTGGATTGTTCGCAGTGCTCCGCCCAAGCAGGAAATCGCGCGCATGATAGGCGCATCGCGCGAAATGGTGAGCCGCGTCGTCAAAGATTTGCAGCAGCGGGGCTACATTCGGGCAGAAAAACGTAAGGTGTTTCTGTTGGACAAGATCTCGATGGCAAAACGCGCATCGAGTTCCTGAGTGATGCCGCATTTAGCGGCAAACAGTGCACATTGATGCCCGGACCCGCCGGCGAAAGCAGGAATTAGCCAAAGAAACGCTGAATGGCGGAAAAGGTACGCTCGATGGACCATTTGCGGCACCTTAGTGACAAATAATGGCAGTGTAATAAGTTACGGATTTCATGGCATAAATTTACTCTGAGAGGTATGTCACACGAAAGACCCGGCGGGCGCGAGAATTATGTCACGAGTCAGTCGATTTACGTTTCTGGTACAAGTCTTGCACCATAATGTTATGATTTTCTCGGTTTGGGACAAAGCTAGTCGCGTGAGCGGGAGCACAGGCGGTTTAATGGAAGGGAGATCGACCATGGTTACGAGCAAATTATATTTGGGCAGCGTTATGTTGGTTTTACTTACAGCAAGCGGCGGGCAGCTGTTTGCGGCTGGAGCCGGCCAAGTGCAGAATCTGAGCGGAACGCTGTCCGTGCAGCGCGCCGACGGGACGGTGCGCATTTTGTCGCAGAAATCGGAGGTCAATCCAGGTGAGGTGCTGACGACGCAGCGAGACAGTTATGCGCAAATTAATTTTTCGGACGGCAGTTCGATGACCATGCGTCCCAATACTCAGATGAAGATCGAGGCTTATCAGTTCGTGGACAGCCGACCACAGGAAGACAACGCATTCTTCCGTCTCATTAAAGGCGGACTGCGGACGGTTACTGGACTAGTCGGCAAGCGCGGCAATCAGGACTCTTACCGGATTGGCACCGCCACTGCAACGATAGGGATACGCGGCTCCTCTGGCGAAACGCTGGATTGCACGCAAGGTTGCGATGGCGTCGTTGAAGGTGGTGACAAAGTCCAACCGGGTGTTTATCACACAACCTACACAGGCAGCTACATCATGCAGAATGAAAGCGGATCCCAAATCATAGGCGAAGGCCAGTTCGGTTTTGTCAAAGACGCAACGAGTCCGCCCCAGATATTGCCGGGCGATCCCGGACTAAATCTCAAGGACCTGCCTTTTGTGCTGGGTGCCAATCAGTCATTTAAGCAGGGGCAGGATTGTATCGTCAGGTAACTGCAAGTCTGTCTGCCTATGCAAAAACCCCGCCATGGCGGGGTTTTTGCATTAAGGAGCGCAGTTCAACGTCATAACCTTGATTATCAATCCTATTAATTGGGCCGCCTATTGCAAATGGCTATCCATCATCTAAACTAATTTCGTTGTTTTATCTCTTAAGGTCTTGTTTTCAGGGACAAGACGGCCTGTCAAAATGTGCGTCTCGCAGTGTTTAGCGCTATAATCTTTCGACTTTGATGGCTATCTCCTGATCATGTCGTTCAGCGACAAGGCGAACGCGGACCGTTCCGCGCAAAACCCGTTACCCCCCAAGCTCGCGTCCCTATTGCGGGAATCCTGGTGGCTCGCTTTGATCGCGCTGGCGTCATATTTGGCGCTGATCTTATTTACTTTCGACCAGGCTGATCCTGGATGGTCACACAGTGCAAGTGTCGAGCAGATTAGAAACGCCGGCGGACGTTTTGGGGCTTGGCTTTCAGACGTTCTACTGTATGTATTCGGGTTTTCGGCTTGGTGGTGGGTCGTTTTGTGCGTGTTTGCGGTGCGCTGGAGTTTCCGGCGTATCGAGCATGCCTCGCCAGCCGATCGTAGGTCTTATGTAGTTGCCGGCATTGGCTTCTTAACCCTGTTAATCAGCAGCTCCAGCCTTGAGGCGCTGCGGCTGCATAGTATGAAGGTGGTTGTGCCACTTGCACCGGGTGGCATGTGTGGCGAGGTTATCAGCCGCATGTTGTCCATGGCGATAGGCTTCACTGGCGCAACGCTGATTTTGCTAGCGCTGATCGCCATCGGGCTTAGTCTTTTCACCGGCATATCGTGGGTTGCCGTTATTGAGCATCTCGGCGGCTGGCTGGAGGATGCGGCCTGTTTCATGCGACAACGTTGGACCACGTGGCAGGACCGGCGTGCGGGCGCTGCGGCGGTGATTGAGCGCGATGAGGTGGTCGAAGTAAGCAAGAAGAAATTGGAAATCCACGAGCCGATTTACATCGAGCCGCCGACGGCGCAAATACCAAAATCGCCCCGTGTCGAGCGTGAAAAACAGGTGCCGCTATTCGAGAATCTCCCGGATTCTCCATTGCCGCCGCTCAAGCTGCTTGATGAGCAGGAAAAAGCGGTCGAAGCAATTAGTTCAGAAACCCTTGAATTTACCTCGCGCCTGATCGAGAAAAAGTTGCTAGATTTTGGCGTCGAAGTGAAAGTGATCGCGGCCTATCCGGGGCCGGTAGTAACACGATACGAGATTGAGCCGGCTATCGGCGTCAAGGGCAGCCAGATCATCAATTTGATCAAGGATCTTGCGCGCGCGTTATCTGTCATCAGCATTCGCGTCGTTGAAACCATACCCGGCAAGAGTTGCATGGGACTAGAAATACCGAATCCTGAACGCCAGATGGTGCGGCTGTCGGAGATCCTAGGCTCGCAGGTATATGCTGACATGAGTTCGCCGCTTACACTAGCGCTGGGCAAGGACATAGCCGGTAATCCTATTGTTGCCGACCTGGCACGCATGCCGCACCTGCTGGTTGCCGGGACTACTGGCTCAGGCAAGTCGGTCGCGATCAATGCGATGATCCTGAGCCTGCTCTATAAGGCGCCGCCTGCGCAATGCCGCCTGATTTTGGTCGATCCTAAAATGCTCGAGTTATCGGTCTATGAAGGCATACCGCATCTGTTGGCGCCAGTGGTGACGGACATGCGGCAGGCTGCGAATGCACTCAACTGGTGTGTCGCCGAAATGGAGCGCCGTTACAAAATGATGTCGACGGTTGGTGTGCGCAATATGGCGGGTTTCAACCTGAAGGTGCGCGAGGCGGCAAAGACCGATGCGCCGCTCGTGAACCCGCTCACGTCAACGCCCGATAGCCCAGAGCCGCTACATGAAATGTCGTTGATCGTGGTGGTTATCGATGAACTTGCCGATCTGATGATGGTAGTCGGCAAAAAGGTCGAGCAACTGATAGCGCGTCTGGCGCAAAAAGCGCGTGCCGCGGGCATTCATTTGATTCTTGCGACTCAGCGTCCTTCGGTTGATGTGATTACCGGACTGATCAAGGCAAATATACCAACCCGCATTGCATTCCAGGTATCAGCCCGCGTCGACTCCAGGACTATCCTCGATCAGATGGGCGCCGAAGCGCTTCTTGGTCAAGGTGATATGCTGTATTTGCCGCCAGGAACGGGATTTCCGCGACGGGTGCATGGAGCATATGTCGCTGATCACGAAGTACACAAGGTGGTGGAATACCTCAAGAACTTTGCGCAGCCGCAGTATATCGAGGGCGTACTGGAGGAATCCGAATCCGAAACCGAGGGTATGGTCGCGGTTGAAGGTGGGGGAGATGCCGAGTCCGACCCACTTTATGATCAGGCGGTTACGATCGTGCTCAAGACACGGCGCGCCTCAATCTCGCTGGTGCAGCGCCATTTGCGCATCGGTTACAACCGTGCCGCGCGATTAATTGAGCAAATGGAGCGCGCCGGCATGGTGTCTGAAATGCAGTCCAATGGCAATCGAGAAGTGCTGGCGCCAGCGGCTGCGTCCGAACAATAACGCCGACGAATTTAACACGAAACAAAGTGTCGAACGCGTTATGCTGCATGATCGGCGATGCGTAGGGACGATGAAAAACAGATCGATCCTGTTGCCGCGCCTGTTGTTGGCTGTACTGTGCTCCGCCAATAATGAGGATTTGGACAATCGGCACGCCGCGCGTCGCCATGGTCGTCAATGTCGAGCACGGCAGAAGGATTTTTTGATGCGTACCCTATTCGCTTTTGTTTCGCTGCTAACGTGCGCTGCGGCAAGCGCGGCGAGCATTGATACGCTCAAGGCTTTTCTCCAGCAGACGACCTCCGGCAAAGCCCGTTTTGCACAGATTATCGTCGACAAGAACCTTAAGCAATTACAGCAGGCGACCGGCACAATGGAGTTTTCTCGCCCTGGAAAATTTCGCTGGGAATACGAAAAGCCTTACGAGCAGGTCATCGTCGGTGACGGCGAGAAACTCTGGATCTACGACAAAGACCTGAATCAGGTGACAGTTCGCAATCTTGACAAGGCTCTGGGCAACAGTCCGGCAGCGTTGCTCGCGGGCAGCAACGAAATCGATAAAATATATAACCTGACTAATATAGGTACGCAGGAAGGCCTGGACTGGCTGGAGGCGGTACCAAAATCCAAGGATAACGTGTTTGAGAGAATCAGGCTTGGTTTCGGCCAAAATGGTCTGGAGACAATGGAGTTACGCGATCAATTCGGACAGACAACAGTGATCAAGTTCGCCTCAATTGAACGCAATCCAAAACTCTCACCCGACGTATTCAAATTTACGCCGCCACAGGGCGCTGACGTTATTTCCGAGTAATAGCCTTTGCTCTAGGCCACGGCGTGAACGATCTTTTCAAAAAGCCTGAGCCGGCGGCGCCACTGGCGGAACGCCTGCGGCCGCATACTCTCGACGAGGTCGTTGGCCAATCCCATTTACTCGGCGTTGGCAAGCCGGTGCGTCTGGCGTTTGAGTCAGGCAAACCGCACTCGATGATCCTGTGGGGACCGCCAGGCGTAGGAAAGACTACGCTGGCCCGTTTAATGGCTCAGGCGTTCAACGCCGAGTTCATCGCGATTTCCGCAGTGCTGTCCGGGGTAAAGGACATTCGCGAAGCAGTCCAGCGCGCGGAACTCACGTTGCAGCAAAGTGGTCGGCACACCATTTTATTTGTCGATGAAGTGCATCGTTTCAACAAGGCGCAGCAGGATGCGTTCCTGCCCTATGTAGAGCAAGGGCTGTTGACCTTCATTGGCGCGACCACCGAAAACCCGTCCTTTGAAGTCAATAGCGCGCTGTTGTCCCGGGCCACGGTCTATACACTGCAACCGCTGTCAGACGACGATTTGAATCTGTTACTGCAGCGGGCATTGCTGGGCTGTGTTCCACCACTCGCGCTGGACGATCGCGCGTGCGAATTGGTCAGAGGTTATGCTGACGGCGACGCGAGGCGGTTGCTAAATATGATCGAGCAGGTATGTACGGCGGCTGCGGCGCGCGGCGTCCGGCAAGTCGACGAGGCGTTGGTGCGCGACGCGCTGACACAAAGCCTTAAACGTTTTGACAAGGGCGGGGACGAGTTCTACCACCAGATTTCCGCGTTGCATAAATCGGTGCGTGGTTCGTCTCCAGACGCTGCATTGTACTGGATGTGCCGAATGATAGATGGCGGCGCCGATCCGCTGTACGTCGGCCGGAGGCTGGTGCGCATGGCAATCGAAGACATCGGCATGGCCGATCCTCGTGCGTTACGCATCTCACTCGACGCCTGCGAAACCTATGAGCGCCTGGGCAGTCCGGAAGGGGAGCTTGCACTCGCAGAAGCTATCCTATATATGGCGCTGGCGCCGAAAAGCAATGCCGCATACACGGCTTATAACTTGGTGCGTGCGTTTATCCGCGATGACAAGTCGCGACCAGTACCCGCACACTTGCGCAATGCGCCGACTCGACTGATGAAGGACCTCGGTTACGGCCGCGATTACCGCTATGCACACGATGAGCCTGATGCGTACGCCGCCGGTGAGAATTATTTCCCGGACGGTATGGAGCGACCACAATTCTACCATCCGACTGAACGCGGGCTCGAAGCCAAGATAAGAGCTAGGCTGGCTGAGTTGCTCGAGCTGGACAAGCAGGCGCGCCGGCATAAATAACGCAAGCAGGCTTTCGTTGACGGCGCTGCGACTCTGGCCGTGCGATGAAATCTCCGCGATAATGCCGGCATTATTCTGGACACTGCAGGCGTCACTGCTTAACGAGGATTAAATGCTGGATATTCAGTTGTTGCGTAATGACCTTCCTGGCGTCGCCAAGCGGTTGACGAACCGCGGCGCTACGCCTGACTTTAGCGAATTCGAAAAGCTTGAGTCAATTCGCAAGAGAGTACAGACGCAAACACAGGATCTGCAGGCAAAGCGCAATCAGCTTTCCAGGCAGATCGGACAATCCAAGGCCAAAGGCGAAGATGCAACAGCATTGATGGCTGAGGTCAATGCACAGGCGGAAAAACTCAAGGCCCTGGAGCAGGAA
>Ga0207049_1120_pt1 | contig 13707 bp, 16 predicted proteins | sample Alteio_BWMinCont_63_FD_153305 | JGI IMG/M metagenome (GOLD analysis project Ga0207049, IMG submission 153305) | Enriched cells from forest soil in Barre Woods Harvard Forest LTER site, Petersham, Massachusetts, United States -... | ecosystem: Environmental > Terrestrial > Soil > Temperate forest >... | reverse complement strand
TGCCATGGCCTGACTATTTCTTGCGTCTGGCGCGCGCGCCGGGTTTGGCTTTTTTGATTGCCGGCACCGGCATATCCAGCCGCAGCATTTGGATGGCGTTGCCGTAGTAGACCTTGCGCCGGTCGGCGTCCTTGAGTTTCAGTGAGTCAATCGCCCGGATGCCTTCTCGTATGAACATGGGCCCGCCTTCGGGATCGAATGGGCAGTCGGTGCCGAACAGCACGTGCTTCGCGCCGAAGAAATCGAGGCCGCAGCGGATTGCCGGGGCGGAGCCGTTGACCGCCGTGTCCCCGTAGAACATCTTGAAATATTCAAGCGGGCGTTTTGGCATGCGCTTGAGCAGCGCGCGGTAATCCTCATCCACGGTGCGCGCACCCATCTGCGCCATACCGAGGTCGATCCGTGCGTCAAAAAACGGCGCCATCGCGCCGCAATGGTGGGTAATGATTTTCATTTTCGGTAGTTTGTCGAGCATTTCCGAAAACACGATGCGCGCCATACAGGCACTGGTTTCGTAGGGCCAGCCGAACAGCCACCAGATCTCGTACTTCGATTTATTTTCGGTGGCGTAATCGGCAAACTTTGCGGTGCGGGCCGGATGCAGCCAGATCGGTAGGTCGTATTTTTTCACGCAGCGCTCGAAAATCGGGAAGAACTCGGGGTCGTCGATCGGTCGGCCGTTGACGTTGGTAAAGATCTGAATTCCTTTCGCGCCAAGCTTGTCGATTGCATAGTCCATCTCAGCTATAGATGCGGGCACGTTGTTCATCGGCAGCGACGCGACGAACGCTGGAAAAAATTCTGGGTGCGCCGCGACGATTTCCGCCATGCCTTCGTTGGCGAGGCGCGCCAGTGCCGGCGACTCTTCGGGTCCAGCCAGCAATTCGATCGCTGGCAACGACAGCGTCAATATCTGCTGGTAGCCTTTGAAGCGCTGCATCATGCGCAGACGCGCATCGAGGTCCCACAGCACCGGAATGTGAAGCCAGCGGTTGACAGTGGCCGCCAGCGCGGTGTTGGTCCGCGTCAACTCCTTCATGCGTTCGAAGAAGGCAGGCGGGAAGATGTGGGGAAAAATGTCGAGTTTCAGGTTGGGCTGCATTTAAGAGGCCACGGTCAAGGTTGTAGGAACGTGTAGAATAAACGAGCAGTGAATATGTGTCGTTCAAACCTTAATTATCGCCGCGGCGATTACGAGTGTCCAGAGCTGGATCGGCTCTTGATGTAACGATTTGGAAATTTCAATTCCGGTGGCACGCGCCCTTGTGACGGCGGCACGAAAAGCTTGAATTGAGCGACAACCTATCAATTCGCCTAGTGCAGCTTGCCTTTTCTGGGCAACGCCACCGTCTCCGGTCGGTCTTTCAATGCGTAATGATACTCTGACGAATGAAAACCCTTGTCGAAGCTGCAGGCGTTTAATTTCGCGAATCGTTTTTGTGCTTCCGCCACCATCGATACCGCCTAGGCATCAAGTGAGGAGACGCAGGGGTAGTCGAATTTGTCCGGCGAAATCCAGAGATACGATTCCTAAGAAACTGCTGCCCCGCAGTAAAACCTGGCGGCTACCACGTCCTGCCCCCAAGCGGGCCCGCGGCTAACGAGTCGGGACGTGCACCCTTGCGCGAACGGCACGACCATGCGCACCGGCCGTATGGGATGTCGCCGTCGGCTGGGCGCAGGCATGGCTTGTTGCGGGCGGGCACGCGATGCCCAACCACACAGGCCGTGACATTTGTTTCATGGTAGTCCTTTTGTTGTCGTTATTTTGGCGCGGCTTACGATGCCTTGCGCCTGGCAGTTCGATCCGCGGGAACCGCGGCGCGCGCGATCGCGCCGGCGTCTTTCAGTTCTCCGGCCGACCAGCACACTTTGATCAACGCATCGGTCTCGGCGCGCGACAAGATGCCGTCGGCGAGGCCCCGGAACTTCGCCTCGAGGTCCGCGTCGCTCATCGGCCGCGCCAAACTGCCGATTGCATCCTCGACGTGCTTTTCGAGCGTGCGGCCGTCCCCGAGCTTGATTGAAATACGCGCGGCGTCTTCGTGCACGCTCTCGTCGGCCGTCGCAGTCACCTTGTCGCGCAGCTTGATTACCCGTGGATCGCGCACCACCGCGTCGCTGTATACGCGCTCTCCTCCTTCGCCATGTATTATGGCAACCGCCGCCGAATGGTAAACACTGAACTTGCCTTCGAGCCCAGCCTGCGGCGTTCGCTTGCCGGTGAGTTCGAGCACCAGCGGGTGCACTTTCAACGCGATGCTTTCGATCTGCTCCGGCTCGAGCTTGTGCTCATTGCGCAACTGGATGCAGCCGTCGATCGTCGGGTGGATTACGATACCGCACGCGAACGGCTTGTAAGTGTTGAGCGCGATTTCCCACGTTTCGCCGAGCCGCCCGGTAATCTCGCCGTAGTTGCGCGCGGTCGCGAGCACGTTAGCGAAGCCGCGCGGCGCTTCGATGCCGCTCTCCGAGCTCGTGAAATTCTTCGCTGCAAGATAAGCTGCCGTCAACCCGTTCTGCGCGGCGCGCCCGGGATGGAACGGCTTGCACATGGTGCCGAACATCTCGCGCAACCCGGACGCTTGCGTCGCGGCAATGCCGAGCGCCCAGGTCATCTGCTGGACGTCGAGGCCGAGCACGCGACCGGCCGCCGCGGCGGCACCGAACACGCCGGCTGTGCCCGTAATGTGCCAGCCGACGTCGAAATGCGATGGATAAACCGCGTTGCCGATGCGGCATTCGACTTCGACGCCGAGGATGAAAGCGTGCAAGAAATCCGCGCCGTCAATGGGTTTATGCTCGGCAAGCGCGAGCAAGGCGGAGGCGACCGGCCCGCTCGGATGGATCACCGTCTTCAAATGCGTGTCGTCGAAATCGAACACGTGCGAGCTCATGCCGTTGACGAGCGCCGCATGCATGATGTCGAGCCGCTCGCCGCGGCCGAGCACTGTCGCCTGCGCCGGCCCCGAAAACGGCGTCAGCGCCGCGAGCGCGCGGTCGATGGTTTCGTGCCGGCAGCCGCCGACCGTGCAGCCGGTCCAGTTCAGCACCGAGCGCATTGCCTCGTGCCTGACATTCGCGGGAACGTCGACGTAGCGCGATTCAACGACGAACCTGGCCAGCGTTTTGGTCTCTTCCATGTTTACCCTCGTTGCTAACCGCCGATTAACACAGATAATCCAATCTCATACCTAGGAAAGTTCTGGAAAATAGCACTTTCGTCGGAAATAGATTCTTTTCCCGTGACTTCTTTGCATTAGGCGAAGAACATTATGCCGGAACTTTGGGACAGGCGTTTGGAAAGTGGTGCTCACGCAGGTAAAGCGAGGCCCATAACTTGCCGTCTATATTCGGTGACACGCCAACGGCGGGTGCCCGATTCGAGCAGGTGCGTGGCGAATGCGTGGCACAGCGTGTGTGCCATGATCGGTTTCTTAAAGCCAGAGATGCGCAGGCCTGCCGCATAGGCTTTCATCAGACCGGTGCGATGCATGAGGTTGGCGACCAAGTCAAAGAACTGGGCGAGTTCCTCGCTGCTTGGGATTACGGGCAGTTTGAACGGTTTCTTGGCCAGCGGGATTTCCCGATCGACCCATTCGCGCTTGCACGTGACCTTGTACAGAAAGCGCAGCGACGAGGCGATGATGCACAGCGTCCCCGGTGCCAGTTTGCTCTCGGTCGTTGCATGAACATGGTAGGCGCGAATCTCCTCCGGCCCGAGTAGCTCGGGGGAACACTTAAAGTGTTTAGCAAAGAGCGAGACCTGCTGCAGGTACGATAGCTGCGCGTTATGAGAAAGATTACGGATCTCCATGTCCTCGGACATGCGTTGCCGAAGCGGTGTCATGACAAAGCTCCTTTTTGCGAAGTGGAAAATAGGTGCTGCAGAAAGCACCTATATCCTTCCGCAAAAAGAGTCTCGCGCGCACATTCACGACCAGACGTGGCAACGGACAAGAGAGGTCGTGGCCTCGCACAGTGCTCAGGGGGAGAGTCTGACGCTACAGCTGGTTAGTGCAAGGCCGCTAGTGCAGCGCACTGCATTAGCGGCCACCGGTTCGCGGGCGATTCAACCGGTTTAAGGGCGATGTTCCCGAGCCGGGATGCACTAATGGGCATCAGGCGGGGTGCCGGAGCCACTGTAAAATCTTTTTCGACTTCGCGCTCACCGCGATGGCGAAGAACGTCGTTTACTGTAATGGACCTTATCGGACGACAAGGGAATATTACGATGTCATGTGACCGAAGATTAGACCTCAGGCTATCGACATGAGTTCCACGCGATTGTGCGAATGACGTAAAGCATCTCCCATTAACTGCGAAATGGTCCTGTATTGTCCATTGATTGCTAGTCGTAGAAATATTTTTCTGGCCGCAACGAGGTGCAATCGACTTGTAATCAATGTGCAGTCGGATTGCAGTCCGCGTGCAGTTCTGTTGCGGCCGAAGTCTCATACTCCGAGCAGCATGATCGCTCGTCGCTTGCTCATGGCTTGCTTTAGATCCATGGGAATGCCCTCGGTTCGGCAGCCGCACAACGTATTGGGTGAAGCTCCACGCAGCAGGAAACCACAGCCGCTGAACTTGCGTCGAATACCATTACGCCAGCTCATGGTTCGGCGTCCAATGACGACCGATTGGGCCGTGGTGACCTATCTTCGACGGCGGTGCCCTGCAGGATATTGCAGTTGCACGCGCACATGAGTGATCTGCCATCTTGCTTCTTTCTTGGCGCTGCGAGATACAAATCGTGCACGCGGTGGCCGTGAGGCGCGTGGGTGCAGGTGGTAGACAGAATCATCTCTATGCATTTTTCTTGTCGACCCTGCCAGCAACAAACCGTTTCGGAGCGGGACTTTAAGCAGGGTTATCGAAGCAGAGGTATCCGATAGATGCCTGTGATCGGGGGCATTGCAGAACCTTCCTCGTCGATGGCGTGTTGGGCCAAATCTGGCCAAACGCCCATGTTACGTGCAAAACTGCAACGAACTGTTTATCGATGTCACGAAAGCCTCTTAGACGCTATCGCGGAGATCCGATGCACCAAACTTTGCCCCGCAATTGACGTTTCTCTTCACCGGCATAACACCTCTTTGATTTCAACATGTTCGAGTTCTCGGGAACGACGGGATCGCTTGATGGAGTCGCCCGGGGTACTGAGCATACAAGATGCCACAATGGTCAAGCCATTTACTCGTATGCTTGGTATATATGCGGTCGCCGAGCACGCACAATTTTGTAGCGTTTTCGCTGCAGTGCTCTATGCCACGCACCAATTAAGCGCGAAAACATGGCTGAAGATTTTGTCCAAGAGAATTGCGCTCAGAATTGGTGCGAGGAATGGCTGCGAGCTTCGCTGATCTAGTTAAAGGACATCACGATTACGAGCGTGCGTTACTTCGCACGCAGAGGGCCAGACGCGCTAGAATTTGCTCATGCGCGATCCGCTCTTGTGAAATGCTCTATTTCTGCGTCGCAAGATCGCAGGGCCAACGTCGATCGCACTTTTCCACTTCGTGGGTATTCGCCGTACAAATCGTACGAGACAAGGCGAAAAACTAAACTATGGTAAGTTTTATTCAATATTCTGACTGCCACCACAAGAATTACCCTACTGAATCCAGCTATATCTGCCGAAACTTGACATGGACCCGGAGCACTCAAAACAGAAACTTTGAATAACTCACGATTAGTCGACTCCATGCAGCAGATATGTCCTTGACGCGTTCATCGAGAGTAGCTTAAGTTTGACAGCAGTAGTGACCGGTAGTAAGGTTTCTATAATGCTGCATTAAATTACGCGGAGATAACCATGACTCAACTGGAAATATTAAATCCGGTAGCAACGCCTTACATTCCGCAGGCTGCCAAGCTCGCTCCCCGCCCAAAGAGTCTTGAGGGTAAAACGCTTGGTCTTGTCTGGAACGGTGGACCGAACGGCGACATTGCGTTGAAGCGATTGGGCGAGCTGATCCAAATAAGGGTCAAGAATCTCAAGGTCGAATTTTACGGTGGGACCAGACCCCTGCTTAAGCCCCTCTTTCAGAAGGCGCAGCAGGAATGTGATGTGATCGTCGGCTTGACAGCCGATTGAGGGGCTTGCGCGTCGTGGCTTGTCCACGACATGGTTCTTTTTGAACGGGCTTCGAAGCCGGCAATCCCGATCGTGTCTCATGGATTCGAGACTATGGTGGATACCACAGCCAAAGTTCGCGGGCTTCCGCAATTGCAGTATGTCGTAGTCCCGCTTAACTACAAGAGCCTGACTCCAGAACAAGCTATTGTCCAAACGGAACCGGTTATGGACGACATCTTGCGACATTTAACTTCAGTAGCAGAGCAGCCTGAGACAGCTGGCGGTAACTCGGTCGGGGTGGAGAAAATACAATTCCACGGCGTGGATCGATTCGAGGCGTGCGAGAGGTTCAATGAAGCCTTTCTTCGCAATGATTGGGGGGATGGGTATCCGCTGTTGCCCCCGACAGAGGAACGGGTACGTGAGATCTTGAGGGGAACCACGCGCAAACCGGATGATGTGGTTTGCATCTTTCCTCCAGCAAATGGCGTTGCAACAGTGGAGAAGATTGCGATCAATGCGGCAATGGCTGGATGCCGGCCAGAGCACTTGCCGGTATTGATGGCGGGATTACGGGCTTTCCTCAAGATTCATCCCGTCTGGCTGGAGGCGTTCCAGACTTCCACCAGTTCCCAAGCACCTCTATTCATGCTGAATGGCCCCATCGCACAAGAGCTCGGCGTCAATGGTGGGAGATGCTGTCTAGGACCAGGGCGAGACAACGCCGTAAATATTACGATCGGCCGCGCATTTACGCTTGCCATAAGGAATATTGGTCAGTTGTATCCCGGAATCACGGATATGGATACCATTGGCAGCCCCCGTAAGTTCAGCTTCTGCCTGGCGGAGAACGAGAAGGAGAGTCCCTGGGAGCCCTTTCAGGTTGAGCACGGGTACTCAAAGGAGGCAAGCACCATCACCATCTTTTCAACCCTTGGCGAGCGCGATGTAGCCTTCCAAGGCCATCTTAGCGTAGAGCACCTTCTGCGCCAGATTTCGACCTTTATTGACGCGGGAAATAGCGAGCGTTTCCTCGGATTTCGTGGGGAATCCGCCGAATCCGAGAAGGGAAGACTATTGTTGCTTCCCCCAATTCATGCTCAGGCACTAGCCGATGGCGGCTTCTCCAAGAAAGCGGTCAAGGAGTTTCTGTACCATACGGTTACTCAACCCGCTAAGCAGCTTCTGCAGGTTGCCCGAAAGATGCAAAACAAGGTTTTGCCACAGTGGCGGTGGCTTGCCGAGCTGCCGGAATCGGAGGCCGAAAAGATATTTCTTCCTGTAGTGGAGTCTCCGGAGCTCTACCATATTGTTGTGGCCGGCTCCGACCGTCCCAAGCCCGCTATATGTCCAATTTACTGTTTGCCCAGCACGCTCGAAATCACTGATAGGGCGTAACGGGAAGAACTAGATTTTGGACGTGGACACAATGCATAGCTCATTATCGTCCGTGCTTGGCCAGATCGCGGCTGCTTCGGTCGCCGAGTTCTTGTCGACAGGGATCCTGCGAAAGGCAAGCGCCCGTTTTCTAAACGGAGGCCCATGGGCATTGCTACGGTGTGCGCACCCCGGCCATGGCGGGTGGGCAAGCGGTAAATCATAGATTACCTGACGAGACCGTGGCCATTCGATTCACTGACAGGGATAAGATCAATATCCCATTTTCTTCATGCTGTACGCAGAGTTAGCCAAGTCGCGCATGCACGGTGATGCCGATTGGCGCGGGCATCCCGGTATCGTTGCGCACGCGTTGGCCCTGTGTTGTGAAGAGCGCTTTGATGCACCGGGTAGCGATACGCTCGCCACGCTCGTCGGCTGGTACGAGGTGGTTCGTCGTATGGGCCTTGACATGCCACGAATCTGAGCCAATGCAGTACGATCGTTTAAGGGGTTCCCGTACCAGCCGCATGTGGAGCGCGGTTATGATGCTCATCCCGCGACTGCGGCCACGCTTCGGCGTGTGCCACGAATGACGTCAGTAGGATGCACGAATTTGTCAACGCCGGTACGAAACAATTTTCATCCTATGCGGGCATGGTCGCGTGCAATGAGCTCGATTACGTTCATCCCGCTACCCTTGAACCCGCGCACGGCACTTTTTTATTGAAGACATTTGCAATTCAAATTTGAATCGGGGGGATTTATGCCCATATCGCGCATTAATGCATGGATATGCTCAGTTGGCCTGATGATTCTGGGCACGAACCTGGTATCAGGACAAACTTTTCCGAACAAACCCATACGTATCGTGACTTCTGAGGTTGGGGCCGGCAACGATCTCCAGGCACGCATTATTGCGCAGGCGATGTCGGGCCCGTTGGGTCAGCAGATAATAATAGACAATCGACCGAGCGGTGTGATCCCGGGAGAAATTGTGGCGAAAGCCCCGCCCGATGGCTATACCCTACTTGTATACAACAACATCCTTTGGATTGGCCCGCTCATCCAAAGTACGCCTTACGATGTTGAAAGAGATTTTGCGCCGATTACATTGGTGGTGAGACAACCTGGCATTCTCGTTGTGAACCCATCTTTCCCGGCTAAGTCTGTCAGGGATGTGATTAATTTGGCCAAAGCAAGACCAGGAGAGCTTAATTATGGTGCGAGTGCAATTGGTTCTGCCAATCACCTTGCAGCGGAATTATTCAAGACCATGGCGGGTGTCAATATCGTGCGCGTTGACTACAGGGGCGGCGGCCCGTTGGTTAGTGGTCTGCTCGGCGGCGAAGTGCAGCTTGCGTTTCCTGGCGCGTCTACGGCGACCCCGCATGTCAAGGCGGGCAGATTAAGGGCCTTGGCAGTGACCAGTGCTGAACCATCCGCGTTGCTTCCCGATTTGCCAACGATGGCCGCCTCAGGTTTGCCTGGATTCGAATCGGGAGAAATAAACGCAGTGTTCGCGCCCGCGAATACGCCAGCGGCCATAATCAGCCGTCTGAATCAGGAGATAGTGCGGGCAATTAACATGCCCGACGTGAAAGAGCGGTTTCTAAGGGCTGGTGTGGAACCCGTGGGCAGTTCGCCGCAGGATCTTACGGCAACAATAAAATCGGAAGTGGTTAGGCTAGGTAAGGTGATCAAAGATGCTGGCATCAAGGCTTACTGATCGATGATATTTCTCAGCAATAGCTTTGCGAACGTGAGCCGCCAACGGCTAGCTATTCAGCCAACATTTCCCAGACTGCTTGCCTATAGTATTAGTCGAGCATATCAGCCAACCGTGGGTCGCGATGTATCATCCTCTGCATTTGCGGCGCGCCTCAGCAGCGGCTAATGTTCAGTGGAGCTTTGCTTAATGCTGCGCCATGAAGTAAGGCATGCACGCTGAAGCAACATAGGCGTGGCGAATTTGGATATCACACCGTGATGGGGACCTGATCAACTGGGAGATTGTAAAAGCCTTCAACTGATCAAATATGATGGAGAAATTCGTCAAGGTAGGTGCGGACGTTGTCGCCACCTCACTGCGGTAGCTTGCAGCCAAGCTCAAATGCGATAAATCCCGATAGGGCAAAGCAGCCGCGTAAGCGAAGGACGAGAGGCGGCTCTTAATGCCCGTGCACTGGCTAAAGTAGATCGATACGATGCTGCGCGTAGTGTGGATCGCTCTGCGTTGTGTATAGAGTGAGTCCAACTATCCAAGCTTTTTCAAAGGGTAATGAATCTGGAAGCACCGTTGAGCTAAGATCGGCGTGTTCTGCTGCATTTCATCGTCCAATGGTTGATTGAACGCTTATCACGCGGCTTCCATCGGCCAGAATCGACCTGCGTCAGAAAATCAGCGGTGATGCGGTTGAACAGATCCGGCTCCTCGCGGTTGACCGCGTGGCCAGTCGCGGGCATGACGGTGAGCCACGCCGACTTGCAGGTGCGCTTGATGAAGATACCCGGCTCGAGGCAGTTATTGTATTCATCGCCGCTAATGACGTGCACAGGCACTTTGAGCTGGGCGAGCTTGTGTTTGAGACTGTAAATAGTGGGGTGCCTATTCTGGATGGCGCACAGCGTATTGGCAGAGCCAAGGGCGGAATGCTTGGCAAAATCAGTGCGAAAGTCTGCAAATCCACGTCGGTCCTTGTTCTGGAATTGCACGCGCGACGGACCTATTTGATATGGCTTGATGGCTGCTTAAGTGCCAAGGTCGTCGAAGCGTCCTGCCATGATCTCGTTGCCCCGTAAAAACTGCATGCGTTTGTCCGGATCGGAACCATAACCTACCCCGATCGCCGTCAGTGACAACGCCATAGGCGCGTAGCGCAGCCCGAAGTGTAGTGTCGCGTAACCGCCCATAGAGCAGCCGATGACGTGGGCTGTTCGTACATTGAGGGGCGCATAACGTTCGCGATGTCGTCAGTGGCGATCTCCTTAGAGTACTTGGACAGGGACCTTGGCACTCCCGACGGCGGATAGCCACGCGCATTAAACGCTATGCAGCGGTACCGTCTACTGAAGTAGCGCAACTGTGCTTCCCAGCCATACAAATCGTCGGCAAATTCGTGCACGAACATAATCGGTGTGCCGCACCCGACTTCCTCCTAATACAGTTTGACCCAGTTCGAATCGGCATATGGCACTGATGTTCTCCCTATTAGGCAGCAAAATGACAATGGTGCGGGGCTCAGCGCCCGGATGCTGCGATCGGGCTGGCGACGCTGGCGCGTGCAATGTCGCCGACGTCGGGTAGCTGTGCGAGCAACCAACAGCTGTCGATTAACCGGTCAATTGCGTGTGGTGATAATTCGGCGCGAGCGAGACTGCGAAATTTGGATTCGATCTCAGCGTCGCTTAGCGGTCGCTCACGGGAGCCGCGTGCATGTTCAACGAAAATCTCGTGGTGCGTTCCACCGTTGTGCGTTATGCACACCCGCGCCTGTGCTTTGCCAATCAAAGCATCGCTGGCGAGTGTGATTTTCTCGCGGAATGTCACGATGCGCGGGTCGGTGACGCGCTCGTCCGTATATTGGTTCACGCCAGCTTCACCATCGACCAACGCCACTGCAGCCGAATGGTAGAGACTGAGTTTTCCTTCAAGGCCGGTGCGCGGACTTTGGTTACCGCAGAGCTGCAATGCGAGCGGGTTAACGGTGATACTGACCGCTGTGATCTGCGCGGGATCGAGCCGGCGTGCGGTGCGCAGATCAAGGCACGCGTCGATCACCGGGTGGATCACAATGCCGCATGGATACGGCTTGTAGGTATTCTCCGTTAACTCCCAGCGCGAGCCAAGCTCGCGGGTTATCTCCGTTGCATCGCTAGCGGTGGCGAGTAGGTTGAGGAATCCGCGCGGTGCTTCGAGTGCACGTTCCGAACTTGTGATGTTATTCTCCGCCAGTAGCGCTGCCACTAATCCGTTGCGCGCGGCGTGGCCCATATTGTAGCTCTTAGACATGCTTCCCAGCATTTCCAGCATGCCCGAGGCCTGGGTAGCCGCAATACCAATCGCCCAAACCATTTGTCGTGCGTCCAGCCGCAATGCTTTGCCGGCTGCAACTGCCGCACCGAACACGCCGCACGTGGCGGTAATGTGCCAGCCGCTTTCATAGTGTGCGGGTGAAACCGCATTTGCGATCCGGCATTCGGCATCTACGCCAAGGACGAATGCGTGCAGGAAGTCGGCGCCACCTAATTTCCGATGCTCCGCCAGCGCAACCAGGGCGGCTGCGACGGGAACCGACGGATGAATTACCGATCGCAGATGGGTGTCATCAAAATCAAGGATGTTGGAGCTTACCGCATTGATGCATGCTGCAGTGAGGACATCAACCCGACCACCGCGGCCAAGCAGCGTCGCCTGCGGCTCGCCTGCATATCGACCTAAAGCGTCCAGCAGTCGCCCAACCACGACATCCCGACACCCGCCGAGGGCGCATCCCAGCCAATTGATTATCGCGCGTTCGCCTTCGTGGCGCACCGATGCAGGGATGTCATTCCAGCGCGAAGAAACAATAAAACGCGCAAGTTGCTGAGTAACGTCGTTCATTTAGCGATAGCCGCGAAAATAATTGACGATCATATCAGTGCGTCACCTGTGTCTGCCTAAAAATCACCGCGCACTAAGACCCCCGGATCACCTGATGCCGGGCCGTGAGTGACTAACGAGCGCCACATCCATGGCAAGCGGTCCTGCATGCGTGCAACCGGCGCTTAGCGGTGAATTCGTCCAAATAGCACCCTTAAATTACGGTGTCTCGAAGTGGCGATTCTGGCGGAACAGCAATTCACTTGTACTCATGATGGTAAGCAAAGCCAACCGGCGCCTGGCGGAGGAGTTACAGGCTATAAAAGTATACTTTCACAAGTTTAGCATTGCTTGTGTCGTGTTTTGGCAGTCGTTATTATGCAGCTATCAGCCGGTCATCATGGTGAACAAAATTTGCTCCCATTTAAGCAAATGGGTTGGATGATGACTGTTAAACTTCCTTTAAATCAATCTTACAATCAATAACCAACGATGAACAAGCTGACCGCAGCCGAAGCGGGGCGCCGTATCGCAATGGGAAAACTAACCAGTGCAGCACTCGTCACTGCTTGTCTGGATCAGATTGGCAGCAGAGAAGGCGAGGTGCACGCCTGGGCGTTTCTCGACGCGGAACTTGCGCTGATGCAGGCCCGGGAACTGGACCACGAGCTACCACGTAGCCCGTTACATGGCGTACCGGTCGGTATAAAAGATGTCATCGATACTGCCGACATGCCAACCGAGTATAACTCACCCATTTATCGAGGCCATCGCCCAAAGTGTGATGCCGCGTGCGTCGCGCTTTTGAAACAAGCGGGTTGTGTAATACTGGGTAAAACAGTAACAACCGAATTTGCAAATAACCATCCAGCGTGCACCCATAACCCACGAAATCTAGCGCATACGCCTGGCGGATCTTCGAGCGGATCGGCTGCGGCTGTTGCGGATTATATGGTTCCGCTCGCGCTTGGCACGCAAACCGCTGGTTCAACAATACGGCCAGCTTCGTTCTGCGGCGTGGTAGGTTACAAACCCAGCTTCAACACGATCAACCGTGCCGGCCTCAAATTTGTCGCCGAATCGTTGGATACGATTGGGATTTTCGCCCGCAATGTGGAAGATGCAGCGCTTTGCGTTCACGTCCTGGCCGGGCGGCCTCTACCAGATTTAAGGTACGCACCTGCCAGTGCGCCCCGCATTGGTGTGTGTCGAACACCGCGCTGGCACGATGCTGACAGCGCAACCCACGGTGAAATTGAGCGGCTGGCCACAGAGTTCGCAACTAGGGGCGCCAAAATCAACGATTTCGATCTACCAGAAGGCAGCGAGCGTTTGTTTGACGAGCACAACCTCATTATGGGCTACGAATTGGCGCGGGCACTTGCGTGGGAATACATTTATCACGCTGCGCAAATTAGTGGCTCGCTGCTCCCGCGGCTGCGGGACGGCTGGGCAATGCCGCGCAAGGCATATGATGCGGCGCGCGAGCTTGCGCGCCAATGCCGACGCCGTCTTGCAGATAAGATGCGCGACTTCGACTTCTTGCTGACGCCAAGCGCATGCGGCGAAGCGCCTGCCCAGCTTAACAGCACGGGAAACTCCATCTTTAACCGTGTTTGGACTCTGCTAGGCGTTCCGTGCGTGACAATACCCTGCGGCAATGGTCCTC
>Ga0207049_1115_pt1 | contig 13905 bp, 13 predicted proteins | sample Alteio_BWMinCont_63_FD_153305 | JGI IMG/M metagenome (GOLD analysis project Ga0207049, IMG submission 153305) | Enriched cells from forest soil in Barre Woods Harvard Forest LTER site, Petersham, Massachusetts, United States -... | ecosystem: Environmental > Terrestrial > Soil > Temperate forest >... | reverse complement strand
GATCCTGAAAATCCATATTACGGCCCAGCTTTGAGCGAAACCATGAGCCATGCAGCACCCACGGTCAGCATGAATGCGCCGGTGTCAGAGCATCCGTGTACGACGTTTACGATTACAACTGGTACCGCGGAATCCCGCAAGAGGACGGGATCAATATCATCGGATACGAGCGTGAAGACGAAGGTTAATTTTCGAGGGCTATAACGGATGGACGAGTTAACCCTGACCGCCAAACTCTGAAGAACCCTTTTGGTTAAACCAAGCGGGTGCGGAGGAATTCTATACACTTGCTATCTGCAATATACTGTCCCTGGGCTGTGTCATCCATTTCAGCCGAAACATAAATAAACTGCGAAGAAAAAAGCCGCTTGGCAACCGAGTACGAGGCCAGCACTATGAAATTCTCGGAGGCCGTTACTGAACTTCGGAAGAAAATGGGTACATCAGCAAGAGAGGAATACCAACGGCTCGACCGCGCCGCAAACGAAGCCCGCGTAAAATCCGAGCAAGGACGGCTTGCGCTCGAACAACATATAGCAGCTTACCGCTGCTAAGAGAAGTCGGCGCGCACGTCGTGCGCACCGCCACTCCGCTCTAATTACCGCAGTGATCGGAAACCCGCGCGAACCTCTTGTGAAAGAAGTTGGGGCTGTTCTCACGCCGCGAAGTGACCACCTTTGTCGAGCTTGTTGCAATGGATCAGTTTGCGAGAGCAGCACCATCGGGCCGCTGCTGTTGGTCACAACAAAAAAGTTAAAACGCAGCCCTTCCGCGAAGCCCCCAAAAAAGGGGGGCCGGTCACGCCGGAACAGTGTGCAAACAAGAATGTGTCTCACTCTAGGGGTTCACTCCAGGCGCGCCTGCTTTTGGAGATGGTGCGTCCGAAAATCCATTCCCATTTGATCAAAGTCTGCACGATGAAATTTGTCTCACTCCGGTGGTTCACTCTTCATACTCGCGGACGGCAGGGGAGGACTTGCGGCGTTTACCGTCTCGCTCGACGGCGGAAAAGTGCGTACAGGGGACCGAGCATTCCCAAATGCTTGATCACAATTAATGCGATGACGCCCGACACCACTGCGGCTGACAAGGCCGTATGTGACAGAACGTAGTACAGGACTACTGAATGAGTGACGAGCACAACTACTCCCACCGGTACGAACAGCATCCACGAGCGCATTCGTGGGTGGTCGGGTCTTTTCATGTTTCGCTCCGTTTTGCCGCATTGGCCGCCCATCAAACGCCGACCGGGGCCACGGCGAGAACAAACTGCAAGTCGCCTATTCCCACCGCCCCGCTCTCGACACTCTTCAAGCCCGCTTCCTCTAGGACGGCAATTAGCTCGGGGAGCTTGACATGACCATGGCGGTGAAAGTGTGCGAGAAGGTTTCTTTTTTCGTGCGCCGCCCCACCAAAATCAACGACAAGCACTCGTCCGCCCGGTTTCAGAACCCTGCGCATCTCCCAGGCGCACAGTTGACGTGCTTTGCGGCCCAAATGATGTAGCATCACCGTGGCCAGGACAGCATCAAACGTCCCGCCCGTGAACGGCATTTTCTCGGCGACCGCATTTTCGAAGGTAACCTCGACGCCAGCCTTCTTTGCTTTCTTGCCTGCCCGTGCAATCATCTCCGGCGATGCGTCGATTCCATAGACTCTGCCAGACGAATCGACGCGTCGCTTGGCAGCGATGGCGAGCGTCCCTGTTCCGCAGCCTACATCCAAGACTGACTCGCCTGGTTTTAGCCACACCAAATTGAGTATCCTCTCCCGATATGTTTGCTCTCTGCCCAGCGATACCAGCCAGATGAAGAGGTCATAGCGAAAGGCCCCGTGAAGGACGTTTCCGGTCGTACTCGGCACCGTTATCTGCTCTACCACGTTCGTCGTCATGTCGTGTTATCTCCCGCATAGTTATCCATAATTGGACATCTGTCCGTTTGTGAGGGTACGATGTTCGAAAGACCTATGGAAGAACGGCGGAATGCGAACTGTTCATTTCTGAACAAAGTGGAGCCGTTTGTTTGAGAATGGCGCTGTGAGAGGCCTTGTGACAGAAAAAACGCTAGATCGCCGCGTGCAAAGAACCCGTAGGCTGCTTCATCAAGCCTTGATGTCGCTTAGTCTTGAGAAAAAATATGAGTCCATAACCGTGCAGGAGATACTCGACCGCGCCGATGTGGGTCGCTCAACCTTTTATATGCACTTCCAGGATAAGGACGAGCTGCTCGTCAGCGGGTTTCAACACTTGCAGAGTTTGCTGAAGTCCGCGCAAGCGGTCTCAGCAGCACTTCCCGGCAAATCGTACGAAAGGATTATTGGATTCAGTCTGGCAATGTTTGAGCATGTCGTCGAGTATCGAGGGGTGATCCGTGCGTTGCTCGGCTCGAATGCCGAGGCCGTCGTGCGCCGGCATATTCACTCGGCCTTGATCGCAGTGAGCGGTCAGGAAGTCAAAATGGAGCTTCAAAGGCGGAAGCGCGGGAACTGCCCCGTCTCACCCGAACTCTTAGCCCACTTTCTCGTGTCCACGTACATCTCGGTGCTGACCTGGTGGCTAAACTCCAGGAATCCTGTCTCCCCGAAACAAATAGATGCGGCGTATCGACACCTCGTCTTGCCCTGCCTGGCCTCGATTTTCGGATAGCTACTCAGGTGCGGTTTCTGTCAAAGAAGTTTTCAATTGCTGGTCCTAATTCTTGGAATGGAGCAGCACGCCCAACTCCCATGGGTTAGAATTGATGAGAGGTTAGTATGTCTGTCAGCAATGTGAAGACACACTGGGAGAAGGTCTATACGACCAAGGCGACCGACCAGGTGAGTTGGTACCGTCCGCACCTGGAAATATCACTTTCCTTGATAGAACGAGTGGCTGCTGGGCTATTAGCATCCATCATCGATGTCGGCGGCGGCGAATCGACCCTCGTCGACGACCTCCTTGCGCGCGGCTATAATAACATCACCGTTCTTGATATCTCCCAAACCGCAATCGACGTGACGATGAACCGGCTGAAAGAACTTGCTGAACGCGTTCACTGGATAACTGCGGACGTTACCAAAACTGACCTCACTTCGGGCGCTTATGACGTTTGGCATGATCGCGCTGTTTTCCATTTTCTTACGTCAACGGACCAGCGGGCTGCCTATGTTAGTGCCGTAAAGCATGCGGTCAAGCAGGGCGGCCATGTGATCGTTGGTACGTTCGGGCCAGAAGGTCCGACAAAATGCAGCGGGCTTGAGGTAATGCGTTACGATGCCGAATCGCTACACGATCAGTTTGGCTCTCGCTTCCGGCTGGTTGAAAGTTTGAAGGAATTGCATCACACGCCGTTCGGCACCACTCAGCAGTTCCTTTATTGCTACTGCCGCATTGAATGATTTGATCATTGTTGGTGCCTTATGACTACCGCGACAGCAGTGTCATTGACGGACATTTCTCGCCGCGTTGTCCGGCTGCAAATCATCACACTCGTTTGGATGAGTGTGGAAGCCGCTGCCTCTCTCGGGACGGCCTGGCACGCGCACAGCCCCGCCCTGTTCGGGTTCGGCGGGGACAGTTTGATCGAGCTCCTCTCAGCAGCCGTTGTCCTTTGGCGGTTTAGGTTCCACTTCGAGGAAGCACGCGCCGCGCGCATCGCTGGAGCGTTACTCTTCGCCTTGACTGGGCTTGTCGTGCTGACCTCGGTCCTCAACTTCATCGGCTATCGCGAGGCCCAGCGTAGCCTGATCGGAATCTCTATCTTGCTCTCAGCCGCCATCGCCATGCCCTGGCTCGCCAATCAAAAGAGGAAGCTCGCAGTTGTCACCTCCAGCGCCGCTTTGAAAGCCGATGCAGCAGAGTCTGCGCTCTGCGGATACATGGCTTGGATTGCTCTGGTGGGCCTCGCGGTGAACGCCGTTTGGGGCAAATCGTGGGCCGACCCTGCCGCCGCTCTGGCTCTGACTCCGCTGATACTGCGTGAAGGTTGGGAGGCTTTAAGGACTAAGCGGGTGTGTTGCCGCTGCTAGGATTGATCATTCCAGCCGCGCCAGCCCTTGGTATGTGTAAGTCATCGGGCGCGGTCCCGGAAGATAAAAGGTTTTTAAATCGGTGATGTGGAACCCCGCATTTGTAATGATCTCGTCGATTTTGCGGTTCAGATGGCAACCGCCTCCAATTTGCTTCCACGCTGGGTTGATACGATCCTGCCAGACTGCAACGCCACGATCAGGTGCGCGGCCATGCTCCACAAAGATCAGTTGCCCGTTCGGTTTTAGGACTCGCTTCATCTGCTCAAGCGCCTTTGGCGCATTCGCAATCGAACACAATGTCCACGTCATGACAATCGTGTCCATGCTCCCGTTGGGAAGCGGCAGCGGTTCTTCCGCGGATTGCGAAAGGAATTCTACTTTTACGGGAAGGCCAGCCGCCCGTTCGCGAGCCATCCGCCGCAGTTCCAAGGATGGGTCTACGCCGTAGACGCGCTTCACCTCCGACGAATAGAACGGCAAATTCAGGCCGGAGCCGATGCCCACCTCTAACACTTCGCCGCGAGCCCGAGGAATCCAAGCCGCCCGCAGGCGAGCGGTCTCTTTGTTCCGCATCGCAAGATCAATGAGACGAGGCAAAACGTGCTTCGCGTAGAAGCCCACAACAACCTCTCCAATCGGCGCGAGGCACCACAAATATCTTGCCTGCACGCCATCCACTGGTGGCAGCTCCCGCAGCACTGCGAGTGGGGTCAAAACCGCCAATCGCAGTGCCGTCGTCAAGCCCGTCGCAGATTTTTCAAACTCAAGCGTTCGCGCAATGCTGTCGGTACGCCTACATTCCCCCTGCCGCCTTGACAGTAAGTTTCTTCGTGGCGATTGTCTCTCCGTTCTGCTTCGCCGTCACGCTAACCTGCCATATCCCCGGGGAACCGAGGTCACCTACACCCTCATACATTCCGGCACCCTTGTCCATGCCTTTGATGACGGTCTTCATTTCGGGCATGTTCATTGACGGCATAGCAGCCATGAAGAAAGTTATCGTGACTTCGGCGCTGGAGATCGGTTTGCCTTCAGGATCGGTCAACTTGACTCGCACTGTATTGCTGCCCTTTTGAGCGGGCGAGGGGACCGTGATCAATTCGATCTTGGCCTTTGCCGGCATGGCCATTGGTTTCTCCTGCGCCCTGGCCACCGAATCATGAACACCAACTTCAGCCCCTACAATTAAGGCCGATATTGTCAAAACAGATAAAACGGAAATGACTCGCTGTCGAATACTTGACTTCATTTTGGTTCTCCTTTTTTTGGTTTTTGGATCAACTAATCTCTCCATTGGGAACATGTCTTCTACTTTAAATCGCAGGCCGCTCGTCTTTCGGCTGCAATGTTCCTCGACGTAGCGCGCGCTCCTTCATGAGCGCGAAGAAGACAGGGACGAGAATGAGAACGTGAATTGTTGACGTGATCATTCCGCCCACGATGGGTGCAGCGATGGGCTTCATCACATCGGAGCCGATGCCCGTTTCCCAAAGAATCGGAACCAGACTGGCGAGAACCGCGAAGACGGTCATCAATTTGGGACGTAGCCGCTGAACTGCTCCTTCGATTGCGGCTGCCTCGATGTCTTCGTGTTTGAGAGGGACGCCTGTGGCTAGGCGGCGATCAAGAGCTTCGTGCAAGTAAACGACCATGACAACGCCCGTCTCGACGGCGATGCCGAAGAGTGCGATGTACCCAACCCACACGGCAACGCTGAAGTTGTAGTGGAGCAGCCATTGAAGGATGAGACCCCCGGTCATCGCGTAGACCGTTGGGAAAATAAGCACCATGGCCTCTGTGACCGAGTGAAAGACCATGTACAGCAGCATGAAGATCACGAAGAACACGATGGGAAGAATGAGTTTCAAGCGCTGTTTGGCACGCAACTCAAATTCGTATTCGCCGGACCATTGGTAGGTGTATCCCGGAGGCAGTCGCAGTTTCTGTTGCAGCAAACCGGAGGCCTGTTGCACGAAGCCGCCATAGTCGCTCGAATTCAAATCAATGTAGACATATCCAGTGAGCTGGCCATCTTCGTCTCGGATCATCGCAGGGCCACGCGAGAAGGAAAGGGTCGCTACCTGGTTAATTGGGATTTGCGCGCCGGAAGGAGTCGCAATAAGTACGCGGCGAAGCTCGTCCACGTTGTCACGAAAGTCGCGCTCGTATCGAACGCTAATTGGGTAACGTTCGCGGCCCTCAACGTTCTCTGCCACGTTCATGCCGCCTATCCCCGATGTGACCGCTTCTTGAACATCAGCAATCGTTAACCCATACTTAGCAGCTTCCGGACGATTGACTTCGACATTCACGTAGAAGCCTTGCGATACACGCTCGGCAAAGACAGATCTCACCCCAGGGAGACCCGATAGGATTTGCTGGACCTGAGTGCCCAGGTCTTGGATGCTGTCGAGCGAGGGCCCTTGGATTTTCATTCCGACCGGGGTTTTAATTCCGGTCAACGCCATATCAAGCCGGTTCTCGACGGGCATGGTCCACGTGTTGCTGAGCCCCGGGAACTGAAGTTTCCCGTCCATTTCCTGAATCAGCTTTTCGTAGGTCATGCCCGCGGGCCATTGCTCGCGCGATTTCAGCATGACGGTCGTGTCATACATATCGAGGGGGGCATTGTCGGTGGCGCTGTCCGAACGGCCAACTGCGCCGAATACCGTTTCCACTTCTGGAAAGGAACGAAGAATGCGGTCCTGCTCTTGTAATAGCTTCGAGGCTTCCACAATGGAGATGCCTGGGAGAGATGTGGGCATGTACAGCGCGGAACCTTCGTATAGCGGCGGCATGAATTGGCTGCCCATTTTGAACATCAGCGGGAAAGTAACAGCCAGGAATATAAGATTCAGCAGTAGCGTGGTTTTCCGGTATTTCAGACAGAGTCGGAGCACCGGCAGATACGTGGCCTGGGTCATGCGGGAAATAGGATTTTCTGATTCGGGTCTCAGCCTGCCCTTTATGAACATGACCATCAGCACCGGAACCAGGGTGATCGCCAGGACGGACGAGAAGCCGACTGCTAGAGTCTTCGTCCAGGCCAGCGGCTTGAACATCCGCCCTTCCTGAGCCTCCAGTAAGAAGACCGGAAGAAAGGAAACAACGATGATCACGAGAGAGAAAAACAAGGCTGGCCCGACTTGCTTAGCAGAATTGATGAGAATGCCTCGACGCTCCGTCTCGGTTGGTGGGAGTGCTCTTGCGTTTCCCGTTGTCTCTCGCTCCAGTACGATCGGTCCATTTGCTGTATCTATTCCCTTCGAAGGTTTCGTCGCGCTCGACACCTGTCTCTCCGCAAGATGCCGATATCCGTTTTCGACCATGACAATCGAGGCGTCCACCAAAACACCAATCGCCAGCGCCAGGCCGCCGAGCGACATGATGTTGGAACTCACGTGTAGGTAATACATCGGTATGAAAGCCATCGAGACCGCAATGGGCAGTGTGATGATCGGAATCAGCGCGGAGCGAAAATGAAAGAGAAAGATGATGATTACGAAGCTGACGATGATGGCCTCTTCCACAAGGTCGCGCTGCAAGGTCTTGATGGATTCTTGGATCAAACCGGCGCGATCGTACCCCGCCACGATTTCCACGCCCGGAGGAAGTGAGGGTTTGATCTCCACCAGCTTCTTCTTGACCCCGTCGATTACCGTCAGGGCGTTCAGTCCGTAGCGCATCACCACGATGCCGCCTACGGTTTCTCCGTCGCCCTGCCATTCGACCACTCCTTCCCGCATATCCGGACCGAATGACACTGTTCCCAAATCCTTGATCAGAACTGGCGTGCCATTCTTGGCCATGACCGGTACGTTCCCTAGGTCTTCGAGAGACTTCAAATAACCCAAGCCACGAATCATGTAGCGTGTTCCACTCAATTCCAAAACGCGTCCGCCTACTTCGTTGGTGCTGGATTTCACCCGATCGATCACGGTTGAAAGAGGAATTCCGTATGCGAGCAGCTTGTTTGGGTCCAGGCTGACTTGGTACTGCCGAACGAAACCGCCCATGCTGGCGACTTCAGCGACGCCAGGAACGGTTTCCAGTTGATAGCGAAGGTGCCAGTCCTGAAGCGTCCGCAAATCGGCGAGACTGTACTTGTGGCTGTGGTCCACGAGGGCATACTCGTATACCCAGCCTGCCCCAGTTGCGTCGGGACCAATCGCGGGATGCACATCCGCAGGCAATCGTCCTGCAATTGTTTGTAGATACTCCATGACTCGAGAACGAGCCCAATACATATCGGTGCCGTCTTCGAACACCACAAACACATAGCTATCGTTGAACATCGTCTCGGCGCGCACGGCCTTCACGTTGGGAGCCGCAAGCAGCGCCGTCACAATCGGATAACTAACCTGGTCCTCGATGATATTGGGCGGCTCGCCTTCCCAGTTGGTGTGAATGATGACCTCGACATCGGAAATATCCGGCAGGGCGTCAAGCGGGATGTGTCCCATGCTCCAAATGCCGGTCAGGGTGAGGAGGAGAACTCCCGTGAAGACCAGGAAGCGATTGTGCGCACACCATTCAATGACACGAGAAATCATGACTACATCCCTCCCGTGGCATTGACGGAGAGTTGTTTATTCGCAATGGTCTGGCCGTTTTGTTGCGCCGTAATCGTGACTTGCCACGTGCCCCCCGACCCGAGAGCGCCATTGCCCTCGTACATCCCGCCACCCTTATCGCTGGTCTGGAGAACGGCCTTCATCGCGGCCATTCCCATCGCCGGCATTGCAGCCATGAAGAAGGTGACGCTGACCTGTGCTCCCGCAATCGGTTTTCCCGCCGCGTCAGTCAATTTGACTCGGACGGTGTTCGCTCCTTTTTGTGGGGGAGAGGGCTCTGTAGTCAGTTCGACACTCGCTTGCGTTTGCGCTGGAACATTCATTGCGGCGGCCTGCCCCGCGCCCGGAGGTGGAGGCATGAACGCGCCCGCCGCAGCTGCCAACTGAGCTTCTGAATCGATCAGAAAGTTCGCCGATGTAACAATTTGGTCGCCAGCTTTCACCCCCTTCGAAATCACAAATTGATCGCCGACGTGAGGCCCAAGCTCGACCTCATGCGGCACGATGTTTCCTTCGCCCGCATACGTGAAAATGAGATTCTTTGTTCCCGAATGGAAGACGGCAGAATCGGGCACGATGAGGCGCTGACCCAAAGGCAGCTTCAAGCTAACATTCACGTACATGCCGGGGCGAAGTTTCAGGCCTGGGTTTGGGAAGACGAGGCGCGCTGACAGCGTCCGTGTGGCCATATCCAGTTGCGGCAGCAGGTAGTCCACTCTTCCCCTGAATACCTGTCCTGGGTAGGCATCGAGCGTGACTTCAGCTGGATCACCTGGCTTAATCTTCCCTGCATCGTTCTGAAAGATTTGGGCTAATACCCAAACCTCTGAGAGATCAGCGATTGTGTACAACTTGGTGTCAGGCTGTACGTTCATGTTTGGGAGGGCGTTTTTTTCTGTAATGTAACCAGCGACCGGAGAATTGACAGTCAGATCGGTGATTGGTTCACCAGTTTCATCCAGTTTAGCAATCTCGCTCTCCGATATGTCGAACTGTTGAAGCCGCGCCTTGGCTGCGGTAATCAGCGACGCCGCACCATCCGCGACTCCACTCACTGCGCTTTGTTGCAGAGCGGCGGCGCTTTTCTTCGCCAATAAATACTCTCTTTCACTCGCCACCAGATCAGGGCTGTAGATCGTGAATAGCGGCTGTCCCTTTGCAATGAAATCGCCAGTAGCATCCGCATAAATCTTGCGAATCCATCCAGAAAACCGTGTCTGCACATAGGCAAACCGGCGCTCATTTGGCTGAACATTCCCATAGGAACGGATTTCGTCACTCATGACCTTGGATTCGACTGTTCCAACCTTCACGCCAATGCTTTGCATGCGTTGTGGAGACAGTTGAATCGGAGCGAGCGGTGTGTCGGACTGTGGCGGAGTTGTATTAGCGGCATTGGCCGTCGGCTCCGTGGTCGACTGTGATGTTTCGCTTCCTCCGCTCGCCGCCACGGCGGCTTGGCTCCCCCGCGCCATCGGATTGAAGGACGAACGCCACCAAAGCCAGGCAGCGAAACCCGCAACGGCAATGAATGCGATGAGCGCAACTACAAATGCGCGGCGATATTTTTCCACTGCGAGGTCTTGGCTCGCTGTCTCTTCGTGTTTGTGGGCCATCGTACTGTTCTCCGTCATGGAAGAGTTACCCCCGTGAGCCGCTCGATGTGAGCTAATGCCGTCTCATGGTCAAGCAGGGTTTGCTGGTATTCGAGATTGAGACTGAGGACATCCATGAACGAGGAGAACAATGTTTCGAAATCCTCGCGATTGGACTGATAGGAAGCCAAGCCCGCCTGGATAGTCGCTTGCGCTTGCGGAATCAGTCCGTCGCGATAGATCAGCAGTTGCTCCTCGGAAGTCTTGACCATTACGTACTGCTTCTGAACCTCTGCAAGTGCAGCCTGTAGTTGTGTATCGAGGTCTTCTTGGGCGCGCTCGACGTTCACTTGAGCTTGTGCGAGCGCCGCCTGCCTTGGCTTGCGCCGGGGAAAATTCACATTGAATGAAAGTTGGTAATAGTCGCGGAACTTACGATCGGTGTTCTCATACATATAGGAGACCCCAAAATCCGGCAGAAATTCCTTCTGCGCTAGCTCAACGGCAGTTTGATTGCGTTGCACCATCGCTTTATTTTCGTGAATGTTTGGATTTTGCTCGCGAACTTTATCAAGGAGCTCGCTCGCTGTGTAACGCAGAAAAGTTGCTGCGACTGGTTCAGCGATGATGTCAGCAGAATCCTGTGGCCGTCGAAGGATGCGCTTAAGCTCGGCTTGCGCTTCCCCAACCAACTGGTGATGCATGGAGACCTCGCGAAGGATCTTTGTGCGCTCAAGCTGCGCCTTTAACACATCCTGCTGATTCCCCATGCCAGCCGAATAGTGCGCCTCTGCCTGCTGTTCCACTTGCTGCAGAAGCGCGGCGTTCCGCTGAATCGTGCCTAGAGTCTGTTGAAGGTAAGCTAGATGGAAATAGGTCGTCTTCAGCATCTCGATTTCGTCCTGGAGCACGACATCAACATGCACTCTCGCCGCATCTGCGTCGCGATCCGCCACTTCACCGCGCAATTTCAGTTTTCCGGGGTACGGCAACTGCTGAGAAGCGCCCAGGCCAATGTAGGCAAAATCGCTGTTCGTATACCCCGCGAAGGGGCGCGGGCTGCCCACGCTGAACTGCTGCAGCGTAAATTGGGGATCAGGAAGAGCCGACATTTGCGGTGCAACAAATCTCGCTGCCCTGGCGGCACGTTCGGCGGCCAGAATCGTGGGATCGTTCTTTTCCGCTTCTTCCACGAGCGCGGTGAGCGGTGTGGGCACTCCCACTTCGTGCTGCATCTGCTCGGAAACTTGCACAGATTGTTCAACAGCCTGTTGCGCTGCTTGTGGCGCAGCAAACAGGCTCGGTGAAATACCCCCGCCAATAATCGTGGCAAGGCCAGCCGCAATCAGCCGCGAGACCCCGCGCCCAGCTTTCATCACAGTCCTCCGCCGTACATTTGAATGCGCGTTTCTTGGCCATCGGCTGCCGTGTCGGTTAAGCGCCAGCGGTAAAAGATATGCAATCAAGACAACGGGGAGACGGTCCTCCTCCTCAGTAGCGTTGTGCAATGTGCTGTTTGTCACCAGTTTCTTAAGCCTCATGCCGCGTGTCCCTTCTTTGGAATTTCTTGATGCGGATAGTCACTTTGCTCGCGAGCCAGCGATGTCTCCTCATGGGCTCTTCTTCGACCCACTGAAGGCGCTGCCATTCAGGTCGTGGGCATAGATTTCGTCCCAAAGCCGGTCAAACAGCTCTCGCGACATTGGCTGCTTGAGTTCAAATGTAAAAGTTTCGCGATAGCTGTTGACCCGCAGCTGGAAAGGATCTGGCTTAGCCAATGTTTGGATGTCCGACCAGCGCCAACTACGGCCGCCTTGTTTATTTGTTGTCAGGTAATCGATCCCGTCAGGGCCGAAGTGCAAGGTTCCGTTAGTCCCTCCTGCGAGTGTGCGGTGCCGTGCGGGGATCGTGGCAAAGCTTGTTGCAGTGGGATCGGGGTCCGCGTTTCGTACCGGTTTTGCAACACGGCGCGCGAGTTCGGCGGCAACATCGGGTGGCATCACCACGCTCAGATCAAAACGATATTTTCTTTCGCCATGTCCATGCCAGCTGCGATTCTCGTATCCGGTAATGACGAGGCGGCGCGGACTCAAGAGATCAAATGTTTGGATCTCCAAGAACGACCATTGGAGAGTAGAGCCTTTGGTGGGGTGGAATACCAAACCGTCCGGGCTTAGTGTTAAGGTTCCCGGACTCCCTTCCAGTCCGTGATGCAGCCGGGCCTGTGACTGCCAATTCAAAGTAGTCGCCAGCGGCGCAGCGACCGGAGCTTCGCGCCCCTGAGCAGATTGTTCTTGTCCTTGCTCGTTTATTCCTCGGGGAGCGGCGAATAGCTTCGATGAGACGCCCCCGGCGAGCACGGTGATCAGCCCCAATACAATAAATTGCAACCTCTCGCGCCCGTCAACCTTTCGCGCGGGAACACAGATACCTTCCATCATTGTCCTCCGTCATAAAATTTGTGAACGCTGGACACACGTGTACGCCAGCGGAAAAACGGAAAGACAGAATTAGATTCTTAGGACAGAATTCGCTTCGGAGAAGCTTAAAGGTGGGGAATTAAACTGCGGAATCGTCAAAGCCGACTTGGCAACCAGAAGAATGCCGCTTGGCGCAACCGGCAAAAATGTTGCGGTGGCCGCGGTAGGAGCTATTTGGAAGTGCTCACCGCTGCCGGTATAGAGCTGGGCGCTTTGTTGGGTCGGAGACTTACAGCAAGAGTGGGTGGATGACATTTCCTGCGAGCCGCATTGAGAAGCCATCTGGCGGCAGCATTCATTCTCGCTAGCACTCAGCAGTTGCTGAGGAACGAAACACGAAAGGCCTGGCATCACCAGGAGGACCAGCAGCGTTGTCACAGCACAAAATCTTGTTCTCATCCTCACTGAGTGTACTCCAATCCATCCACGTGACGCAACGGAACCCAAACTACGGTAAGCGACTTTGAATCACAGCACTTTTTTTGTTGCTTGAATAATCGGGCATGGTCGATCCGCATAGGAACAGAACACGCAGCAATCATTCGGTTTCGGTTTAAGGACAGTCCCACAACCCAAGCACGCGTAGAAAAAAACACAGCGGTCAGTCGGCATCATCTCAGTTGCCGCATGGCCGCATTCGGGGCAGGTGATTCTCGCTATCAGTTCTGTCATGGTCCCTACGTGGCTCTACAGTAGCCCACTATCCAAACGTACCTCAAACCTCTCGTAATGCTGGCTATGACCGATTCCTTGGGTCGAAGTATCTGCTTCAACTTTTGGTGCCAACAGGCTCGGGAGACTGCTTCATGTCCGCGCCCTCTTGTTGGTCATGTGGCCGCCGGTGATCGGCACGGTGGCCGCTCATACCACAACCGCCCGACATCATGCCTCCACAACCACGGACCATGCTGATGACGAACAACACGATGCCCATAATCGCGAGAATACTTTGCAAATTCATATCCGCCTCCAAGACGTTGAAATTAGAGAGAGGAGCACGATGCTTATTGTCAGCTCGAATCTTTCGGTCGTGCCCCTCTCATTGCAGGCATTTGCCTGTTTACGAAGCTAGCCTTGTTTCTTTACCGATGATACGGAATCGACCAGGACAGTGTTTCCATCGACGCGTCCCGTGATTGTGGCGCGCCCTCCGCCAAATTTGTCGAGTTCGTTTCTGTGCCCATTCAGGACGTACACCGCATCTTTTGTCACCATCACATAGTCTCGACCGTCCATGTGCGTGCA
>Ga0207049_1119_pt1 | contig 13913 bp, 11 predicted proteins | sample Alteio_BWMinCont_63_FD_153305 | JGI IMG/M metagenome (GOLD analysis project Ga0207049, IMG submission 153305) | Enriched cells from forest soil in Barre Woods Harvard Forest LTER site, Petersham, Massachusetts, United States -... | ecosystem: Environmental > Terrestrial > Soil > Temperate forest >... | reverse complement strand
AATCGGTCGTAGGGATCGCCGCCCACGAAATCATCGTAGCCCCAGGATTCGAGCGAGAATGGCGGATTCATCAGGATGCGGTCGAATTGCATCAGCTTCTTGCCGGCATCGGTATGGAGCGGTTGGCGAAGGCTGTCCTCACGTTTGGGTGTCCAGCCGGTTGGGCTGACACCGTGCAAAATCATGTTGATCCGGCTGATATTGTAGGTCGCCACGTTGGATTCCTGGGCGTAGAGGAAAAGTTCGTTCGCCCGACCCTTGTGGTGCTTGTCCACGTAGCGCCGGCATTGCAGCAGCAACCCCGCAGAGCCGCTGGCCCAATCGCACACGTGATGCCCCGGCGCCGGCTCAACGATCTGCGCCATGAGGTAAGCGACCTCCTTGGGGGTGTAAAACTCGCCGGAGGATTTGCCTGCCTTGGAGGCGAACGCACGAATCAGATACTCGTAGGCGTTGCCGAACAAGTCCTCCGGCACATGCGCCCGGTCGAAGTTCTGCGTGCTGAAGTGGTTTATGAGTTCGACGAGTTTGGATCGGGGCAATTCGTCCTGTTTGTTGAAATCAATCTTGTTGGTGAGGATGCCGTCGAACTTCGGCTGATTCGCCCGCTCGATGGCGAGCATCGCTTCGTTCAGCGCCGTGCCAAGCAGGTTGGCGTTCTTGCGGGCGACACTTTTCTTCTTCTGCGGATCATTCTCCATCTCGTCAGCCGGGTCGAGCCAGAGGCATCCGTCCGGGACGACGAAGTTGTGCATCTTGGGGTCACGAGCGAGTTCCTCGTCGCCGAGTTTCTTGGCCAGGATGCGGACTTCCTCCAAGTAAACATCGCTGATGCGTTTGAAGAAAAGGAGGGCGAACACGTAGCCACGGAACTCGGAATGATCCACGTTGCCCCGCAAGATGTCGGCGGCTTTTTCGAGGAAGCTGTCGAGTTCCGCCTGGGTCATCCGCCGCACCGGGCGGATTCTGATGCCGTTTGATTTCTGATTCATCGAGTTCTGCGTGCAAGGATGCAGAAGATTCTGCGCAGTGACCAGCACAACAAAATCCCAGCAGGATCACCCGGTTGCTGTTTACAGCGACTCGCAGGAACGGTTACAGTCTCCTCGCACAGTGAAAGCCCTCAATTTTCTGGATGCCTTTTATCGTGCCAAGCACGGGCAGGACGGTCTGCTTGCAGACCTCAGCGCCGTCCTTGCGTCCGAAACTGCTGACGTGCGCCTCATTCCTTTCGGGTGCGAGCAGGAATCCGTCGAGTGGTTCGATCAACGCTGCAAAGGAAATCGCCGGGCCACGCTAGTCGAACGGAAAGATCGACTGTACGAGTTTCGTCTGGATTTCAGTTTCAAACACGCCGGGCACGAGACGAGCCAGACCGGGCGCTTCTTTGTTCTTCAACATCCTGACTACCCGAACGTCTTCATTGCCCTCACGCTGGAACCGAGCGTATTTTTCGACCGTGGGTTGATGCCATTTCTGAGCGGGCTTTATCCGAAGGTACTGCTGACGTTTGTCGCACATAAGCGATTGCGCAGATTGATCGAAGATTTCAAATCTCAAGGCAACTATCAGAAAATCATCATCACCAGGGCGTCCCAGCGATTGCGCTGTCAGAACGGCTCAAACTCCGAACACGTCATGCCGATGGTGAGTTGGCCCAATATGTCGCTCACGGAAGCGTTTGAGTGGGTTCGCCAAAACAACGGTTGGTTTCAGTCCATCGAGTTCGAGATTGGTGATTCTGAGAGGACGTTGGCCACGATTTCGATCACCAGGCAGGGAATCGTGAAGGCCAACGCACTACTCCAGCGGGCGTACGAGATGTTTACGCTGCCGGTATGCAAAACGATCCACGAGAATATCACCCTGTTCAGTCGCCGGGCACGACTCGCCCGTCCAGACCTATCCACCTCACCGTTGGCCATAGAGTTTGACACCGACATGTTCAGCGAGGTCGAAGAAAACAAGCGACTGATCCAGGCGATGCGAAACATGAAAACGGCTTCGGTTTCTGTTCTGCACGGCAACCCGTACGTGCATCTTTCGGTGCTGGATTATTTTGACGGCAGCGCCTTCGACATCTGGGTGCTCGATTACCGCCGCATCATCCTCGTTCCTCAGTTGAAAGCAACCGTCCCGGCAATCAAGAGGATCATAAACCACGTCTTCGACGACTACGCCGAGGGCAAGCTTTCCAGCTACCAAGGAAACGGTCAATGAGCACGGAGCGCAGATTCGATGACGAAATTGACAACTACTCTGACTCCTTGTTCGCCATCATCGGATTCGTAAATTTTTACAGATACGATGACCGGAGCCGAACGATGCGCACTGATGTGAAGGTATTTCAGGGCCGCCGCCTAACTCCATCACCCGCCAAGGCTGTAAACGGCAACGGCCAGAGTGTTGAATGGGTGACACCGGATTTGGGGGTCTTGCTGTCAACTGGCGACGGCGTTCTGGGCGAGGTAAAGCAGAGCTTTCCCGCAGATCAAAACCACTGGTTTGATACCTTCGATCAACTCATGTCTTACGATGATGATCTGACAGGATGGCCGTGTCCCGGTGAAAAAGTAACATCACACGACGTTGTACTGCTGCTGCATCAATCGAGAGCCGTTGCCGTTCGCAAATTCTATGAGGCCAACAAGGACGGTCGAATCTCTTTTGTTCGCCCTTTCTGCATGGTGGAATACAACCGGTCGAACCAGTCCCAGGCATACATCTTCTTCCGCACCGTGACCGGAACTTTATCAGACAGTGGCGTTGATCAACGCCTTGAAGTTGGTGTTCAAGTGCCGATGGAAAAACTTACGGGGACATATTCCGCCATCAAGATTTGGGACAGCGAACCGCCCCTTCCGTATCTGCTTGCTGTGATTTGGGAGCATGTCATCAACTTCAAAGCGTCGGAAGACCTGAAATACCCGGTGCTGAAGAAACGCCAGAAGATTGCGGTTGAAGTCTCGGTCAGCGAAATCATGGACGAGCTTCACACGAGGTTTTCATTTAATCAATTGAACCCGGTGGCAAACGACCGACAGCCGAGAATCCCAAAACAGGAATGGGTGCAGAAAGCGTGCGACAAACTCGTTAGCGTTGGACATGCCGAATGGACGAACCGCTCAGAGGGCAAGCTCAAGGTGCGGTTCACTCGCCTCGACAGCGTGCTAGATCACTTCAAGGAGATGTGTGCGGGTGATCCCGCTACAAATGCACAACTGACGCTATTCGAGAACCCGGCGTCGTGACGCCAAAATTCCACGCTACCGCAACCGCCAGGAGCGTGACGATTGGTTGAAAAAGGCGTGGCGCATATGACGGCACTTAATCAATTGTCTCCACCGGTATCCTGGCCGCAATACGCTTCCAGTTCACGACGCACTCGCAAACGGCGGGCGTCCTTGCGTTCTTGCTCACTTGGCAGCGGGCATTAATACCTCTTTGACCAGACCGACCAACGGGTTAGCAACCGAACCAGTCCGGCCAAGCCGTGCTTCGGAGAGCGCCGTGGGTATGTGGACCGGGACGGCCCGAAGTTGGGCGCTTGTAGTACCACTCCTACGGCGGACGTGCAATAGCACTTGGCCACCATCGGGCAACGAGGCCGGGTACAAGACAAAAGCGGTCGGCAGGACCGGATGTTTCTCACCATAGGCGTAGGCGTACAGAAAGGTCTGGTAGATGTCGCCGGTCGCAATGCTGCGCTGGTCGTAGAGCTTATACTTGGCGTCCACCGGCAGATAAGTGCCCGGTTGGCCTGTTCTCTCAATCAGCAAGCCAGGGATCACGGAGGTGTAGGGACGTGCAGGAGCGGCGGCGTTCCAGAGAATAGTCCGATCTCGTCGCTCCGGCTTTACCCTGAACTCGCTGCCAGCAAAGACCTGCCTGAGCCAACGAACCGTGAACGCTTGGAATAAGCGGTTCATGTCCAAGAGAAAGGCGAAACATTGCTGTGAGCCAGTCGCAAAGATGTCCTCGATGCCGAGGCCGTCCAAGATCAACCACGCCAGTTCATGCGCTCCGTGGTAATGCTCGTTCATACGGTTATAGACCAGCGACGAGCGGGCAAGGCGAAGGTCCACACCGTGCAAATCGCACACCTCGGAGAAAATCGCCAACAGGCGGCGAGCACGCATTGCAACGGAGGGATGCCCGACTTTCTTGGCGCACGCCGACAGCGCCGCCAGCAGGATGCGATTCTCGACGGTGTCAGTGAGGTATTCGTCATAACGACACTCCAACCGGTCGATTCTGCCGAATCTTTTAAGAATTTGCTTCTGGACGAGCAAGCGCCCACGGACAACCGGTATCTCTTCCTCCACCTCGTAATAATCTGAGAGCAATCCGCTGCGGATCACCTTCTCACACGCTTCCACCAACAACAAAACTACCAAATCGAACAGGCAGGTACCGCTTCCCTTGAGGGTGCGTAAAGCCGTATAGCGATCCAGCGAGTCCAGACCCGCAGCGTAATCAATCAGTTCAACAAGCCGAAGGTTGTCGCCTACAAGTTTGGGCACAACCTGTAGCTCGAATCCGCTGAATCGAACGACACCCACCCATGACCGGGCAGAAATGAGCAGGCCGTCTCGTAACTCGTCCACCGACAAGCGTGATTTCGGCAGTTGAGCAACAAAATGACGATCTTCCTGCGTTAGTGTTCTGCCCTTCAAAGAACGAGTTTCCCATTCGGAGAAGGTGAAGTTCGGAGGATGAAAGGCCGTTTGTTTCATTGGGGCGGCTCAGGGGCAAACTCCTTCTCCAGAGCAGCCAACAGTTGATCAGGATCGTTCAATCGATCCTCGTTTAGCACCTGTCCTTCCTGGTCCACGAGTTCATCGCCGATGTATTCGGCCAGCACTCGGTAATCGTCGTAGCAGTATTCCTGGAGTAGCGGCAGAATTTCCTGCCGAAAGCGTCTGGCGAACTCCTCAGGCTCCAACACTGGCCCCGTGCCGTCCATTAGGTACGAATGACCGATCTGCTTCTCCCGGCCCTCCTTGGCAGCAATGCGCAGGTTCAACGCCTCTAAGAACTGGCTCAAAACCAGGGCACCCACCTTGGCTCCGGCAAGCAACGAAGGATCTGGCATCAATTCAATGAAGGAAAACCGCCGCCGCAGGGCCGAATCCAACAGCTTAATGCTGCGGTCGGCTGTGTTCATCGTGCCAAGCACGTAAACGTTTGGCGGGATTGTAAATGCTTCTTTACTCTGCGGCAGAGAGATCAACAGCCCTCGTTTGTCTTTCTCCAGCAGAGTAATAAGCTCACCCAGTACTTTGGCAACATTGGCTCGGTTTATCTCGTCGATGAGCACCAGGTATGGCCGTTTCGGATTGGCTTGTGCCGCACGACAAACCCTCTTGAAGATTCCATCTTCAAGCTTGAGTGCGAGGTTCCCACCCCTGGAATCCACGGGACGGTAGCCTTCAATGAAATCCTCGTAGCTGTACGAGGCATGGAATGTGAGCCTTGTGAGTGGGCCAACCGCATCTCCACCTTCAAGATGTTTACGCAGGTCTGGCTCCTTTTCGGTGAGCAGCGCCGCCAAGTGGTCGAACTCGTCTTCGGTGAGGGCAAACAGCGTGCCTTGATTGCGGAACTGCATCGGCTCCGATTTGCTAAGAGTGTCGTCCTGTTGGAGTTCTTCGTATGTCAGCCCGTCGTTTATTTTTGCAACCGGTTCAAGCTCAATACTCGGCTCGCCAGTGCCGCTGGTGAACATCTCCCGGCTGATTCGGGCAAGGGCTACAAGCTTTTTATCCGGCGTTGACTGGTAAGCGACGACCAGATCGCCACGACGCACAAGCGGGTAATTACGTTGGAGCCGTCCGTAGCGATATTGAACCCGCTTCTCCTTGAAAAGCCGATCCCAACTCCATTCTTTGGGATTTGCTACGATCCACCACACCCGGCGCACGACCTGGGCTGAAGAGAGCTTAGATTCGGCCTGCTTAAAAGCTCCCTCGTCGCTGAGAATCTCCGGTGTCTCTCTGCCCATTTGCCTTAGCAACCACCACACCGAAAAGCGCCGAGCCGTGAAGGTCTTTCCTGTGCCTGGAGGCCCGTAAAGGATGACTTGACCCTTTCGGGCAAGAGCGTCAGCTATCTGCCTGTGGAGTTCGTCTATGGGCACAGCAGTTTCGCCATCTTTCTTGCCAAGAATTTGTGCGGCGAGATTTTGCGATACCGGAGCGACCGTGTAAAAGCCCCAAGATGATTGCGTGGGGATGTCCTGCGCTAATGTCGTGTCCCATTTTACTCGAACGATGTGACGAAATGTTTCACGATCTTCTTTCCATTCGTAGCCGGGTTCGACAACCTCGCCAACCGCCAAAACTTTCGATTTGCCCTTGTTGGCAACAACCAAATCACCAGGCTCCAACTCCCGCAGGGACCAAAGTTCCTTGAACTTATTGGCGAGGGCGGATTTGTTCTGGTTGTAATGTTGGCTGAACATCTCATTGAATTTCTGCTGGCCCGCTTCCTTGGACTCGAACTGGCGCAGATCGCCTACCTCATCCCAACCTACGCAAATAAAGTCACCGTCCCGACACTCGTCCCAGTACTGCGCATCTCGACCGGGCGCAATTTTGACAATCTTCCGTTGATCCCTTGGATGCGCCCAGAAGTAGAGCAATCGCATGAGTTCATTGTTGTCCCATCCCTTCAGTTCGCTCTTTTGCCGTAGCGTGGACAGCAGCAAGCGGTTCAATCGGACGACCTCATACCCGCTGGTACTGGCGTCCTCATTTCTTAGCAAACGCAGGAAGTGAACAATGTGAAGGATCGAGGAGATCGGCAGTAGTTCGTTCGGGAAGTAGCAATAGAGCGTTTTGGTGCGCAGCGCCGGACCCCACCCAATCTGGTCTAGCTGATCGACGGCATCCCATTCGCCCTTTTGGGCCTTCGCAAAGGCATCCACGAAACCAGCCCGCACTGCTACCCACGCCTCCTGTTCAGTTTTGTAGGTCTGACGATCAAACCACCACTCGCCGCTCGCTTGCTTGTAGATGATGTGTTTTCGGGCGCTGCCGCCTTTGAGCGAACCCATGTGGGGAGTGCCGAACTCAAGCCACCAGCAGAAGGACTCCTGCTTGTTTCCTTGTCCCAAAGCGTAACTGCTCAGTGGCATACTGGGCCACGCATCAAGAGAGAATCGCTTGACGACTTCCTGCCGTTCCTGCTCGGCGAGTTGAACAAGCTGCTGGTTTGCGTTGCGGTCGAACCGCTTCAGGGCTTCCTCGAACGAGACTAGGTTCTTGGCCATGCCGATTGGTATAGGCCAAGACGTTCACAGGCGCAATGGCCGTCGTTTCCGTCCCCGACCACAAGAACTCACGGGCTTGAAATTACCGTCAAGTCGGAACAGAATGTGCGGTAACCCATGAAATGCGAAAAGACCTCTGCCGACCCTGCCAAACACGCTGGCCCTTTCAAGCGCCTGCATCACTCGGTGGATGTTGTCGTGGGCCAATGCAAGGCGTGCGGCAACACGTATTTCGACCGCCGACTTACCCAGGAAAAGCTGCCGAGTGCCAAGGCGAAGGACAACGAGCGCCCAGTCGGTTGAATCAACGGTTAACCGGCCAATTGCGCTGCCTCTTTGCAGCCGATGAATTGCCCCTTCGAGTTTCGCTGCCTGATTTCCAAAGACCCACGGCCTGACTTGGGGTTCTTCTCTCGGGGTGAAGGTTGCGTCTTCGGCTGAAACAACAACCGCTCGCAGACATTGAGGAACCACCCGATGACAAGCAGGATTGCGATCACGACCACGATGGCTAGTACCAGGTGTCCGCAAAACGCCAACAGGCCCCAGATCCACCCGCCACCCGCTCCTGAATTTCGGTTGTTCATGTCCATTCAGTTGGAGAATATAGCACAGACGCTGGTCGCTTGCCGCCTACAGCTTGAGCCAGGCTGCCACGGCGCTGCGCTGTGGCTAACCGCTCACGATTTCACATGATCGGCTCCGCAATACTGCCAACCACGTCGATTGCCGTGCCCGCCACGACCGCCCCGATGGCGGCATTGCGTCCCCATCGGGGCGGCGGTTTGCAAGCTGTTCTCATTTTGTTCGCTCATGGTTCCTCCGGCGCTGGCGGAGTGACTGGATGCTGACGCCGATATGCCACGATCCCAATCATCCGAGAATCCCGCCGAAGTTTGGCGCTCGTCACGCCCATCGCCTCCAGTACCGCCCTCTGTACGCTAAACTCAGGATATGCCTATTGAATTGAGTCGGGACAGTCGGGACGACGCAGTCCCGACTGTCACGGGCTACTGAAGGTAGCGTGCGATGGTCTCAACTGCAAATCTGGCAAATAGCGTATGAGCGTGACGCTGATCAAAGTCTAAGTGCATTAAATATTTTCTGTTGACATCCTATCACAATAAGTGGCGCTTGACATCGGCAACGGAACGTGACAAGTTCCAGGCATGTACGTATTATACACCGAAGCCAAAACGAACAAGGACCTGGCGACCTACTATAAAAATTGTCCAGAAGAGCGTAGCGCATTACTCCAGGACATTGAGTACGAGATAGATGGTCTAGTTAAGAACATCGCACCGCTGGTCAAGCAGGTTATGGCGCTGGTCAAGCCAATCAGTCAAAATTTCGCTCAAATTGGAAAGTGCTTGAGAGACGTGAGAGATGCAAAGCTATTTAGCTCCAGGTACAAAACCTTTCCAGATTACGTGAAAGACAGGTGGGGGTGGGAACGTAATCGTGCGTATAAAATGATTGCCGCTGCCGATATATCATTGACAGACGGTATGCTCGCCGACGCCCTTGATAATAGTATCCCAGGCGTCATTGGGATACAGAATGAGAGGCAGGCTAGGGCGCTGAGAAAGGTGCCCAAGGAGCAGCGACAGGAAGTCCTAAAGGCAGCTACAGCCGGTGGTAAACTGTCGGCGAGGGCTATATCCTCAGCCTACGACAAATCTCGTGCCCAAGGTGATAAGCTCGGGGCAGCGTTGCGAGTTAGCGCCGTGCTTGAAGGACTGGTTGCCAGTACCGAAGCTCGTGAGAATCAAATCCCAACCGCCGTTGTTGTACATCCAGAGGCTCCCAAAATCCCGACCGCCGTCGTGGTGCCAGCCTTTAATCCTCCGGCTCCTGAGTTTGCGCAGATTATCAACGACCTTGGAATGTGCCTGGACGGGCACGACCAGATGGTGAAGCTGTATAAACGATTTACTGCCACGCACTCCAACGACAAATTTGGGCCGGTGCTACGAGCTATGTTGGAAGGAGAGATTAAATTCTCCTCCTTTATCAGTGACACTATAAAGGATTTAAGGTTGCGCAAAACAACCGATATGAAACAACTCCAGGACATTGACATCGAGGCGGTAGTCACTCGGGCCGAGGCTGTAGCCGCCACCGGCGTGACTGGCGTGACTGGCAGGCGCTACGCCGGAGGCCGATAGCGCATCCTTCGGGGCCAGTGATTAAGGTCTGACGTGGATGGATTCCATGAAGCTCCTTTGTCAGTCCTACTCCACCACGGCATAGCCAGTGGCCGGAGCCGAAGGCAATGGCAAGTTCCAGCCTACCGCCTTCAATCGCTCAATTTCCTTTTTGAGCGTGTCAACCTCGACCCTGAGCGCATTCGATGGATGCTCCGGGCACTCCTGCATGTGCGCACCAGCCTGGGCCTGCTGAGCCGCCAGGGTACCGGCATCAAACTTCTGGCCGCAATAGCCACAAGCTGCTTGAGCCAGTCAGACAAAACCGGCCATAGGTCAGGCCGGGAGCATTCAGCTTCCGTCTGCCGGAGAAATGACTCCCAAGTCGGTAGAAGTAGGACAAGCAGAGTTTTGGCTTTAGCCTGTTTGGCGGTCGTATATAGTAAGACTTTAATTGACGCTGTCATTGGCTGGTGCTAACTGGCTTTCCTTGACGGCCAGCTATGACTGCTGCTGGCACACCATCTGGATTTGGCTGTGGCTGCTCCCTGGTTGGGATTACAGCCGTGTTGTAATCTTCGTCGGTTGCTTTCCTCATCGCAGGCTTCGGCGTCGCCTGGTGCGCCACAGGCGCTTTAGGCTGGGCCTTCTCAGCCCTGGTTCCGGGTTCATCTTCAATAACATTTCCAAGACTATGTTTTTCACTGATGCTCATCTGGTCGTACTCAGTGATCCCCTGCTTCGATAGCTTTTTACCATCAACCTTAACCTCTCGCTCCCTTTTTGGAGCCGGAGGCTCGTCCGCCGCAGGCGGCAGCGTTACTGCCCTGATCTTGGCTTTGATCTTTTCCTGTTCGATCATCTGCCTCATCTTGTTGAGTCGATCCTTTGCAGCCGGAGGTGGTGGCCTAAGCCTAAGCTTTTTGCATTGGTCTTCCAAAGATTTCTCTTCTTCGGTATGAACTTCCTCTTCGATACAGCGTTCGTCCATAATTACCGGTTCCGGCGCAGCCGGTGACGGAGACGGTGCTGGACAGAACTCGCAGCATATACCATCTACCATCTCTCGGTCGATGAACATCGACAGCAGTCGATTCCTAAGAGCATGGAAGCATTCAAGCTCCGACCGGCAGAGGAAGTTGTTGTCAATTGACTCGATGTCCTTCAAAGTTCTCTCCCAGTTCCTGACGAACCCTGGGATTGTGTAGCTGTTTTTGCAAGCAAGGTACTGGTACCCACCGGCTCCTGTCTTCTTAGCCAGGAGTTGAGCTTCAATCCAGGTTAACGCAGCAAATCCAGCGTTTGTCTCATAGCCATCGAATAAAGCTTTGACGGCCTCCGTCTCCTTCTTAGACAAGCTGGTCAAACATTGCTGGTCTCCGTTAATCTGAGTTAGGTTGTACCAGTCGAGATAGAAGTCAGTGAACTTCTCTGGTTCTGTTGGCTCGTCCCCAGAAAGGGGCGCAGCCCCGCCTGGGTTCCCCTCCGGCCCTTCCGGGATCCCTTGCGAAGCAACAACAACAGTGGGGTCCGGGGCGACAGCCCCGGGATCGTCAACCGTCTCCAGCGACTGCGATACTGGCATTGCCTGGTCTGCCCCGTCAGGGGCTATGGCTTCGCCAGGTTCGCATCGCTCGATTTGCGGGTTAGTTGTTGTTTTAGTTTTCGGGTTAGGAACCGGGTTAGGATTACAAGCCCCTCTCAGGGGGTTTTGGTCTCCCTGAGGGGGTTTAGGTGACCCCTGAGGGGGTTTAGGTGGATCCTCAAGGGGGCTTCGGGAAACCCCCTTCAGGGGGGCTTCCGTAGATAGCTCAGCGATGCGAGACATGACCGGAACGACCGTTGTACTTCTGCCAATGTACTCGCCGTCTGAAGTCTTATTCGGAACCGTGATTTTTAATATGGCTCCAATTTTGACGGCCCAGTCTAAAGACTCGGTAATGTCGTCCTCCTTGCAATCTAGCTGCTCGGCCAACTTTACTCGATTGATCCAGAATTTATCTCCGCTGAACCTCGTTAGCAGGGTGACATCGTCGCCGTGTCTTACGATCTCTGGCCGGTGCCAGCTAACGATATGGGCCAGCACAAACATGTTGATATAAAAGTCACGGGATTTTCGTACGCCTTTACGGACCAGCGGCATCGGGAGAGTCCGGTGCCAGGCTGGCGGAATGATGTCGCCAACGAGGCTGTCAGCGCTGTAATGGGCCAGCACGGCCTCCTCGACGGCTGGTTGAAGTTTGGACCCGTCTTTGGTTGTGCAGGTGATGCTCATAATAAAAAGAAGACCGCCGCCCGGGATTCGCAGGGTGGTAGGCGCAGAGAACAGAGAGGCGCAAGTCCCACGTATCGCCGGACGGCGAAGATTTGTATTATGGCTATTCTCATTTCTGTTGGCCCTACCACAGGCCACTATGAAGAACGAAAACGGTCTCGCTCTCTGTCGTACCTACGGATCCGACTGTCCAGCAACAAGAAGCCCAGATCGGCACTGTTTTGTAGACGCCAGCACGTCATCGACTACGCAGCGTTGCTCTTTCGCCAGCCACCTCCGCTCCCTCTCCCGAAATCGACGCTCCCAATCGGAGATCGGCTTCGGCCAGAGTCTGTTCGCCTCGACCGTGGTAAGCCTCGGTATCGGACTCGGGCCTTTTATTCGCCAGTCTCTGGAGTTATCTCCACGTGTGCCAAGCTTCAGGTGGTCGGGGTTTACGCAGCCCCGCACGTCGCCGAGGCCATTATGGCGCTGGCAATCGTGCAGGACGCATATGTTTTCGGGGATGTCCTCATGATGCAGGAGCCAGCCAACCTTGTGCGCCACGAACGTATAGCGCTCGCCGTTGTAGGTGAGGCCGAAGATGCCGTATCCAGCGCAATACGATCCGCTCCACAGCCAGCAAGAGGCAGTTTTCTGCACACGCTTCCAGAATCGTTCTTTGAGAAGCGAGATAAGCCCATCGGGCACGTTGTCGAGTGTATTGAGGGTAGCCATGCGCTTTAACTACCCACGGTACTCAAGAAAAATCGAAGCCCGCTAGCACGGGCTAGCTGCTAGGCGCACCAGGATCCATCCGATTGATGTCTACAAATAATTTTCGCATTGACTTCAACACCAAGGTTTTCTATAAAAGATGTTGACAGCAAAGTAATGGGTCACCGATGTGGGTTCGAGTCCCACCACCGGCACCAACCTCAATTCCAGCCCGTAAAAACAGTGGTTTTACGCATAATACAAGATTTTAGAAGAACGCTGGCATAACGATCCCGCATAACGTGTCTGGGAATGTTCCGGCGAGATTCAAACCCGTTTTGGGGTGTTCTGGCCAGAACCTCTACGGCCACTGTGGATGCGTTCGCATCTTATTTCAGACCCGGAGTGGGTTCCAGGTTGCGTCGTTTTTGGCATCTGGAACGGCCGCTAACCGGCTACGGCCCTCCCCATTCCGGGAAGCGTGCGGCGAGATCCGCTTAGGAGGGAGCGAGGCTAATTTCAGGCGGGTTTTCGAGGGAGGCCGGGCACCGCGACGACATTCCCGGGAGGATAACTGGCGACGGTTGGCCATGTATCGGAAGCCGGGGCATTCGACATTAGCGCGTTAACCTGGTTTCACCCTGGCTTTAAGGTTTTCTTTCTCGTTGTTTTGATCGCGGGGCACCACTTTCGCGGGTTGGGTTGATTCATGAGAGTGGCCCACTTGAAAGTCTTATTGGGCCGAAGCGAGGCGGTTGACCTCTTTCCACTTGCCACCTTCAAACACGAAAAAGCGACTGTCGAACACCTCCAGCCTCATTCGCTGAGCTTGATCTCGATAATATTGCCGCAGCTCTCTCCAGGTATCGAACTGCACGAACTCAGCTCGCGGCAGCAGGGCGACCAATGAGGCCTCCGTCGAATAGTTCCGTCCATCTACCACAAATCCTGACAGCAGCTGCCCAGTTCATCGATCTGCAAAATGCGTGATTCCCCTTGACGCCACGACCTCCATTCAGTAGTTTCTCTCAGATAATCTCGTAAGCCTTACAATCCATCGAATCCATTTAATCCATCAAATCTTCCAAATCTTTGAATCTTTGAGGTTTTTGGTCCACGCGACTTGTGTCCCGTGGATAGTCTGAGTGTTTAACAATGTCCGTCTGAGATGCCGCTGCGCTCCAAACGGTGGGGCGTGCGCCCGGACACGGAAAGGCCGAAATGAAAGATCAGGAAACGGTTCAAAAATTCATCGAGCTGCGCTTGCCGAGCAGCTCGGCGTCCTCCCGTCGACCTTCGGGAATTGCCCCGCTTCCCCACCTGAACCGGAAAAAATCGAAAACCGGTCCGATTTCGGTCAGTTTCGGTCCGATTCCAACCCCCATTGGGAGCCAGCACCACCCGAAATCTGGTATCATTTCCACCATAGGAAGCTGCGTTCCGGAGCCAAAAAGCTGACCGGCAAAAGATTCCGTTATCGGGTCGCCAAACCGGTCTGGGCATTACTCCGCGGGCGAGATGT
>Ga0207049_1114_pt2 | contig 14111 bp, 13 predicted proteins | sample Alteio_BWMinCont_63_FD_153305 | JGI IMG/M metagenome (GOLD analysis project Ga0207049, IMG submission 153305) | Enriched cells from forest soil in Barre Woods Harvard Forest LTER site, Petersham, Massachusetts, United States -... | ecosystem: Environmental > Terrestrial > Soil > Temperate forest >... | reverse complement strand
GGAAAAATCAGAAATGCTCAATAAGCGGCCTTTCGCTAGTATGGTAGACGCCCCCGACTAACCGAGGGCAAAAAGTCATGATGTCCATGGCAGTAAGCGCGAGATTATCGCCCTTACTGCCATGCGCTATGTATATCGCCCCTACGTTGCTTAAAGGGGGTATCGGGGCTCTCGAGGCTTTGTTCGATGCAGAGAACGATCCCCATATCAATCCGCTAGGTGTGAAGGGATTGGGAGAGATTGCCTATGTCGGCATGGCGCCCGCCCTCGCCAATGCGGTATTTCATGCGACAGGGTGCAGACTCCGCGACCTGCCCATCTCCATCGAATCATTGATGTCTGGTTAGACTCGCCGCGATTTGAGATGGTGCGGGCTGAATCCAGCAATAAGGAGACACCACATGTCACAAACAGTCGCAGATATTTTGGTTGGCACGCTTGAGCAAATCGGGGTCAGACACATTTTTGGATTGATCGGCGACTCGCTCAATCCTCTCACCGATGCGGTTGGTCGCAGTAACATCGAGTGGATTGGCGTCCGCCACGAAGAAGGAGCAGCGCTCGCCGCCGCCGGCCAGGCAAAGCTCACGGGCCAGCTGGCGGTGTTCCATGCTCATCATCAAGATTACGGGCTGGCGACGATTTAGAGGAGCCCCAAGATTACGGTTTAAACGCATGTGCGGCGTTTATTCTTGCACAGTAAAATGGTCAATCATTGCGCGCGGAAACCGACCCCAAACCACCAGGCCTGCGCAGCATCTTGTCAACTTCCGCTGCATGCACTTCTTCGACAAATATCATCTTGCGGGCGAATTCTTCTAGAGCAACAGATATTCCTTGTGCCAGGCCAAGGAGTTCGCGATAAAGGATCAACGCGGCAGCTTCGGCTTCCAGTGATTCACGCAATATTGCACTGATATCGTGCTTGTGTGAGTCGAGCAATGGTCCTATTTCAAGAGACGGATAGGCGCCCAGGGTAGTAATCCATTCTCCGACTTCCTGTGCGTGCGCCATGGATTCGCTCGCCTGCTCACGTAGCCACGATACAATGGGAATGCGGGTGAACCCAAAGACGAGAAACGAATAGTGCGTATAGCGGACCACACCCGCCAGTTCGGCTTCCAGTAGCTTATTTAGTACGACTACAACTTTCTCATTATCGAGTTGTGGCATGTCAGTTATCCCAAAGCAGTTGTTTTCGCGATGATTTACACCACGTGCGATCCAGAGAACGAAAAGCAGCGAATATAGCGCGCCTATCACGTTGCCTTGCGCCCCGCATCCGTGCGGTGCATTACGTTCAAACCATCCCTCGCGATCATGTAATTTTTAATCTATAACGTGAAATCAATCCGCGCAGTCGGTACATTTCTCAAATGCATGTAGGACTTGCGAAGTCACGCCGTCAGTCAATGACCTTGTCCTACGTGGAGACTCCTAGTTATTGATATCATTGACTTTTCGCAGCCGTACGAGGAAATGTGATTGTGTGGGGGTTTGGCGTCTACTTCGCATCAATTGAATTCCGGGACGATAGCCACCAAATCCTAGTCAATGGCATGATACATATGGCTGCGCTGATCAGCACAACTGCGCAACTCCTCGCCGACGTTGTTCTGCTGGTCGCCCTTCGGGTTCGGCCGGTCCCGTCGGTTCAGGCAGAAAATCTATTGCTTGGTCGTCAGTTGGCGCTATTCAAAGAGCGTGGCATTAAGTCACGTCGGGTAAATCTCCTGCAGATTTACGGCCCATGCTGGCGTCGCGTGAATTGATTTCCCACAGGTTACCAGGCAGTCTCAGTATAACGAGCGGATGGAAAGCTTTCTCCATTGAGTTTTTCGATTGCGTGGACTTAATTCCGTTTTTATTTCACAGTGGAGGGTGAACACTCTCGCAGAAACGTAAGCTGGCTGGGGCGCCCGGCAGGAATTGAATCCGCGACACCTTCTGGTTCGTAGATATCCATTGGCAAACCATTGATTTTATTAACCATCGCTTTAGCCGTTCATTGCTATTTTTGCTCATTAGGGTACGACCGTGTGCAAGAGAGTCACGCAAGCTGTGAACTGAGGCGAAATATTCGAGGCAGCTCTTTGCCTGAATCGCACGACGACTTAGCCGACAATCGCCCACGCTTCGGTCATGACAAATGCGATGCGCTTGCAATCCAGGCTCCATCCGATGTAGCAATTCGCCCCCTACAGGCGACAAACATGCGGCATTGCGCCTATACAATAACCTATCTGACCGATCACAGTTTTCGCATACGATGAGGATCACGGTGTTCCGATGTTGTCTCAACGACTTTCGTTTGATGACGCCGTAAAAAAGCGGCCCGTCCGGCGACAGACACGTCCTACATTTGTAAGGGTTCCACACTGATTTACTCCGACCATGCGCCAAGATAGCGTAACTTTTTACAGGTTTTGGAATCGGCCATTGGGGAAGGTATAGGGCGTATGGAGCGAGACATGGGGCACCTTTTTTGAGCTCCGTCCGTCGAGCCAAGCTCCTTAGCAAGAGTCTGCCGGACGTTGCATGTCGATGATCGATATCAAAGTAACAGTATTTGGCGTTCTATGCTTTACGCCGGGTAAGTCATGAGCGAACACAGATCATTGAACGCGTTGGCGTTTTGCCCAGAGTACCTACACGCTCCATGAGTGAGCGATATTCGATAAGCACAGACTCAGGTGCAGTTAGATGGCGCAACTAGATAAGACGGGCCAGGATGCTGAAAAGGACGAGCTTGCCCAACGTTTGGGCGAGATCGAAGAGCGTTTTCGGCTATTCATGGAGAACGTCCGCGAGTATGCAATCTTTATGATGGACCCCGAAGGCCGTGTTGTGGATTGGAATGAGGGCGCGGAGCATCTGCTCGGCTATGGCCCAGATATAATGGGTCAGTCGTTTAGCGTCTTTTTTCCTCCGGACGATATCAGAGGGGGCATTCCAGAGTGCGAATTACGCCGTGCCGTCGAGACGGGACAAGCCAGCGACGACCGTTGGCACGTGCGCAAAGATGGCACTTACTTCTGGGCGCTCGGCATTACGACAGCAATGCGCGACGAACGTGGGACCCTTAGGGGCTTCACAAAGATCCTTCGCGATAGCACGGAACGTAAGCGCTTTGAGGAACAACTTGCCGAGCGCAATGAGGCATTGCAGGAGGCCGACCGTCGCAAGGATGAATTTCTCGCCGTGCTAGCACATGAGCTGCGCAATCCGCTCGCTCCGGTACTAAACGCACTCTCAGTGCTTGAGGACGACCGACTCCTCGCCGACGTGCAGCGCAACGCCCGCTTGATGATCGGGCGGCAAGTGCGGTCGCTTGTCCGTTTGATCGACGATCTGCTTGACGTCAGTCGAATCAGTCGAGGCAAGATTCAGCTACGGAAGTCCACGGTTAATCTTCAAGACGTCGTGCACAATGCTCAGCAGACCGCCTTGCCGCTTTACGAGGCCAAGCACCAGAGTCTACACGTTTTTCCTCCATCGAGTGCAGTTCTCGTTGATGGGGATCAAGCTCGGCTCGAGCAGATAGTTATTAACCTCCTGAGCAATGCCGCTAAATACAGTGATGACGGCAGCACGATTGAACTCGGTATCGCGGTTGAGCATGGCAAAGTGGCAGTACGAGTGAAGGACAGCGGTGTGGGGATCTCCCCGGAGCTGCTGCCCAAGATTTTCGATTTATTTACCCAGGCCGATGCTACCCTCGAGCGTTCGCAAGGCGGTCTGGGAGTGGGTCTCGCCCTCGTGAAGCGCCTTGTGGAACTGCACGGCGGCAGTGTTGAGGCGGTGAGCGAAGGATTGCACAAAGGAAGCGAATTCATAGTCCGACTACCCGCTGCAAGTAAGATAGCCGTCTCAGCCTCGCTTGAAAAGCATATCGAGGCGCCGCGCCTGTCGCTAGCACCACTGAATATACTGGTAGTGGACGATAATACAGACGCGGCGCAAAGCTTGGGTCTGGTGCTCGAGCTGAGCGGCCACTCTGTGTCGATCGCACACACCGGCACGGAAGCCTTGGATGCCGTGCGTACCAAGGAGCCCGATGTAATTTTGCTGGATGTGGGGCTACCGGGTTTAAACGGTTACCAAGTCGCCGAGCGCTTGCGTACTGGCCCCGAAACAAACCACATTGTGTTGATCGCAACAACTGGCTATGGACAAGACGAGGACCGGCAACGCGCCACTCAGGCGGGCTTCGACCACCACCTCACGAAACCTATCGACCCCGACCTGGTTGCTGAACTCTTGCGTTCGGTCGCCGCACGATTAGGAAAGTGCCCTGAAGATGAGCGGGCGCACTTTGGCAATCCAGCCGCGAGGGAGTAACGTCACCTGGGTAATCTTCTTGCTTTCGCCGCTCATCTCGACGATCCAGGTCAACAATGCGACGAATTTCGTCACCGGTGTCAAGAATCTGGCAGTAACATCCATACTCGTGCGCGATCCATAGCAGGTAAGTGGTGGACGGAGGAAACCTTGCAGGCGAATTAGGAATAGCAACACTGCGTTCCCTGATCCTCGAATATTCAAGCAGCGTCCAACGATACCGTTGCAACGCATGTAACCCCCGGAAGCGCGGTGACTGCGGGGTCTTTCCTTCTGGATACTAGACAGTCACCTTGCGTGCAAACAGATTTCTCACGGTGAGCAGCATGCCCTGGACCAGATCAACCAGAAGAAAAGACCCAAGGCTAGCACTCAACCGGCTCGTCATGGCGTTCAAGATACCACTCCAATGTTTTTACCGAAAAACTCAGACTCGCGCTGCAGACACCTACTGTATGTAGGTCCGCACTTAAAAAAACATAGGGGGGTGCGCGGTGAAACTCCTTGGTCGACAAAGCGACGGATCATCGTCGAGCCGTACAACAAGGGCGCGCTAAAAAGCCCTGAAACGTCGTTAGAGAACATTTCAAGGCTTGCACAGAGCGTGTTTTCCGGGAAGGATGACGTTCCATGCAATGCCAATTCTAATCGAGGAGTAAATTCACTCTGTCGGTCCGCGCCCGGTTTTTGCGTAGGACGGCACCTACATAGTCACCGGTCAAGCGTGGACGGTCTCACGCTGTAGTAGGCGAAAACACGGCTATTCCACGGCAGGCAACTGGAATAAGTCCAGACAGTGCGACACGTCCAGCGAAATTCAGTCAATGGCAATGTTCGACGTTGTCGCAGCCCTTGCTCTTGCTCCGGTGAAATAAAGTAGGCTGCATAAAGGGGTTCGATGGGCTGGCCGGTTTCCTTCGTTGCGCGGTGTAATTGCCAAGCCACGCCCGCGCTGCCAATGTTTGCCGCCATCTTTAGTGGTATACATAAACTAATCCGACGGTTTTCGCCGCCGGGGTAACCGATGAAAATTAATTGCTAGTGTTTGTCTTTTCCAACTTTCATGCCCCATAACACCGCACGCTGCGGCCCCGCCGACCATACGGATGGGGGCGCCAATGGCGGTCTCCCAATCAATTGACTTGTAGTCCCTTGGCCGGTAAGCAAATAGGGCATGCGCTGATAGCTATTCCCACTCGATTGCTATATTAATGACTGATGGAATCCAATATGCCAGGTAATGCTGGTGCTACCCCTACACGTGTTTTTGTCGTTGAAGATTCTCCGGCGATATGTGAGCGTATCGTCGAAGATATTTCCGGCCTGAAAAACGTTGAGATTGTCGGCACCGCTAACCGTGAAGGGCAAGCTATATCCGCCATCCAGAAAACGCCGGCAGATATCGCATTCGTAGATATAAATCTTCTGGAAGGCAACGGACTCAATGTCACACGGGAAATCCGAAAAATACGATCGAAAGTTAAATTGCGCATAGTCATCATGACAAGTTTCGCAAGCCCCGTATTGCGCAAGAAAAGCTTAGCGCTAGGGGCAGACGACTTTCTAGATAAATTAACTGAATTCAGACGAATCCGGGAAATTGTAATTGCGATGGGCAGACCGGCTCCGGAAAAATACGTTGCCCATTAAGTAAACGGTACTGCGTGTAGTGACGGACCGCACTTTAATTATAGGCCTCTTCGTTTGCGACGTGAGTGACCTTCGCTTTAAAACAAATGCACTGATCAATCCTCCGATCGGTGATAAACGGCTCTGCGATGCGGCGGTCTCGGTCCTATATTCTCAAATGGGACGAATGCCGATTCCCGCAGCAACCTAAGGCGTCATACTCCTTCCTTACGGTTCGCAGAGGCACACTCTGCGGTGCGCGTTTCAACTCGGCGAGCTAAAACTTTATCTTTGCGAGAACATTATCGACACCCCAATACCTACGTCTCTTCGCCAACCAAGTTCGTCCCAAAATCCCACAAGTAACGAGGCACATGTGTCCGGGATATCATGGGGCCATTGTCGCCGTCGCGTTTGTCACTTCGGCGCTGGCGCTGATCCTGTTCGCGCTGAGCACCGGCTTGGCCTTCTCCGTTGTTTCTCCGTTGTCGGAGACCGGTGTTTCGCTTTCATCGTTGGCTCGCCAACCTGCACGTACTTGAAATAGTAGAGATCAAGTCGGTTGCTCGCGTCCCGGTAGTAGGATAGCCAGGAACGGCTACAGGATCCGGCGGCGTCTGACAGGTAGCGCTCGGCCAGAACGCGATGCGCGACATGCTTATCGATCTTATTGCCAGAGGTGTGAAAGATCTGCTGGGTCATGTGCAGGAAGCCGAATCCGGGGTTGCGGCGCTTCATTTTCGCGATTATTGCAATAAATTCAGTGGACAGGCCTTGGGGCTATGCGGCATCGGGCACAGGAGGAAAGCAGTAGCCTGTATCTTCGGTCAACCAAGTCCTTGTGGAATCTGTACAGCGTACCCGACCCACACGGACTTTGTCATAGCCGGTGCTGGAAAATCGTCTAGGATTGGGAATATGGGATTATGGGACTACAATAAACTCTTGCACCACAGCACAGTGGCTCCGCAACAAATCTAATTTGGACACGCCCAATGTCTGAGTCAGACCCAACATTTCCGGTTGTGGCAATTGGCGCTTCCGCAGGCGGACTGGAGGCCTGCAGGCAAATGTTGTCGTGCCTTCCGCCAGATTCGGGGATGGCGTTCGTGCTCGTGCAGCATCTCGACCCGGCGCATGAAAGCCAGCTTTCGCATATCCTTGCGCGCTCGACCTTGATGCCTGTAATTGAAGCCACGGACGGCATGCAGGTGCACGCGAATCACTTCTACGTCATTCCGCCCAATGCTGCGCTTGAAATGGTCGGCGACAATCTGCGCGTCATATCGCCAGCCGAAACCACCCACCCCCACCTTGTGGTCGATCGCTTCCTGCGCTCGCTGGCGAAAGCCGTAAATTCACGGGCGGTCGCTGTAATCCTGTCAGGCACTGGTGCCGACGGCACATTGGGCGTGTGCGAGATCAAGGCCGCAGGCGGCGTCACCATCGCGCAAGACGCGGCTTCGGCCGTTCATAGCGGCATGCCGCAAAGCGCAGCGCTCTCCGGATCCATCGATTTTGTGTTGCCACCGGCCGAAATTGCGGCTCGCCTGTTGCGATTAGTAGATGGTCACCCATATCTGCATGCAGACCTATTGGACGTGCCTGACCAGGAGGATTTCGATTGCATCCTGAGATATGTGCGCGAAGTGACGAGCGTCGACTTCAGTCACTACCGCGAAAGCACGATCAAGCGCCGTGTCCTTAGGCGCGCGATGCTGTTCGGTCAGAAGTCACTGCCAGAGTATTTCGAATTGCTCAAACGCGACCCAGGGGAGGTCCAAGCCCTCTATCGTGATTTATTGATCAACGTAACTAGCTTTTTCCGCGACCCGGAACTGTTCAAAGTTCTACAGACCTCCGTTTTTCCACGCATATTGGCTGAAAAGGCGACTGGCGTCCCAGTTCGCATCTGGATTCCAGGATGCTCCACCGGCCAGGAAGCTTATTCGATCGCGATGGCGCTTATGGAATGTCTGGATGCGAACGAAGTGCAACCCCCCATCCAGATTTTCGCGACGGATTTAAGGGGTGAAAACGCGCTCGCTAAGGCCCGCGCCGGACTCTATCCAGATTCCATAGAGAGCGAAATATCGCCCGAACGCCTGCGCCGATTTTTTACGAAAGAAGGTAACCTCTACCGTGTCAGAAAATTCGTACGCGAGATATGCATATTCGCACAACAGAATATTACGATTGACCCCCCCTTCTCACACGTCGATTTGATCAGTTGTCGCAACGTCATGATCTACATGTCACCCGCACTCCAGCAACGCGTACTGCCGATTTTTCACTATGCTTTGAATGTCCCCGGATTCTTAGTTCTAGGCTCATCCGAGAGCGTGGGGGCGATGACAGTCGGGTTTGACCTCGTAGACCAGTCTTGGAAGGTCTACGCCAAAAGACCGGTGCCTTTGCTCTACCCGCATGCGGCCAGCGCGCGCTATGGCCCGATGTCGAGGAACAACGCAGCCGCGACGAAGGCCCCGCGCGCCCCGGATTTCAATAAAGCAGCGGAGCGCGTTTTGCTCGACCGTTACGCGCCGCCGGGTGTACTCATCAATAGCGCTTTCGATATCTTGCAGTTCCACGGCGGCACCGGAGACTATCTGCGAGTGCCTGCCGGGGAACCTACGACCAGCCTCATCAAGATGGCACCCGAAGGCCTGTTTCTTGAACTGCGCAGTGCGGTCAGCGAAGCGAGTGAAACCCATCAACCCGTGTTGCGCAAAGACGTACGCATGCGAGTCAACGGTGAAATTCGCAAGATAACTTTGGATGTCACGCCGGTCACTGTGACTGGAGCAGAGGGACATTGCTTTCTGGTGCTGTTTGATGATTCGAATGCCGGGCGGAAACACGATAGTTCCAGGGTCTCGCATTTACGTGGGTTGTTTCGGCGTGTGACCGGGGTCTTCGCAGGCACCGCGCAACCGGGCGGTGCGGCCGAACTTAAGGAGCTGCGCCAGGAATTGGGCGTAACCAAGGAATACATGCAATCGTTGCTGGCGCAACAGGACGTGGCTAATGAGGAGCTGCGGTCGTCTAGCGAAGAAGTGATGTCGAGCAATGAAGAGCTACAGAGCACAAACGAGGAACTCGAAACCGCAAAGGAAGAGCTGCAGTCTGCCAACGAGGAACTGACCACCGTCAACGATCAACTCAGCCTGCGCAATACCGAGCTTGCCCAGGCCAACAATCATTTCGTTAATCTGCTAAATAGCGCGGGCATTCCACTCGTGGTAGTGGACGGTGGATTGCGCATACGATTTTTTACCCCGCAGGCTACGCAGACGATGAATTTGCTATCGGGCGACGTCGACCGACCTATCACTGACATCAAGCCCGCTATAGCGGTGGACAATCTTGAGGACCTGATTCACGGGGTGCTGAATAGTCTGCAGCCATTGCGCGATGATGTGCAGGACCGCGAAGGCCATTGGCATTCGCTCCGTATCTATCCGTATCGCACCAGCGATAACCGCATTGATGGCGCGGTCATCGTGCTGATCGATATCGACGACATGCGGCGCGCGAAAGACCAACTGCAGCAACAGTCTGCAACATTAACGCAGGCCGATCAGCGCAAGAATGAATTCCTCGCCATGCTCAGTCATGAGTTGCGCAATCCACTCGCGCCAATGGGCAACGCACTGCAGATTATCGACGCGCCAGGTGTAAAACCCGCTGACGTGGAACGCGCGCATGACGTATTGCGGCGCCAGTTCACACAGATTACGCATATCGTCGAGGATTTGCTCGATGCGACGCGCATCTCCCACGGCAAAATTGAAATTCACCGGCAGTGTGTGGAACTTGGCGAGGTAATCAAGGCCGCGATGGAGTCCAGCCATTCAATATTCGTAGTCCGTGGACACAAGTTGGAGGTCGAACTTTGCCCGGCTCCCATGAGCGTTGACGCCGACCCGGTACGGCTGAATCAGATTCTGGTCAACCTGCTTAATAACGCCGCCATGTACACCGACGCGCACGGCGAGATAAAGATCGGGTGTCGGTGCGAGGAACACAATGGCAAACGCGAAGCGGTGATTACAGTTCGAGACAACGGCCGTGGCATACCGCCGGAGCTATTGCCACATGTATTCGAACTGTTCACGCAGGGAGAAGATTTAGAGAACCAGCGGCACAGCGGTCTTGGTGTCGGACTCGCACTGGCGCGCAAGCTAATCGAGATGCACGATGGCTCAATTGAAGCGCGCAGCGAAGGTGTTGGCAAAGGTAGCGAATTCACGGTGCGCTTGCCGCTCGTCGACGTCGCGCCTACCCCGTCCGCTGTCGCCACATCCCACCCCGATCAAAATCGATGCCGCGTGCTAATCATCGAGGATAATGCTGACCAGGCCGAGACGCTGGCAATGCTTCTGGCAGAATGGGGTCACGATGTTAAAACGGCGTCGAACGGCACCGCCGGAATTGAACTTGCGCTCGAATACCGTCCCGACGTCGCATTAGTCGATCTAGGCCTGCCGGGTCTGAGCGGATTTGAGATTGCGCACCGCATAAGGGCGCACACTCAGCTTAAGCACACGTTGCTCGTCGCTCAGACTGGCTTGGGACAGACACAAGACAGGCAGCGCGCGCGGACTTCAGGTTTCGATCATCACCTCGTCAAACCACTGGATCCAGACGAATTACGGGCGGTGCTCGCGTCGGTTCAGACCCGGCCACCGGCTTAAGACAAACACCAATAAGCCTCGATAGAGCGCCATCACAAATCAAGGATTATAGATTTAACCGGGTTAAGGCGTCGATCTAGACTCGCACTCCCGTGTTAAATCAAATGTGCAGCTGCGCATAAAGTTATTGCGCTAACCCGCTGTCGTGGCAGCCGATAGGAGGCGGATTGCCAATTTGCACCGGGAGTACATCAAAATAGCCGAAATTTTACCGCGCTGAAGCAACTGTCGTACGCGAATCAGTAATTGGTACGGGAAACGGCCCACCAACGGTCTTGCGCCACCACACGGTGAACGACGAGTCGGCCGGCCACTTTCCAAATCCGCGCCATCATTCAACGTGGTTCTCCAACAATTTTCCTACAATCGAGAGCGCATTCACTTGGCTGGATCCATCCCTGCTGCGACTTGATCATCGTAATCGCACCCGTAAAAGGAATTACGTCGCCCTTTTTGCTAGCAGATAGAGATGCCGCCGTTACTAACCCCCACTTGACCACCCCAGCGGTCGCTACACTGATTGCCGCCAGCGCGCCCATACCCGCATTATCCCCTTGGGCCAAGCTAGCGAGATAGTCGGTGGGGCTTTCCAAGACGTATATTTCGGCCGTGAACTCGACAACGTAACCATTCGGCCGTTCATAGCCGTTGGTGCGACGCACGTTGCGGATCTGATAGACCTTGCCGATTAAAGGATCATTCTGGGTCAGCGCCCGTTCGAGATCCGAATTACTTGGAGATGATCCGCACCCTGAAAGAAATAACATCACAAGGATGGCCATAGGCCATCCCGCGATAAAATTGCGGATTTCCAATTACCCTCCCTTGACAGCTTTGGAACCCATACTATTGCAGATATCCGTAATGTAATCGACAACCTGTGCAACGCGCGCCAAACCGCGCGCCCGTCCAACTTCGCGCTCGGTTTCAACGGCCTCATCGACCGCTTGGCCTCGAAACTCGTTCGCTACTTTCCTGAAACTTTTTGCCGTTGTTTCTACCGTGTCGTCAGCACGCGCGGCGATTTCGGTATTCACGCCGCTTCCGAAATTGGTCTTGTTAGCTTCATGCTGTACCGCCTTGCGGGCCTCGGCGGCGGCTAATTTATTTTCGTCGACCACGAGGACGCATAGCGGTTGGCCAGAGTTCGCCTTCATAAAGAGACCTATCAATGGCAATTTTATATGCGGTTAGATATAGCACGCGGACAGACAAACTAGCTGTAGGCGACATCCGATTTATTCGTAGGAATCTCACCCCAACGATGCTGCTTACTTCCCGCAGAGCCTTGGCCTCCCCCATGAGCTGACCGGGTCGCTATATGAAGTCCTCGAGTTTGCTTCACCATGCCGCGCCGTGCATCATATAAATATCCCAAGTAGAATATGAATCTAGCATCTCAAATAAGGAGCTAAACGCCATGAAGCGAGCGAACTCGAAGGGGCCACACAAAACCGCAACGCAGTGCTTCTATTGCGCAAAGCGAATGGCTGTGTTGCTGTGCACATCGCTAATTTTGGAGTTCGTGGCACCCGAATCCGTATTCTGTGCGGACGACGGATCCGCAGATCTTCCAGCATTATGGGCTGCACAGCAGGCGGCGGCCAGCGCACCGACTGACAATGCAATGCCCGGTATTCCCCAGATGTGGGTCGCTCAGAAGGCTATGGCCAGCCCAGGACCTGAGAACGCAACGCTCGCTGAGCCGCCAGCGTGGGGCGCAAAGAAGAGCTATATCATTCCTGCCTTCGAAATCATTGGCTGGGAGCTAATGTTGAACCAATTCGATCGTCACTTCCTGGCATGCTGTGATTACAACAGCAATCTTTCAACGATCAGGCAGAATCTACACGGTGGCTGGGTTGTTGACAGCGATGGGTTCACCGTCAATCAGCTTGGACATCCGTATGGAGGATCGATGTACTTTGGGTTCGCCCGATCATCGGGGCTCGGTTTTGGGGAATCGATGGGGTATGCGTTTGCCGGTAGCGCACTGTGGGAAATTGCCGGAGAACAGACTCCGCCCTCCAAGAATGATCAAATAATGACGACCCTCGGCGGCAGCTTTTTGGGTGAATCTCTGTTTCGGATGTCCAACCTTATACTAGAGAATGGCGACGGTGCGCCCAGCGACTGGCGCGAAGCATCGGCGGCTGCGGTTTCGCCCACCGTGGCTTTTAACCGCGCTGCATTTGGCGATCGTTTCCACGGGGTATTTGATAGTCATAGTCCGGAATATTACAGCCGCTTTCAGGCGGGTGGAAGTTCGACTACCCAGAACATTCAGGGTTCCTCGACGAACGTCCAACGCAATGAGGCCCTTTTGGACTACTCGCTCGATTACGGATTACCGGGCAAGCCGGGTTATACCTATACGCGTCCCTTTGATTACTTTAACTTCCAGGCAATTGCCTCGAGCGCTGATGGTTTGGAGAGTGTGAACACGCGTGGACTTCTTGTCGGAAAGGAATATAAAGCGGGAGAGACCTATCGAGGGGTGTGGGGACTCTATGGCACCTATGACTACTTTGCTCCGCAGCTGTTCCGGGTATCCAGCACAGGATTATCCATAGGCACTACTGGGCAATGGGGAGTGAATAGTCCCGTTCAACTTCAGGGAACAGGTCTTTTGGGTGCCGGTTACACCGCCGTTGGAACGATCAACGACGCCGCCAATTCCACAGATAATCACTACGGGGTATCCCCACAGGCGTTACTCGCCTTGCGTTTCATATTTGGAGACACGGTTTCGCTCGACTTAACGGCACGCGAATACTTTGTGACCAGCCTCGCAGGTGGTGCCACGGATGGACATGACAATATCGTGCGTGCGGATGCCTCCTTGACTTGGCGCATTTATAAGCAACAGGCAATTGCCTTGAAATACCTAGTGACGCGCCGCGATGAAACCACTTCGGCACTTGGCGCCATGACACAGTCCAGGGGAACAATCGGTATTTTCTATACGTTCCTTGGTCGCGACAGATTCGGCGCCGTCGATTGGCTCGATTGACAACGGTGTTACCCCACAACGGCACCGCTGCTCCTTTAGCTATGGACATTGTCGCAGGACATGTACAACGGCTGCAGGCGGGTATCGCGAAGGTCGCTCGGGAAGTATTCCGGGTTACCGGGTCAGCGGTGTATAGACGTTGGCTTTTGTACTGCTCGAGCCGTGTGATGGGAAACTATCACGCACGGTTCCTCGGGGGCTGGGCGCGGGCAACCGCGCCTGGCTACCCTGCGTTGTAATCAAGCCGGAACACTTCCTGTTCTGACACTGTCCCGGCGACAATCTGTCGTCCTGCTGCCGCATTAGATTTCGAATGCGGTGGCGCCGCAATGGCGTTTTGCCCATATTGCTTTTGTAGACAGACCCTTTCCACTGTTCTCGTTGGGAACACGTGTATCCGTCATGCGTGCTGTGCGCCAAGCATACTTGCG
>Ga0207049_1116_pt1 | contig 14187 bp, 13 predicted proteins | sample Alteio_BWMinCont_63_FD_153305 | JGI IMG/M metagenome (GOLD analysis project Ga0207049, IMG submission 153305) | Enriched cells from forest soil in Barre Woods Harvard Forest LTER site, Petersham, Massachusetts, United States -... | ecosystem: Environmental > Terrestrial > Soil > Temperate forest >... | reverse complement strand
CCACCGACCGTCGAGGAATCGCGTATTCCAGCCGACGTGGTCCACATGCAGGTAAGGTGATGGGTGTAACTATACCGCCCGTCCTTACAACGTGCGACAGCGAGTTTGCGCTTTACGCGCGCGGTAACCTTCTTGACACTTTGCTTCACCTGCGCAGCGTCGTTCTTAATGCCTTGCTTAATTGAACCGTTCTTGGGCTGCGTCGTCTTCGGAGGCGCCTCACCCGGGTGTTCCGTTGATGCGTCCGACTGAGCGACCGTGGCTAAGGGGGTCGTCGCAAACAGAATCGCGGCGGTTAATACCAAAATTTTATTCAGGATTTTTTCCAAGGGCATACTCCATTAAAGGTACTATCATACCGTACGGTGCGTAGTGTCGCAGTTTTTCTCCAGCCAATACTTGATAAGGTTCGCGGCTACTGGCGAACGATATATCAACCAGTGTCGAATGACGTCTACGATTTAAATCTAACAGCGATTTTCCGACGTATAGTCGCGTAGGTAAGCTGGTAGCGCATCGCGTTAACTTGGTGAGAGTCCGTAATCCAGAACATTCGTAGCCCCGATACCAAGCTCCTGCCCTGCGGGGCCGGTAAGAAATTTGTATAACCACTTCAGGGCGCAGATTTGCGGACGATCAAGGCAAGCGCGTGTCGCATTGTTGCTTATGCGGTTGCGTCCGCGCTCTTCGGGGGCGCCGGCGAGAAGTAGCTCGCCGCGAGTATTAATAGGCCGACGCCAATCAACGACGCGGCCCAGGTGATCGTGTCCCTGTTCACGACATCGACCACGAGGAACTTCGCCCCCACGATACCGAGCAGGCCAAAGCCCGCGAACCACCGCGCACGGTTCGCCGATTGCGTGGCGCTGATCATGATGGCAATCGCCAGGCTGGTCCACAGAATGGAAAGTAGGCTTTGCGCCATCCCGGAATTAAGAAGCGCGTAGGCCTCAAAGGGAACCCCACCCCAATGATGCGCGATGCGCATCGCCATCGCCGAAAGCCAGATGAAGGCGGACGCACCAACCGCTGAACGCCAGGACCTCAGGGCAGTGTCTGAGACGACCCCACGTGCTATCCGCAGCCAGTGGATAGCGCTGTAAAAAAGGAGCATCTGCGCGAGATCGAAGAAGCTGAGGACGGGCATGTACGGAAGGTCCGAGCCACCCCCGTCGTGCGTAAAATTCGCGTAGACCGCCCAGAGGAGCATGGCCGCAAGCAATATGGGGATCCCAGTATTCAAGTAGAGCTTGGGCTGCGCTTTGGCTGGCCAAAGCTTCTTCTCGACAAAAAACGTGCTGACTAGCGCGACGCAAACTGGTAGCACACCCCAGGCGAGGAGTTGCCAGAGGTCCGTGAAATACGCGAGCTCCCGCGCAATCCAGACCCCCTCGAGGGCGAGCGCAAAGGCGAGCATCCACAGCGCGTAGAGGTGGGCGGGTATTGTCGCGGACTGCTGCCCATCGCGCTCAAGGCGCCGCATGAGCCCATAGAGCGATGCGAATGCGAGTGGCGTTGCAAAGATCATCCCGTCATGCAGGGGATGCCCGTCGCCCGTCCCGCTCCCGAATAGTCCGCTCCAGCTCTCCGCTGGCACCCAAAGCAGCGCAATGCCAGCTGCGAAAAGTCCCGAAATTCGCGGCAGGATCGCGGTGAGCTGCACTCCGGCTGCCTCCAGCAGCCAGGCGACCGCGAGCAGAGTTCCAACCTGAAGCGCACCGGCATTGAATTCGGGCACGAAGTCATTGATCTCCCGGAACGCTCCCGCCACCCACCAGAGAATAGCCCAAGCCATGGCCAGCCCAGCCAGAGACGCGAGAATATCGGCATCGAAAATGCCACATGAGCGACGCTTAAAGGTTATCCAAGCGCTCGCAGCCCCGCACAGCGTGACGGTCAGACACCCGACGTAAGCGCCGTTCAGGACAGGCATCAGGTGGTCGATCGAGTGCAGATGAATTCGAAAATATATTCCGGCCATCACCTGAAGCGGATAGCCAAAAGCTACCGCGACGCGGCTCTGGTTCTCGATCCCCATCCAGATCAGCGCCACGCCCTCGACCGCCCAGAATGCCGTGGTCACTTCCGCACCAAACGCAAGCGGTATTGCTACCGTGATGAAGGGAATCGCGATCGCCAGATGCGCGCGCTGCATCTGGATGTCGGAGCCAGTGAAGCGAAGTGCCGCAAGGAGCACGCAGTAGTAGAGGCCTGCCGCCAGGGCCGCCCACGCCAATGCAATGTCGGAATAGCCGGATTCCCGCATGAGCCAGGTCTGGCAGATGGCGGAGGCGACCGGTGTACCGAAGACCATGACGATTTCCGCCCAGTGAGCGAGCCTGATGCGTCGCACGATCGCAAGGAGCACGGTATTTGCCGAGAACATCACCGAGAAGGCCACCACAAAGAGTTCGACGCTGGCGAAGTATTCCGGCACGAAATTTCGCTCCGCCCACATCATGCCCACGCCCAGCGTGAACATGAGCGCGGTCGCGCCGAGGCTGCGCCAGATCTTTACCCAATTGACCGTGAGCGCCATGATGTCGAGCAGTACGTAGAAGGAAAAAAGCATGACGTAGCTGCCTTTTCCGGTTGAAGCGAGAATCGCCGCAAGGAAAGCGCCCGAGATACCCAGGATGGCGAGGACCTCGCCTTCCACGTAAATGGCCGCGGCAACGCAGCTGAAGCCGATGATGCCAAACAGCACGAAGGCGGGCGTCGGCTCGATCAGGTGATACCAGCTGAGCGCAAAATAAGTGACAAGGTACAGTAGCGCGAACCCTCCGCCTTGCAGTGAAAGCGTGAAGTTGCGATGGGTCTCGTCGGCGCGCCACCATAGGCCAATCCCGATCATGGCAAGACCGGCGATCGTGGCAACAAGCAGCCGCACCGATGGTGGAAACATGCCAAAGCTGATCGCCAGCTTTAGCCCCGAGGCGACCCCGAAGAAAACGATCACGACACCGATCTTTGCGAGGATGTTGCCGCTGAAGAGCTTGCGCCAGAGCCAAGACCAGTCGATCAGAGCTGTAATGGCGGGGTATATTTCCGGCGCAGTGGAGCTGGCAATTGATTGCTCCGCAACCGCAGCTACTCTGGGAGTCGATTCGGCCGGCGCGTTGCATTCAAACGCGAGGCGGGGTTCCGCCTTGGTGATGGGCACACCTGTCTCCGCCCAGCTTTGCTCCCCGGGATATCCGGTCTTCATCTTCCACGTAAGTCGCGCCACGTCCTGCTCGAGGAGACTCAAGCGACGGTAAAGATTCTTTATGTCTTCCTGGTCGTCAGACGGTGGGCGGCCTGCGTTGAGCTTAATTTTGAAGAAAATTCCGACGATCGCCCCCAAAGCTGCCGAAAGCATCCACAGGCCGGAGATTTGGATGATCTCGGATGCAAACGTTCCCAACAAAGCGCCGATCACAAGGCCAATGAACCACATGACTACCTCCCCCTGGTGCGAGGTGCTTACCCTACGGCTTGCTAAAGTACGCAGATTTATTAATGATCATGCAGCTCACAGCTCTTCCCTGATGTATCCGCGTACCGCATCCAGCGCCTGGGTTACCATGGCTGCGTCGGGTTGCAGAAAAATCTCTTTGCCGCGCTTTACAGCCTTGAGCACCCCCGCCACGCGCAGCACGCGAATGTGATGCGTGATCGCCGTCCGCGAAAGCGGGCATGCATCGGCGATGTCTTTGATCGTCAGCTCCTCGCCTCGGTCGAACATAAGAAGGATACGCTGGCGATGTTCGTCCCCAAGGGCGGTAAACACCTGGGCAAGTCCCTCCCATCTACGAGGTAGCGCGCGGGAATATCGTTTCGACATATCTACGAATCTATTCTTTTAGTTATATTGTGTCAATACTCCGTTTAAAGTGCGTTGCGCGACAACTTGTCCTTCCCGAGAATTCGCGGCTATTAAAATCACTGACTTTTCGCAGCGTTGAGGCGCAATGTCATCGTGCCGGTTTTGGCAATGTCAGCTGGAGCCCCAACGTATGTGGCCTTTGTTTCACGCTTTGCTCACAGTTATTTCCACGGTATTTAGATCGCGGCTGTCGCTGCAGTTGGAAGTTGTTGCGCGGCGCGATCAACTGAGCGTCTATCGACGATCGGATATCCGCGTCCTAAAGATGCGGGTTTCAGTTCTTACTAAAGAGACACTCCTGCCTGCGCGATATCTGCCCTATGAAGACCGTTAATATGGCATATTGGCAGGGTAGTTTCACCATCAAAGGGCTGAATATCTATGCCATCCATATACGACCTCAAGCCGCGCTTTCAGGCCGTGCTGCGTCCGTTGGTCGGGCGATTGCATACTGCAGGAGTGACTGCCAATCAGGTCACACTGTTCGCCTGCATCACCTCCATCGCCGTAGGCGCCTATATTTGCCTCACGCTTGATCGCCATAGCGGGATGCTCGGCTTCGCGCTAATACCGCTGTGGATGCTGATCCGAATGGGTCTCAACGCGATCGACGGTATGCTCGCGCGGGAATTCGGGCACAAATCCAAGCTCGGCGCTTACCTCAACGAGTTGACTGACGTCGTTTCCGATGCCGCACTGTACCTCCCCTTCGCCATGGTCTCGCATTTCGCTATCTTGTGGGTGTGCGCAACTATCTGGCTTGCTGCCGTGGTGGAGTACGCCGGCGTCCTCGGCCTCATGGTTGGAGCATCGCGCCGGTACGATGGTCCCATGGGCAAGAGCGACCGAGCCTTTGTGTTTGGCGTCCTGGGATTGGTGCTGGCGTTGGGACTACAGCCCGCCCCGTGGTTGATGTGGGTGATGCCGGCCCTGTGCGCCATGCTCGTAGTTACGGCCATAAACCGCGTTCGCCACGGCCTGGCAGAAGTACGGCAATCCTGTAGCGTGCCAACCAAGGCATGACTAGTTGCTCATGCCCATAACGGCGCTTATCAACGCTAGACCCTATTCTGGCCTACCTTTAAACAAAAGCGGAAACAAGCATGCTCGAATTCATTACCGCTAGTGCTATTACTGGTCTTGCTCGCGCGGTCACCGGCGCCCGTACGCTGTGGCGCGGCTGCACGCCACTGGCTGACGCGCAGCGAATCTATTTTGGAAACCACAGCAGCCATGCCGATTTCGTGCTGATCTGGTCGTCGCTACCGCAGGCGGTACGGCGCAGGACACGCCCGGTTGCCGGCGCCGATTATTGGGAACAAGGCATGCTGCGTCGCTATGTGATCCATCGCGTATTCCATGGCGTGTTAGTGGATCGGGAGCGAACGCAGGGTAGCTTAGATCCAATTGCGGTTATGGCCGCAGCCGTAGACGAGGGCGCGTCTCTAATCTTATTCCCAGAAGGTACGCGTAATCTCGGGGAAGGCCTGCTGCCGTTCAAGAGCGGTATCTATCGCCTTGCGCTGAAGCGGCCGCGGCTCGAGTTTGTGCCGGTATGGCTCAACAACCTCAAACGCGCGATGCCCAAGGGGCGGTTATTGCCACTCCCCATTCTCTGTACCGTAACGTTCGGCCCGCCGGTGATAATTTACGATGGCGAGACGCGCGATGCATTTCTCTTGCGTACACGCGAGGCCCTGATGGCACTGGCGCCGAAGGAGACCTAGATGATGACTTCGGCCATGACCCCGCAGTTGCAAACGTTGCTGTTGTTCGAAGGAATCGGCGGCGCGCTGCTGTTCGCCTCGTTGATTGGTTTCGTCCTTAAGCTGCGCGTGGGCCTGCAAACGCCGCACGCAGTGATCGACAACTTGAATGCGCGCATTAAAGCGTGGTGGGTAATGGCAGCTGTCATCGGCTTAGCCTTCGTGTTTGGTGCTGCAGGTGTGATCGTGCTGTTCTTCTTTATCTCTTTCTTCGCCTTGCGCGAATTCATCACACTAACGCCGACGCGGCGCGGCGACTACCACGCGCTTGCCGCCAGCTTTTATTTCGCGCTACCTGTACAGTATTTGTTGATCTGGGACAAGTGGTACGGACTGTTTTCAATTTTCATACCGGTCTACTGTTTTCTGCTGCTCGCTATTCTGGCTACCTCCGGCGGCGACACTACGCGCTTTCTCGAGCGGGCGGCGAAAGTGCAGTGGGGGCTTATGATTTGCGTATTCTGTATATCGCATGTGCCGGCGCTGTTGACGCTTAGCATACCCGGTTATGAATCTCGGAACTTGTTGCTGATCGCATTCTTGGTCATCGTGGTGCAGTCGTCAGACGTGCTGCAATATGTATGGGGCAAGCTGCTCGGTCGACACAAGATTGCGCCGCAGCTTTCGCCGTCAAAGACGATCGAGGGATTTATCGGCGGCGTAGCATCGGCAACCGCGCTAGGTGCCGCGCTGTGGTGGATCACCCCTTTTACGCCGTGGCAAGCCGCCTTGATGGCGCTTGTCATCAATCTAATGGGCTTTTGTGGCGGGCTTGTCATGTCGGCAATCAAGCGCGATCAGGGCGTGAAGGATTGGGGGCACATGATAGAGGGACACGGTGGTATGCTCGACCGGCTGGATTCGGTATGCTTCGCCGCACCGATCTTCTTTCACCTGACGCGCTATTGGTGGGTACCCTAACTGCACCGACGAGCGTGCTTGGCAGAGCCGGCGTACTGCCGTGATCAAGGGTTTTACAAGGCGTAAATTCATGGGTAAAGATCCCTCCAAAACAAAATGATGCACAGAATGTAAGCGATTGGCCGACGCGGTGACCATGCGGCCTTTAGCGCGCACACTGCAAGGCGGTTAGGACTTGGCACTTGACTCTGCGGGGGAGTTGCCGCCATGAAAGCGTCCAAAGTGGCGCGCACCCAGCAAGCCCATGAGAAGAAACCCCAGCCCCAGGACCGCCACATGAGTCGTAGAACGTACGCTGAACTCTCCGACCCGACAGATCAGGGCATAAGCAACCGCGAAGTTGAAGACACCCCAGAGGACGTTTACGGTCGAAGAAGAAAGTCCTTGACCTGGTGGCTTGGCAAAGGGGCTTTGAAAAGGACGACCCATCGCCCCGCTTACGAAGTGCGGAATCGCGTTGCTGAGAAAACAGCCGCCGAAGAAGTATGAGATGCAATGCAACCATTCCATCGTGAATCCTGCCTTTCAGTTCAATAGTGGGCCCGCGGTAGATTGCGCTAATTTAAGCCTGTGGCTGGTGAATTCTAAATCGGGCCGCGATGGTCGTTCACGAGATGCTTATCGGGCAGAATTTGTTGGACCTATTCGTGCGTCCAATGATTGGAAGACTCCGATCGCTGGCGGTAGCGGTGTTTTGGCCGAGACACCGGTGGAGCCCAGGAAGTTGTCGGGAAACACTTAAAGAAACCAGCGTCATTTTCTCGGTGTGGTGTGCCATAGCAACGAACCGTAATTAAGCAATTCAAGGGGTTAACGCAGCATGACTCATCAATGTATGGTACACCGGCTGCGCCATATCTAGTTGATTTAATTCACAAACTACGAACCAAGGGGGTGTGGATTCGATTCCTGCCGGGCACGCCAGTCGTGCTTAAAAGTGGGCACCTGACTCAGGCCGCCGCTTTTTCATTGGTTGCATGGTTTCCGTAAGGCCGGTGCAGCCGCCTTGAATTCTGGCGTTGCTGCCCTTGACCACGAATTCGTTCACCTGCATGGCACGGTAACTGTTAGCTGCTCCGAATCCCGGGTTGACCCATTGCGCGCGCAGCGTTTCCCAGAGTGCGTGCAGACGGCTTTCCTTCGTGCTCTCACAGGTACGGGAGTAGTTAACGAGTGCTGCAACCCGCGAGCTTGCTCCACTCGATACGGCGATTTGGTAAATCTTTAGCTTGCCACGTGTTGCCGCATTAATGGTGATGGCCTGCAACTTCAGTCGAGTACGCACAGTCTTTGAATGGTGGTGTCGAATGTTCGATGATCGGAATCCAGCTTGCTGTAGTGACAAATCAATCGCAGGATATTTTTTGCAGTGAGAGCAGGATTTGTTTTGTCTCCCACAAAAGGATTTCCATTTGACATCGAGCTTGCATGTCATTTCTCGCACACCCCTCCTCACTTTAATTTTCCTGTGAACGCGTGCTCGTTCACACTGGTAATCCTAATCAGTTTCACTTCCAATTCGGTTCGCCGCGAATGGCGCGCTACTGGTTGCGGCGCGTCATTTAGGTCAGGTGCATCCCCATTTCAGAGAAATCGTCCAACTGCTGGCAATCCAGTGCGCCGACGAAGCACGGCATGTGGAAGTCTCTACCCGCCGCGCCACCCTCCATCGCATTGATCCGGCATTGTCCGGGCCAGGAGGTCAGGCGTCCCTGAAATCCCTGTTCGAGAGCAGTGAGTACTCCATCAGTGCTTTTCTGCTATCAGTATTGAGCGAAGGCGGTTCAGGGCTAAATGAGGAAGTATTCGATGCGCTCGTCCTGCTAGCGCTGGAAATACCGACATTTTGTCCATTCGATCGGGATTTGCGCGGGTTCAGGAGCTAAAGCGGAATATGGCGAGTGGCCGCAAAACGCGGCTGATGAGATTGGGTTTTACGCCGGGAGAAGCGGAAAATCTTTCGGAGCTTCACACGCGCAATTTCATGTGACTCCCGTTTGATACTCATTTGCGAGCGGGTGCCCCGCTTAACTTAATAGCCCATGTCCGCACCGAAATGCCGCCGCGGAGATGAACTGCCGCAGCCGACCACTCCTCGGTCAAGCGGTCAGTGGCGCTTCTGATCTAAGCGTCCGTACTAATGAACAACCGGGTTGGTACCTTGCTGCCTTTATTTTCCCCTGCGGACAAACGGACCTTCACTAATGTTACTGATAGACCGGGCATGACATTCAACAATGCGTCTCGAAAGCCATCGCGTTTTCGACATCTGAAATGGCCGCCCGTACAATCTTCTTAGTTCCGGAGTGTTTATCTCCAAGAACGATGCTTCAACTACTTGATATATATTATGTACGATTAGAAATGCGAGGCTCTACCCACATTCTCACCCACAGTCGGGGCCATTCCGACGGAGGAAAGCACTGCTGCCGCGAACGACGCTTGAGCGGCGACTCTTAAACGCTTCCAGAGATTGCTACGTCAGTGCGCGGTCGGAAGATACCGCCGCGGAGAGAATGGGTTGCTAGAAAGCGCGTACTTCGCCGTCTGAACGCGTCGTTTTGGGTGTGAAGAAGGTCGAAACCGTCGAGTTGCTGCCCGCACCAAAATCCCCGTTGCTGAATGTCGGCAGCACTTGGCGCCGGCAATAACTATTGATTTGAAAGGTGGGGCGTAATTTCTGAAACCGGAATCGCTACTTCCTGGCCATAAGGATCTCGTTTTTAACGTCATTAATGTCCCGCCCGCGAGTTGCGGGGGTCACGCCGCATTGACCCTCACGCGGGCAACGTGAACTGCGAGGGCAGATTATTCGCGCCGGCTGTTCCAATGCATCTTCAACCCAAGCAATGCTGAGAATATTGGCTACCGCACGTATGGCTTCCGCCGCCGCACGACCTATTTTCGCTTGACCCTTTTTGCGAAGGCACTCCTCGCCGATGCCATTTGCAATATCCAACACGTCCGCCCCGTTTGCGGATAGCGCCGGCAACAGGTCGATCCCCACGGATAAAACGTGGGACCTTCCAGCCATATCGCGGATGCGTAGTGTGTGACAACAATAGAGTTGCCAGCGTTCGTTCTCCTTGATGATGGAAATCTGCGAATTTGACAGGCGCTGGGCGCTGTCGACCATTCGAAACACGGCCCAATGAGGACACGGGTCTGTCGCCTGGCTCATGCTTCCCCAAGGTAATGGGATGCCGTTGCCCCGATATACGGCAAGGAAGTGCCCCGGCGCGTCTGCGTCAAAAAAATGCCAGTAAGGATAGGACGAGACCTTGGTCATTCGGCGCATGATGACCGCAGGCGTAAGTTCGAGCTTTCGGCTTGCCTCTATCCGGTGTCGTTCTCTTGTCAGGAATCGGCGGAACGGCACTTTCGGACAAAGCAGAGCGCCGGCGAAGAAACTGCATTCAAAGTCTTTCCATGCGAGCAGAATATCTCTTGTGTCGATGCCGGCGTGAAAAGGCAAGCCGCTATCCGGGCTTTCACCAATTTCGCCCCCCGTTGCGTGGGACGATTTCAGGCCATCTCCGCCATGCAGCACCTTATGCCCAAGATTAGATGCAAGATCGAACTTGAGACGTGCTGGGTCACCCTGCAACGCCTTATTCAGATATATCGTGCCGGGGGGGTCGAAAAAGGACCTGAACACACTCCGCACCTCGTGATCATTGTCACGGGCGAATACCGCTTTGTGCTCGAACCAGCGAATCTCAAGGCCATGGCGCTTGCACAACGCCATCAAATCGGGGACTGTGAGCGGAAACGCCCGCTCCCCAATCCTCTCGGCAGTGCGTTCCAGTTCCGGATACTCATTGCGCGATGATTCCTGATGCGAGCGAATCAACAGGTGCGCGAACTGGCGCCCGGTGGTCCCGGTCTGTGACAATAGCTCTGGAATCGCAGCCTGTAGCAGGTCCCTGGAGAAAAGAAACGCAGGCTCAAAAGCAATCCGTGCGGCGCCACCCGCCGCTTGCTTGCGGCCTACGGGTGTGAACTCCGCATTGTCGTCGAGAAACCACGATGGTTCGCGTTGGAAGACTTTCGCGATCACGGCGAGCACTTCTTGAGACGGACTGCGGCTCCCGCTTTCGATCATGCTTAGGTAGGACTCTGAAGGCGCAGACGTCGGAGCCACCTGGGCGCACCGCGCCGACAGGTCTTCGAGCGTAATCCGGTGCTCCTTGCGCAGGGACCGCAGCTTCGTTCCGAGGAGATGGTTATTCCTAATGAGTCTCTCCATTTGTCGTCCTGTCAGTAAAGATGAGCCTGTGAAGTTGCGGAAATACGCGTATGTGAAGTTAACATTGTGAACTTTTATTATATGGAATTCACAGAATACCCCTGTTATCGTCAGGCCGTCCACTTTCATATTAAAGGAGATTGAAATGATTACCAGCGTGAACAGGCGGGCGACCGCGAGCGAACTGAAGGGCGACTGGGAGACCAACCCGCGCTGGAGGGGTATCAAAAGGGACTACACGGCCGAGGACGTTTGCAGGCTCCGTGGCACCGTGCATATCGAACACACCTTAGCGACACGCGGCGCACAGAAGCTGTGGCAGATGATGCACGAGCGACCCTTCGTCAATTCGCTCGGCGCGCTGACGGGCAACCAGGCTATGCAGCAGGTGAAGGCCGGACTCCCCGCGATCTACATGTCAGGCTGGCAGGTCGCTGCGGATGCGAACGACGCAGGGCAAATGTATCCCGACCAGTCTCTCTATCCCGCAGATTCCGTGCCGAACGTTGTGCGGCGAATCAACAACACGTTGTTGCGTGCTGACCAGCTCTATCACGCCGAGGGCAGTGACGAGATCGACTGGCTTGCCCCTATCGTTGCAGACGCAGAATCCGGATTCGGCGGGGTTCTCAACGCCTTTGAACTGATGAAGGCCATGATAGAGGCAGGAACGGCGGGCGTGCATTTCGAAGATCAGTTGTCCAGCGTAAAAAAATGCGGACACATGGGGGGCAAAGTCCTGATTCCCACGCAGGAAGCCGTGCAGAAACTGAACGCGGCGCGGCTTGCCGCAGACACCCTGGACGTGCCCACGGTTCTGATGGCACGCACGGACGCCGAAGCGGCGAACCTGTTGACATCCGAAGTCGACGAAAACGACAAGCCGTTCATCACTGGTGAGCGCACTGCGGAAGGTTATTACCGCGTGCGCGCGGGCTTCGACCAGGCAGTGTCCCGCGGTCTTGCCTATGCGCGATATGCAGACATGATCTGGTGCGAGACCGGGACGCCCGATCTGGTTTTCGCACAGAAATACGCCGAAGCGATACGCAAGGTCTATCCCGACAAGATGCTCGCCTACAATTGCTCGCCGTCCTTCAACTGGCGCAAAAACCTGGATGCTGCGACGATTGCAAAATTTCAGCGCGAACTCGGTGCGATGGGCTACAAGTTCCAGTTCGTTACACTGGCCGGCTTCCACGTTCTCAACTACGGCATGTTCGAGCTGGCAAAGGGTTATGCCCACGAACAGATGAGCGCCTACGTGCGGCTGCAGGACGCCGAGTTTGCTGCCGAGGCGATGGGCTACACCGCGACGCGTCACCAGCGCGAGGTTGGCGCCGGCTACTTCGATGCCGTGACTCAGGCCGTTCAGGGGCAGCAGTCCTCGACTACCGCCTTATCGGGTTCGACAGAAGAAGCGCAGTTTGAAGACGCGCCGCAAAAAGTGGCCGCGGTCGGTTGATCTGGGGATCGTCACGCCCCTGTCGACGACGCGCGTCCGCACGGATTTTGTCTAATTATTGGAAAGGTGAACTCAAATGAACGCTCCTGAACATCGCAATGTGCTAGCCCTCACTCAAGCGTCCTCCATGGTATCGCACGCGGACCAACGTCTTTTATGCGTTGGATGCATTGGCGATAATTCGTTTCGCGAGATCGTAAAGTGTTCGGCTACGCAGGGACAGTGCTTTACATGTGGAATGACGGGAAACGCAGTCTCGATTGGGGAGATTGCAATGCATTTGGATAAGGTCATAAAGAAGCTCTGGTACGGTTCATTCCCTACCAATAGCGAGCACTTTTCAGGAGCGAACCTCCGATCGATTGTCCGGGAAGTGCTAAACAAGGAGCACGCATGCGAAGGTGCAATTATTGAAGCGCTGATAAGAAATGACCGAAACGGCAACGTCAACGGGACTTTCTATACAGACACGGCCCTGTATGAAAGAAGGCAGGTTAACTGTTGAGCAGCGCAGCGATGAAAAGGCAGTGCGCTTTGTCCGTTCTTCGATATCTCGAGGCAATGTGATCACGCCCGCTGACCGTAGACGGCTTCGCTCGAAAGCCAGAGCGTGCTCGTCACCGAGCTGCCGGCGCTCGCAGAAGTGTGGTCGAACGCGCACTGGCGAGCGGCCGCTTGCGCGTAACGCGAATGTCTCTCTTGTGGAAGGGAAGTACCCATTCGTCGTAATGAAGAGCTGCCATTCGAACTAGATTCGTGAGCAATGGCCGGTCACGCGCCTTGATTTTCAGGGCGCGGGCCCGCGCCTCGAATGTCTTGCCTGCCCCCGGATCGGCGATGATGAGGACGCGAAAGCCATCCTCGATCTCGTGCCAGCGCTGGGGTCGGCCAGGCCCCGCCATGAGAAAGTTCCACTCCCGCGAGCGGGACGACATCGGCGCGAACCGCCGTATGAGCTCGACGATGCTCTCGGTTATGGTCGCGATCCAGCGTTTGCGGGATAGAGATTCGGGAACCAGCGCTCGGCGACATCGGCCGGAAAGGCGAGGCGGAGCGGCGCACGGTGCGTCGTAGCCGTTAGCATGCCCCGGTCGACCAGCCCCGCAGTCACGTTGCGCGCGCCTCGCTCTTCATATCCGGTGAGCGCCGGAATTTTCGATCGCTCGACCTCGCCACTCATCACTGCCTCGCGCAACACTGCGAAGCTGCCGCGCTGCAGTCGTTTGGCTCGCACTTCCTCCTCGATATAGATCTCAATGCGCGTTAATAGCGTCGCCGGCTCAAGCAGACCACTCATGAAGCGAATCTGATCGACGGACCGGTCGAGGAAGAATTTGCAGAACTCGATGAGGCCGCGCTGGGTGAGATTCCCCCGACCGTCGAGGTCGCCTTCGCGACGCCCATCGGCTTGCGCGAGCATGTTCTTGTAGCGATCCTCATCTCGGGCGAGCCCGCGGGCGACCGACCAAAGGCTAGTTCCGATGCCGAGCCGCTTGAAAAGCGCATGTGACATCAACCTCGCAACCCGTCCATTGCCGTCGAGGAAAGGATGGATCCACAGCAAGCGGTGGTGGACGGCGCCGACCGTCTGGATCTGGCGCGTCTTGCTGAGTGGCGGAGAACCATAAGCCGTGTCGAACCGCGCCATGAAGCGCGCGAGGTCTTCGTGCGGCGGCGGGACGTGACGTCCCACCTGCACGTCGCGTTTGCGCCAGGCACCTGGGACTATCGCAAGCCGTTCGCCTGTTTTCTCGTCGGTGACGAACTGCATTTCAGGCGGCAAACGCGAACAGAATTCCTCGTGCAACCATGATGCATAAGCCTCCGACGCGGGCCAAGCGTCGGGATCATGGCCGGTGTCGATCAACCGCTGGACGTGAATGTGAGCGACGGCTTCCTTCTGCAAATCGCGCTTCTT
>Ga0207049_1092_pt1 | contig 14340 bp, 7 predicted proteins | sample Alteio_BWMinCont_63_FD_153305 | JGI IMG/M metagenome (GOLD analysis project Ga0207049, IMG submission 153305) | Enriched cells from forest soil in Barre Woods Harvard Forest LTER site, Petersham, Massachusetts, United States -... | ecosystem: Environmental > Terrestrial > Soil > Temperate forest >... | reverse complement strand
GGGCGCAGCTGCAGCCCTGGGCTCGCGGCACCCATGTAGAAACTCACCGTGGCGGTTCCGTGGCAGGTATCGCAGGTGGTGGACACGACGGCATGGGTGGCCTGGGTCATGTTCATCGGCCCGAAACCGCCGACCGCGTACGTGCTCGAGGAGTGGCAGGCGCTGCAATCGGTTCCCGAGAGATACGGGATGTGCGCGGGGGAGAGCACTGCATCTTTGGGATTGTCGTTGTTGTTGTAGAAGGTGAGCTGGCTGGTGGCGCCATGGCACTGAGCGCAGCCGTTGCTGATGCCGGTATGCAGTACCGAATTTGCCGCGAGCGTGGCGTAATTGGTCGGCGCCGCGGTGTGACAGGCATTGCAGGTCTGGTTCGCCGGGTTTGGCATGTGGCCTGCGGGCAGGGTGCTGCTGTTCCAGTTGGCCGTGGTGTGGCAGAGGCTGCAGTCGTTCGGTGCCACCATGTTGCCGGCGGTGTGATCGGCGGGGCGGCCCTGCAGTGCAGGGTTGGCCGCGCCCATGTAGAAGGAAAGGCCGGCTTCGTGGCAGGTATTGCAGCTGGCAGGAACGAAGGTATGTTTGGCCTGAGTCATGTTCATCGGTCCGAAGGTACCGGCCGCGTAGGTGCTCGAGGAATGGCAGGAGCTGCAGTCCGTGCCGGACGTGTAAGGAATGTGCGCGGGCGCGAGCACCGCATCTTTGGGCGTGAAGTTGTTGTACCAGGTCAGCGCGGCGAAGGCGCCATGGCACTGTCCGCAGTTACCAGTGATGCCGGTGTGCAGAACCGAGTTCAGCGCCAGCGTGGTGTAATTCGTCGGTGCAGCCGTGTGGCAGACCGTGCACGCTTGGTTCGCCGGGTTTGGCATATGGCCCGCGGGCATCGTGCTGCTGTTCCAGTTCGCCGTCGTGTGGCAGATGCTGCAGTCATTCGGCGCAAGCATCTGGCCGGAATTGTGGTCCGCCGGCCGTCCCTGCAAGACCGGGCTCGCCGCCCCCATGTAGAACGACAGGCCCGCCTCATGGCACGTGTCGCAGGTGGTGGGTACGAAGGCATGTTTCGCCTGCGTCATATTCATCGGCCCGAAGGTGCCTGCTGCGTAGGTGCTCGAGGAATGGCAGGCGCTGCAATCGGTGCCGGACGTGTAGGGAATGTGGGCGGGAGCGAGCACGGCATCCTTGGGCGTGAAATTGTTGTACCAGGTCAGCGCGGTGGCGGCGCCGTGGCACTGTCCGCAGTTGGCCGCAAGGCCGGTATGCAAAACTGAGTTTGCGGCAAGCGTCGCCGGCGTGTAGTCCGCCGGCGCCGTCGTATGACACACGGCGCAGGCCAGATTCGCCGGATTCGGCATGTGACCCGTGGGCAGCGTGTTGCTGTTCCAGTTGGCCGTGGTGTGGCAGAGGCTGCAGTCATTCGGCGCCACCATGTTGCCCGCGGTGTGATCGGCCGGCCGTCCTTGCAAGGCGGGGCTGGCCGCGCCCATGTAGAACGACAAACCCGCCTCGTGACAGGTGTTGCAGCTCGTGGGCGCGAAGGCATGCTTGGCCTGGGTCATGTTCATCGGCCCGAAGGTGCCGACCGCATAGGTGCTCGAAGAATGGCAGGCGCTGCAATCGGTTCCCGGCAGATACGGAATGTGTGCTGGCGCGAGTACCGCGTCCTTGGGCGTGAAGTTGTTGTACCAGACCAGAGCGGTGGCGGCGCCATGGCACTGTCCGCAGTTTCCGGTGACACCGGTGTGCAAGACGGAATTTGCTGCGAGCGTCGCCGGCGTGTAGTCGCTCGGCGCGGAGGTATGACACACGGTGCAGGCCTGATTGGCGGGATTTGGCATATGACCCGCGGGCAGAGTGCTGCTGTTCCAGTTGGCCGTGGTGTGGCAGCCGCTGCAGTCGCCGGTCAACATCGAGCCGGAGGTATGATCGGCGGGGCGCAGCTGCAGCCCTGGGCTCGCGGCACCCATGTAGAAACTCACCGTGGCGGTTCCGTGGCAGGTATCGCAGGTGGTGGACACGACGGCATGGGTGGCCTGGGTCATGTTCATCGGCCCGAAACCGCCGACCGCGTACGTGCTCGAGGAGTGGCAGGCGCTGCAATCGGTTCCCGAGAGATACGGGATGTGCGCGGGGGAGAGCACTGCATCTTTGGGATTGTCGTTGTTGTTGTAGAAGGTGAGCTGGCTGGTGGCGCCATGGCACTGAGCGCAGCCGTTGCTGATGCCGGTATGCAGTACCGAATTTGCCGCGAGCGTGGCGTAATTGGTCGGCGCCGCGGTGTGACAGGCATTGCAGGTCTGGTTCGCCGGGTTTGGCATGTGGCCTGCGGGCAGGGTGCTGCTGTTCCAGTTGGCCGTGGTGTGGCAGAGGCTGCAGTCGTTCGGTGCCACCATGTTGCCGGCGGTGTGATCGGCGGGGCGGCCCTGCAGTGCAGGGTTGGCCGCGCCCATGTAGAAGGAAAGGCCGGCTTCGTGGCAGCCGCTGCAGGTCGATCCCACGCCAGCGTGCGTGGCCTGCGTCATGTTCATGGGGCCGAACCCGCCGGCGACGTAATTGGCCGCGTGACAGGAACTGCAATCCTCGCCGGTGAAGGCCGGTATATGCGGCGGCGACAGCGTTGCCGCGGCCTTGGGGTTGTCGTTGTTGTTGTAGAACGTCAACTGCGTTGCGCCGCCGTGGCACTGGGCGCAGCCGCTGGTGACGCCGGTGTGCAGAATCGCAATGCTGGCCAGCGTGGCGTAGCTATTGATATTGCCCGCCACAATGGCCGTGTGGCACACGGAGCAGGTCTGGGTGCCCGGGATCGGCATGTGGCCGTTCGGCAGCGTCGTCGGCGAGGTCCAGTCGGTGGTGGTGTGACAGAGCGAGCAGTCACCCGTCGCCTGGCTGGGCGGGTTGGGTGCGGAGATATGAGTCGGGGGCCGCTCCTGCAGCGGCGTGCCGCTGCCTGTGTAGTAGGCCGTGACCGAGTCATGGCAGGTGTCGCACGTCGTCGGCACGAAGGCGTGCTTGGCGGCACTCATCGCCGTGGCCGGGCCGAATCCGCCCGCGACGTAGTTCGTCGTGTGGCATGAGCTGCAGTCAGCGCCGTTCAGATACGGAATGTGAGCAACCGTCGCGGCGTACTTGGGCACCTCATTCGGGATGTCGCCATTGTTGTAGAACGAGAGCGCCGCCAGATCGCCGTGACACTGCGAGCAGTTACTGCTGATTCCCGTGTGCAGCACGGCGATGCCGGCGAACGTGGTGTAGTTGGTGGGGGCAGCCGTGTGGCAAGCGCTGCACGTCTGGTTGCCCGGATTTGGCATGTGGCCGGCCGGCATGACGTTGGACGTCCAGTCGGTGGTGTTGTGACATCCCGAACAGTCGCCCGTGAGTTGCTGCCCGGCGGTGTGATCGGCCGGACGCAGCTGCAGGGCGGGCGTCGAGGCTCCCATGTACAAGGGGCCTGCGCTCGCGTCGTGGCAGGAATCGCAACTCTTGGGCACGAAGGCGTGCTTGGCGGCGCTCATGCCCGCAGGACCGAAGCCGCCCGCCACGTAGTTGGCCGCGTGACAGGAACTGCAGTCGGTGCCCGACAGGTAGGGAATATGGGGCGGCGTGAGGACTCCGTCCTTCGGGTTGTCGTTATTGTTGAAGAACGTCAGCTGTGTCGTAGCACCGTGGCATTGCTGGCAATTGTTGGTGATGCCCGTGTGCAGTATGGCAATGCTCGCCAGTGTGGCGTAGCCGGCAAACGTGCCGTCGATCGCGATGTGGCACACCGCGCAGGCTTGATTGCCCGGATTCGGCATGTGGCCGATCGGCAGCGTGCTGCTCAGCCAGTTGGTGGTGTTGTGGCAGATCGAGCAGTCACCCGTTTTCTGCTCCTGGTCGCCGCTGCTGAGGTGGTCTGCGGGCCTCGTTTGCAGTGCTGGCGAGGACGCGCCCAAGTAGAAGGCCGAGCCCGCCTCATGACACGTGATGCACGTGGTCGGCACGAACGCGTGCTTGGCGGCGCTCATGTTCGTCGGCCCAAAGGTACCGGCTGCGTAAGTGGTCGATGAGTGACAGGAACTGCAGTCGGTGCCAGAGGTGTAGGGAATGTGCGGCGGCGTAAGGATCGCATCCTTCGGCGTAAAGGCGTTGTACCAAGTAAGCGCGGCGGTCGTGTTGCCGTGGCATTGGCCGCAGTTGCCGGCGATTCCCGTGTGCAAGACCGAATTCGCCGCCAAGGTCGCCGTCGTGTAGTCGCTCGGCGCCGAGGTGTGACACTGGGTACAGGCGAGGTTGCTTGGATTCGGCATATGCCCGGCGGGCAGTGCGGTGCTGTTCCAGTTCGCGGTGGTGTGGCAGCCGCTGCAATCATTGGGTGCCGCCAAGCTGCCGGTGTGGTCTGCGGGTCGGCCCTGGAGCGGTGGACTTGCTCCACCCATGAAAAAGGACAGACCCGCTTCATGGCAGCTGTCGCAGGTCGCGGCCACGAAGGCATGCTTGGCCTGATTCATGTTCATCGGCCCGAAGGTGCCGGCGGCATAAGTGGTTGAGGAGTGGCAGGAGCTGCAGTCGGTGCCGGACAAATACGGCATATGGGCCGGCGTGAGCACGGCATCCTTGGGAGTGTAGTTGTTGTACCAGGTGAGCGGCGCCATCGCGCCATGGCACTGTCCGCAGTTGCCGGCGATTCCCGTGTGCAAGACCGAATTCGCCGCCAGGGTCGTCGTCGTGTAGTCGCTCGGCGCCGAGGTGTGACACTGGGTGCAGGGGAGGCTGCCCGGATTCGGCATATGGCCGGGCGGCAGTGCGGTGCTGTTCCAGTTCGCCGTCGTGTGGCAGATGCTGCAGTCGTTCGGCGCCAGCATCTGACCCGCGTTGTGATCGGCGGGTCGGCCCTGCAGCGCGGGGCTCGCCGCCCCCATGTAGAACGAGAGCCCCGCCTCGTGGCAAGTGTCGCAGCCGGCGGCCACGAAGGCGTGCTTGGCCTGTGTCATGTTCATCGGCCCGAAGGTGCCGACCGCATAGGTGCTCGAGGAGTGACAGGAGCTGCAGTCGGTGCCGGGCAAGTACGGGATATGAGCCGGCGCGAGCAGCGCATCCTTGGGCGTGAAGTTGTTGTACCAGGTGAGCGCCGTGACGGTGTTGCCATGGCAGAGCCCGCAATTGCCCGTGATGCCGGTGTGCAAGACCGAGTTCGACGCCAGAGTCGGTGGGGTGTAGTCGCTTGGTGCCGAGGTGTGACATTGAGCGCAGGTGAGGTTGCCGGGATTCGGCATGTGTCCCGTGGGCAGCGCGGTGCTGTTCCAGCTGGCCGTGGTGTGGCAGAGGCTGCAGTCGTTCGGCGCCACCATGTTGCCCGCGGTGTGATCGGCCGGCCGTCCTTGCAGAGCCGGAGTCGAGGCGCCCAAGTAGAAACTCAAACCCGCCTCGTGGCAGGTATCGCAGGAAGTCGGCACGAACGCATGCTTGGCCGCGCTCATGTTGGTGGGACCGAATCCGCCGGTGACATAGGTCGATGCATGGCAGGAACTGCAGTCGGTGCCCGACAGGTACGGGATATGCGAGGGCGCGAGCACCGCATCCTTGGGCGTGTAGTTGTTGGCCCAGGTCAGGGCCGTTGTGGTGTTGCCGTGGCAGACCCCGCAATTGCCGCTGACGCCCGTGTGCAGCGCGGAGAGAGCCGCCAGCGTGGCCGGTGTGTAGTCGCTCGGCGCCGAGGCGTGGCACTGAACACAGGTCAAGTTGGCCGGATTCGGCATGTGACCCGCCGGCAGGGTATTGCTGATCCAGTCCTTGGGCGTGTGACACATCGAGCAGTCGCCGCTGGCCATGGCCGGGTCGGTACTGCTGATGTGATCCGCCGGCCGCAGCTGCAGCGGCGTACCGCTACCGACGTAGAAACTCTTGCCCGTGTCGTGGCAGGTATCGCAGCTCGTGGACACGAAGGCATGCGTGGCCGCGCTCATGGCCGTCGCCGGACCAAAGCCGCCGGCCTGGTAGGCAGCGCCGTGACAGGCGCTGCAATCGGTGCCCGCGAGGATCGGAATGTGCGGCGGCGCGAGCGGCGTCAGCTTGGTGGGCGACACGCCGGAAATCGACATCGGGATGTAGGGCGCGGGCACGCCTGCGAAAGTTTGCCCGGCGTGGCACAGCAAGCAGTTGTTCACCGACAGCCCGGAGTGCAGCGTCGCAATGCTCGCGGCCAGCGTGGTCCAGGTCTCCGCTGCCGGGTTGTTGCCGTGGCAGATGCCGCAATCGATGCTCGAGGGAATCGGCGGCACGTGATTCGCCGGTTGCCCGGAGACAAAGCCCGTGGTGATCTTGACGCTGCCGCTGTGACAGGTTTGGCAGGTCTGTACCGTCATTTGGGTGTGATCAAATAATGATGGTGCCCAGCTCGGCAGCTTGGTCCCGATACCCGTGGTATGGCAGTTCTCGCACAGGTTGGTCGTGGGCATGTGACTGGCTTGTTTGCCCACCGCTTTGGTGCCGTTGTGGCAGCTCACGCACCCGGTGGTGATGCCGGTGTGATCGAAGTTGGCTCCCAGCCAGGTGGTGGTCAGATGGCAATCGCCGCACTCGAGATTGGTGGCGATGTGGCCCGCATTTTTGCCGGACGCCGCCGTACCGTTGTGACAGATGATGCAAAAGCCGGCAACCGCCATCGGGATCTGGGTGTGATCCACCGCCTTGGGCGGATTCCAGCTGATCACCGTGTGGCAGGCACCGCAGTCCTGGCTGGTGGCCGGATGGCTGGGCCCTTCGCCCTGGGCAATCGTGCCGTTATGGCAGCTGACGCAGCTGCCCATCGTTTCGGCGTGATCGAAGTGCACGTCCGGGCGGAACGAGATGGTGTTGTGGCAGGCCGCGCAGTTGTTGGTGCTCAGAATATGCGTCGCCGTCTTCGGCGTGGCATTGAACAGCGATCCATTGATATGGCAGGTGCCGCAGTTACGTGGCGTGCCTTTGAAGACCGCATTCAGGTGGCAGGCTTCGCACGGTAGGTCGCGGTGCACGCCGTCGAGTTCGAAACCCGTCGGCAGGTGATCGAAGGGCACAGTGATCGGTTGTGCCGCGTCGACGGCCTGCGCCTGCACGGACAGCAGGATGCATGTCACGGCGAGCAACGCCGCAACCAGGCTTGTGAGCCCGACCACGCGCGCGGCAATGAGTGCCGTGCGCATGCCGAATGCGCGACGAGGCGCCACGGGTCTGCCTACCTAGTCCGCGTGTATTCCCCAGTCATTGGCGAAGCAGACACAACCATGGATGTGGCGCCGAAATGGGCACGAGGAAATGAATCGTTCCATCGCAGGTCCCCTTGATGTTTCTGTGAACGGCCTTGCAGCGGCGGCGAGTTCGCCGCAAATGCGGCGGCCATGCGCGCCGCGCTCCCTCGATCATCGACCGCTCAAATCATATGGAGCGTCGACGGCCGTTCCGGGCATCGCGCTGCACCGCCGGCACGGAGACAGATGGAATAGTGGGAGATCAGCGGCGCCGAGTGGGAACGGCTGCCGGCAACCCCGCTATCTCTGGCTCGTGTGCCAAAGGACCGGAGGCTTTGCGTCCCCGCCTCACGACGGGTTTGCCAATGAACGACATGGCGAGTTGAACCCTCTTTCGCACCGGTTGCAAATGTCTGTCTCGGGCGACAGAAATGTGCGCGATGGGCTACTGTAAAATCGGGGCCGCCCGAGCGTGCGAGCGGGTCGCCTCCACTGGAATCAGAACAATTGGAGCGCTAAGTCACCGATTCGCGAATGGATAAAACGTAAAGATTGGCAGAGCAGTTGCCAAAGGCTAACGGAAAGCGTACTGACCTAAGAGGGCGACCCCCCGATGTTCAGCTAGAGAAGAGCCGGGCCCGTCTCGCGATCAACTAAAACAAACGAAACCACGCTCGGTGTGGATCGCAATCATTAAAGCGTTCGTTCAATCAGCGCTAGATCCGAGTTCACTTGTACGCGATCGAATACGATTTCGGAGCCGTTGGCTGAGACGTCGAAATCGCGTAGGACGAAATCCGCAGGAAACTCGGCGATTACGTGCTGCGTACCGGTTCGAAGGTCCAGGAGGGAAAAGTTCTTGTGGACGATTTCACCGCCAAGAATCACCACGGTCTGCGAGTCGCGAAAAAACACCACTCGGCGCGCGCCCCGCGTCAGCATCACACTCGGCAGGGGATATGGCCTGCCATCCGCGGCGGCGGCACGCAAAGGGAAGGTTGTCCCAACGTCTGCGCCTGAATAAACAACGAATCGACCATCTGGCGAGCAGACTGGATCAATCGAATATTCCGACACCAGCGGCAGCGGTGAATCGCCATTCAGAAAAATGCGCGTCAGACGTGGCTCTCCGTCGCGAATGACCGCAGACACAACAGATTGCCCATCAGCACCCCAGGCCGGATTACCTCGCAATGCGAGCGAGTCGGCCAGGACCCTGACCTGCGAGCCATCGTAGTCCATGATGTACAGCAGTGTTTTGCCGCTGTCCTCCACCGAGAAAGCAATGTGTCGCCCATCGCGAGCGACGGTCGGCTCTCCAACGATGCGTGAACGGTTACTGCTCCAGATCTCGCGACGAGTTCCGTGCGTCAGCGACCAAATGCCCTGTCTCCCGCCTCGCCACGAGACATACAACAAGAAGTCTGCACCGAGCCGGGGTGCGACACCATTCGGCAAAACGAGTGACGGGTTGCTGGTGAGTGTCGCAGCAGGGCGGTCTTCCGTTAACGAGGTGCGCCATATACCCGTGCGGGAGTTGGAAGTCGTCGTGACCAGCCGGGAGCCATCCGCACTTGCGGCGAGGGATGAATAACCTTCGAGTCCGGAGCTGATGCGGTGCGGACGGCGCCGTTCAACGTCCACGGTATACATCCAGGGCCCAGACCCGTCTGCATCGGTGGCAAGGTAGACCAATGTACGCTGATCGAGCATCACGGGGTAGGTTACGCGCGCGTTGTGCATTGTTATCCGTTCGAGCCTCGCGCCAGACGGTTGAATTCGCCAGATATCCCAATCATCGGGGGGCACACCGCGAACAAAATAGATAAAGGCATCGTTGGGAGACCACAGCGGGAAGTGGCAATGCACCCCCGTCGGCGCAACATAAATCCTGCGCTCGTCAGGCTTGCTTGTCTCGCGCACGAACAACGGATCGCCCGGTGCGGTCGTGTGGTACACAAGCTTCGTGCCATCGTGGGACCAATCGAACTCGGCGGCCTCCTTGAGATACTGCCGCATCGGACCGCCCGCCGCCGGCACCGTCAAGATATTCACATCGCCCGTCTGCGAACCATCTGCCCTCCTTGTCCAGATTGAAACGAGCGACGCGTCCGCAGAGAAACCCAGCGCACGAAGCGCGGGATTGACAACCGCCAGTTCCCTTAACGCGCCGTGAGTTAAATTGCGGAATGTTCCGCTGCCTACCTCGCCTATCCATGCATCGCTTTGCCCGTCCCGGTCCGCCAGAAATGCAACGAATTTCCCGTCGCGAGAGATGGTCGCGGCCTGTTCATTCCCAGCGAAGTCCAGGGGGGTGAATTTGGCATTGGAAAGAGGACTACGCCAAAAGTAATCCGTTTCTTCTGCAATCCAGGCCAGTGCGCCCACCAACAGGACGACTGCGAGTGGCACGCCCACCCGCACGACTCGGTTTGGATGGACGCGCGGTGCATTGTCGAAAGAGACGTCTTCAACCGTTTGCGAGATGTGTGCGGGCAGCTCGCCTTGTTCGGCATCTTCCTGCGCGAGTCGCGTGCGCCGACTCTCCCACCAGGCGTCCAGTTCCGAGCGAAATGCAAAGACCGAACCCAGTTTGTCATGCTGGTGACGATGAACCGGCATCGCTTCGCGCCGTTCCCACCGCTGCACCGTCCTAACATCGCGCTTTAAATACGACGCGATTTTCTTCCACGAGTCGAGCCGTTCGTCCGGCTGTCCTCGAATGGGTGCGCCGCTCGGTCTGTTCTGAGGATCATCCAAAGCGCGCTCCAGCCGATCACCAGATGTGCGTCGAAATTGTCGCATCAAATCTAGGGAGCGGCAAACCGCGGCATTGTACGACGCGCCGACCGATTCCGCGGCCTGCCGTGCAACGCCGCTTGCCGGAGCGCCTGTCTGGTCCGACTGTGTGTTTGTCGGTGCGCTCGTCGCGCCCTGGAACTATCTCTGGGAGTCATATGAACATTAGACATCTACTCATCGCGCTGACCATGGGAGCCACGTTCGCGGTGGTGATTGGCGTTGAATCATTAAGTGGGGTCTCGCGAGCGCAGGCCGATGGCGACGCAGCGGACGGCGAGCAGTTTAAAATTCGCCGGGGATTCGAAATCGCTCCGGTACCCCTGAATTTGGAAGGTAAGATTCTAGATTTAGTGGGACTTGGCAGCTACCTAGTCAATGGAGTGGGCCATTGCAATGTCTGCCACTCTGCCGGTCCTGCCACTGAATATGCGAAGGGCGGGAACCCTTACTTCAAGGGTAACCAACCAACGGTAATCAATCCGGCCACTTATTTAGGAGGCGGCAGAGTCTTCCCAGTCCAGGCGCCGGGGGCTCCGGTCATTATTTCCCGGAATCTGACGCCTGACAGAACCGGTCGGCCCGAAGGTGGCCGCACTTTCGCGGAGTTTCGTTGGATCCTGACGACCGGCGCCGATTTGGATCACGTGCATCCGAACTGTACAGACCCAACGATCACGAGCAGCAGCACCTGCTTCCCCGCCAATCTGCCCTTCGACGGTGATCTCTTGCAGATCATGCCGTGGCCCGAGGACCGGCACATGACAGAGCACGAGATGCGGGCCATCTATGAGTATCTCAGCGCCGTTCCGTGCATCGCCGGGCCGGCTACGGGTATCCTGCACAACGACTGCAGTTAATGTGGTAGGTCGAAATGACGACGGCAAAGAACGATCTTGGGAAGATCGCGTATACAAATGATATGCGGAAGTTTAGATCCGCAGATGGCGATCGGAAGCTGCCATCGCTTCAAACAATAACAACCAGATCGCTGTACTTACCCAGCATTTTGTCGCCGGTCAGCAGTTTGAGGGGTTCGGCGATCGCTTGAGCAACTAACAGGCGGTCAAATGGGTCGGTGTTGTGCAACGGAAGTGCTGCGACTCCGGCAGCGTGTATCCCGCGGACTGGAAGTTCGATAAATCCGCTTGCCTCGATGGCGTTGACTAGATCGCTGGTGTTGACCTCGATTTTGCCTAGCCTTGTCTTGATTGCAATTTCCCAAATTCAGGCCGCCGACACATAAACCTGATCAGCTTCTTCCATGACTCGGCGGGCGGCCGATTTGAGAGAACGGCTGCCGCCGATGGCCCACAGAAAAACGTGCGTGTCGAGCAGGAGGCGCATTAACCTCCCTCAAAGCTCGCCAAGACATCGGGAGGCAACGGGGCATCAAAGTCGCGGGCAATTTTGACTCTGCCCTTAAGTACGCCAAATACAAGGCGCTGCTTTTGATGACCCTCCAGCCGAGTAATCCGCGCGACTGGCTTTCCGTTTCGGCACACCACTACGTCCTCGCCGGCAGCCGCTTTGTCGACGAGCCGCGAAAATCAAAGCGGCGGCTCGCCGATTCGTGAATTGGCCAAAGGCCTGGCATGGCTTATCGGGTGTTCGCTGGTCCGTCTTGCATCGGTATGACGATTCCCGATGTACAACTGGGCGTGGCCTTCGCGCTTTGCGTTGTCGTGATCGGGGCGGTCGCCTTCGTCCTTTTTTTAATCCGTGCGCTCAGTGCGCGAGGTTAGGATCAAGCTTCATAGGAGCTGAGTCGCCGGCGACTGTCGGCCGCTTGGGACATTCGACTTACCGGAATCATTGTCTAGAAGCCGCCCTTCGCGGCTTAGGGTATCCTTACGCTAACGAAGAACTATTGGATGACCGACCGCTCCGGACCAGATATGCCTCTAGGACCCGCCGATAGCTTAAAGGCTGCGGCGCCTCCAGATGCGGACACGCGCTCCATCTCGGAGACCTCAGCGCCTATGCTCGATGTGCACGCTCCTCACGAATCGATTCACACCTGGAAAAGTTTCTTCATCCACATCGCCACGATTGTCATCGGTTTGCTCATCGCTATTGGTCTCGAACAATCGGTCGAATATATTCACCACCGTCATCAGCTGCAGGAGGCGCGCCGCGAGTTGTTGATCGAAGTCGACGAAAACCTGCACCTTATTGAGTTGAATATCGAGTCGTCTCGGAAGACTTCATTGGCCTTGGATGCGGATATCGCCATGCTGCGCGCGAAGCAGTCGTCGAACTCTCCGGTTGCCATGAAGCTTGACTACACTTGGCATCCAAATGACACACAGGATGGAGGATGGCAAGCCGCCAAACAGAGCGGGGCGTTGTCCCTTATGCCGCACGAAGAATTAAGACGATACACGCGCGTCTACACGGTCCTTGCCGCCTTTATGGATGCTTTACCCGCGTTTGGAGCGCGGATGGAAGTCGCGGGAGCGATCGCGCGGCGAGTGCCCGACGGAGATTTGCCGGTGCGGGAAATCGAAGAGCTTATGTCCGCGACCTCCGAGGCGCAGGGCAGGCTAGCCCTTCTCATCAAACTTCTGAAGTATGCAAAGAGTGATTTGGAGGAAGTGCGAGCCCCGTGACAGGTCCGCCTCTCAATCGTTTCGGCGCTCGGCGCATGAACTGGCACACCGGTAACCGGACGCTCGCGACCGGCCGCAAGGGGTCCGCGAAGCGCCTGTCGGGCGAACTTGCACTATACTTGCTGGGTCTAGCGACGCTGGACGCATCAACTCATGAATCGTCGTACTACTGCTTTCGCGCTCTTATCCTTGATCGCCATCGGCGCGCAGGCGCCCGCTCGGCCCAGGCTATCGGAATCCGGTTCCCTGGCTCTTTCACAGCAGCTAAATGCCGCGATCGCACACGGTGATACACCGGGTGTCGTGGCGCTTGTCGTTGACCGTGACGGCGTGCTGTACGAAGGCGCGGCCGGCAAGCTCGATGTCGCTGGCAACTTGCCAATGAGATCCGACGCGATTTTTCGCATTGCATCGATGACGAAACCAATTACCTCGGTCGCCATCATGATGCTCGTGGAGGAAGGGAAAGTCGGGCTCGACGATCCGGTATCGAGATATCTCACGGGGTTCGAGGACTTGCGAGTCATCACGAACTTCGACGCGACCGACGGCGCGTACGAGACGCGGCCGGCGAAGCGCCCCATGACGATTCGCCATCTATTGACACACACTTCGGGCATCGGGTACGGGTTCTCTAGCCCGGTCGTGGCACGGCTGGAGAAGGACACGCAGAAGCGAGAGTGGGAGCTGCCCCTTCTGCATGACCCCGGCGAGAAGTGGACCTACGGCGCCGGTACGGTCGTACTCGGAATGATTGTGGAAAAGATCGCGGGTAGGTCACTCGAGGATTTTTTTCAAGAACGGATCTTCCAGCCGCTTGGGATGACAGACACCTCATACACAGTCGCGTCAGACAAGCAGTCGCGAGTACCGACGAGGCACGATCGGAAGAACGGATTGCTGCAGGAACGACCACGAGCGCCCATCGTCTCGACCCCTCCGTTCGAAGGAGATGGCGGCTTGTTTTCGACTGCGCAAGACTACGGATTGTTCATGCGAATGTTCCTGAACGGCGGCAGGCTTGGGTCAGTCAGACTGCTGACGGAAAAGTCCGTGAAGCTGATGGGCGAAGACCAAATCGGCGCAATATTCGTCCAGCAGCAACCTGCAGCAGACCCGCTTCTGACGAAGCCGTTTCCACTTGGCGCCGGGCGGGATCGGTTCGGGCTCGGTTTTCAGATTGCCTCGCCAGATGACGGCAACGCGAAATACCGCAGCCCCGGGAGCCTGAGTTGGGCGGGCCTTCTCAACACGGAGTTCTGGATTGACCCGAGGCGGCACGTCGCGGGTGTCATGATGATGCAACTTCTTCCGTTCTATGACGACGGCGCAATACGCACGTTGAGAGATTTTGAACGGATCGTTTACAAGCATCTGAACTAGCCGCCTCCAACGCTGCGGCTCCTGTCCACCGGCTTTGGTCGGCCCGAAACCAGCCATGTAAGGAGTAGGCTCATGTCAACGCTCACCATCCGGTTACCGGATACCAAACATCAGCGGCTCAAGGCCTTTGCGCGCGCTCGGGGCGTGAGTCTGAACAAACTTGTGGAAGAATGGGCCACAGTAGCACTTGCGCAGCTTGATGCTGAAAACCGGTATCGATTGCGTGCAGCGCGCGGTGAGCCTGAAGCGGGCCTGGCGTTGCTCGATAAAATTGACCGTTCACTGCGACGGGCACCAGCGAAGAAGAAGTAAGAAGAAGATTGACGCGCGGCTGCGGCCATGAATTCTCT
>Ga0207049_1113_pt1 | contig 14742 bp, 12 predicted proteins | sample Alteio_BWMinCont_63_FD_153305 | JGI IMG/M metagenome (GOLD analysis project Ga0207049, IMG submission 153305) | Enriched cells from forest soil in Barre Woods Harvard Forest LTER site, Petersham, Massachusetts, United States -... | ecosystem: Environmental > Terrestrial > Soil > Temperate forest >... | reverse complement strand
ACAATGTGGAGTTTTTTCGAGCACGAGATCGTCCATGGCCTTGAAAGTGGTCACTCAGATGGCATAGCATACTGGCATGGTTCGCCAAGGGCAGGACGCGCATTACCATAATAATGGGCATAATCAGGCGGGGTCCTGCGAAATTTGCTTGGATCATGATCTGCGGCGCAGCCATAATAGGAGCGCCGTCTGGTTGGTTAATAGTCACAATCCCGATGCCTTCCATAGACGAGATTCACCCGAAATGTCGTCTTCCACAAATTGGCAGTATAAACTTAGCTTACTGGAAGGAGAATGCATGTTCAAGATAGCGAAACCGGAATACACGGTAGAGGTCAAGGATCGGACTGTTAAGCGAGTGCGGGATGGACAGGGGTCTGCTGCTGTCGCTAATGACCCGGGCCTCATCGCGCAGACGCTGGGTAGTTGGGCAAAGGCGGCCAACAGGGACAGCCCAATCCCCCAGTTTCAATGAAGGTCACGCCGGAGCAACTGGAACTGCCGCAACAGTACGCTTTTACTACCGGTCCGTCGAAACAATCGCCGAGCGCATGAAGTCGTTACAGGTTGATGACGGTCGCCCGATGGGCACCGAGATTCGCCCCGGTTATTACATGGCTCCTGCACTGAATATCCGAACTACGACTACTACGCGCTTCAACCGTCAAGGAACCTTCGGTCCGCTGTCGACTGTGCTGCGCGCACGCAGCTATGATAAGGTACTCGCGCTGACCAACGATACACCCGTCGGTTTATCCGCCGATTTCGCGATAACATCACTTCACGACTACAAGGATAGCAAACGGAACTCGCAGACCGGGATGGTCATGGCTAACTTAGCGACGGCGCGCGTCGACTATCCCGTGCCATACGGAGCATACACCGGATCGAGCTATCGCTCACGCGAGCGGGGGCGATATACAGCGCAGTTCTATACAACTGTGAGTACCGCTCACATTCAGGCCTAAATTCCATGCCTGCCCCGACTATTTATGGCGATATCCAACTCCTAAGGCTCGATACGGGATGACTTGGTATCGTGCCACATTAACCAGCCGCATACCAGGCAGAGCGAATACTTTGTTTCTACTGAAAGGACAGCAAGTGGACAGACTCCCATTGATCGAAAACAAGAATCTTTCACCTGAGCAACGTCGTGTTTATGATGCGCTAGTTGACGGGCCTCGCGGTGCCGCAAAGGGACCATGGTTGGCTTTTCTGCATGTTCCGGAAATCGCGGATCGCGTTCAACATCTCAGTAATTACTTACGGTTTGAATCAAGTTTCGAGCAGCGTCTTTTGGAGTTTGTAATCTTAATTACAGCTCGCCACTACAACTGCGAATACGAATGGTACGCGCACGAGCCGCTGGCGCAAAAAGGTGGCTTACCGCAGTCTACTATCGATGCGGTCAAAGTGCGACGTCACCCTGAGAATATGCAATCCGATGAGACGACCGTGTTCGACTATACTACCGAACTTCTCCGCAATGGCAAGGTTTCGGACATCGTATATCGACATGCAGTGAGTGTTTTCGGCACGAAAGGGGTGGTCGAATTAACTACGGTGATCGGTTTCTACATCATGATTGGTATGACGCTTTTAGCCCACGAAATTGCGGCACCTGCCGGAAAGCCACCGTTGCCAAAATAGCAAGCCGGAGCAATGCGATTAACCATAACCCATGCGCGTATCCCTGGAATCCTTATGGCACTGCGATTTTCTGACGAATATTGGGGGGATCAGGAGGGCACCCTCCATACATTTGATGACAACCAATCGGCGCGTCCTTACTTCGTGGACTCAGGGAGCCAGCAATCCTGCGCACGGGATGGCGGTCGTAGCGTGCTGCTTTTTGGAAATCATCAATGTATTTCATCAAACACACCGCATCTGTTTCGGGGGCTGCTGCCGCAGGCCGCACTTTCCTCGCCTCGTTACGAACGGTAAAGTTGGAAAGGTATCTAGTGACTGAGAGCTGCTTGAATCCCCGGCAGTTCTCGATCACGAAATGCGACCACAATGCGCAGCTGCTCCAAGTATTGGTCCAAAGTTTTCCCGCCAAGATCAATTTGTCGTGTAGCGAAGAACTCCCGCACGTCTCGTTCAAGTTCAGGTGTGGCGAGATTGACGATTCCGCCGCACATGCGGCGCAGCCCTTGTTTGGGGAACAATTGGTCCATCTTGTACCAGTTCGATTTTACAAAGGCCCAAGCCAATTCTCTGCCGCACACATTATTTAGGATAGCGCCGATGAGAAACGGCGCGTCTTGCATTCGGATATCTCCATTGATGGTGCGGGTGAGTGTGCGTTCGAGCAATGCTCTCGGCTGAAATGTAGCGAGCGAAAATAGATAGCGTCGTTCTTCTTGCGGTGTGGCGGCGGTTCGGAACCGTTCGTAAAATTCGTCATATCGGTTTGCATCGCCCGTGTGCGCGAGAATCGCTACGAGCGCGGGCACGACATTGGCCTCCACGGCTGTCGCGTCGTTGCAGTACACCTGGTACAGCGCGAGTGCGCGCTCTTGGATGGCCGGGTCATTGCCGAGTTTACCTAGTGCGCTTATTAGTTCGCCCCGCAGTTGTTTTGTCAGCTCGTTCTCATCGCCTCGGGGCACCCAACCCAATGCAGCAACGGCGGGGCCGATCCGACCTCGTACGAACGCTTCGAGCGCCGGTCTATCCTTCAGGTCTATGATTCGACTAAGGAAGTGGAAGGAGTCTAGCAACACAGCCCATACGTTTTTGTCCTTCTCAGTAATGAAACGGCTTGTCAGTTCAAGATAGTCCGTAAGGGGCGTGAGGCCGGCGACCGTGGTCGCCCAGGCATCATCGATAACGTTGAACCGCTCAATAGCGGCGAGTCGGTCGATGCCGGTATCAAGGAGTCGGTCGAGAAGATCTGAGCCATAGCGCACCCGATAGAAGCCATGGCCCCCCTCGTTAAGCAGGATGGATTCCCAATCGTGAGGGAGCTGGACCGTAGTGTCCTTTTCCGTCAGCAGCAGGCGCGACGTGTTGGCCTTGCCACTGGCGGTGACTCGCATCTGTAGCGGGATCTGCCATCGCTGCTCTTGTGATGGGCCGGACTGTTCGTTGCTAAGGTAGCTGAACTGTTGTTGTCTGACCGTGAGCAGGTATGACGGACTGACAGTGGCGGTCACTAGCGGGAAACCTGGTTGGAAGATCCATCCGTTCATGAGTTCAGGCACTGGCTGTTTGGCGATCTTTCCCAGCGATACCCAGAGATCGTTCGTATCTGCGTTCCCGTAGGCGTGCGTGTGTAAGTAGTCACGGACGCCGTCGCGGAAAACCATCGGTCCAATGTGTTGTTCTAACATCCGGAGCACCGATGCGCCTTTTTCATAGGTCAGGACGTCGAACATCGCGTCGGCGTCCTTGGGGGCCTGCACCGGATATTCGATCGGTCTCGTACTGCGCAGTCCATCCACAGAAAAGGCCGCGGCGCGCGACACGCCAAAGCTGTCCCAGCGTTTCCATTCTGGTTTCCAGGCATCTACCGCCAGCATTTCCATGAAGGTAGCAAATGCTTCGTTCAGCCAGAGCCCGTTCCACCAAGACATGGTTACTAAATCGCCGAACCACATATGGGCATTCTCATGCGCGACCACGTCAGCCACACGCTCCAGTTCGCCGTGCGTGGCGCTCTGCTGATCGACTAACAGGGCCGTTTCACGGTATGTAATGGCGCCAAGATTTTCCATGGCCCCGGAGGCAAAGTCAGGTATGGCGAGCAGGTCGAGCTTGTCACCAGGGTAAGGAATCCCATAATAGTCTTCAAAAAAGGCGAGCGATGCCGCCGCAATATCTTGGCCAAAACAAGCGAGATGCCCTTTCCCAGGGACGGCCCACAAGCGGAGCGGGGTCTGACCGACCAGTACCGGATCGCTCGGCTCGATTCGGCCTACGATGAATGCGACCAAATAGGTAGACATTTTCATGGTATCCACGAAGCGCACCACCTTCTTCCCATCCGTGAGCATTTCGGATGCGATCATGCTATTGGAGACCGCGGTTAAGGTTGGATGGATGACCAGCGTCGCCGCAAAGACAGCTTTGAAGTCGGGTTCATCCCAGCACGGAAAGGCTCGTCGCGCGTCAGTGGCTTCAAACTGTGTCGCGGCCATGCTGTGAGTGGCGCCACGTTCGTCTTTATAGCTACTGCGATAGAAACCGCGAAGCTTGTCGTTGAGCGTGCCGCAGAAAGTTATCGTCAGCCGCCAGGTTCCCGGCGATACTGGCTTGGGGAATATAAGATGGCAGCGTTGCAGCGATACATCCAACCTAATTGTGGCTTGCGTTGCTGGGCCCGAATCGCTTGTAATCTGCGCTGAGGCAATGGTGAGTTCTATGGCGTTCAGAACGATTTCAGAGGTTGGCTGGTAGACCGCGAGGGTGATGGTTTCCTGTCCAGCAAAGCTTGCGGAAGCCAGGTCCGGCTCCAATCTCAGGTCGTAGCGTAGTGGGATCACATGTCTGGGCAGCCGGTATGGATCTAGAGTGCTTGGAGAAGAGTCCTGGTTCATATCCTTATCTTTCCGCCGTCCAGTAACGGCTAGTACGTAGAAACTTTGGGCTCACGAGCCAACGAAATGTTAGGCACATCAATTCCGGGGTATCTCCGGTTAACCGAACAGCCGCGCCCAGAGCAGGTTTTGACGGTTTCCCGTAATGTATAAAGCCCGCGTTAATGTTCAACTGGTTTCCTCGCGCTCAGTGAATGATGGCCGGGGTCGGGGCGGGTCGTGAGGGAGATCAGCGATCAATTACCGACCAATTTATTCCAGCCGGCGCGGCGCAGCAAGCTCTTTCACGCGCTTGGTGGCGTAAGTCGGCAAAGTTGGGAACCGGGCTATAGGTTAGCGTTTCGTCGCCAGTGACGGCGGCGCAGCCGCAATTCCGTGTGTTCAAGTCGGCGAATTGGGGGTGGCAACGGGTGCCGGAGTTTAGGTGGCCGCCGTGATCAATTTTTGCGCTCAGGGCTACAACTAACAAAGGCACAACTTGCTTGGCGCCCGACTGCTCAATCTTTGAGCAATAGTACTTTTCGTCAATTCATTTGAACTACTGAACAGAGCGGCCCAAATATTAGTCAGCATTCAAGGGGATTAACGTACGTAGATGTTTGGCCGCTGAATGATTAATCTCGGGCACGAACAGAACTCTCATCGTATGTAGCCTGAGAAATTATGTTGAATTGTCGTCAATGATGACGATAATCCACCGTGGATGCGACCCAGCACTCTAAATCCTCACCGTCCTGAACCTAAGCCCCGGGTCAGTATGTTGCGCTGCACAAATTCTAAGTGAATGTTAACAAGCGATATTGTTTTATAAGCATACCGTGCGCGGCGCCAAGGAAACGAATAGATGTGTCGTAGAGTAAAGATTCTGCATCAATCAAAAGTCAAACGTCTTTCGTCATGAAACGTGCATTAGTGCGGTATCGCGAATGAAGCGGTCCGTGGACGTTTCGTTCGATCAATGATGGACTATGACTAATCATGAACGCTGCGGTACGTACGCATACGTAAGTGACTGACCGGTAGAAAGTCATGCCGGCTGCACACGGAGTAAAGAACCTTGAAACTGATCGCCTGAAGCAAACCCATGAGTGAAAAGGTGTAGTCCACCGTAGCCTCCGGCAGTCCGTTGTTCCCCTGAATCTAACTTGAAAAAGACTGACCGAGAACCCAGCTACTACGTAAAGGTGCGATGTTCAAGCATTGGTAATGTGAGCTATGGCACGATTCGCCGTGATCCAATTCTATTCACTTTGGTCGACATGCCTAATCGCACGAATACACTGAATTTGCGGGAGGGTATGGGGGGAGCTAGTCTGGTGGGTATGCACTGATTCAATTCGGGAAGAAAAATGCGATGTAACAATTGCGCCTCTATTATGGCGCTATTGCACACAGAAAACGGTTGCGAATAACCCCCGCATCTGACCGAAGCATGACAATACCCTGTTGGGCAGGCGCGCGGTGAAATTCTGCGGCCAAGTGGAAAAAACAGAGCTGGGCTATGCAGTGCCCTTGGACGAAAAACGAGCCGAGCCAGTGGTTGTCTGTAACCAGTGCCCGTACAACTTCACATAGAACGTAATGGTCTGCACTACGATGAGAGGAAAGAAAATCGACTTGGGGGGTGCTTGTGCAGGATTTGAGCGGATTGCTTCATTTAACATGCGGAAGTCAATTCGGAGCGACTACCTGTATTAACGCGACAACGACAATATCGTCACCCCCGTCGAGAAATCCACCCCGCGCGATGAGTAGGTACGGAAAATCCCCTTGATTTCCGATGACTTGCAAATACTATGGTATGTTGAAACGCGGCAGGTTGTTGCAACGTATTGATGCGCAATCAGTAGGTTAGAGGCGCCCTGCGACTTTCGGCGGCTAGTGTGCAGCTGTTCAATGTCTAGTTTTGAGCGATTAAAGGGCCACGAATTACCACAATTGCGGCCTGGCACGAGATTTGCGGGTCGTCCTACATCGGGACCGCCGGTCCAAATAGGTGTGGATACAAATCTATGCGCAGACAACAAGGCTTTACGCTGATCGAAATCGCCATTGTGCTGGTCATTATCGGCCTGTTGCTCGGCGGCGTTCTCAAGGGGCAGGAATTGATTAATGCCGCGCGCGTGCGCAACATAGCCTCGCAACTGGATGGCGTCAAGATCGCCTACCTCGGATTCCAGGACCGTTACCGCGCCTATCCCGGCGACATGCCGAACGCGCTGTCTACCACGCAGATTCCGGGCGGTCCTCCGGGATGCACGGCCGGCAACGGGACTTGCGCCAACGGCAAGATCGATCCCAACGAGAATCTGCTGGTATGGAATCACTTGTCGAAGTCTGGATTCATCAGTGGTTCCTATAACGGGGCCACTGACGCGGGGACCGCTTTCCAAACCAGCACCTCCGCTGACACGCCGCAGAACCCGTTCAACGGATTTCTGGTCCTGGTGAATGACGCCGACTATGGCGATGCGACCACCACCACGCCGTCAGCCGTTCTGAACGTTAAAACCGGCGGCAGCATTTCGGTGTCGATGGTCGCCGAACTGGACCGCAAGGTCGATGACGGCAATCCGGGCACGGGTTCTTTCCGGATCGGCATCGTCTACGACGGCGTTACCCCCGCCGTTGGGTCGTGCCTGGCGGGATCGGCCAACGGCACAGCCGGTATGCTTTACAACGCGTCTATCGATATTAAGTCATGCGGCGGCGTGCAAATCCAGTGAGTTTTCGTTTTACATAAAAAAGTCAACCTGAGCTGAATGCTGCTTGTTGTAGATTGTTCTGGGTGTCCGCGTTTGCGCATGCGCTCGCGGAGGGATCACGTGGTTCGGTGAGCCGCGGATACCCGACTAACCGTCTGCAGATAGCGGTTAAGTCACCGAAATTGATTTGAACGCGGCATCGGCGTGAACGTGGATCGCCGTGGGAATCTTGACGCCGGGTGCTCTGCGCAGTTTTGAGCGCCAGATCAGACGCACCTCCTGACTCAGCGGTCACCACGCGTATGGGTTTGTTCGGGTAATTCTGGCCCTGTCCGGCAACGGCACCAAGTGCCATCACTACCGCTGATAATCTTCGTATCCTAAGGCCTCCATTTGGGAGAGTGGCCTTGCGTGATCGCCCGCGCGCAGCCAACGAGGAATCCTGCATGTCGGTCTTCCATCACATGGCTCGAGTATTATAAAGGCCCGCGCCAATACCGCACGGCATTCGCTTCTCCTGCGATCATACTATCCATCGGATTATTGGCTTCCTAATTCCCAGTTGCCAACTTCCGATGGCTAGTAAAATGCGCTCCTTAGTTTCAGAATCGTTTTTTAGGACGTTGAATTACTGATCTGCCTTCATTGAAACCATATCTGCCATTCGGCTCGAGGCGCGGACACGGGTGGCCATTTTTTGCCCGGCTATCACCACGAGCATCACCACAGCGCCATCCAGCTCGTCACGCCGACTGTGAGAGATGCCAGTCTAGATGCAACATTTTAGACCGCCAGCGTGGCCGCTGACGAAGCCGCCCAAGCACGCATTGGCTATACTCGCAACTGGCGGCGCGTGCAGGCCTAGGCACCCAGTTCAATGCGGGTCTGCGGTTGCGTCTCAATATGCCCGTGCCATACTCAATCTGCTCAGTCAGGAGGACTCGCGTGTGTTTGATCAAGCGAATACGAAAAAGCGGCCGTTACGCAGCGGTGTAGATGCCGTTGGCAATTTACCGGATCAGTTGGCGATCGCGATACGATCCAAAATAACGTGACTGGAAAAACTATTGGGAAAACCGGCACGCACGATAATTAAGGATCACTAAACCGATTGTGTCGCGCAGGAATTTATTCCCGATGTGCCAGATAGTTCTAAAACAGAAAAAGAGTTGCGTGCAGAACTGCCAATGTTCTATTCTAGCGATGATTAGAATAGAGATCGACGCAAATTGTTGTCAACAATGCCACAATGGGAGGCAGCACATGCAGTTACAAGGCAGAACAGCGCTGATTGCGGGAGCGGGCCGCAATAACGGAAAAGCCATAGCCATGACTTTTGCACGTGAAGGCGCGGATCTTATTTTGGTGTCAAGACAGCGGGAAGACGAACTCAAGCAGGTGGCACGTGACTGCGAGTCCATGGGGGTGAAAACTTTGGCCTTGCTTGCGGACATCAGTAACCACGAGGAAGCGGAGCGGGCAGTAAAAAATGGCCTGGCGCGATTTGGCAAAGTCGACACGCTGGTCAGCGTAGCAGCGATACGGCCGCATAAAAATTTTTGGGACTTCAGTAACGAAGAATGGTTGCAGGTTTTTGACCTGAACTTACACTCTACATTCTATTTGAGCAAAGCCGTGGTGCCCGGAATGAAAGAGCGCAAAAGTGGGAACATTATTGCATTGGGCGGAATGGCGTCTCTAACATCGGAGACGCTCGGCTCCGCGGTAGTGGCTTCCAAACATGGATTGTACGGACTAATAAAGTCTTTGGCGCTGGAATTGGGTCCGTACGGTATTCGCGCCAATTTATTGGCCCCGGCGCACATCAACAATAAGCGCCTTAATCCGGAATGGTACGCGAATAGGGTGGGTGAAGAGGTTGCCAATACCATGGGCGGTGATCCCAGCACCAGTCCGTTGAAAAGAACTGGAACGGCGCAGGAAGTTGCCAATTGTGCCCTCTTTCTTGCATCAGATCAGTCCTCGTATATTACCGGTGACCGTATGTTTTGCGGCGGCGGACGGTACATGTAGCTTGCTGGACAGCATGCTTCGTACTTATGAAAAGCCCGATGGGGCGGCCCGTGATTCTTGGCCGATGTCGCCAGGCGCGGATCGCGGATCTTAGCAGCAAGGAAATATTTAGCATGAGGATGCCCTCGCAATGACGTTTACTGGAGGCCAACTACTCGTAGCTGGTTTGGTGGGACATGGAATCGACACAGTATTCCTGATTCCCGGCATTCAGCTCGATTGGGCAGTGGACGCGATGCGTCAACGGTCCGACCGCATCAGACTATTCGTTCCTCGGCACGAACAGACAACGACCTATATGGCAGACGGCTACTACCGGGTGACTGGCAAGCCAAGTGTTGCGATGGTCGTGCCCGGGCCAGGCGTGCTAAATGCAGGAGCAGGACTAGCAACGGCATATGCCGCCAATTCTAAAGTACTTTTCATCGCCGGCCAGATTCACTCGACCGCAATTGGCTCCGGGCTCGGTCTGCTGCACGAGATCAAGAATCAGAGCGCCGTGATTGCGGGATTGACGAAATGGAATCGTTGTGTGCTCTCGGTCGAGGAAATCGCCCCCGCTATTGACCAGGCGTTTAGAGAAATACACGCGGGTCGTCCGCGGCCTGTCGGCATCGAAATCTCCCACGATCTGCTCAGTGCAGCGATTGAGAAGCGAGAGCCCAGTGTTAACGGAGCGGCGGTGTCAAGTGCGCCGGCGCTGGAATTGCACGACGTCGACCGCGCGGTCGCAATGATCAACAGTGCACATTTTCCAATAATCTTTGTTGGCGGCGGCGTACTGGCCGCCAACGCGACGGAAAGTTTGCGCGAATTCGCTGAGAAGATCGGCGCTCCTGTCGTGATGAGCGACAACGGCAGAGGCGCCATATCCGATCGGCATGTTTTAGCGATGAACACTTTAGCGGGGCGTGCGCTGTTCGAGCACGCCGATGTCGTGATCGTCGTCGGGAGTCGATTCATCGATAGTATGAGCCCAACGACGGCCTGGTGTTCTACCGTGCAGCGATACGTCTTCGTCAATATAGATTCGGCTGATTTTTGCGCACCCCGTAAGCCTTCGGTGACGATACATTCGGACGCGCGCGCGGCGCTAGATGCGCTAAGTCAATCCGTCAAGCGCCGCGACGGGATTTCGGCGCACGATGCGATGCAAGTCAAGGACTGGGCGCAGAAGCAAATTGATGCCGTGGTCCCGCAGTCGCACTACATCAGCACAATGCGTGAAGCACTGCCCGAGGATGGGATTTTTGTGAATGAGCTGACGCAGGTCGGCTACCTGGCGAGAATTGGGTTCCCCGTCTATCAGCCGCGTACGTTTATCGGGCCCGGCTACCAGGGCGCACTTGGCTACGGCTTTCCGACCGCATTGGGAGCGGCCGTGGCAGCCAACGGCCGAAGAGTGCTTTCAATAACCGGAGATGGTGGAATTGGCTGGAATCTGCAGGAGCTAGCGACTGCACGCAAATATAATCTTCCGGTGACGCTCGTCGTTTTCAATGACGGGTACTATGGAAATGTTCGCAGCATCCAACGGCGCGTCTTCGGGGCCGAAGTGGCGGTAGAACTTCAGAATCCCGATTTTTTGAAACTGGCAATGGCTTTTGGTGTTCCCGGAATCCGGGTAAAATCGCCAGCGGAGTTAGGCGCGGCAATTCGATCATCCCTGTCGGAGCAAGGTCCCTTATTGATCGACGTATGCGTGGGAGAGATGCCTAGCCCATGGCACCTGCTGCGTCTACGGCCTATGGAAGGATTGAAGCTTCCGCCCGCGCCGCCGAATCCCCTTTCGAATCGTCCATAAAAGGAAAAGTCCCTCAAGGACACGCTTGATGGGCGCTTTGGTATGGCGTTCTACACCGGCAAAGCAGTTGATGCTGCCTCGCTCGCGCAGATGGGCCTTGCCGACCGGATATTAGCTGTGCCTGAGGAGTGATACTTGTCGCGAAATGTGCATTTCAGCTATATCAAATACTGAATCTTGGAGGGGGATATCCGTCAAACGCGTCCTAATTCTTGTGTCGCAAGATTACGCTATGACTAGAAAGGCCGAGCCGGCGGATATGGAGCAGTATCAAGGCAATTGCAGGGTTGAACTTTTGTTGTACCGGTCAAAGCCGTCAATATTGAGGGATGCTAGGCACCGTCCTGCCTAGCGCGGTACGGATCATGTCTAATTGTGCTTATGCGGGTAGTCAAACTAGGGCTTGATGCGATTAACGCCTTACCTTATGGCGGGCATTGAATGGAGCATGTCCCCGTCCGGATCACTAGAAATATGATTGCTACGCAGTCGCCGACAGTTCGCCACCTCGTCGATACAGTGCACTACACATGATAACGTTGTCCATTAGCTGTATTGACATCTAATTGTCGCGCGGTCACATTTGCAACTTGCTAATCACCGCATCGGCCATCTCTTGTGTCCCCGCGCTTCCGCCGAGATCGCGAGTAACGTGTTTTTTCTCTTCTAGCACCTCCCCGAGCGCGCGATCGATTCGGTCTGCTGCGTGTGTTTCACCAATGTAGCGTAACATCATAAGCGACGACAAGATCATGGCCATCGGATTGGCAAGGTCTTTACCCGCGATATCTGGCGCGCTGCCGTGTACCGCCTCGAACATTGCGCAATTCGCTCCAATGTTTGCTCCCGGTGCGACGCCAAGGCCGCCGACTAAGCCCGCACCGATATCGGACACGATATCTCCATAGAGATTCGGCAGCAGTACCGAGTCGTATGTCTCTGGTTTCATTACGAATTCCATGCATAGTGCGTCGATAATCCTTTCATCGACGTCGATGTCGGGATAATCGTGTCCGACTTCGCGCGCCACCTTAAGGAACAAGCCGTCGGTAAGCTTGAGCACATTCGCCTTATGCACTATGGTAAGACGCTTGCGGCCCAGCTTGCGCAAATACTCGAATGCAAAGCGTGAAACACGTTCTGTAGCGATGCGTGTAATGCGCTTTATCGCCTCAGCGGTATTGACATCTACCATGCGCTCGACGCCGATGTACAGATCCTCTGAGTTCTCGCGGAAAATTATGAAATCGACGTGTTGGTAGCGCGATGTCACGCCAGGGTAATTCTTGATCGGTCGTACGGCGGCAAACAGTCCGAGCTCATTGCGCAATGCAATTGTTACGGCCGGATAAGTACGGTCACCGATACGGATGGGATGAGAATCACCGCCCGGTGTCTGCATCGGACCTTTCAACGCTATTTTGTTACGTCTTATCGTATCGATGACGGACTGCGGCAGCGGTTCCCCCTGCGTTTTAGCAGCGTACATTCCTGCCTCCGCCAGCTCCCAGGATACATTGGCTCCAGTTGCGGTGACAACGCTGCGAGCGGCGCGTGTGACTTCCGGTCCGATGCCATCACCCGGTATCAATGTGACACGATGCATGAGATCAACTTTTACGGTCGGGGAACTGCCGAATTAGTATCAAAGTTAACAGCGTGTATGTTATCAAGGATATGGTGCATTGTCGTTACTGTCGGTACTGCATCGTCGGTCGACCCGGTAATCGTGTTTCGCCGGATTGCTACACGCTTGGATCATTGTAAGGTGCTTGAGGTTAAGCACTATGCGTGCAACCTAGGTGAGTACAACTACATTGCTATAGCGACGCAGCGATGGATAACACGTATCTTAAATTGGTCCGATTTCAGGTTGGTGGAATTTGGAATGCGCTTCGCGAGCATAACCGCGAGATTGAAGGCATTGAGGTGCAGCTCGCTGAGATATGAGATACATTCATTAGGTATGCTGAGCGCGCACTGCGTCGTCTGCCCGACGCCTAGCCTCCTTAGTTACTTCCTTCACATTCAAGCGCGCGCGTAAATGGCCTAGATTGGATGCCGTTCAGGTGCCACAAGGCCGGGAATTTCAAGGACACTGGGCAATCGGTCAAGCGACATCAGCGCGTCAAACAAGTTGCGTGCGGAAACGTGCGTCTCCCTCTGCACGCAACCTTCAAATTTTGCCCACAATTCGTCTTGCTTAAGTGGCAAGTCGGGTCCGCCGCGCACCTTCGTAAGCTCCCCGCTGTCCAAGCGGCGGCCATCGCCGGTTTCGACTATTACCTGATCGTAGATCGCATACCCTGCAGAGTCCTGGCGGTCTTCCGGCGTTACCACGACGCGCTTCATTATCTCTTGTACGTCGCGGCGACCGACAAATTCGTCCCTAAACTCGGCGAGACCCGCGCGCCCAACGATTAACGCGGCGGCCATTGCAAATTCCATGCTGAACTTCGCCTCCAGTCCAGTCTGCGGTGCATGGTTACGCAACACTGCCACACCGCGCCGGCTCGTCGAAACAGTTACGCGGGTCACTTTATCTGCGTGAATTGTTTGCGCCCGTAACAGGTCGAGCATCCCGTCGAGTGCGCGATGCGTAAAGCCGCACGACGGATATTGTTTTACACTGAGGCGGTTGCGCGGGAGCTTCCAGTCAGCCCCCGCTTGAATCGCCGACTCGACGTCTATCGTGCCAGCAGGTGATACAGCCGTCAAGAAGCCTGGCGGATGCTCAAGCGCGTCAAGCGATGCGGTGAATCCGATTTCGGCGAGGCGCGCCGATACCACACCAGCATGGGCAGAACGTCCTACGTGGAAAGGCTTTGTCATGCTGCCAAAGTTGGACACCAATCCCGCGCTTTGTGACGCGCCGAGCGCGATCGCTATTGCGGCCTTCTCCGCACTGAGCCTACGCAAGGACGCGCACGCTGCCGCCGCGCCGATCGCACCGAAGATACCGGCGGGATGCCAGCCCTTTTTGTGATGCTGGTCGGCGTCGCGTCGCACAAGCTCCGCCCAGGTCTCGTAGCCAGCCGCATAGGCAAGCACCATTTGCTCACCTGAAGCACCGATGGCTTCGGCTTCGGCTAGAATCGTTGGTACGAGTACCGCGCTCGGGTGTCCTCCCAAGGCAATATCGTCGAAATCGAGCACGTGCGCGGCGGTGCCATTGATCCATGCGGCCTCCTGGGCTGAAGCGCGCCCTTGGCCCAAAAACAAGGTTGCTTCCTTACTCGTAGAGTCCAGCATTCGCTTAAGAAGTTGAGGCGCAGGTTCGTGCGCGCCAGCGATCATCACGCCGACGCAATCGGCGAAACCGGCGTGGATATACGGAATGGCGTCCTTTGGTATGTCACGGTAGTGTAACCCTGCGATGAAATTGCCGAGACCGACGGTCAACCTGACGGCCATGATCTGCTCTCCTTGTGATTTAGATGTGTCGATGCAGTTATTCCCCGCGCCGTGGGTGCCTTAACAGCGCGGCGATTACGACTTTTGTGTCATTGGCTGCACAATGGCTCTTCGACCCGGTGATACCACGCTGTTCTACGACAACATGTGCACTCGACGAATCTAGGGAATCTCTGAATTTCCACTTTTTAATGTGTTGATGACGACGATGAGAATTCGAATTGGGCCGATTACTGTT
>Ga0207049_1112_pt1 | contig 14748 bp, 17 predicted proteins | sample Alteio_BWMinCont_63_FD_153305 | JGI IMG/M metagenome (GOLD analysis project Ga0207049, IMG submission 153305) | Enriched cells from forest soil in Barre Woods Harvard Forest LTER site, Petersham, Massachusetts, United States -... | ecosystem: Environmental > Terrestrial > Soil > Temperate forest >... | reverse complement strand
GCTTCTTCTGGTTTCAAATATTTACTATATTTGCTTTCCTTATTACGTGCCAATTGATTAAGTTCAACTGCATGTATTGGCATTGCTGTCATCTCTTTAGGAAAATTATCAACTTTAAATGAAATAAATTTAGCAATTCCTTCACTATGATTCTTCTCACCAACAATTATACCACCTATTACAAAGAAATCTGATTCTGAATATTTTGCTGGCTGCTTAGGGTCTGAATAACCTGATTCGTCTAAGTATAACATATACATAGATTTAGCTGGATTTTTATAGATTATATAGCTATCGTGCAAGCTAAAGTTTCTGAACCCTAACCTTTTAAATACCTGAGCCGAGTACTTTAACCAATTACCAAACGATTATATGCCTAATTTTAACGCAAAAACGGGCAACGAATCCCTAGCAATTACGATGACAAATGTCAATTGGGCCCGTGGAGAATCGAACTCCATGTCTTCACGTTGTCAACGTGACGTCTTACCAATCGACTACGGGCCCCCTTCATATGTTTATTACAAGTCCGTCCTTTGCCACTTCGCTGTTCTTGAACACTTTCCTAGCATCTTTCTTTAGGACTTCATCATTCTTGTACCTTGCGCTTGGATGGGTCAATACCAGTCTTCCCACCTTTGCCCTCTTGGCGATTTGTGCTCCCTCAGTTGCGGTTGAGTGGAACCTCTTTTTGGCGAGCTCTTGCTCAGATTCCGCATAAGTTGACTCGTGTATCAGTATGTCAGCGTCCTTAGCCGCCTTCAGAGTTTCCTGCGTGGGTCTGGTGTCTGTGGCGTAGACTATCTTCTTGCCTTTCTTGGTGTAGGTGATATCTTTTAGCTTTATTGTCTTGTTGCCAACCTTCACCGACTTATTCTTGATGAGTGTGCTAAAGGTCTCTCCCTTTATGCCGAGGCTCTTTATCTTGGACTTCAGGAACCTTATCTTGTCATCCTCCTTGAATACGAAGCCGTAGGTGCTCGTCGTGTGCACCAGCTTGAATGCGCTTATGTTGAAATCCCTGCCCTTGTATACCTCACCTACTTTTATCGGTTTTACAGTTATCTTGTAGTTCATCTGGGCGTTGTCGAAGTTTATAAGATCAGTTATGGCCTTCTCGCCCCCTTTTGGTATGTAGACATCGAGTGGAGCCGTTCTGTTGTTTAAGGCCATTGTCCTGACTAAGCCTGCGAGTCCAAGCGTATGGTCCCCGTGCGTGTGGCTCAGGAATATAGCCTTGACCTTGGATATGTTCACGCCGAACTGCATCATCTGGCGCTGCGTGCCCTCCCCGCAGTCAAAGAGAAATATGTCGCCTGACTGCTCAATCGCCACGCTGGGCATGCCCCTGAACTTCGTGGGTGTGGATCCGGCTGTGCCAAGGAATATTATCCTCATGTTCTGCCCTCTTTTGGCTTTATCCTTACAGATTTAGTTTTCATGTTGATGTTTAATATCTCTATTGTGTCAGATAGCTTCTGTAGCTCCTGTTTCGTCATGGCCTTGTTTTTCTTGAGTTCGTTTATGAGTGTGTTTAACTCGTGCATGTTGTTGATTATATAGTCGCCCATGAGTTTGTTGCTGTTTATGTCGCTCTTTATTCCATCAAGTATCTTCTTCTGCTTCTCTATGCTGGCCAGCGTCTTCTCCTCATCTTCGCTCGGACCCTCCTCCTTTGTGAAGCTGCTGCTTGATGCATAGTCAAGGCACTCCTCCATGGTCTTGAACTCTCTTTTCTCGAAGGATTCGTACTTGTCTATGCTGCACAATGCGATGTTTGCGACCTTACCCTCATGCTCGTACGCTATGAATTTGGGGCTCTTAGTGCACTCCTGGACTACATCTTTCAGGTTTTCTAACATCTTGTCTAAGGCTTTGTGGTCAATTGAGTCAGTTTTGGCCTTAGTGTCGATTCCTGCCCTCCTCACGGACTCCTCGACATACATCTTTCCTACGCCGAACTTCTTGTTCAGGCCCAGGATGATTTCCGAGCTTTCGCTTGCGAGCTCCTTCCTGGCTTTGCTCACAGCTTCCGCGTCTGTTATATCCACTGATTGGTTTGCCGGTGTCTTATATTCCATTCCGGGCTTTATCGCCCTATCCTTGAACTCGTGCACTTGGTAGGCGAGCAGTATCTTCATTGAAGGGTCTGTTATCACAGTATTGCCCTTGCCGAACATCTCGAATATCAGGTTCATCTCTGAGCCTGCCTTCTCAAGGGTGAACATTATGATTCTGTCGTTGTTCAGCAGGCTTACTCCCTTTATCCTTGCCCCTCCTATCCTTTTCCTAACTGCAAGAGAGAAGTTTGTTGCGTCCTCTCTTACTTCTATTCTTTCCGTCCTGTTTATCGTGTACGGTATCATGCACTGCAGGTTCAGCTTCTCCTCCCTTCTCCCGATCTTTATCCTGAACCTTCCGCGCTCTATCTCGTAGAACTGGTCTATGTAGGATCCCTCGAGCGCACCCAGCTCCTTCACAAGCCTTGCGAGCTCAAGGGTGTACAACTCGCGCATGCTATCGCGTCATCTTCCTTTTCTTGGCGCCCTCCTCCTTGGTTATCTTGGAGAATAGCAGCGCCTTCTTGTAGGATTTGGACGGGTCCTCGAATGCAGTCCCTATCTGCGCTATGTCCCCGCCGCTGGAGAGCGTATCACGCAAGTCCTTCTCGGTCATTATGCCCCCTGCGACTACGTATGGCACCGTGGTGACAGACCTAACTGCCCTGATCATCTCCTTGGGCACCGGCCCGTAGCCCTGAAGTCCTGGATTGGACCCTGTGTCCGTAATTATTATCCTGTTGCCAAGAAACTCGCCTGCCATCGCAAGCGCAGCCGCAATCTTTGGCTTCTCTCTGGGCACGAAGTTGGCGTCTCCCACCCATCCGACTGTCCCTCCGGGCTGCACTATTATATAGCCTACCGGAAGAGGCTCGATTCCGTAGTTCTTTATCACAGGGGCTGCAAGCATCTGCGCCTGGGTTATCCAGTATGGGTTCCTTGCGTTCAAGAGCGACATGAAGTAGATTGCATCAGCGTACCTTGTCACTGTTGCTATGTTGCCCGGGAATAGTACCAGCGGTATGTCGATTGAGTCCTTTATCTCCTTGGCCGCGTTTTCCAAGAGTTCTCCCTGCGCGCCAGTGCTGCCTCCAAGAAGCATTATGTCAGCTCCTCCCCTTGCAAGTTCCTTCGCCGTCTTTATCGCAAGCTCAACGCTCTTGAAGTCTATCGGGTCTATGAGGCTGAACAGCATCGCGCCCTTCGACTCGAGCGTCTCGTGTATGTATAATTCAACTTTTCCAATCTTCATATGAACACCATCATTTTCCGTGCTTCTTCAGAAACTGCCTTGCGAGCTCCCTGCCCCCCTCGTCTATACCTATCTTGGGCTTGAATCCCATCTCTTTCTTTATCTTGTCTATGCTTATTATCCTGTCGCTTACCAGAAAACTAAACTGCCCCGCCTCTATGCCCCGTGTCCTTGCTCCTATCCTTGCAAGTATCGGGTGTATGCTCTTTGTCGGTGGCACGGCTCCTATGAGCTTGGCCGCTTTGGTTAACAGCTCCCTTTGCGTGTGCGCCATCCCGTCCGTCAAATTGAATGTCTTGTTATCGCTCTTCTTTGTGTCTGCTGCTATTATCATCGCATCGACCACGTCCTCCACGTGTACGAGCGTGAGGTGGTTCTGGCCGCTTCCTACAAACCTTATCTTGTGGTCATTGAGGAGCTTGAATATGTGCATGAAGCTGCGCTCGTAGCCCTCCCCGTACATTACGCCTATGCGCATTATAGTGTACTTGATGTCTCCGTTTGAGGCAGCGAAGGCCTTTATGACCTGCTCAGCCATGTACTTGCTCTCAGAGTAGGCGCTCCTTGGCATTGGCTCGGACTCCTCGGTCAGGAGCTCGCCCTTCCTGTTGTTTCCGTAGATCGCGACGCTGCTTGAGTAGATTACCTTGATGCTCTTGCCCTTGTTTGCGTCCGCGCACGCCTGGAGTATGTTCTCTGTGCCTACAACGTTCGTGTTTATCATAATGTTTGTGGTCACGCGCTCGCCATAGGTGCTCCTGTAGTTGTAGGTAACCCCTGCGAAATGGAACAAAACGTCGACGCCCCTGGCCGCCTCCATCAGGTTCTTTCTGGTCTTCTCATCGGTCAATACCATGTCTGCAACATACACCTTCACGCCCTCGGGCAGGCTCCTCCATTCTGGGTGGTCCTCGGGGTTCTTTCTGAGCATGACCCTGACCTCGTAGCCCTCCTCCTGCAGGCGCTTCACGACCATCTTGCCGATGCCGCTTGTCGCTCCGGTGACCAGTGCAATCTTCCCATCCATTTTCTTCTTGGGCATACTATCCAACTCTAGGCCCTGCTCCCGTTCAGCAGCGAAGCGGCGATGTTCTTTAGCCTGCCCTCCGCGAGCCTGTTCTTGAAGTAGGGTATCCAATCCTTGCCGTAGGGCACGTAAACGCTCAGATTCAGCCTGCTTTTCTGCAGCCTGCCCATGTTCTTGCTGTTGTATCCTAATGGGATCTCAAATATTAAATTTCTTCTGTAGTCCCTGTTAGATGATATTATCCCGCTTATGAGCGCAGGGTCGTCCTCGGAAAGGGTGAGGCTCACCTTCTTTGACATAAGCCTGTCTATGTACGCCTTGTACAGGCCCAGCCTATCCACCCGATCTGACTTTTTCTCCTTGTCCTTCTCGCCCTGGCGCTCCTCTGAGCGCCGCACGCGGTGCCTGAGTTTTATTATGTCCCTGCTCGCAACCTTCCCGAACACTCCGTTGTCCAGGTGCCTTGTCTCTGGCATCATCTCAACGCCAAGGGTGCTGCACTTGGGCTTGAACTTTCGGTATATCGGCATCGCGCCGCCCTCACCAAGCTCCTTCTCGTCCTCGATCCACAGCCTCTGGTCGCATGAGTTTGCGACCTCCACTATGCTCTGAAGGTTCTTGTCAAGCAGGCTCGCCTCCATGCCGTGGCCTATCTGGCTTGGGCGTATGGAGACATCGGAATTTAGGTGCAGCCTTGATAGCTGCCTTATGAAGTGTATGTAGGCGTTTGTGTTGTACTTTGCTTTCGCTGCGTCATCGACGTGGTCGTTTAGCAGCGTTACTGTCGTATGGAGCCCCTTGTTGTTAAGCTCCCTCACGACGTTGAGCACAGAGCCGCTGGTTGAGCCGGCTATGTGCTTCTTAACAAGCCTAAATACCAGCTTCCCTATGAGATTGCTTTGCTCTTCCAAATGCACCACTCAGTTTTCGGGATTAGACGTCTTCATGCACGGCAACTGGCGAGTTACTGTGAATTAATTCTTATTATGTGTTTATTAAGCTATCTATCCTTTCATTTTACGGGTATTTTTTCATGGCAAACGACATAAAGAGCCTATCATTGGACGGGCTTTTCACCAAGCTCCACGGGCTTATGGTCAACCTAGTAAAGGACCTAGACAGCGTCTTGCAGGACAACACGGACGTGGACATTGGGAGCGTAAAGGTTCTGCGCGAGCACATAACAGAGAGGCTTACCAAGAACGAGGAGATACAAGACAACCAGAAGATACTAAAACTGCTCAACTTATTCTCGGAGGACAAGGCGGTCCTTGAGATAATACGCGAGGACGCCGAGGAATGGGTCGAGCTTCTCAACGCGATAGAGGCAAACATTCGCGGCAATGGGATAAACCTTACCGAGCGCGAGCAGGACGAGATAAAGCAGATAAGGCGGCTTACTACCGAGATAAAAAGCATGATAAGAAAGGATGACTAGCACAGCGCCGTTACTCCTGCCTCAAGCCGTATCCGGGCCCCGCCTCCTTTCTTCTCCTTTTGATGACATTCGCCGCAGCCTTGCTGCCGAACTGCACCCTGTTAGCTACGAATATGTCGCTTCTGTAGACAAGATTGTAGCCTTCCTTGACCTTGTCGTTTAGGTATATGGGGCTCTCGCCATCGCTTATAGATTTTATCGCCATGCCCCTGTCTGCGAACTTGATGCTCCTAATCTCCCCTTCCTTTTCGCCCCTCACCTCTATGCCGTCGAACTTCACAAGGCCCGTTAGGAAGACCTGCTCGGTTTTCATCTTGCCCTCCTTGGCGTATTCGATTGTGACCCTCTTCCCTAGCGCCTCATTTATCCTGTCCATGGACGCGCGGCCCTCATGGACCAGCAGCTGTTCATCGTCCGGGGCTAGCCTCCTCGCCTTGCGGCTCATCTCTGCGATGGCGTCTCCCAAGTCACTCATGTGCGGCTCCTCCCTCCTGGCCTCAGATGCCTCCTTCACAGCGACCGATACAGAGTATTTTACCTCCTGGAAGGTGTGGTTGGGCGACTCCCTGGTTATCTTGAGTGCCATGTTGCCCCTCTCAAGGTTCTCCATGACGTCCCTGTATGCGTCCGTGCCTATTCGAAGCTCCACATAATCCACCATCCTGATCCTCCTAATGTCCTTGGTCTCCTCCAATGTCACGGGCGCAGGCTTGACCCTCATGTATGCTGCGGTGGCATCCTGCATCTCAGGCCTTGCGGAGGCGAACTCAAGGACCACCGATTCCCCCTTCCTGAGCGAAGTCAGGTGCAGCGCGCTCTTTTCTATCTCTGCCTCCATGTCAATCTTGGCCTGCTCACTCCTCTGCTTTTGCTCGGGTGGGGATGGCGGCGGTAGATAATTATCATCCTTTTCCCTGCCTCCCGAAGGTCCGTCTAGAATCGAAATGACCTTCCCGCTCTGGCCGCCCTGGCTTCCGAATGGCGACTGCGGCGGAGGCGGGAAGCCCATGCCCTTTCCTCTCTCCGTGGACGCAGCGGCCGGGGCGTCGTCGCCGAGCTTTCCGTTCTCCCATGCCGCGTATGCGTAGTCGTAGATGAACTGCCAGCTCTTGTCGTTGCCCTTGTAATTGCCCCTGCTGCCTCCTCCGTTGTGGGCGTTGGCCATTATCCTGTAGTGAGTGTAAAGCTCGACCAGGCGGTTGTCCCCTCTCCTTGCGCTGTCGTCCAGCCTCCTTTGCGTCTCCTCAAAGAGCTTCCTTAGCTCCGCCTCCTTTTTCTTCTTTTCCTCCCCCGAGGCCGCGCTTATCTCCTTTCTTATCCTCTCCTCATCCTTCAGGCTTTTCTCTACCCATCCCCCTCCTGGAGCTATATTGAACATCTTCTCCCTGTAGTGGTCGAAGTGGAAGGCGAGCTGCTCCCTGTGCATGTCCATGCTCGATTCCACGCTGCGCATGTCCGTCTTGTCAACTCCTGCGCTGCGCTGCCTAAACATCTGCTTGGCATCCTCGTTTAGGGTGTCCGTCTTTTTGAGCCAAAGGTCGTTGACCTCCTTCCACAGCTCGGTTGCATCCTCCATGCTCCTGCTCTTCTTGGTCTGAGCCATGAGCTTTTGTATCATCTCTATCTTCTTCTCGTCCTCCTCATCAAATGTGGTGCCCCACTTCCTGATGTCCTTTACGTACTTCTCCATGCTGCCTCCCCATATCCACACGCCGCTCCAGATGGGATCCACCCTCGTGCCCTTGTTGCTTTTGTGGCCTGGGTCTTTTTCGCCCTTCCCGCCCAGTGAGGCGCGACCATTGCCTCCCAGAGCGTCCTGCTCTGCGGCTGCGCCAAGCGATTGTCTCTCCTCATTGGAGGATGGTGTCTGCTGCCTTTCAGCTCCTGCAGCGAGTTGGTCTTTGGCAGGTGTGTCAGCGCTAACCCTGGCCACTGGCTTCTTCTCCACCAATTGTACAGGGCTCCTGCCGGATACCTCTGCCTCAAGCGACTTATTTGTGTTAGAGTTTAGTTTAGCCAAAGCGCCCTGTATGTCCCCCACGCGTATGTTCTCAGATGCGTCCTCGCTCTTCCTTGCGTAAAGCGACTGCGCCTTGGAAAGGTTGTAGGTTCCTACCATCGTGTAAGTGTCAAGCTCCTTGACGGATCTATTCAGATCGTACGCCATGTCCTCTGTGCTCTTCTCCCCTGGCTTGGTGCCTTTCCCCTGCGACTCTTCGGCTATCCTCTTTGCAAGCAAGTCCGACTGCCCGACAACCTCGTTGAACTTCTTGATGTGGCCCTCAACATCTTTTGTCTTGGATTCTACTTCGTTAAGCGTGAGCCTGGTCTCGTCCCTGACGTTTTCCTGGTTTATCCTGCCCTCCTGCACCCTTTCCTGGAAGGCCTTTATCTGCCTGTTTGCGACAAAAGCAACGTTCCATGAGTTCTCCTCCTGCTTTATCCTACCAGCCGCGTCTTCCAGCTTGCTGCCAAAGTCCTTTTTGTAGTATTGAGGGGCGGCTTGCGCTATTCTTTCGTAGGATTTCGTAAGATCGCTCGCCGCTTTTGCGAGGCGATCGGTAGATTCGTCCAATTTCCTTGCAAGCTCTCGCACCGTTCGCCTGTCCTTGCTGCTGTCCTCCCTGTCCTTGGTTGCGCTCGCCATCTTACCCTATAATCCTAGTGCCTTTCTCAATATATAAACTTTGGCATCTAGCCGCTGCTCCTTATCCTATGAGACGTACCGATTATGTCGCGAAGCGCGCTATGCTTACCTACCTTTGATTTTCTGAGAAGCTCTACTATCCTGCACCGTGCATAGGCTCCGCTGCTATATTTCTCAGAGAACCAGAGCTCATCAACAAATTCCTTCCTATACCTCATTATTGTGACCAACTCCGGGCGGTTCTTGTCCCTGTCGCCTATCCTTGCCGAGACTGAAATGTGCAGGCCGTATTCCCTCCTGACTGCGTTCAATTTTTCCATGTAATGAATGTTTAACAAACAAGTCCGCAGGATGCGGCTCTATAACCATGGCCCTTCCATTTATGAAGTTATAGGGCAGCAGGAAGTCTGGAGTGTATGCGTCCATCTCATTGCCTGTGGGCCCGTAGCTCACGGGAAGTTTCAGCGGCTCGTAGAGCACGTAGGGCCCCTCGTTTAGAAGAATGTCCTTGTGTATCTTCTCAAAGCCGCTAACCACAGCAGTCTCTTGTGAAAGCCTCTTGTAGCGGTATATGGCCTCCTTCCTGGTAAGGGTGCCAAATGGCTTGGAGAAGTGGTTGCCATTGGCTGGCCCATTATCCTCTCTTGACCTGAACAAGTTATCACTACAAGACTATGGACTACCCCAGATATTTATGGCTTGTGTTGTCCGTGGCTGCACATTTCCCTAATAGGGCAATGCGCGCAGTCGGGGTCTGTCTTCTGGCAGTAGTTCTTCCCCAGCTCAACAAACTGAGCGTGGAAATCCTTGTATAGCCTTGTGTCCTTCCTAAGTCTGCTTTCAAAGTAGGATTTGAGCTCCTCGTAGTCCACCTGTTCGCTTATCTTGGGATGGATCCTGTGCATCGCCCTTTTGGTGTACGCGTCTATGACGAAGGAGGGCTTGTGGGCCGCATAGAGTATTATGGAATCGGCGGTCTCATACCCTATGCCTATGTATGAAAGGAGCCTTTCCCTGAGCTCATCCTTGCCAAGTGACATCATGCCTTTGAAGCTGGAGTGCTCCTTTAGTATGCCTGCGCATATGGACTTAAGCCTTATTGCCTTCTGCCTATAAAAGCCGCTTGGCCTAATCAGCCTCTGCAGTTTTGGCAGTGGCATCCTTGCTATCGACTCAATCGAAAGCACGCCCGCACCCTTCAGATTTGCCAGCGCTAGTTCAACGTTTCTCCAGGAGGTCTGCTGCGTGAGCATAGCGCCCACAAAGACCTCGAAGTCGCTTTCTGCGGGCCACCAGTTTAGGTAGCCAAAATGAGCCCTTAGCTTTTTGTATATAAGAAGAGGCTCAGGTCCCTCCACAAAGGCACCTATATCTTGATTTCTCCTGCCTTTATCTTTTTGATCGTAACCCGCGGATCCTCCCCCTCGCAGGTTATGCCCATGCTCTTGCACGTGCCGAGTATCTGGTTGACGCGCTCGCCCATGCTATTTCCGTAGAGCTTTGCCTCCTTTGCCTTTGCGATGGTCTTGAGCTGCTCGATCGTTATGTTTCCGACGACCTCTCCCTTGGCCTTTGCCCCTGCAGGCAGCTTAAGCTCTTTGAGGAGCATCGCGCTGGTAGTAGGGGACCCTACTTCAACCCTGTATTCCTTGGTCGAGCTGTCAACGAACACCTTGACGGGTATCTTGATCCCCGCAAACGGCTCCGTCTTCTTGTTTATCTCTGCTATTATCGCGTTTATGTTCACGCCGAGGGGACCTAGCGCCGGCCCGAAAGGCGGACCTGAAGTCGCCTTTCCTCCCTCGACCAATCCTGCTATTGTTACTTCGCTCATATTTACACCTTGCTAGCCTTCTGTATTACCTTTGCCGTATTCATCTTCGTGGTTATTGGTATTGGTACAACCACGTCCATTAGTTCGACCGTGATGTCATCCTTTAATTCGTCCACCTTGAGCACGCGCGCCTTGTAGCCCTTGAACGGCCCTGTGGTGAACTCTATGGTGTCCCCCTTCTCTATGCCCACCGCGTGGCTTCTTACTTCGATCAGCTTGCTGACCTCCGCCTCGCTCAGGCTCTTTGGGAGTACGCCCCTTATGCTTCTTCCCTTCGTGACGAACTGTCTTGCGGAGACCTCATCTTCCGCTTCTAGTATTATGTAGCCGCGCACGCCCTCAACCAACAGAAGAGAATATATTGGTAGGTCGGTCTTGGCTATCTTGTTCTGCAGTATGTTGGCAGCGATTTTCTCCTGCCCAGATGTCACTTTCACAACGAAGTACAAACCAATCACTTAATTATTTAACATCCAATGTATGTTGATGGAATACATAAGCACGCCCTCGAAGGGTGCCGAGAAGGTCAGGACGCTGATGTTGCGCATGAACCTCTTCGACAGGTCAAGAGCGGTTATACATAGCCGAAGCTATGTGTATTTTCCAACACTAAATATTAAGGATGCAAAGCATATAAAGCTTATTGGTAGGGCTGGTGGAAAGATAACAACAAGGAAAGTACCCGAAGCGCCAAGGAAGGGCTACGAGCAGCAGGTAAAAGAGGAGCTGGGCGACAACTACGCAAAGCTAGCAAAGGGCTACGACCTGCTTGGCGACATAGCGATAATAGACTTCGATGGCAACGCAGAGGATGCAAGGAAGGTCGCAAACACGCTGATGCAGCACAACAAGTCGATAAAGACTGTGCTTGCCAAGGCCGGGGCGGTGTCCGGAAAGTTCAGGACAAGGAAACTCAAGTACGTTTCCGGAAAAAGGAATTTCATCGCCCTTCACAAGGAGAACAACTGCACATTCAAATTCGACGTAAGAAAGGTTTATTTCTCTAACAGGCTTTCTTTCGAGCGCTCAAGGATACTAAAGCTGACCAAAGATGGTGAGAATGTCATGGTGATGTTCGCAGGGGTCGGGCCCTTTGCGATAGAGATAGCAAAGCTCAGGAAAAAATCTAATGTGGTCGGCATCGAGGCGAACAGGTTCGGATACAGCGCCATGAAAGAGAACATAAAGATAAACAAAACGCCCAACGTTACCGCCGTGCTGGGTGACGTGAAGAAAGTATCTGGAAAATACAAAGGATTTGCAGACAGGATAATAATGCCTCTTCCATGGTCCAGCCTCAAATACCTCGACCTGGCGCATGCGGTTGCGAAGAAAAAGTCAATGGTTCACCTCTACGCATTTACGGATTCGGAGAAGGCGGCCAAGAAAGTGTTCGACTCCATTAAGGCGCATGCTAAAGCAAACAGCTACAAGGTTGCACTTATCTCAAGCAGGATTGTACGGCCTTATTCCAAGCGACAACTGGAAGTAGTAATCGACTACAGGATGGCGAAGTAGAAAGCTATAAATATTATCTAATCATCTAAATAAATTTATGGCAACAACGGAAATAGTGATAAAAGAGAGCGATTACAGGATAACGAAACTCGCCCATCTTAGAAGTGTGCCGGGTAACTACAATACTGCAGTGCTCCACACAAGAGACGGCCTGATGGTATTTGATAGGGTTCCAGGATCCAACAGCTGGGATGTTCATTCGATAAGAACCGTGCAGCTCAAGCTTCCTCCCCCAAGGGCGTAAGTCATCATGAACCAAAAACAAAAGACCTCGATGAGGATGTTGCTGAGAAAGCAGACAGGGTCGGCTTGCGATTCTCTCAAGCCACCCCAGAACATCGTCACGATGATGATAGGCGTAGTCGGAATAGACTTAGAGGAGGAGGTCCCTGCACATAGCATATGGTCAGAGACGCTGATATGACCCTAACGCATATACATATGGCTCCAAAATGTGAAAGTATAATAAATTTCGCTACCTAATCGGTAAGGTTTTTCATACTAAGTGATAGAAAATGACCATAGAAAAAGACGTACCTAGAAATATTAGGGGCCTTATAAGGGCCGAACCAGAGATGACGGTCGCGATGCCCTCAAGGGAACAGATGAAGGCAGCGCTTGAACACACCATAGAGGGCAAAACTGAAAGGACGCAACAAATTACACGGGATTTTACCCACAGCGTGGCGGACAGAGTAATAAGCCCCACAAGGCTGGCTATAAAATGGAACCAAGCGGTAGACCAAAATCAGCCGTATCTGCACAGGGATGTGAGGTCGCACAGTGAAGTGCATGCAGTACTTCCAGAGATACTTAGGGAGGTATTGCCCAAAAGCCGCCATGATGTGGCGACCCAAGTAACAGAGCAAAATGACAGGCTGCAATCAAAAAGGGCGGTAAAGAAGGGCCATAAAATCAAGCCTGACCACTCCGGATTCGGGGAAGATTGGTCCCCTTTCAGCAGGGCCTGAATATTAGGCAATGCATGGCTTTTTGCCATGCCAAATTTTTTTCAAGTCCACCTAACAGCAGCGATATAAATAAATAGCTGACCTCCGTATATTTTTTGATGACCAGCGACGCAGGTTCATTAACGCTTAGTACCGACCTGAATCTCCAGGAATTCGTAAAGAATGCCACCTGGAGGGAACTGCTTGTTGAGCTGGTCGAGAGCAACAGGCTCGACCCGTGGAACATAGACATAGTAAGCGTTGTTGATGCATACATAGCCGCCGTCAGGAAGATGCGGGTCATGGACCTTCACATACCCGCGAACATAATACTCGCGGCCTCAATACTGCTCAGGATGAAGAGCGAATCGATAAACCTTATTCAAAGCGACGAAGTAGTGGCCGAGGAGGAGATTGCCCAGGTGGGAAGGGTTATACCCGAGGTGCCAGACCTTGTGCCGAGGCTCAGGCTGCAGCCCAAGAGGAAGGTGACTCTAACAGAGCTCATGGACGCGCTGGGCGATGCGCTCAAGATGAACGAGCGCAAGGAGACGATCGCAAGGCAGTATTCAGAGCCCATAAACCTAGTGGTGGAAAAAGACGACATAGACGAGAAGATAAAGGCGACCTACAAGCTCGTAAAGTCAAAGGTCGACAGGGAGGGAACGACCACGTTCGCCGTGCTATCTAGCGGCTTCAACTCCGTGGAGGGCCTTCTGCTCTCGCTTTTCGTGCCGCTGCTATTCCTTGCACACAGCGGCAGCGTGACCCTTGTGCAGGACCAGTTCTTCAACGAGATATTCGTAAAGCTAAACAGTGATGAGGATGGAGGCAAAGCAAAATAACTCCAACTACAAGAAGGTAATCGAGGCCGCGCTCTTCGTGTCGGGCAGGGCGATGGAGCTAAACGAGATAGCAGGCATAGCTGGCATAGCCTCAGTGGGGCATGTGAAGCGCATGCTCGATGAACTTGTCGCAGACTATGAAGCAAGGGACAGCTCGCTTGTGATAACCAAGATAGGGGACAGGTATGTACTTGGCATAAGAAACGAATATGCCGAGAAGGTCAACTCGCTTGCCGGCGCCCCTGACATATCCAAAAGCTCGCTTAGGTTGCTCGCCTACATAAGCAAGAACGAGCCAGTGATGCAGAGCAGTCTGGTCAAGGTGTTCGGCAGCGCGACATACGAGCACATGAAGGAATTGCTCGAGAAGGAGTTCGTGAGGACAATGCGAACAGGCAGAACCAAGCGCGTAGAGACCACAAACAAGTTCAAGGAGTACTTCAGCCTTGGATGAGCCAATCAGAAACTATATAAAATAAAAGTGCGTATCTATTGCTATGGACTTCAAATCCAAGAAGTGCAAGCCCTGCGAGGGCGGCACAAAGCCAATGACAAAGAGGCAGGCCGCAAAATACATGAAGTTCGCAGAGGGCTGGAAGCTTTCCGGCAACAAGATCTACAAGGAGATGAAGTTCAAGGACTTCAAGAAAACGATAGGCTTCGCAAATAAGGTGGCCGCAATAGCGGAGAAGGAAGGGCATCACCCTGACATATACCTGCACGATTGGAACAGGATAAGGCTGACAAGCACAACCCACGCGATAAAAGGCCTCTCCATAAACGATTTCATACTTGCTGCAAAGATAAACGCGATAAAATAAATGGACCCGTAGTCGAATGGTAAGACGTCTCTTTCACAGAGAGAAAATCCGGAGTTCGATTCTCCGCGGGTCCATTTTATGACGATAGAATTGAAGATCGTAAGTACATCGAAATCATAACCTGCTTCTCTTTCAAGAGAATCGAAAACTAATCAGACTGAAAGAATTTCTCTTAAATATCTTTAGATTGGATATATAGTGTGGGTTAATGCCGTCAAAATCTGGACCGAGAATACAGTCTAAAGGCTATGCTGCAAAGAATCCAAAAGGTGGATTAGCCCCCTTTAAATTTGAACGCAGGGCAGTAGGCCCAAAGGACATACTTGTAGATATCTTATACTGTGGAATCTGCCATT
>Ga0207049_1111_pt1 | contig 14757 bp, 28 predicted proteins | sample Alteio_BWMinCont_63_FD_153305 | JGI IMG/M metagenome (GOLD analysis project Ga0207049, IMG submission 153305) | Enriched cells from forest soil in Barre Woods Harvard Forest LTER site, Petersham, Massachusetts, United States -... | ecosystem: Environmental > Terrestrial > Soil > Temperate forest >... | reverse complement strand
AGCCGCCGTTGCGTTTGGCATAGCGCGGCCCAAGTTCTCCAAACAGCTTAGTCACCAAATCGCGGTCGCGCAGGCGGTCGAATGCAAGCCGCCGATTGGCGAGCGATGGCGACTTGCCAAGCGTGAGGATGGGTTCCGCGACCCGCCGCAACTCCTTCGCTTTGGGCAACGTGGTCTTGATCACCTCATGTCGTAGCAGTGACACGGTCATGTTGCGCAGCATTGCAAGGCGGTGACTGCTTGTGCGGTTGAGTTTTCTAAGGCCCAGACGGTGACGCATAATGATTACCTTTCAGACCTTTTCGAGACCGACCGGCGGCCAGTTCTCTAGCCGCATGCCCAAGGTAAGCCCACGCGAAGCGAGCACTTCCTTAATTTCATTGAGCGACTTACGGCCAAGATTAGGCGTCTTCAAAAGCTCGGTTTCGGTACGCTGTATCAGATCGCCGATGTAATAAATATTTTCCGCCTTCAGGCAATTTGCCGAACGCACTGTAAGTTCGAGATCGTCGACCGGGCGCAACAGAATCGGATCAATCTGCTGGGCCTTCGGCTGCTCAATTTGCGCCGGCGTGCCTTTGAGGTCGGCGAAAACGACAAGTTGATCGACCAAAATGCGTGCCGCGTAACGAATCGCTTCCTCCGGCTCGATCGCGCCGTTAGTTTCAATATCGACGATCAGCTTATCAAGGTCAGTGCGCTGCTCGACGCGCGCCGAATCAACTTGGTAGCTGACGCGACGTACCGGGCTGTACGAAGCATCGAGCAGGATACTGCCCACTGCGCGACTAGGAGCAACTTCCAGTTGGTCACCGCGGCTGGTGCGAACGGCGGCGGGAACATAGCCACGCCCATGCTCTATCTTGATTTGCAAGTCAAGCTTTCCACCTGCGGTAAGGTGCGCAATCACGTGATCGGGATTGACGATCTCAACATCGTGCATAGGCTCGATATCACCCGCGGTCACAACGCCCTCGCCTTGTTTCTTGAGCATTAGTGTCACTTCTTCGCGGTTATGCAATTTCAGCACGATCCCCTTGAGGTTTAACAAAATATCGACCACGTCTTCCTGCACGCCGTCGATCGTGGAATACTCGTGCAAAACCCCGCTCATATTGACTTCGGTGGGGGCAAAACCGGGCATCGATGACAGCAGAATGCGACGCAACGCATTGCCGAGTGTGTGACCGTAACCGCGCTCGAACGGTTCCATCGTCACTTTGGCGTGGAACGGTGAAATGTTCTGCACATCGATAATACGAGGTTTGAGAAAAGTGCTGCTTGACATAACCTGATCCTCTGGCAATTACTTCGAATAAAGTTCGACCACCAGCGATTCATTGATGGTGGAGGGCAGTTCAGAGCGCTGAGGCAGGCTCTTGAAGATGCCTTTGAGTGCCGCAGCGTCAACTTCAAGCCATTCCGGGTAGCCGCGTCCGGAAGTGGCTTCAAGCGCGGCCTTGATTCGCAGGTGCTCTTTGGCCTTGACCGCAACCTCAACCACATCACCAGGACGCAACTGATAGGACGGAATGTTGACGCGTTTGCCGTTCACCAGAATCCCGTTGTGACGCACGATTTGGCGAGCCTCGGAGCGCGATGCGCCGAAACCCATTTTGTAGGTGATATTATCGAGCCTTGACTCGAGCATTTGCAGCAGGGTTTCGCCGGTGACTCCTTTTTGCTGATCAGCCCGGTGATAAGTATTGCGGAACTGGCGCTCAAGCAAGCCATAGATGCGACGCAACTTCTGCTTCTCGCGCAACTGGACTCCGTAGCCCGACAACCGTGTGTTCTTCTGACCGTGCTGCCCAGGCGGATAGTTACGGCGCTCAATCGCGCATTTATCAGTGAAGCACTTGTCGCCCTTGAGGAACAACTTCTCGCCCTCGCGGCGACACTGGCGGCATTTTGCGTCAAGATTTCTTGCCACGGCCTATTCTCCTTATATACGACGCCGTTTCGGCGCGCGGCATCCATTATGTGGGACGGGCGTGACGTCGGCGATGCTAGTAATCTTGAAACCGACCGCGTTAAGTGCGCGCAGCGCTGACTCGCGGCCAGGCCCGGGACCTTTAATGCGTACTTCTAGATTTTTCACGCCGCATTCCTGCGCCTGCTTGCCGGCATGTTCAGCGGCGATCTGAGCGGCGAACGGTGTCGACTTACGCGAGCCTTTGAACCCGCTGGAGCCCGTGGTCGCCCATGCCAGCGCATTTCCCTGACGGTCAGTGATAGTCACTATGGTGTTATTGAAGGACGCGTGAATGTGCGCGATGCCTTCCGCGACATTCTTTTTCACCTTCTTGCGAACCCTGGTATTTGCCTTTGCCATCAGTATGCTTTCCGCTTCTTGATTTACTTATAAATGCCCGATAATGCGTGGCATCTTTAGCCGGCTGACACTGCCTTGACCATCTTGATTGCCGCCTTGCGTGGCCCCTTGCGGGTGCGTGCGTTGGTACGGGTGCGCTGGCCACGAACCGGTAGTCCGCGGCGATGGCGCAACCCGCGCCAAGTGCCAAGATCCATTAGCCGTTTGATATTCATGGACACTTCGCGCCGTAGGTCGCCTTCAATTGAGAACTTGGCGACCTGCTCGCGTAGCTTTTCCACGTCGGTGTCAGACAGATCCTTGATTTTTGTCGTGTTTTTTATCCCGGCTGCAGTGCAAATTAGCCGCGCGCGGCTACGACCGATTCCGTAAATCGCCGTCAGCGCGATCTCCGCGTGCTGATGGTTTGCAATATTTACCCCACCGATACGGGCCATATTTCTCTACCTCTTTTACACTAAAACATTTAGCAAAAATCGAAAACCTGCGATTATAACTCTTTAATTTCCTTCAGTAAACGCTAAAACGCACTTAACCCTGCCGCTGCTTGTGGCGCGGATCCTTGCAGATCACCCGTACGACGCCTTTGCGGCGAATGATCTTGCAGTTGCGGCAAACCTTCTTGACCGAAGCCCGTACTTTCATAATTTGCTCCTGTAACCCTGATTCAGATTATTTGGCGCGAAATACAATGCGACAACGCGTTAAATCGTAAGGCGAGACTTCTACCGTTACTTTATCGCCGGGCAAAATGCGGATGTAATGCATGCGCATCTTTCCGGAAATGTGCCCCAGCACCACGTGACCGTTTTCCAGCTTGACTCGGAATGTGGCATTAGGCAGGGTCTCCTCAATCTCTCCCTGCATTTGTATCGTTTCTTCTTTCGCCATCTAGCGTGTCGGGAACATGCCGCCGCCCTTGAAATTGGCTTTCTTAAGCAGGCTTTCGTACTGATGGCTCATGGCGTAAGCCTGTACCTGCGACATGAAATCCATCGTCACAACCACAATAATCAGCAGGCTGGTGCCCCCAAAATAAAACGGCACGTTTTTCCATACAATCAAGAATTCAGGTAGCAGACACACCAGCGTTACGTAAATCGAACCCACTAGAGTCAGCCGCATCATGATCTTCTCAATGTACCGCGCAGTCTGATCTCCGGGACGGATACCGGGCACAAAAGCGCCGCTCTTCTTCAAGTTGTCGGCGGTCTCTTTCGGATTGAACATTAGCGCCGCATAAAAGAAGCAGAAGAAAATGATTGCAGATGAATACAGAAATACGTAGATCGGCTGCCCCGGGTGCAATGTTGCAGCAATGCTGGATAGCCAGCGCATATTCTCGTTGGTGCCGAACCAGCTCGCCAGGGTCGCCGGAAATAGGATGATACTGGACGCAAATATCGGCGGGATTACGCCCGACATGTTCAGCTTCAAAGGCAGGTGTGACGACTGACCGCCATAGACCTTGCGCCCAACCTGGCGCTTGGCATAGTTGACGAGTATACGGCGCTGACCACGTTCGACAAAGCAAACCAGCGCGGTCACGCCAATCACCAACGCTGCGATGACAAATACCGTCAGGATTGAAAATGCACCAGTGCGTTGCAGTTCGAGCGTTCCGGCAACCGCGTGCGGCAGGCCGGCGGCGATACCAGCAAAAATAATCAGCGAAATACCATTTCCTATGCCGCGCTCGGTGATCTGTTCGCCCAGCCACATCAGGAACATGGTGCCGGTCACCAGCGTAATCATTGTTGTAAGACGAAACGCAAGCCCCGGTTCAAGCACGAGACCCCGCTGCGACTCAAGCGCAATCGCGATGCCCAAACCTTGGAATAACGCCAGTCCGGAGGTACCATAGCGCGTGTACTGAGTGATCTTGCGGCGCCCCGACTCTCCTTCTTTTTTGAGCGCCTCGAGCGTTGGCGAAACCACCGTCATCAGTTGCATAATGATCGAAGACGAGATGTACGGCATAATGCCGAGCGCGAAAATGGTGAAACGCGACAGCGCACCGCCTGAAAACATGTTGAACATGTCAAGGATACCGCCCTGCTGCTGTTTGAATAGATCAGCGAGCATGACCGGATCGATGCCGGGCACCGGGATATGCGCACCGATGCGATACACAATAAGCGCCCCAAGCAGAAACAACAGGCGACGCTTGAGGTCGCCCATCTTGCCCTGCATGCTCAACATTGAGTCCTGGTTTGCCAATTTTATTTAGCCTTTTTGTTACCTTTGGCATCGGCTTTGCCAGCCTTGGACTTGGGTGCGGTCTTCTCCACTCTAGCGGCCTTCGCTTCGGCTTTGGTTTCGTCCTTGGATTCGGATTTAGCCTTGGTTTTTGCTACGGCTTTTGCTTCAGCCTGAGACTCGGCTTTAGCGTTCTCCTCAGCGATGGTTGCGGCTGTCGTGGCAGCCCTGACCGCGGCTCTAGCCGTCGCTTCAGCTCTGGCTGCAACTTTCTTACCCTTCTTGGCGGACTCAGCGCCGGTGTGCACCGGCATCTCAAACGTACCTCCGGCGGCCTCCACCGCCGCTTTCGCCCCTTTCGACGCCAGCAGCCCGTGCAGCGTAACCTTACGATTGATTTCGCCAGACACAATTACCTTAGCCGATAGCGCATGGATCGGCACCACTCCTGCTTCTTTCAGCGTCAGTATATCTATCGTATCGGCCTTGAGCCGGTCTAGATCCGATAGCCGCACTTCGGCGGTATCGTCACGTGTCGGAGACACGAAACCGCGCTTCGGCAAGCGTCGCTGTAGCGGCATCTGACCGCCCTCAAACCCGGTTTTGTGATAACCGCCGGCGCGCGCGCGCTGACCCTTGTGACCAAGGCCTGCGGTCTTGCCGGTACCGCTACCTATGCCACGGCCAACCCGCTTCTTCGAGTGCTTTGCGCCGGCCGCCGGTTTTATCGTGTTAAGTTGCATAACTTTAACCCTCGCACTTCAGGAGGTAGCTGACCTTATTGATCATGCCGCGCACCGCCGGCGTATCGATCACCTCGACCGTATGGTTGATACGCCGCAGTCCCAGGCCGCGCACCGTAGCCCGATGCGATCGCATAGTACCGATCAACCCCTTCACCAACGTGACCTTGATAGTTTTAGCCGACTGCGTAGCGTTGACCATGACTTATCCCGTAATCTCTTCGACCGACTTGCCGCGCTTGGCTGCGATTACTGACGGCGTGTTCATCGCCTGCAGGCCGTTGATTGTCGCGCGAACGATATTGTACGGGTTGGTCGACCCCAGGCATTTCGCGAGGACGTTGGTCACACCCATCACTTCGAAAATTGCACGCATCGGGCCGCCGGCGATGATGCCTGTGCCGTCGGATGCCGGTTGCATGTAGACCCGCGAAGCGCCATGCTGACCTATCACCGCATGATGCAGCGTGCCGTTCTTGAGGCTAATCTTGATCAGCTTGCGACGTGCTTCGTCCATAGCCTTCTGCACCGCGACCGGCACTTCGCGTGCCTTGCCCTTGCCCATGCCGATACCGCCATCACCGTCGCCAACCACGGTGAGCGCCGCGAAGCCCATCACGCGCCCGCCTTTCACCACCTTGGTCACGCGGTTAATGGCAACCATTTTTTCGCGCAGGCCATCGCCACGTTGCTCGCCGCCCGACATCTTGTTTGCTTGCAGTTTCGCCATATTGATTCCCGACTAGAACTTGAGTCCGTGTTCGCGCGCAGCGTCTGCGAGTGCTTTGACACGGCCGTGATACCGGTAGCCGCCACGATCAAACGCGACGGATTCGATACCAAGCTGCTTCGCTTTTTCGGCGATGCGCTTGCCGACCGCGGCTGCCGCATCGACGTTGCCACCATTCTTGATGCTTTTGCGTAATTCAGGCTCTATCGTCGAAGCGCTCACCAACACTTTATCGCCGCTCGGAGCTATAACCTGCGCGTAAATGTGGCTGTTCGAGCGGTGCACTGCCAGCCGCACTACCTTGAGTTCCGCAATTTTGCTGCGGGTACGCCGCGCACGGCGTAGCCGCGATTCATGCTTGTCTTTCATGTCTCACCTTTACTTCTTCTTGGTCTCTTTGAGGGACACGGTCTCGTCGGAGTAGCGTATGCCTTTGCCTTTATATGGCTCTGGGCTTCGGTACGCGCGCACTTCGGCGGCTACCTGTCCAACTACCTGCTTATCGATACCCTTGATCACAATTTCGGTTTGGCTCGGCGTCTCGACCTTGATACCATTGGGCATCTGGTGCACAACCGGATGTGAGAAACCCAACGTCAGGTTCAATTTGTCACCCTGCGCCTGGGCGCGATAGCCGACGCCGACCAGTGACAATTTTCTTTCATAGCCTTTGCTGACACCGTGCACCATGTTGGCGATCAGCGCGCGCATCGTCCCCGACAACGCATTGGCAGCATGCGATTCGTTGGCGACCTTGAACTGCAGACGGTTCTCAATCTTCTCGACCGCAACCAATGCAGACAGCGCTTGTTTAAGAGTACCGAGTGGGCCTTTGACCGAGATCTCGCCCGCAGACAACTGGACCTCAACATTGGCCGGCAGCTCGACCGGGAAATTGCCTATTCTTGACATTGCTATTCCTCGCTCGCCGAATCCATGACTATGCGACGATGCATAAGACCTCGCCGCCTATGCCCAATCCGCGTGCCTTGCGGTCGGTCATAACGCCTTTCGAGGTCGATACTATCGCCACTCCAAGGCCATTCATGACCTTCGGTATGTCATCGCTCGGCTTGTATACGCGAAGGCCCGGACGGCTAATGCGCTCCAGCTTCTCGATGACCGGTCGTCCGGCGTAGTACTTAAGGCCGACCTCCAGCACCGGCTTGCCGTCCATCGGGCGCACCGCGAAGTCGTCAATATAGCCTTCGTCTTTCAAGACTCTGGCGATCGCAGCCTTGACCTTGCTCGCCGGCATCGCGACTGAAATTTTTTCCGACATCTGCGCATTGCGGATGCGCGTCAGCATATCGGCGATCGGATCACTCATACTCATGGTTATGGCTTCTCCTGCTAGCTACCAGCTTGCCTTGATCACACCGGGAATCTCACCGCGCATCGCGATATCACGCAGCTTGCTGCGCCCCAAGCCGAACTTGCTGAAGACGCCGCGCGGGCGGCCAGTTAGCGCGCAACGGTTCCTGAGCCGCACTGGACTTGCATTGCGCGGCAGCTTCTGCAGCTTGAGCCGCGCCTCATAGCGATCCTCAAGGCTCACTGTCTGGTCATTGACGATAGCCATCAATTGCTCGCGTTTTGCGGCGAACTTTTTAACGGTTTTGCGCCGCTTGAGATCACGGTTGATAAGTGCGATTTTGGACATGGCGTCAGTTCCTGAAAGGAAATTTAAATCCCACCAGCAGTGCTTTGCCTTCCTCATTGGTTCTGGCAGTGGTGGTAATAGTGATATTCATGCCGCGCAACGCATCGATCTTGTCATATTCAATCTCGGGAAAAATGATCTGTTCCTTGACGCCAAAATTGAAATTACCACGGCCGTCGAACGACTTGGCCGGTATGCCACGAAAGTCACGGATGCGCGGAATTGCAACCGTCACCAGGCGGTCGAGAAACTCGTACATGCGCCTACCGCGAAGCGTGACTTTGCAGCCGATAGGGTAACCAGTGCGAATCTTAAAAGTTGCGATTGAAGTGCGCGATTTGGTAACCAGCGGCTTTTGACCCGAGATCTTCTGCATATCGGCCACCGCGTTGTCCATGATTTTTTTGTCGTTGACCGCCTCGCCGACGCCCATGTTGAGCGTGATTTTCTCTATGCGAGGTACTTGCATCACCGTTTTGTAACCGAACTTCTGCATCAACTGCTTCACCACGTGTTCACGGTAATGCACCTGTAGCCGGGCGACGGACCCAGCTGATTTTGCGGGATTGGCTGCCGTGCTCATGCGTCTATCACTTCGCCGTTTGATTTGTACGTGCGTACACGACGACCGTCTTCGAGCAACTTGCTGCCGATGCGGTCGGCCTTTTTCGAGGTCGGATTGAAAATTGCAATGTTGGAGACGTGCAGCGGCATTTCTTTGTCGATGATACCGCCGGTGGTGTTCTTCATCGGATTCGGACGTTGGTGTTTTTTTACCCGGTTTGCGCCTTCGACCAGCACGTGATCGAGATCGACTATACGCAACACTGTGCCGCGTTTGCCTTTGTCCTTGCCTGTGATGACAATCACGTCATCGCCTTTTTTGATCTTGCGCATGCTGATTTACCCTGGCTTCTTACAGAACTTCCGGCGCTAACGAAACGATCTTCATGAAACGCTCGTTACGCAGTTCGCGCGTCACCGGACCAAAGATGCGAGTGCCGATGGGCTCGAGTTTGGCCGTCAGCAGCACCGCAGCATTACTATCGAACTTGATCATCGAACCATCGGAACGGCGTATGCCCTTGGCGGTGCGCACGACCACAGCGCTATATACTTCGCCTTTCTTGACCCGCCCACGTGGTGCCGCATCCTTGATGCTGACCTTGATTACATCCCCAATACCGGCATAGCGGCGCTTAGATCCACCGAGCACCTTTATGCACATCACGGCGCGCGCGCCAGTGTTGTCAGCAACATCCAAAATGGATTGCATTTGTATCATTTTAATCTCGATTAAAAACTACTACTTTTCCAACTTGATCCGCCCAGCAATATGCCAGCGGTCAGTCTTGGAACCCGTCCGGGTCAGGTCGTTTGCGCCATTGCAAAACCGTGTACGGCGCAAGAAGAAGGCGGGAGTTTACAGACAATTCCCATCGATTTCAAGCCTGCCTTAGCCTTTCCGCGCGTAAATCTACTTAAATGGCGCGCGCCTTCTCGATTAACTTGCTCACTCGCCAGGCCTTGGTCTTGGCTACCGGGCGTGATTCTTCGATTAGGACCGTATCGCCTTCCTTGAATTCGTTTTTCTCATCGTGCGCGTGGTACTTTTTCGAGCGTGTAACAATTTTTCCGTATAACGGGTGTTTGACGCGGCGCTCGACCAACACCGTCACTGTTTTATCCATCTTGTCGCTGACGACCCGGCCGGATAGCGTACGTTTGTTGTTGCTGGTTTCAGTCATGACTGGCGTGCCTTTTCGTTAAGCAGGGTGCGCACGCGCGCAATATCGCGTCGCACTTTCTTGATCTGGCTGTTATTCGTAAGCTGCTGGGTCGCGATTTGCATGCGCAGCCCAAATTGCGCCTTCAGCAGTTCGTTCAGTTCCTGCTGCAATTCGGTCGGACTCTTGCCCCTCAATTCACTGGCTTTCACGGCTTAACCTCCGACCATGCGATGTACGAACGTGGTCATCAGCGGCAGTTTTGCCGCTGCCAGACGGAATGCTTCGCGCGCGGATACCTCATCAATTCCGTCCATTTCATACAGCACCTTCCCCGGCACGATTTCGGCGACCCAGTATTCAGGATTGCCTTTGCCATTGCCCATGCGCACCTCGGCCGGTTTTTGCGAAATCGGCTTGTCCGGGAAAATGCGGATCCAGATACGACCACCGCGTTTGATATGGCGCGTCATGGCGCGGCGTGCGGCCTCGATCTGGCGTGCGGTCAATCGCCCGCGTGTAATCGCTTTCAGGCCGTATTGGCCAAAGCTTACCTTGTTGCCACGGGTCGCAACGCCTTTATTGCGGCCCTTCTGTTCCTTGCGGTACTTCCGTCTAGCTGGCTGCAGCATGTTTTGCTCCTGGCGTCCTTCGCTTCTTGGGCGCGGGTTTGGGCATGAGCGCGTCCGGTGCTGGCTCGGGTACAGCGGCCGGCAATGCCAGCGCCTGTTCGTGCTTGCTGATAATTTCGCCCTTGAAGACCCACACCTTGATGCCTATCACTCCATAAGTTGTCTTGGCTTCCGAGGTTCCGTAGTCGATATCGGCGCGCAAGGTATGAAGGGGTACGCGTCCCTCGCGATACCACTCAGTGCGGGCAATTTCAATGCCATTGAGCCGTCCGGCGCTCATGATCTTGATGCCCTGCGCGCCGAGCCGCATGGCGTTGGTAATGGCGCGCTTCATCGCGCGACGGAACATGATACGTTTCTGCAATTGCTGTGCAATCGAATCAGCAATCAACTGCGCGTCGAGCTCAGGCTTGCGGATTTCCTCAATATTGATGTGCACCGGCACGTGCAGCATTTTCTGCAACTGCGCTTTGAGCGACTCGATGTCCTCACCCTTTTTGCCAATAACCACCCCGGGGCGTGCACTGTAAATCGTGATCTTGGCGTTTTTCGCCGGGCGCTCGATGATGATTCTACCGACCGCCGCATGTGCGAGCTTCTGTTTCAGAAACTCGCGCACCTTGATGTCTTCCTGCAGCATGCCTGGGAAGTTTTTGCTGTTCGCATACCACTTCGACGACCAATTACGCAACACTGACAGCCGGAAACCGACTGGATGTATTTTCTGTCCCATGACTATTTCCTTCCGTCGCCGACGGTGAGGTGTATATGGCAGCTGTGCTTGAGTACCCGCACGCCGCGGCCTTTGGCCCGCGCATGAAAGCGCTTGAGCACCGGTCCTTTTTCAACGTAGATGCGCGTTACCTTGAGCTCATCGATATCCGCACCGTCGTTGTGCTCGGCGTTTGCAATCGCCGACTCGAGCACTTTACGCATAATCGCAGCACCCTTCTTGGGACTAAAATTGAGCAGAGTAAGCGCCTTTTCGACCTGCAGCCCGCGTATCTGATCTGCGATCAGTCGGCCTTTCTGGGCCGACAGTCGCACGCCATTTAGTTTTGCCGTTGTTTCCATTGCTACATCCCTCATTTCTTGCCCTGCGCAGTCGATGCGGCGGCAGCTGGCGCAGCCATGCTGGATTTCTTATCAGCGGCCGCGGAAACGCTACCTGCTTTGGAGTGTCCCTTGAAAATCCGGGTGTGTGAGAACTCGCCAAGCTTGTGACCCACCATGTTTTCTGACACATAGACCGGAATATGCTGTTTGCCGTTGTGTACCGCGATTGTAAGTCCGACGAAATCAGGCAGAATCGTCGAGCGTCGTGACCAGGTTTTGATGGGGCGCTTGTCGTTGGACGCGCGCGCCGCTTCGACCTTGGCCATCAAGTGATAATCGACGAACGGACCTTTTTTGATTGAACGTGCCATGGTTTACCTCGTTATGCGGCGCTGACTTTGGCGTGCCGACGGCGCACGATCATGCTGTTGGTGCGCTTATTCTTGCGCGTACGATAACCCTTGGTAAGCGTGCCCCAAGGGCTCACAGGGTCCTGTCCCGCCGCGGTTTTGCCTTCACCGCCGCCGTGCGGGTGGTCGATAGGATTCATGGCGACGCCGCGGACAGTCGGTCGGATGCCGCGCCAGCGTTGCGCTCCGGCCTTGCCGATAGAGCGCAGGCTGTTTTCTTCGTTTCCGACTTCGCCTATGGTCGCACGGCAGTTCACATGAACTTTGCGGATTTCGCCCGAGCGCAGCCGTAACTGGGCGTATTCGCCTTCGCGCGCCAGCAGCTGAGCCGAAGTTCCCGCGGCACGCGCCAGTTGCGCACCTTTACCGGGCAGCATTTCAATGCAATGAATCGTGGTGCCCACCGGGATGTTGCGCAAAGGTAACGCGTTGCCGGTCTTTATAGGCGCGGCGGACCCGCTTTGCAGCTGCGTGCCGGCCGCAATACCCTTGGGTGCGATGATGTACCGGCGCTCGCCGTCGGCGTAACACAGCAGCGCGATATTTGCGCTGCGGTTCGGATCGTGCTCAAGACGTTCTACGTTGCCCACAATGCCGTCCTTGCTTCGCTTGAAATCGATCACCCGATAATGTTGTTTGTGGCCGCCACCCTGATGCCGAGTAGTAATCTGACCGGTATTGTTGCGGCCAGCATTCTTGGTCTGGCGCTCGATTAGCGCCTCATGCGGCCTGCCCTTGTGCAAATCCGGGTTAACCACTTTGACGACCGCTCGGCGACCGGGTGACGTCGGCTTGACTTTAATCAGTGCCATTATTTGGTCTCCGCTGCAGCAAAGTTGATTTCCTGGCCAGGCTTCAGGCTGACGTAAGCTTTTTTCCAGTTACTGCGGCGCCCCATGAAGCGGCCGAAGCGTTTTTCCTTGCCCTTGACGTTGGCTACCTGAACTGACTGGACTTCAATTGTTTTGTCCTTGGTACTGAACATTAGCTCGACTGCCGCCTTGATCTCGGGCTTGGTCGCATTCGACGCGACCCGAAACGCGTATTGATTGTGTTTCTCACCGATGAATGTACTTTTCTCGGATACAACAGGTGCTAGCAACACCTTCATCAGTCGCGCGGTGTTTTTGGCGCCGGCGGCGGCACTCATTTCAGCAGCTCCTCGAATTTGGCCATCGCATTCTTGGTCAGAAGCACGTTGGCACAGCGAATCAGGCTTACCGGATCTACGTGCGTTACGGCGACGATGTTGACATTGGTAAGGTTACGCGATGACAACAATAAATTCTCGTCGACCGTATCGGTGATAATCAATACATTGTCGTAGCCCATGCTTTTGACTTTTTGCGATAGCAGCTTGGTTTTCGGCGCTTCAAGTGTGAAACTGTCGACCACTGCCAGACGCCCTTCACGCGCCAGCTGCGACAGGATAGAGCACACGCCGGCGCGATACATTTTCTTGTTCAACTTATGGCTGAAGTTTTCGTCTGGCCGGTTAGGAAATATCTTGCCGCCGCCGCGCCACAAGGGACTTGAAACCATACCGGCGCGCGCACGCCCGGTACCCTTCTGGTTAAACGGTTTCTTGGTCGAGTGTCGTACCTCGCCACGATCTTTCTGCGCACGGGTACCGCTGCGATGGTTGGCAAGGTACGCGGTCACCACCTGGTGAATAAGCGCTTCGTTGTAGTCGCGCCCGAACACTTCATCGGTTGCGGCAACCTTGGCCGTCGACTGGCCCTGTTGATCAATCAGATTGAGTTCCATCATGCACCTGGCTTGGATGCGGCGGCTTTGCCCGCCGGCGGCTTGCCCGCTTGAACGGCTTTGCCACGCTTCACCGCCGGGAAGACGGTGACATCACCATTCTTCGCACCTGGAACCGCACCACGGATTAGCAGCAGCTGGCGCTCTGTATCGATGCGCACAATCATCAGATTCTGCGTGGTGCGTTTCACGTCACCGAGGTGGCCCGACATTTTCTTGCCAGGAAACACCCGACCCGGATCTTGCGCCATGCCGATGGAGCCCGGTTTGTTGTGTGAAACCGAGTTGCCGTGACTGGCACGGTTGGATTTAAAGTGATGACGTTTGATCACGCCGGCGTGACCTTTGCCGATCGAAGTCCCGGCAACATCGACTTTCTGGCCGACCTGAAAGACGTCAACGCCGATCACGCCGCCGACTTTGAGGTTCGCGATCTGTTCGGGCGTGATCCGGAATTCTTTTAGTACCGATCCGGCTTCGACGGCGGCCTTCGCATAATGCCCTGCTGCAGCCTTGTTGACACGCTTCGCGCGGCGTTTGCCGTATGCGACCTGCACCGCGCAGTAACCGTCGGTTTCGGGCATCTTAATCTGAGTTACGCGATTGTTCGACACGTCGACTACGGTCACCGGAATGGAATCGCCCTCGTCCGTAAACACGCGTGTCATGCCGATCTTGCGACCGACTAGTCCTAAACTCATGTTCGTCACCTTTTGGTTGACCAGTCCTGGTCTTACGACCCGGGAATGGTGCCGACTTCAATTGGCCGGCCTCTAAATTCGTGATTGCGTTGCTAGCATTGCGAATTAAGCAGCTTCATTTGCGCAATCCTCGATACTCAATCCTAATTCCTATAACTTAATCTCTACGTCCACGCCGGCCGGAAGGTCCAGCTTCATCAGTGCGTCGACCGTCTTATCCGTGGGGTCAATAATGTCCATCAGCCGCAGATGCGTTCGGATCTCCAACTGGTCGCGCGAAGTCTTGTTGGCGTGTGGGGAGCGCAGCACATCAAAACGCTCCTTGCGTGTCGGCAGCGGCACCGGTCCCTTGACCACGGCACCGGTGCGCTTCGCGGTATCTACAATCTCGAGCGCCGACTGGTCGATCAGACGATAGTCAAACGCCTTGAGGCGGATACGGATTTTCTGGCTTTTAACGGTGGCCATCGGGTTTACTCTATAACCTTGGCGACGACGCCGGCGCCTACGGTCCTGCCACCCTCGCGTATCGCAAAGCGCAGCCCCTCTTCCATCGCAATCGGTTGTATCAACTGCACCGTGATCGATATGTTGTCCCCCGGCATCACCATCTCCGTACCCGCCGGCAACTCAATCGAGCCCGTCACATCCGTCGTGCGGAAGTAAAACTGCGGACGATATCCGTTGAAAAACGGCGTATGCCGGCCACCTTCGTCTTTGCTCAACACGTATATCTCCGCCGTAAACTTGGTGTGCGGTGTGATGCTCGCCGGCTTTGCCAACACTTGACCACG
>Ga0207049_1083_pt2 | contig 15059 bp, 20 predicted proteins | sample Alteio_BWMinCont_63_FD_153305 | JGI IMG/M metagenome (GOLD analysis project Ga0207049, IMG submission 153305) | Enriched cells from forest soil in Barre Woods Harvard Forest LTER site, Petersham, Massachusetts, United States -... | ecosystem: Environmental > Terrestrial > Soil > Temperate forest >... | reverse complement strand
GCTCCTCGCCGCAAAATCGATAGCCTACTCGGACAGCGCGAGCGGCGTCTATCTCTCGACGGAATTATTCCCGAAATTGGGGATCGCCGACCAGATCAAGGGGAAAAGCAAAAAAATTGAAGCCGACCCGGTCGGCGGAGTTCTCGCCAGCGGTGAATTTGAAATCGGCTTCCAGCAGATCAGCGAATTGCGCCCCGTGAAGGGGATTGACATCGTGGGAGAGCTGCCGCCCGGCACCCAAAAAGTTACGGTCTTCTCGGCCGGGATTCCTGCAACCGCAACGCACCCGGTGGCAGCGAAAGCGCTCATCCAGTGGCTCGCGTCGCCGGCTGCTTATGCCGCCATCCGAAATAGCGGCCTGGAACCCACGAACGTGAAGTAGTTCAGGTGGCGCAGGGTTCCAGTGTCAAGCCTCCGCCACTCACACTCTCAGTGAACCAAAACGTCCTTTAGAAATCGCGCCATGGCTACTTTGTATTCCTCGTCGGCGCGCGCTTCGGACGGATTCTGCGGCTTCGTGAACGCGTGCGCCGCGCCGCTGTAAATGTTGACCTCAAAATTGATCTTCGCGCCGCGGAGTTGCGAGACGAGCGCGTTGACCTCCTCGAGCGGCGCCACCGGGTCTTCGGCGCCGTGTAGAATCAAGACGCGGCCCTTGATGTTCTTGGCCGCCTCCGGCGCAAAATTGCGGAACGCGCCGTGTACCGAAATGAAACCCAGCAGCGGCGACCCCGTTTCGACCAGTTCGACTCCCACGGTGCCGCCAAAGCAGTATCCGACAGCGGCCAGCCTGGCCGGATCGACCATCGGCTGCGCCTTCAGCACCTCAAATCCGGCGAGTGCTCGCTCGCGCATCAAGGAGCGATTGTTGTCGTAAATCGCAATCGTGTCCATCATCTCAGGCACGGTCTTAGGCACCACGCCTTTGCCGAACATGTCCTCGGCAAACACCACATAGCCCAGCTTGGCGATCATGGCCGCATCCGTTAGCGTGCCCTCCGAAAATCCGGACCGGTCATGAATCATCAACACTCCCGGCTGCCGGCCCTGCTCGACGTCGTCATACACCAGATACCCGGAGAGAGGCGCGCTGCCCTGCATGTAATCAATCCACTGCGTTTTGAGCGCAGCCTGTGCCGCGCCGGCCAGCAGCAACATGGCCGAGACAGCCAGAACGAAAGACGCAATGCGTGCGATTTTCATGGAGTCCTCCCGAACGCGTTGGCGCAACTCTACCGGAAATCGTGCATAGTTGGAAAGTGGATCTGCCAGACGAACAAACAACTGAATGAAAAACGGTGTTTGGAAAGTCTAGAATGGCGCGCGCGGAGAGATTCGAACTGAATCACTTTCTCCCTCTTTATTCACCTTTCGTTCGTATTTCGCCACCATTCACCGCTATTACTATTACGATTTTATGACGGCGCAAGAAGTGCGCCTGCCTTGGGCGAACGACATTCGACTCCAACATCGGAATGCAGCAGCACGCACACTGGCTTCTTGACAGCAGTGTGGTTATCGCTCTTTACCGATCCGGACATGGCGACGTTCCAACCGTATTGCCCAGAGAAATCATTCGAAGAAGTAACGGCGCGAGATCTCCTTAGACAGGTTGCTATGCAAGCGACTCACGGAAGGGAACTATGAGCTGCTTACCGTTCGGCCTTTGGGAGAACATGATCTCGATCTCGATATCTTGACGCGTACTGAGCGAGGGCGTCCTCAATAATGGGGTACGCCGCTGCCGCGGGCAGGATTTCGTCCACTTCCACCGCTTTACGTTCCAATTGCTTGTAATCCTGAAAGAACCTGCGAACCATGATTAGCCTGTGCGGCGGCAATTCGCTGGCTTCATGATAGGAATTGTATTCGGGATCAGCCGTCGCGACCGCGATGACCTTGTGATCCTGCTCTCCCGAATCGATCATCGTCATTAAACCGATGGCTCGCGCGTGCATCACTGTAAGTGGCACCACAGGATACTGGCAGAGCACCAGGACATCGAGGGGATCATGATCTTCAGCCAGCGTGCGTGGAATGAACCCGTAGTTCGCGGGATAAAATACGGCTGAATAAAGCACGCGGTCCATTCGGATCAGCCCGCTTCCTTTATCAAGTTCGTATTTGATATTGGATCCTAATGGAATCTCGATTACCGCATTGAACTCATGTGGAACCTGATCACTGGGGCTGAGATCATGCCAGGGGTGCGTCATAAGCGCCTTTCGGGAATGCGCTGCGCGCATCCTGATTTTATCTGAATGTTGAACTTTAAGCAGATCGATTGAAGAGCGGCGCGCCGGTCGATCGCATCAAGAGCAGCGAAGCGCTCTGTGAGCGCAGAAAGGTCCCTCCAAACAGCCGACAGACTACTGGCTGCCCTCCAACGTGCTCTTGATGGCCGTGAGCGCATCCCGGAGATTTGAAACCGACCGACCGACGGCGGCCTTTCGAACGATTGAACCTTTGACCCCTGTCAGGCCTGCCTGCTCGGAGCCCATGGCCATCATCAGATAGAAGCCGGGCTGATTCGCGTCGTCACTTCCGCGCACACAGAAAGAAAGGTCGAGTGCGGTTTCGAAGTAGTGGCTCGCATAGAGCTGCTTTTCGGCAATGGCATAGGCCACGCGGTCTCCGGGATTTCCGCGCAAAGTCACCAACTGCACGACACGCAACGTTGGCTTCAAGCCGAATTTCACCCTGGCCCAATAAAATGTGTCTTCCACGTTCGCAGGCTTTGCGTTGGGATAGGAGAGAAGGTATTGGTAGAAATCCGGCAGACGCTCCGGCAGTGCCTCGCTGTAGCTGAGCATGTAGGCGAATTGCTGAGGCACGTCAGTCGGGTCACGCTTATCGTTATAGGCGCCCAGAACTTGATTGCCATCCCGTTGATAGGCGAGTAGACGCTGTAACACCGCCTTTCGCAAGAGCTGGTTCACTTGTTCATCCGCCTCGGCGGCGGACCAATCGATGGATCGATTGAGGCCTTCGATGGAGCTTGCGGGCATTTGAATCAAGCAGTCGCCTGGCTTGCAGGTTTTCAAGGCCTGGATGTCATCTTTGTCGAAGGAGAAGCCCTTCAAGTCGGAAGGCTCCGGTGGATCGCTGAACACGCCGAGCGCCAGATAGTTGGGAAGCTTACGCATGCGGTCGAAATCGCGGGCAAACTGGAGATACTTCTCAGGGGCTGCGTGGATGTAGACCGCGCCGAACAAAAAGACCTCGGCGGGCGCCCGGGATGGCAGATTCTTCGCGACAGGCTCGCCCTTCTGGATCGCGGCGATTTGATCCGGACTCAGTCCGATGTCCTGCCGGAAAAATGTTTGGAGGTCGGGAGTAGTCTGAGAAAAGCCAGGCAGAGCGCACGCGGCCATCGCCAAGCCCATGCGCAGCATATTCGTAGTCGCTCGCGCGAGAGTGGAAAGAACTGAACGGCTCAATGTCGCCACACGCTCATTGGAGCCAAGCCTGTCCAACCGAGCCTCTCCCTCCCGCTCCGTCAGGCATGCGGTGGCGATGCGCGTTTCAACAGTGCTGAGCGACATGGCTAGGTCCCCAACTCCGGGATGCGCTGGAATCGTTCAAAGATTCGCGCGCTAGCCGCCCCAAAGATGAAACCGCCAACATGAGCCATATAAGCGACGCCACCTGACTGCACGTTGGCCACGGAACCGATCTGGCTGAAGAGCTGCATGAGAAACCAGAATCCGATTAACAGCACTGCGGGAATCACAGTAATGCGGATGAACCAGCCGAACACGACTAGCGCACGTATCTGATCGCGGGGGTAGGTAATCAGAAATGCGCCCATCACACCCGCAATCGCGCCACTCGCACCCAGATTGGGGACCGTGGAATGAGGCATGGCGGCAATTTGCGCTAGCGACGCCGCCAAACCGCTTAGCAGGTAGAACCCCAGGTACGGCAGCCGGCCCATTGCATCTTCGACCTCAGGGCCAAATGCCCATAGGTAGACCATATTGCCGAGAATGTGCAGCCAGCCGCCGTGCATGAACATCGCCGTCAGGATGGTGATCCAGTGTTGGCGCGCGACAATATCGGCGGGGATCACGGACCACTTTTGTACAAATGGATCGCCGCCCGTCAGTTCCAAGACGAAGACAAACGCGTTCACGGCGATGATTGCGGTCGTAATGACGGGGGAACGCCTGGGTCGTCGAGAAGCGTCTCCAAACGGAATCATTCCTCCCACGCTATGTTCCTCCGATCGTTGGACCGCGCCTCAGGCTCGGCAAAGCGCGCCGGCGGGCATTCTCGTCGCGTACGCAGGTCCACACCGTAGTCCGCCAGGCCGACTCTCGCAACGCATTCGTCAGCTTCCGCCGCGCATGAAAGATTCGCGACTTGGACAGGCTCGGCGGAATGCCGAGCACCCGGCCCGATTCCGCCGCGGAAAGACCGTTTATAGCACGGAGTCGATATGCCTGTTGCAGTTTCGGGGGGAGCTTGCGGACTTGCCGCTCGACGAGCGCATGGATCTCTTTCGCAGCATAGAGTTTTTCGGGGTCGGACCGTGGGATGCATCTTCCGAGCGGGCCGATAGTCAGATTTGCGAGTAAGGGCGTGCGGCAACGCCACAAAATTATCTACACACCTGGTTGCGCGGTCGGATTTGAACCTGAACTTGCATCAAGGGCGTCCGTTCGGCCGCGAGCCCGTGATCAGGATCTCTACCAATCTTTTGGCGCTTTGCTGCCAGTCGGGGCTGGTCGTCACGTTGGCGACGCCCACTAGAGCGCGAAGGAGATCCATAGCATCAAGGTCCTCCCGTATGTCGCCGCTCTTGATCGCGCGTTTCACCAGGGAGCGAATCGCTTCCTGCATCTGAGCGTAGGAAGCTGCGAACACCTTCTTGTGATCGCCTACCAGTGTATTGAGCGCAGGGGCGATGAGCTGTTTTGCCGCAATGGCATCAACGAAGAGCAGCAGCCAGGCTCGCAACGCTTCGATCGGCGTCAGGGTTTCAGCGAACTTTCGCTCTGCTGCGGCCAGCTTTTCCAGCTCGGACCGATAAACCGCCTGTAGAAGTTCCTCGCGCGTAGGAAAGTGGCGATACAAAGTCCCCGGCCCAACACCTGCCTGTTTGGCGATGTCGTCCAGGCTGGCATTTGCGCCCGATCGGGAAAACGCCTCCTTGGCGACCTCCAAAATGCGGTCGCGATTCCGCTGCGCGTCGGCGCGGGGCTTTCGCTGTGCAGGTGGTGACCGTTTCGTGGGCATGTCAAAAAAAGCAAAATAAACTTGTAACCGGAGACCATCTCCGATTATCTTATGTAGTGCGGAGACACTCTCCGTTTTATGCGAGCCGTAGCCGCTTGTCAATAGGCACTTGCTCAAGCAGCCGGCAGGAGGAGAAAAACATGGTGGAGACATTAGGAGCTACATCAACCACAGAAGATGTTTTGTCCGGTATTGAGCTACGCGGAAAGCGAATCCTGGTGACCGGCGTTTCGGCCGGGATCGGCGTGGAGACGGCGCGGTCACTCGCCGCGCACGGCGCTCACGTGTTGGGCACGGCGCGCGACCTGGCTAAGGCCGAAGCGGCGACAGCCCAAATAAGGAAGGACGCGCCGGCCAACGGTGGAAGCTTCGAGCTAATCGAACTCGATCTGGCCAGTCTCGCGAGCGTCCGCAACTGCGCCGATCAACTGCTCCGAAAGGGCGAGCCGCTCGATGTCATCATCGCCAACGCAGGCGTGATGGCCACGCCGCTTAGCTATACGACCGACCATTTCGAGATGCAGTTCGGCACAAATCACTTGGGCCACTTTGTCTTGGTAAACCGGATTGCAAAACTTCTTCGTGCAGGCGGACGGCTCGTGAACTTGGCCTCTGCAGGCCACCGCTTCTCGAATGTGAACCTTGACGATCCCAATTTTGAGAGAAGTCCGTATGATCCGTTTTTGGCATACGGCAGATCGAAGACCGCAAACATTCTATTTGCAGTTGCCTTTGACCAGCGCTATCGCGCACGCGACATTCGTGCCGCTGCAGTCCATCCTGGGGTAATACAGACGGAGTTGGGCCGCCACATGGATCCGGCTATGGTAAAGGCAATGATGGACCGATTGGAAAAACAGCTTGCAGCGGAGGGTAAGAGGTCTTTCCCGTGGAAGACCATTCCTCAGGGAGCAGCAACTTCGACCTGGGCAGCGGTGGTTGCTCCGGCCAAGGAAATTGGTGGGAAATACTGTGAGAACTGTCACGTAGGTCAGGTAGTCCCTGAAGATATCGCGATTAGCCCCACAAGCGAAGGAGTCCGTGCTTACGCACTCGATCCCAACGCTGCCGAAGCGCTTTGGAAGAAAAGCGAAGAAATGGTTGGGGAATCTTTTTCGCGTTAGGAGGGAGGAACTATGAAAGTGTTTGTAACGGGAGCGACGGGATTTGTCGGTTCTGCGATCGTTCGAGAGCTCCTTAGCGGGGGCCATCAAGTGCTCGGCCTCACACGCTCGGATGCGGGCGCAAAGTCTCTCATCGCCGCTGGTGTCGAGGTGCATCGAGGCGATCTTCAAGATCTGGAGAGCCTGCGTAGCGGAGCGGCCGCTGCGGATGGCGTGATCCACACCGCCTTCATCCATGACTTCTCAAAATTCAAGGAGAACTGCGAGATAGACAGGCGCGCCATCGAGGCACTTGGCTCCGCGCTCGCGAGCTCCGACCGGCTCTTAATCGTCACCTCCGGCACGGGAATGGCGGGTCCTACGCCGGGGCGCCTCTCAACGGAACACGATCCCCCATATTCCGGCCTCGGTTCAATTCCGCGCATCGCGTCAGAAGAGGCAGCGGCTTTGATTGGGGGACGCGGCGTGCGCGTTTCGGTGGTACGCCTTCCTCAGGTTCACGATCCGGAGAAACAAGGGCTGGTCACCTATGCCATCGCTGTCGCTCGCGAGAAAGGCGTCTCTATATTCGCCGGCGACGGCGCGAACCGCTGGCCGGCGGTTCATCGCCTCGACGCAGCGCGCCTTTACAGGCTCGTGCTGGAGAAAGGTGTCGCGGGAGCCAGATATCACGCTGTCGCCGAGGAGGGCGTGCCGTTTCGAGAGATCGCTCAAGCGATCGGCCGTCGTGTGAACGTTCCGGTCGTCAGCAAATCTCCCGAGGAGGCAGCGCAGCACTTTGGCTGGCTCGCGCATTTCGCGACGATGGATAGCCCGGCGTCGAGTGAGCGAACGCGAAAGCTGCTGGGCTGGCAGCCGAGGCAGACCGGCCTTATCGCCGATCTCGACGCGGCGCAATACTTCGAGCCAAGAACAAACCGCGTGGTTGCAGCTCGGTAGTAGTATCCGGTGGAACTTGGCCGAGTGACGCTCGGCTGAGCCATCGGCCCAAGAGACTCGTATCGTGGCGTCGATGCCCATTTGCTGAAGCGCTTAGGAGTTGGCGATGCCGAAAACCGGATACAAGGCTTTTGAAGCTCTAGACCCCTTCTTCGAAGTCGTCATGAAAGGCTTACGCGAGCTCGTTGACGGCAACCACTATTTCGAGACATTCGCCGAAGACGCAACCTTTGAGTCCCGCTATCACTTCCCCGGTTGGCCTGTGACCATTCGAGGGCGAGACAACCTGATGGCTGCCCTCTCGGGATACGGCAAGACGATCAAGCTTCACTCCGGCGATGCACTTGTTGTGCATCGCTCTCAGGATAGTCGCGTCGTGATCCTGGAGTACGAAGTGCACGGAAGAATTCTCTCCAGTGGTGCAGGCTATGACAACAGGTTCATATCTGTCGTCACCATTGAGAATCGAAAGATCGTTCATTGGAGAGACTATATGGACTCCTTGGCTGCCTGGACGGCGCTGAACGGTGGCCGTTAGGCCATCAAAAAAATGCACCCAGTAGGTAGTATTCTTGAATACAACCGAGATGACCGGTCGTCTCGGATTTGGAGGTCGCCGTGAGTACGATTCGCGCTCCCGAACAGAATCAGGGTTCTGCGCCCTCGGCTGAAGCATGGTTCCAGGATCCATTTACAGCTCACATCAAATTGGATGGGAGCTCCTCGGTCCCCTCGCCATTTCGCACCCCAGGAACTTTTACGATCACGCGCCTTGAGTCCACCGCTGGCCTCAATGACCGAATCACGAAGATATCGAGCGTGCCGGCGCTCCTCGTGTCGATCTGCCTCAAGTCTTTGCCGTTGCGTAGCTATCTCGTGTGGGTCGCGGACAAACTTGTACCTACACACCGATCATTCCTCCGTTTTCGAAGCAATGTCATCGATTTCGATTCCGAACCGAGCTGTTGGGCCGGCAAGGCGTTCGATTATGTGCACTACACCCTGCCACGAGTAGAGCTTGACGACATCGCGGCTGATTTTGGCTTCGGCCGCGTAAACAGCTACCGGTTGTCGTTTGTTGAAGACGATTTGGTCTTAGCCCAAATCACAAGGAGCATTCTGCCCTTCATCGGACGCAGCGATGGCCCCTCGCTCCTTGCGCTGGATCAGTTCAGCCTGATTCTGGGAGCCCATCTACTTCAGCGGTACGGAGTTTTGCAAAAAATCGGTAAGGTTTCAAAAGGCGGCCTTGCTCCTTGGCAAAAGCGCAGGGCGGAGGAACTTCTCAGCGAAAATTTGGACGGCCGAATACGGCTTATGGAGGTTGCGCGTGAGTGCGCCTTGTCCGTGAGTCATTTTGCCCGCTCATTCAAAGTGGCCTTCGGCATCTCGACTCACCAGTGGCTGATTCGGCGTCGAATCGAGCACGCCCAAGGATTACTCAGGCAGACGACCACACCGATCGTCGACATCGCAATGCAGTCTGGGTTTGGCGACCAGGCGGCCTTCACGCGCACGTTCCGCCAGGTAGTCGGAGTAAGTCCCGGACGATGGCGACGCTATCATGGTACGAGAGCTATCGGGACTGATAACCTCGCCTGATCCCACGCGACCGCGCAGAAGGTTGTACTCACCTTCCACGTCTTCTTAGACCGCTCAACTCCTAATATTTTAGCAGGGCCCACACCCCGGCAAGGCTATGTCCACATTCTTCCGGCAATAAACAACAAAATCGGCACAATCCTGCAAGAGTGGAGAGATTGAGTGCGGCTAGCTTGATGCGCACGGTCTGCCTTATAGAAGCCGATTCGCATTAGAGAAAATAGATAAGGAGAGACAAAGATGGACGCTACCCAAAGCAAGCTAAGTATCGTGTTCTGCCATGGGCTCTGGGCCGATGGATCGTGCTTCAGCAAGCTGATCGTTCCCCTTCAGGCTGAGGGGTATGAGTGTATTGCAGTGCAGTACGGCCTCAACACAACGGCAGAGGACGTCGCCTTAGTGAAAGCAACGATGCGCCGGGTCAGCAGCCCCGTTATTCTCGTCGGCCACTCCTACGGAGGAAGCGTCATCACCGGCGCCGGAACCGACGATCGCGTCGTAGGGCTGGTATATATCTGCGCCCTTGCTCCGGACGCCGATGAAACGTCTCAGACGCAGCAGTCCAAGTTTCCGAGGACCGACGTCTTCTCCCACATCGAAGTCGTGGATGGACGTATCTGGCTGCGTCCGGAGGGCACGAAGTATTTCTGCGGAGACCTTTCGGAGCAGGAGCAGAAGCTCGTTTGGGCGACCCAGGGCGTGCCGAAACCCGATCTGTTCGAGGCGAAAGTTGGGGGAACTGCCTGGAAGTCGAAGCCTAGCTGGTACATCGTCGGCAAAAAGGACCACACCGTGCATCCCGATCTGGAGCGGGCCATGGCAAAGCGCATGGGCGCAACCACCTATGAGCTAGACAGCAGCCACGTGCCGATGCTCTCCCAACCGGAACGGGTGATCGATGTAATCCGTACCGCCGCAAAAGCTGATCAGACCCGCGCCAGCGTGGCATAGAAGCAGCAACGCCGTAAGAACACGGCTAGGTTCGCGATTGGCGCGCTTGGCAATTTAGGGGGACCCGATGAACGCCGATGTTCTGACAACAAGAGTAGCCGATGGAATTGCGGTCATTACAGTCGGCACCGCAAGGCGCATCTATGAGGAGAACATCACCTCGCCGTCGCGCTCAATCGTGGTGGAAGCAAGGAGCGTGAATCATGACTGAAGCAGCAGCGCACGTACGGGTCGTCGAGGAAACGTCCGCGTACTGTAGAGTTGTGTTCGATTACCCGCCTTTCAACATCGTGGACGCCAGCATATTCGAAGCCCTACAGGATCTGCTCGCGCGAATGAACGCCAGCCCGAGCCTGCGGGTCGTCGTATTCGAAAGCGCGGACCCCGAGTTTTACCTTGCCCACTTTGATTTAACCGGCAAGATAGGGAACATCATGACTACTGTCGGGGCTTCGGGCCTCCCGATCCTGATGGATACGTTCGTGCGTCTCACCAAGTCCCCAGTGGTCAGCATCGCGAAGATCCGAGGCTGTGTCCGGGGCGTGAGCAGCGAGTTCGTCCTCGCCTGCGATATGCGTTTTGCGTCGCGCGAGAACACACGACTGGGTCAACCCGAAGTCGGGGTGGGATTGCATCCAGGAGGCGGCGGTACGGAACGCCTCCCACATCTGGTCGGCCGCGGCCGCGCGCTCGAAATCGTCCTAGGCGCGAACGATTTCGACGGCGACACCGCGGAACGATACGGATACGTCAACCGGGCACTGCCCGACGCCGAGCTGGACGGCTTTGTCGACGCGCTTGCTCGCCGGATCGCCTCCTTCGATCGGCGCGCCATCGTGGCGGCGAAGAATCTCGTCAACCAAGTCTCGTCCTTACCATCCGCCGACCGACTCCTCGCCGCCATCACTTCTTTTGAGACCGCGCTGACTTGGCCTGAAACGCAGCAGCGAATCCAAGCTCTATTAAAGCGCGGGCTCCAACAGGACGGCGACTTCGAGAAAGGGTGGCCCGCGGTGCTCGGCACGCTCGTCGATCCGGAAAAGAAAGGCGGGTCGCGATGATAACCACAGTCGAGGTTGAGCGATTCAGTCTGACCTCGTCTCGGCCATTCGACAAAATACTAGCCGCGATTAAAGCTGCCGTAGGCCATCCCGACATGGTTGAGTTTGCGAAAACGACGGCAGCCGCACGGACGTTTCCACAGTTCGAAAGTACGGTTCGGGAAGAGCTGGGTAAGAGTGGCCTAATGCTCTTCATGGAACTCGACCATGGCTTCGTCATAAGGAAAGCGACGAGTGGCGATAAACCCCGAATGGCCCGGCTCATCGTGGGCAATCCGCTCATCATGCAGCAAATGGCAAGGCACGTTCCGGACGCAGGGTCCTATGCTCCCGTCACGGTACTCGTCGACGAACGCTCTGACGGCGTCCACATCTCCTACGACAGGATGGTCAGTCTGCTGGCTCCCTATCGGAATTCCGACGCGCTCGCGGTCGCGCGGGATCTCGACAAGAAAGTCGAGACCCTTTTGTCGGAAGCGGCCGGTTGAGCCAACATCGCTGCGCCACCGATGCAGAGCTGGAAAATTGAGAGCGGCTAAGGTTTTAAAAATACATCCGTCAACTGTCGCGAGGAGGAGTGATGACCAATCGATTGCAGTGGGAAGTTTTTGTGAGCGCCCAGATTCCGGTGGTTACTAGCGACCTTCCGCCCGGCGCGAGCGAAATGAAATGGTCGCCAATTTCTTCAACGCTTATCTTGGGCAAGCGTGATGCTGTGCTGGTGGATACGGCCATCACGCTCGATCAAAACCAGAAACTTGTCGACTGGATCGCAGACAGCGGTAAAAATCTGACGACGATCTACGCTACCCATGGCCACGGCGACCATTTCTTTGGCGTAAACACAATTCAGAACAAATTTCCGAAGGCGCGGTTCGTCGCGACACGAGAGGTCATCGCTGTCATGCGAAAGCAGGCGTCGGTTCCCGTGGTTGACTCATATTGGAAACCACGGTTCCCCGGACAAATCGATTCGACGCTCGTGGTCGCCGACGAACTGAAGGGCGGTGTCATCGTACTGGAAGGGGAACAACTCGTGAGTGTTCCCCTCGGGCATACCGATACGGACAGCACGACGTGTCTCCACGTCTCTTCGATCGGGCTGGTCGCTTGCGGCGACGCGCTCTACAACGATGTCCATCTTCATTTAGGCGAATCGAACGCAGAAGGCCGAAAGGAGTGGATCGCTGCGCTCGATACGATCGAGTCGCTCAAACCTGTGGCCGTCATTGCGGGACACAAGAGGGCCGGCGCGCCGGACACGCCGAATAACATCGAGAAAACACGAAAATATATTCGCGACTTTGACAGGATCGCTGCCAATACCGGCACCGCGTTAGAGCTGTACAAGGAGATGCTCGCGATTTATCCCGAGCGTGTAAACCCGGCCGTCTTGTGGTATTCGGCACAAGCGGTGAAGCCGGGCACTTGAACCCAGCAACGTTCGCCCACGCTAGGGCCCGAAATTCTGGCACGCTTTTGGCACATCTCTATCGCATGCTCCCGTACACGCCAACAACAAGACGAAGAAATCAGAACACTTAGCATTGGGGCAAAGCGTTACGCGAAACTGCTTACGAGGCAGGATGGCCAGCGTTTGGGGTAAATCGTCCGCCGCTGAAGGGCCTCTGAGAGCACCTGCTCACCAGGCAGGCGTCCGTGAACGGCACGCTCGTGCACACTTCGCTTGTGGCCCGATTAACCTCTGACCGGTGGGCGATGAAGCGACTCGACCATAGTTCGGATGTCGCGGTTCTCGAAAACCGGGCCCTGGCGCTCTTCTGTTCCATGGACGGCGACATCCACCATGGCGCGAGCCAAGTCGTCGGCGCGAATCACCTGATTGGGGAATAGCAACCGAAACGCCGGATAGATCGCACGGAAGAGGCGGTAACTGAAATTCGGTTCCTTTCGCGGCTCCACGGGGTAGATGTACGCAGGCCGGAAGAGGTAAACGTGAGGGAATCCTGCCTCGAGTAGCGCGTTTTCGCCCTCTCCCTTGTAGCGCGCGAAGGGTATCCGACTTCGTCCGGTCGGGTCCGCGCCACTCCCGCTCAAGAATGAAAACGTGGCGCCGGGGCTGCTGCCGTGGAAAACTCGCGCGAACTCGACTGTATAGTCCACGGTTATCGTGCGGAGCTGCGCGTCAGACACTGCCCCGGTATACACACCCAGGCAAAACACTGCTGTGTCCTGGCCCGAGAGCGCTTCCGCCAGTGGAGAGCAGTCCGCGAAGTCTTGATGGAGGACCTCTTTCAGCTTGGCGTGCGAGAGGCCGAGCTTCCTGCGCCCGATAGCCGTGACACGCGCGACGGCACTGTCCTCGAGCGCGTAGCGAAGGACGTATCCGCCGACCATTCCTGTCGCGCCCACGATTACAAGGTTTCTCTGGCCCGCCGGCGGAACATTCATGGTCGCCCCCGAGGCGCTGCGATGGCCCTCATTGAAACCACCTGCCTAGTCGCTGTCATGAGAGTGCGCGCACCTCCAGCCAGTCGACGTACAGCAGGCGCTCGGCAAATAGCCATGCACCGTCGATCTTCACGAATTGGTCCGAGTAGCGAAGAGCGGCAACCATCAGGCGTCGCTTTCCACCCTCGATCGTGAGGTGATGCGCCAAGGTATACGCTTCTCCTGTGGCTCGGTTGCTGGTCAGCGTGAGGATCGTGCTCTGTCCGACGAAGTGCATGGTCGCGTCGTACTGGTTCAGGTCCGCGAAGACCGGAGCGAGCGCCTCCCGTAAATGCAGCTCTTGCGAAGGCTTTGCATCCTTGGCGTTCATGTAGACCACGAAGTGAGTGTCTGCGGTAAAGAGAGACATCTGACTTTTCGCATCGCGACGATCGGCGCAGTGCGCGTAGGCCTCGACCAGCTCACGGATAGCGAGGCGATCCGCGGCTTCTTCGGGTGAGATGGTCACGTGTTTGCCCATGGGCGTCTCCTTGTTGAATTCCTGCCGGCACGCAAAAAGTGGTCACTCGAGCACGGCCCGTGGTTCCAGAAACGCTTCGATCCCGCTGGTTGCACCGGAGTTAGTGGTGGATTCATCCGAAGATGTATCGGGGAACGAAGCCAAAACGGCACAGCCGCTGCGACCCCCAGAATTTTATCGCAGCCGAAACGCCCCATCGATGAAGTGCTTCGTGATTGCCTTAATCGTGTTTCTCTCCGTGATTATCTCCATCGCCTCTCTCCTTATACGAGAATTTACGGTCAGAAGTGAAGACGACGCGTGCGAGCGAGCTGTCTTTTAACGCTGCGCAACCGTCATTCACGTCACGCAGCGAAATCTTTCTCGAAACCAGTTGTTTCACTAGTCGAGGCGGGGCGTGATCACGATTGCTACAGTCTCGAGTTTTCCTGCTGCTCACGCGCGAAGGATGACGCTATCCACAAAAAGGCGCAATCGGACCTTAGTCGCCCGAACTACGACTTAGGTCGTAGTCACCTAGAAACGGAAAGCCACGGGAATAACCGGACCGGGCACGAAGCAGGCGGGTCGATTTAGGAAGAGGGTAGTTTGAGCTTGTCGGCCATACGGACCAATTCAACCACCGATCCGGCCTGCATCTTCTGCATCACGTGGCCCCGGTGTATTTTCACTGTGGCCTCGCTGGCTCCGATTTCGGACGCAATCGGCTTATTGAGCATTCCGGTGACCACGAGAGTCATGACCTCACGCTCTCGCGCGGTCAGTGAGCGATAGCGCTGTTGCAAGTCGTCGATCTCGGCCTGTCGTTCTCGGTCAGCGCGGTCGCGCTGCAGGGCTTGCTGAATTGCGTCCAGCAGATCCAGGCTTTTAGGCGTATCTGCGTCGACTGCGGAATGAATTTAACCGAAGTGATTTCGCACACTTCAACTAGCAAAATGACTAATTGCTGGCGCGGCCATAAGTTTTTGTCCAAAGCAGGATGCGGCCATGCCGTATCAGCTCTTGTCATCCAGCCGTGCAGCCGCCCACAGCCCGACCTTCTTGAGCAGACGGACCAGTTCCGCTCTTTCGTTGGTCTTAAGCACGGCCATTGTTTCCTCCATGTCCGTCGCGTGCTTTTGAAAGGCACGCTCAATCAAGCGTCGGCCCGCCTCGGTGAGCTCGACGATCCTGCTGCGCTTATCCTTGGGAGTGGTAACCCTCCGGAGC
>Ga0207049_1106_pt1 | contig 15107 bp, 12 predicted proteins | sample Alteio_BWMinCont_63_FD_153305 | JGI IMG/M metagenome (GOLD analysis project Ga0207049, IMG submission 153305) | Enriched cells from forest soil in Barre Woods Harvard Forest LTER site, Petersham, Massachusetts, United States -... | ecosystem: Environmental > Terrestrial > Soil > Temperate forest >... | reverse complement strand
TACTAGTTTATAAAACTTAGGCTGATTCTTGTCGGCGTTATCTAAATTGATCAGAATATATCAGCGTACATCTGGTTGTTGAACTCGTATGCAGAGTCGTTCTCGCTTATCACGAGTCGCTCGAGCATCTGATCCTTTCCTGCAAAGCTCCTTACACCGGAATCGCTGCCCAAAAGGTAGAGCTTGCCATCGAGAGTGTAGTATACGGATATCTCCCTTGAGTTGTCTTCCCTTACTATCACAAACACCTTGGACGAAGGGTTGCCAAGCCTGACAAGCATGCTGCACAAAAGTATGCTCTTGTCTATCTGGTCGCCCATCTCGAACTCAATTGTCTCAGAGGGGGTCAGCCAGAACTGAAGCGGGAGCGTAACGTCGCTTATCTCCTCGGTTATGAATTTGTATGCCCTCATGCTGGCCTCGTAGAAGCTCTGATCGTAGGAGTAGTTTAGGAACTCCGACTTTATCTCTTCGGTTTTCTCTATGACCTTGGGATCATTTGGCATGACAAGCGTAGGCAATTCGGCAACGGAGAGGCCCTCCTTCTCCTCTATGTAGTCCTTGTAGCGGGATATTATCGCAAGGTACACCCTGTTGAGGCGCTCGGAGCTAACAGGACCTCTGTTCGAACTCTCCATCTGCATGCACCCGATAATATTATGCCGGTAAGCTAGAATAACCTTCTGCTCGTATACTAATCTAGTGAGGCGAGAATGGAAAGGGCATCGGGAAGAAAGAGAGACAGGCTTTCAGCCATATGCCGCGCCGCCGCAATAATGATTGCAATAGCTGCGACATGCTACTGGCTCTCAGTGCTGACACATGCGTACTTCTCCTTCCTGGACGGCGGGCAGGACCTATCGGTATTTGCCTACAACTTCTGGTTCAATTTGCACAATGCGGGATTGACTCACGGCCTGCAGTACATAAGCTTCGGGAACCATCTATCCCCTGACGCGCTCGCAATATTGCTTTTGTATTCGATTTTCCCGTATTCGATAACGCTAGTTTATCTGCAGACGATAGTAATCTGCCTAAGCTCCCTTCTTGTGTACTACATAGCCGAAAGGATGCTCGGCGACCCTCTAGTTGCGCTTGCCATATCGGCAGCGTTCCTCATCAACCCAGGGATACTGGGAGTCCTAACGTTTGACTTCCATCTTGAGTTCATGATAGTCCCCACTTACCTTCTGACATTTTATTTCTACATGAAATCGGACTCGAAATTGTTCGCAATTTCATTGCTTCTGCTGCTGGGCACGATAGAGGTGGCGCCCCTAGTAGCGCTAAGCCTTGGTCTTGGCCTGCTTGCATACGAACTTTCAGTGGCAAATTGGAAATGGGAGAATATAGCCAAGGAAAAGAGGATAATGGTTGCGGCAATAATACTTTTCTCCATAGTGGCAGGAATGCTCTACTACGGGGCGATGTCATACCTGCAGTCAAGCTACAGCGCCTCCTACCAGGGACTACCCGACATACTCAAGATAAACTTTGGCAGCCAGTACGGGATAACCACAAACGTGGTATCGTTCCTCTCGAGTCCGGTGTCTTTCCTTTCGAAGAACCTTTCAGTGTATGCAAATCCGCTCGGGCTGTACATACTGGCATTATCCGTCATAGTGACACTGTTCGGTTTCGGGTTCTTCACGCTCAAGCGGCCGCTCACGACGTTTCTGCTTATTTTGCCATGGATAATACCTGCGCTGCTATGGAGCGGAAACATACACTACCTATACACTGGCTTTCAGTACTACGCCTGCACAGTAGGCGCAACGATAGCAGCGGAGATAATAGGGGCCATGGTCGTGATGAGGAGAGACTCGAAGGGCAAGCCAACATACAACAGGACTTTTGTCGTGGCATCGATATTGCTGATCGCAGTGATGGCGATGCTGGCGTCCCTCTTCGTATCCGGAAAACCGATAACATACCTCTCGCCGCAGACGCAGTACGCAGGGCAGCTCTACTCAATGATGAGATTAATACCGCAGAACGCTAGCGTGATGACGCAGTACACTATATTTCCGCACCTTGCAGATAGGCAGCAGATAGAGTTCACCTGGTCTGAGATAAACAGGTACGGCTACTTCGTCCCACAGTACATTATCCTTAGCTACAGCAACTCCAGCATATACTCCAATTTCCAGTATGATGCGCTCAACTACACAGTAAGCAACTACAACTACCAACTCTATGCGCAGGACGGGAACGCAAGAGTGTACATTCTCGATAGCCAAAGCGGCTGATTGCGCATCTTTATGCGGTAGCAAAATAACAGTATTATCACTTCATTTTGCTAAATTTAGGCATGTTTAAATATAAGGAAAGCTGTAAAGCTGTGTGATAAAATGGCCCAGAATGTTAAAAATGTTAAAGACATTGTAGTGTGCCACGTCATAAAGAACGGGAGCATACTTCTTGTCAAACCAGAGGAGGGATTCGGGAAGGACAAATGGAACGCGCCCCTGGGCGAGCCGCAGAAGGGCGAAAACCTCATGAAGAGCGCCTGCAGGATGGTCTTCCAGCAGACGGGGCTATATTCAACCAAGGCGACAAACCACGGAACGGTCAGGCTATACCTCAACGGAAGCAGCGAGTACAGCTATAGGCTACACATATTCTCCACCAAGGTGTTCACAGGGGAGCTAAAACCGACGATAAAGGGGGAGGCCAAGTGGTTCAACAACTCCGACATACCCTACTACGACATGTGGGCCGACGACAAGTATTGGCTTGGGCTTGTGCTGCAGGACAAGGCATTCGAGGCTGATTTCTTCTTTGATGAGAAGAATGAGAGGATAATCAAGTACCAGGTCAAGGAAAAGACGCAGGTAGACCCAAGCGTGCTCAAGCCGTTAATACCGATAGCGATAGTAGCCATAATAATCATTATAGGATTCTACAGCCTAAGGAACGTGAAGTTTGGAGGAACCAAGCCGACCACTCCGCTTGTCCCGACCAATACAGTCTCAAATACGCCCACGGCCAATTCCGTAAGCGCTACCGTCAAGACGACAACCACAGTCACAACTTCCATACCACCGCAGCAATTCGTGAAGCTGGGCATAGACAACATAGACATGATTTACTACTACAGCGGACCTTCGCAGCTAAACAACACCGCATGCTACAGCAAGGCCTACAGCTTCATAGTGCCCTATGAGAGGGCCATTAACACCACCACATTCAGGCTGAATACCACATGGTACACGAGCAACTGCGGGGTAATGATAACAAATATTGCTGTTGACACGCCGGGCCTAAGCGTGCAGACCGTGGAGCCGGCCCTGCCCATATACGTGCCTCCGAATTCGAGGGTCTACATCGAATACATAATAAAGACTGACACGTCAAATCTGACATACTCCGGACCGCTCTACATGATAGTCAACGAGGACTGAGCCTTCAGTAGTCCCTCATTATCTTGAAGCGGTATGTGAAGGAGAATATGCCTTTCGCGAAGAGGAAACACAGATTCGCAACCCAGTATAGGGATGCGGGCTTTTTCCTCTTCTCTATTATGTTTACGCGCACCTGGCCCAGCTTCAGTTCGTTTAATTTTGCTATCAGTATTGCCTCTGTGTCCCATAGCCAGTGCCTCTCCCTGGACTTGCCATTTACAACCCTGAAGGCCTTCTTTGTGAAGAGCTTGAATCCGCACTGGTGGTCCAGTATCCCGTCGGAGAACAGGAATCTTATCGTCGCGTTGTAGGGCCTTGAGACGAAATTTCTTATTGGGGGCCGCCTGAGCACGCTGCCCTTGAGGTATTTGGATCCGACGACCATGTCATAACCCTCCTTCTGGATGCGCACCGCATCTGTTATGCACGGCACGCTGTCTTTTAGGTCTGCATCCATGAAGAAGTATAGCTTTGAGTCGTATTTGGACATTGCGTACCTGACGTCAAGGCCCCTGCTCGCGGGCTGCCTGCCAGATATTAAGTCGAGTCTCTTGTATATTCTCTGCAGTTTGTGGACCGCCTGCGAGGTGCCGTCGGGAGAGGACTCGTCAACCACCACTATCTTGTAGTTGCGAAACATTTTGGAGAGCTGCCTGTCGGCCGCAGCTATCGTTCCGGCTATAGCATCCTTCTCATTATACGTCGGCAATACCATCAGGAAGTCGAGCATATTTTAGGATGAGGTTGTAAGGTATTTAAACTATTTGACCCCCAATCCATATACGAAGTGGGAGATTGGACAACAAGATAATAGCCGACATGCTTGATGAGATAGCGTCGATGCTAAGCCTTGAGGACATGACCAGCGCAAGATTCGAAGTGCGCGCATACCAGAAGGCTGCCCTCACCGTCCGCACGCTCCAGGAGGCGATAGAGGACGTCTACAGAAAGGGCGGCACGAAGGGGCTGATGGAGCTGCCAGGGATAGGCAAGGGCATCGCCGGCTCGATAGAGGAATACGTTAAGACGGGAAAGATGCAGAAGTACGAATACCTCAAGAAGAAATATCCGATAGACATGAAGGGCCTAACCAGCATACAGGGCCTGGGCGCAAAGAAGGCGATTACACTATACAGGAAGCTGGGCGTCAAGGACCTCGCCGGACTGAAGAAGGCGGTGGACGAGCACAAGATAAGCAAGCTTGAGGGATTCGGTGAGAGGAGCGAAGAAGTCATAAGGCACGGTCTTGAGCTGCTGGCGAGCTCGAGGGGAAGGATGCTCCTTGGGGATGCGCTGCCCGTGGCTGAATCCATAGTGAATAAGCTCGCCGAGAGCGGGCTGTGCGAGAAGGCTATGGTCGCAGGCTCGGCTAGGAGGATGAGGGAGACGGTGGGGGACATTGACATACTTGCGATATCGGAGAAGGCTGGCAAGATCATGGACCTATTCGCCAATGTCTCTGAGGTCCAGGAGATAATAGCAAGGGGACCAACAAAGAGTTCCGCGCTGCTAAAAATAGGCATAAACTGCGACCTTAGGGTAATATCTAGGGAGAGCTTTGGCGCTGCAGTGCAGTATTTCACAGGCAGCAAGGACCACAACGTCCAGGTCAGGACCATATCCGTGAACAAGGGCTACAAGCTAAACGAATACGGCCTCTACGACAGGGCAGGCAAGATAGTCGCAGCGAAGGAGGAGGAGACGATATACGAGAAGCTTGGCATGCAGTGGATGCCGCCTGAGATGAGGGAGGCGCGAGGGGAGGTGAAGCTCGCGCAGGCGCACAATATACCAGATCTGGTTGATGTCAAGGACATTAGAGGGGACATGCACACCCACACCAAGGAGAGCGATGGCGCAAACAGCATAGAGGAGATGGCCGACGCCGCCATCAAGGCGGGACTTGACTACTTCGCCACAACCAACCACACAAAGAGCCTTGTCATAGCAAACGGCATGGACGAGAAGGGATTCGAGCAGTACTTTAGGCGCGTAGACAAGCTCAACGATAAGCTCGAGGGCAAGATCCGCATATTCAAGGGCGCGGAGGTCGACATACTAAAGGACGGGTCGCTCGACCTGTCAAAGCAGTGCCTAAAGTCCATGGACTGGGTCGTGGGGTCGGTACACACAAGCTTCAAGATGACGGAGCAGGAGATGGCCGAGAGGATAACCAAGGCCCTTGACACAGGCCTTGTGAACGTGCTGGGCCACCCGACTGGCCGGGAGATAAACGTAAGGGAGCAGTATCCCGTAGATCTTGACAAGGTATTCGAGGCGGCGGAGCGCAATAGCGTTGCCATGGAGATAAACTCCATACCTAACAGGCTTGATTTGAACGACACCAACATAATTAGGGCATCAAAGTACAAGCTGATGTTCGCAATAGACACTGACGCGCACAGAACATCGCACTTCGGATTCGTAAGATACGGTGTGGGCACGGCCAGGAGGGGGTGGCTCACGAAATCAAGGGTCATAAACGCGCTTCCCGTCGGAACCCTAATTAAAAGGTTAGCAAAATAACAGCACTCTTTGTCTTAACTGCTAATTTTAAAAACCCGTATATATCTCGGGACCCATATATTATATTAAGGGAGATTGGAGAATGCCGACCAAATTCAAGGAGAGGATTGAGAAAGCAAAAGAGACAGCAACTGACATAGCCAAGGGCATAGGCTTTGGTCTTGGCGTAGTCGCAGTGACGTACGCGGGCACCCAGATAGACAACATGATAAGGCCGGGAGATCATGCGAGCCACCCGTGGCTTATGACAGCGTCCATCCTGATGGGAACGGCTTTCGCCGTAGCGGGAATAGAAGATGGCTGGGATACAATCAAGGGCGTCGGAGGCCACATGAAGAAGATCGTCTCGAACACCCACGTAAAGCCTGCACTCATGTTTTTAGGTGCAGCTGCTGCGGCAGGCACCTTGACATGGACAGCTGAGCACTTGCACCCAGGAATCTACGGTGCAGTCAAGGACTTTCTCAGTCCGAAGGCCATGGAGAGCATCTATGCAACAGGAATAGTCGCTCTCGCAAGGACGCCGGACATAATAATGGGAATAAGGGATTTCGAACCCTACAGGAAGTGGAGGAGCGGTGTAGCAATAGCTACAACCCTCGCCACAACGCTATACTACGGCGCTCAGATGGACCAAATGATAAGGCCGGCCAACCAGGACGCGAGCAACCCGTGGGTTATGACGGCATCGGTGCTTGTGGGGGTGGGCTTTGCGATAGGAACAAATATAGCGATAAATCATGGCATGTCGCTGCTGCCTATAAAACAGAGCGAATACTGGGAGTACATGCGAAAGGGCACAAAGAACAACGTTAGTAGGTGGGGAGGGAGCTTCTTAAAGGAGATAAAGTACCTCAGGAAGGGCGAGCTTCCGCCACAGTCATTGTATAAGAAGTGAAATCGGACACGTAGGCAGCCCAGCTACATAAACTTCGAGAGGTTGAACTGCTTCACAGGTATTGTGGAGGAGGGTCCGCTGCCAAAGACGTTGCTTATCTCCTCCCTTGCAAGTATTAGCCTCTGCTTGATGTAGGGCTCGAGGTTGTATCGGTTCGCAAGATCTATCGCCATGGTCAAATACTTCTCAATGCTCCCCTTGGATATGGTCATCACAAGCTTGCCCTTGCACCTGGTGCACTTGCCTACCAGCGGCACCCTTCTGTACTTCGCGTTGCATGCAACGCACCTAAAGCTCTGCTTTGAGTAGGAGTGCATGTTGCCTATTAGGTCCGGTATGAAGTGGCTTAGTATTAGTCTCTTCGCAGTATCAGGCTTGTCCACGCTGTAGAGCATGTCGACCAGCCTGAACTGGGCCTCTATCTTCTCGCGCATGCTGTTTAGCTTTGTGTATACGCTCTTGTGCGGCGAGTCGGTTATGGAGTTCACGCCGCTAAGATGCGTGAACCACAGGTTGTTGAATTCGGTCTTCTTGGGTATCCTGTTTTTCACTATCTCCACCTGTGCATCTGAGGGCGAGGAATATGAGTTGGCCTTCTCGTAGAACTCAAGGCCGTACTCCTCGATTACCTCCATCTCGTGGACCTCGTCGTCTATCTCAAGAACGTCCACCTTTATCGTTAGTATGAGCGGGGCGTCCATGGTGCCGCCTATGGTCACGGGCAGATAGCTCCTTGAGAAGTTTATCAGCGCATCGAGCAGGAGCATTGTCGTGTCCTCGTCCCCGTCGCAGTTCCTCCTCCTTGCGGATATAACATAGGGATGCGCAAAGCCTACGTGGGCGTCGGTGAAGCCGGCTATTCGGCACAGCACCCCTGCGCTTGTATGGGGGGAGAGGGTTATTACATAGTGGCCTACCAGATCCTCCATGCTGCTTATGTTGTAGAAAGGCTCAAGGCCATAGAACTTGACGAGCAGCTGGTCTACGAATTTGGCCACGTTGATCATGCACGTCGCGCCGTCCCTGTTGAGTATGACATCTTGCGGGTACAGCTCAAGCAGCTGCTCCTCGCTTGTGAATTCGTTGCCCTTGTAGTCCTTTGTGTAGCCCATTTTCCTCAGGCTCTCTACGCTGACCATCGACTCCTTGGGATAAAAGTGCGTCATCGGCATGTCAGTGGCGTCGAATCTCGAGGTGCCGTCCTTGAATATGTGGACGTTGTTTGCCGCCCTTAGTATTCCTTTCTCTATTGGTTCAGGGACCTTGTCCCTGTTAGTTAGGCCCTTTACGCCCTTCATGTTCTTGCTGAGCGCCTGAACGCCCATTGCTTTCATCGCGTTTTCGATCATCTCGATTATGTATATCTGCCTCAGCTCCTTGGCATAGGCCTTGCCTCCGCAGTCTGGGCAGATCTGCTTGTCAGTCACCCTGCCGCAGCTGGTGCAGGTCCTCTCGAACCTTGCGAAGCACGTGTGCTTCTTGCAGTAGGGCAGCGAAAGCACCTCCTTGCCGAATGTGCACCTGTACTTTGCTATCTCCACGTTTATGCCCACGTTCCCGAACTTCTTCTTCTCGTTGTTGTACGCCTTGGTTATGCTCCTCTCCTTGCCACCGTATTCGCCTACAGGGAACAGGACGTGAGGAGAGGGCTTCATGAGGCGCTCTTTGGCCTTTTCCGGTCGCCCTATCCTGCCGCCTATTCTTGTGGCCCTCTTCATCACCTTGAAGGGGGCAACCGAGTTCACGTTCTCAAGGGCAGTCTTGGATTCGTCATACTTGGGTTGCGACATCATAAGGACAGCGCCATCCGCAAATCCAAGCGATGCAAGAAGGCTCTGCGCGTCGTCCCCATTTATTCTTATGTTAGAGTCGCTCTCAATGTGAGCTATGCAAAGCCTCTCTACAATGCTCGCGAGGGTCGTGTTGCCAAGCTTCTTGGGCAGGCTAATAGAATCAATGTCGAATAGCAAGTCGCCTTTGCTTTCAATCTTGGAGGGGAGCAGCGCCTCGGCCAGCTCGGAGAGCTCGGCTGTTGTTATGTCAGTGTAATCGTATATGTACAGAGGGTGCATCGCCACTCCTGTTTTGGAGGATATCTCAAATGCCTCCTTGAATGTTGGTTTTGCAGGTATCTGGTCCGCGTAGTTCATGCCCTTGAGCTGCGCCTCCCAGTATTCCTCCACGTAGCTTGTAGGTTGCAGAGGAGTATTGGATTTCTTGAAGTCGCCGTAGGTGACCAGTATGTCGCCTACGGATATTATCTTAGTTACTTTGTCCTTGAGAGAGCGCGCCTGATGGGCGTCGTTTATCCTTAGCGCCTCCCCGCTCTCAAGCTTTACGAACGGGCCCTCTATTGTGTCCACGGGCGCGGCCACGCAGCCCTTGCCGGGCTTCTCTATTCTTAGTTGGGTGCCGCAGACTATGAAGTCGTTGAGTATTATCATTGTTGCCGGGCTGAAGCCCTTCGCCGCTATTCCAGTGAGTCTGGACCTGCCGTACCTGAGCCTGAAGGCGCCGTTCTTGTTCGGGTAGGCTATGACAGGCCTTCCTGCAACCAGCTCCTGCAGAAATACCGGAGTCCCCTTGTCCTTGGTCTCCTCCTTCTGAGTGGTACCCTTGTCAACCTTTATTATCATGTTGAGCCAGTTCCAGTCAAGCTCGAAGGCCTTGGTGTTCTTGAGCACGTTCTTGGCCTTCTGCGCTATGCCCTCGCAGATTACAAGTCCTATTCCGCCGCGCACCTTGTTTGTGATTATCTGCTCCTTGCCGCCCTTGTCTAGCCTTCTTATGTTCCTGTGTATGTTGATCTCTATCTTCTCCGTGGGCATGCCGTCGACGCACACGGTAAGGTTCTCGATTACGGTGCGCATGTCGGCCTCTGGCGGGTAGTACTGCAGCCTTGCTATCCTTGCGTGGTATATCTGCATCTCCTCAATGCACCTTTCCACTTCAGATTGCTGCGCCCTGTATGCGCCTATGCCAAGGAGCTTCCTGCCGTAGTCGGCAAGCGCCACTGACATTGCGGCACCCGTTCCGCCTGCGCCCCTGATGGGCCCTGCATAGATTATCGCAGCGTAGTCCGAGCCGTCCGCATTCTTGTGCAGCTCTATTCCCTGTATTCCTTCCGTAGGCGCCACCACCACCGCGTCGGTTAGTATTGCAAGGCCGACCCGCACGGCTATTAGAAGCCTCTCCTCGGTTTGCTTGTCAGAAAATCTCTGGCCGATGCATATCTCCTTGGCCATCCCGAATGCTATCTCATACCTGTTCTTGCCCTCCGACATCTTTACCATCATGTCGGCAAGACCCTCTATACCTATTATCCCCTCGACCCTTGATGCGAGGTCCGGCGCAGGCTTTATCTCAACGAATTTCTCTGGGTCGTAGCCCTTTTGCCTTGCGCTGAGGGCGACTGTGTATGCCTTGTCGAAGTTCGCCTTCAGTTCAGTGTAGTATTCGTTTGAGTCCATGCTTTCACTTCAAAAAGCTCAGGTTGGTGAACTTGTTTGTCTTGGTCTCATACACGGGCACAAGGCAGGGGCTCGGGACGTGGCCCTGCATGAGCTGGTAGTCGGTTGTAGACTGCCATGTGCCGCTGTTTATTATGTCGACCCCGTGGTAGTTGTTTATGCAGTTCTTGTGCACGTGGCCCATGTGCAGTATGTCAGGCACCTTGTCCATGACCATGTTGTCGTTCCTGCTGGGCACTATTATGTTCCCGCCCCATATCGGGGAGAGGTGCCTTCTTTTGAGTATCTCGGTCATTGGCTTGTCAGGGCTCGCATAGCTCATGCCAGGTATTGCGCTTATGACCGAATCTAGTGAGGTGCCGTGGTAGGCTAGTATCTGGATCCCATGAAGGGTCAAAAAGCTCGGATTCGGCAGTATGTGCACGTTGTCCATCTTGAAGTCACCTACGAGGTCTGCGGTGAGCTGCGGTTGCGGCTCTGCCCTTTGTACCGCGTCGTGATTGCCAGGTATGATGAACACGTGTATGTATTCGGGTATCATGCTTACGTAGTTGAAGAAAGTCCTGTACTGGTTGTAGATATCTAGTATCGTAAGCTCCCTGTCCTGGTTCGGGTAGACGCCTATGCCGTCCACAACGTCCCCGCCTATGACTATGTACTTGAGCTTGCTTGCCATGTCGTTGCGATCCTCGTTGTTGCCGTTGGTCCACTTTATGAAGTTGGCGAAGTTCTTCTCCATGAAGAACTTACTGCCCACGTGCACGTCAGATATGAACGCTATCGCAACATCGTCCTCCACTTTCTTTCGCATCTGTATTGGCACGTCAGGCCAGACCAGCTCCTTTGCTATTACAAAAGGCCCTGAGATCTTTCCCTTCACGGCTATAACCTCGTCGTTGACAAGGTGCCTTGCGTTCTCGAACAGCTCCTTTGACTGCCCGTTGGTGCCGTTCATGAACATCACCTTCGCCTCCCCTGTCTCGTCCTCTATGACAGCCATTATGTTCCCGTTCTTTGTGGTTATCTTGTTGGATATGATCCCTATGACAGCGATGTCCCTGCCGCTTGAGTATGCGTTAAGGCTCTCCAGGTTAGTTATGAGTCCGCTCAGCGAGCTGCGGTGCTGCTCGACTATTGATCGCAGCCTCTGCAGTCTGCTCCTGAAATGAGAGACGAAGCCGTCGATCGTGCCGTCCGAGTACTCGATCTCCCGCTTGTCTATTATGTAGTGGGCGTCCATCTCAGAAGCCTCGGCCCTGTATTCGGGCTTCTGGATTATCTCGATTGGCTTTGGGGCCTTCTCGAGGTTTATCGCATCTATTATGTTCGAGATGTCTATGCTGTTTACTATGTTGAAGCTGGAATCGGATATCTTGCGCTCGATCAGCCTTGAGGCTATGTCCTCTACGCTGAATCCCTGAAGAGTCTCAGGCGTAACATCCGCCGCAACGAGCACGCCAAGCTTTGAGAGCCTCTTCACAAGTTCTTTCGCGGCATTCTCGTCAGCCATGTCAACTACTGCCTGTAGTTTCGGTCTTGATAGACTCAAGCATGCTCAGTATGTTCCATACGCCAGTTCTTGCCTGCGCAGGCAGGTTTATGTCGTTGCTTATGGAATCTATGTTATATATCGCAGATGACACGCGCACCACGTAGTCGCCCTGTTCGTTTAGGTGGTCCCTTGCCTCCTTTATCGCGCTCTTCACGTTCTTTGGGACGCTGGTGTCGCTCAGCAGAAAATCCATCTGCCTTTTTATCTGGTCTATAAGTTCTACTACCTCTTTATCGTCCAAAATACCCCCTCCTAGAAAGTAGACTTATTAGTATGGCCGATTAACCTATTTATGCCTATCTGAATTTTGGGGCCGCAGCCCTATATTAATGCTTTTCTAGCGTATAATAGAGTGGTGTGTTGCTGAGGAATTACAAAGATGACAAGGAGAGGCTTGAGAAGCGCGGCAATTCAACCTTCATTTCCGATTTCATACTTGGAAGCCAGGACGGCCTTGTAAACGTACTTGGCATAATACTCGGCCTTTCCGCAGCTACCAGCGACATAAAGCTGATACTCATAGCAGGACTTGCGGCCCTCGGGGCTGAATCCATATCAATGGGCGCGGTCGCGTACACATCAACAGTGGCGCGGCAGAAGCAGTACAGCAAGGTGGTGGAGAAGGAGAAAGCGGAGATACGCAACCTACCAAACCGCAGCAAGGGATACATAAGGGAGATACTGGCCAAGTGGGGCTACAAGGGCAGGCAGCTCGAACAGCTAGTGAAACTCATAGCCTCGAACCCGAAGGCGGCGCTTGAGTTCATGCTCTCATTTGAGAACAAGGTCGCCCCGATAGACAAGTCGGCGCCGCTACGCAGCTTTTTGGTCGTTATAACTGCCACTGTCTTCGGATCGGTAATACCCTTGATCCCGTTTTTAATCCTGCCGCACAACATACCCATGGCAGCAGTGTTTGCAGTGGTAATAAGCGGCATCACGCTGTTTGGCATTGGGTATTACGAGGCCAAGGCAACCGTCGGTTCGTTGTGGAGGAGCGGTTTGCAACTGCTCATAATAGGGCTGGCAGCAGGGTTCGCCGGCTATCTGATAGGCCATTTCGTAGGTGCAATACCGATTTAGATTGACTACATAAGCTAGGTTATACTATGGACCCAGTGAAAGAGACCTACTTGAATTTTTTAAATAGCGATCAGGGAGTAGAGATTTACAGGAAATTTAAGGATATCTTGTATACTAAAAGAGACATACTTACAAGGGATTTCATCGATGGGGAGATCATTAAAAAGATAGCGGAAAATTGGAAAGGTAAGAAGGAAATTTATATTTGCGACATAGGAGGAGGGGATGGGAGAAGGGCATTGGAAGTGATTAATTACATACAGTCCAAATTCAGAATCAAGTGTCACTTAGATCTAATAGAGCCCTCAAAGTCGTTTATTTCAAGGATTAAAGACTATAAAATTCCGAAGAACGTAGTAGTAAACTGCATAAATAAGCGTTTTGAAGATGTAAAGTTTTCACGCAGATATGATTTGGTTTTGCTTATCCATAGCATTTACACATTTAAGGGCAACCAAACAATAGAAAGAGCCATCTCCTTAACAAATAAAAACGGCTACACAGTCTTCATAGGTAATTCTCCGGATAGTTTTTTGGCTGGCCTAAAAAAATTGGTAGACAGGACATACAATTCTGAAAGGTACGAGCTATATAATGTTGAGGACTATCTAGTCTCTAAGCGAAGCCTATTCGTAAAAAAGAGCTTTGCCACAGTGTGCAGAATTTCTAAAAGAGATTATCGAGCCAGTGTAGATGGCGTTTTGGATTTTATATCGATGGGTTCATACCAGAAGCTTGATGGTGAGTCAAGATCAAAAATTCTTGATTATATAAAGTCTAAATCTCGAAGATCAAACGATGAAGTCGTGATAAAAGAGGATGAAGTTGCCTTGATAATACCGAATGTCGATAGGCGAAAACTCGAGGAAAAAATGCTATATGAATTAAGGATGAACTTAAAATCTAAGGGAATCGATGTGCTTCTTGTCAATAAAATTGGCGAAGGTTCCGACATAGCCGAATTGAAAAACAAAAAAATAAAAATAAACAAAAATTCCAGAGACAAATTGAGTATATTATTCACTATGGCGCATTTGTACGGACATCTGGTTCAGTTTAATAGCTCGGGATACTATCAAAGGCTTACAAAAAGAGTTAAGCCGCCGTTTCCCCTAAAATTTAGCGATGGTTTTAAGCAGAAATTTAAGGAATACGAGATGGAGGCCATGAGGATAGGGAAAGGTCTTATGCTCGAATCATTCGATTTGGACTATGAAACCGATATCAAGTACTATATCTTCATGGAGACAGATTTCAAGCACTATTGGAATTACGTCACCACAGGCAAGAAAGGCAGCATAAGGGACTTTAATTTGCTTCTGCTGGCGAACTATAAGAAATGGGATAAATCTAAGAGAACAATAGACCCCATATTTTTAGACGGAAAGATCTTCGTCAAAAAGAATTTTAGTTTCAGCGTAGATTAGGAGGTCAATTTTCCATATGGCGATACATCTTTCTGCCTTTATTTTCACAATATCTAGTAAGAGCTTTCGCTGTGGCGTTCATTCTCGCCACCAGCTACAGTTAAATCCGAAGCAGCTTCAGGCTCCTTTGTTTGGTCGGCCTGTTTTGGTTGCATTGGAGGGCCTCCCTTTCCGCCCCTGACCATAAGCTTGTACATGACAAATACCGTAATCAGTGCTGCAGCCGCAATTATTCCTATGACTTCTGCCAGCTGGTAATTTGCCAAATAGTCCATTGACGGCTGAATTGCGGTTGTTGTAGCGCTTAGCGTTGTGGATACTACTACTGTTGTGGTTTTTGTCGAAGGCATTGTAGATGCGGAGCTGGTAGGCAAAACAGTTGAGATGGATGTGGATGCTGTTGGTGTGCTAGTTGAATTGGATGATACGTACAGAGTTATTGTCTGCTCTATTGGTATGTACGATATATTGAGCAGTTTTATAATGGAAGATCCGCCTCCCGTATTTGTTATATGATAGCTCGCATTCTGCGTCAAGGTGTATTGATTCCCATCCACAGTGACGCCTGCGGATGTCGGGGTTACGTAATTCTCCGTGAAGTTTATCTGCGTTCCATTTATCGTCACATTGAATTGGTTCAAGGGTGCTATGTTTGATATCATGTATCCGTTTGGCGTTTTCGCTATAATTGGCTTTGACGTTCCGCCGCCGCCTACGCCACCACCTCCACCTCCTCAACAAGCACCT
>Ga0207049_1095_pt2 | contig 15367 bp, 15 predicted proteins | sample Alteio_BWMinCont_63_FD_153305 | JGI IMG/M metagenome (GOLD analysis project Ga0207049, IMG submission 153305) | Enriched cells from forest soil in Barre Woods Harvard Forest LTER site, Petersham, Massachusetts, United States -... | ecosystem: Environmental > Terrestrial > Soil > Temperate forest >... | reverse complement strand
CATTAGCGGGGCCGGTATTGCCCGGTGACCACGTAAGGCCACCGTCGAGGCTGGCAAAGACCCCGATGTCTGTCCCGATGAAAAGATGGTTGGTATCCATCGGACCAATCACGATGGCATTGACCGGTGCGCTGGGCAGGCCGGCACCCGCGTTCGCCCAGGTCGCCCCGCCGTCCGTCGTGCGCCAGACATTGTTGCTGCTGAAGCCGCTGAAGGTGGCGAAAACGCGCGATGAGTTAGTGGGGTCGATGGCCAGCCGCGTGCAATAGCGGCGAGGCAGTCCGGAACCGGAGATCAAGGACCAGGACGGGCTGGCGGCGGTGCCGTTAGCGGTGAAGTACAAATCGCCGTTGTTATGGCCCACCCAGATAGTGTCCGAGTTGCCGAGAGCGACGGCGATGGCGCTGATCGGCGTGCCGGTCGACGGTTTGATAGCGGCCCAGGAGGGATTGGGGTCTTTGACGTTCGTGCTGCGCCACAGGCTCACCCCGCCCGCGAGCATCGTAGACGGAGAGTTAGGGTCTAGAATGAACGGAGCGATGAAATTGGCCCGAGTGCCGGCATCGGAGATCCCTTGATAAATAAAGTTAGCGGAAGCGCCGCCGTCGGTGCTGCGATGGATGGTCAGGCCGACATATTCGCCGTAGAAATAATTCGTGTCGCTGGGATCCGCGGCGCAGAATCCACCGTCGCCGCCAAACATCGCCGTCCACGCCTCCGGTCCGGTCGAAGGTAGAAAGCGGAGGGTGCCGTTGTCCTGGCAGCCGCCGACCATAGTCCCGCTTTGGTTGTTGCCGGCCCCGCCATAGAATTGGGTGATGCCCAGGTTGTTATTCAACTCGGTCCAACCGTTGACGACCGCGACACTATAAACATCGGACGCCCGGTAAATGCCGCCGTCGTTGCCAAAGTAGACGGTCCGGTTGTTCACGCCGTCGAACGCGGATGAACTCACAATCGCATGATGATCCGCGTGAGCTGATTGGGGAGCGCTGTACCACTGGCTGATTTTAGTGAGGTCGACGCCGGCGTTGGTGCTGCGCCAGAGGTCAATGCCCCCGACAATCAACGTGTCGGGGTTGGTGGGATCAACCCAAATCGCGTTGTCATACCAACCTTGGGACTGGAGATACCCGACCCCGGTGCTTTGGCGGGAATAGGTTTGCCCACTATCGGTGGAGCGATAAATTTCCCCGGAATTGTTGTCCTCAGAAACGTAAACGGTAGTCGGGCTGCTCGGGGCGTAGGCGATCTCAGCCCGGCCGCCCGTAGGAAGGCCGGAGGCGGCCGCCCAGGTTAAACCGCCGTCGGTAGAGTAGTACGCGAAGCCGTTCGGGCTCGAAGCGACGCATTGCGAACCGTCGGTGGGGTGGAATTGAAGGTCCATGGTTTCAGCATTGGAACTGCGGCTCCAGGTCGCTCCGGCGTCGGTCGAACGGAAAATGCCGGTGCGGGTGGCGGCGAGCAGGACGAGGCTGTTGGTTGGATTAATGGCGAGGCGATTGACATAAAGGAAATCGGAAGTGGTGGTTGAAGCAAGTTGCGTCCAGTTGCTTCCCGCGTCGGATGATTTAAAAATACCGGCCCCGCGGAGTGAGTCGCCGTTGTAATAACCTTCCCCGGTCCCGGCGTACAGGACGTTGGGATTACCAGGGTCGAGGACCAGCGAGCCGATGGCGAGATTAACCATGAGATCGTCCAGGGGAAACCAGGAAGCCCCGGCGTTGACACTCTTCCACACGCCACCGCCAACGCTGCCCGCCCACAAAACTGCGGGATTGGTTGGGTGAATCACAATGGAGCGAACCCGGCCGCCGATGTTGCCCGGTCCGAGCCAGGTCCACGTTGGCGCGGGGCCCGACAGGCCGGTTTTTTGAGGCGAGCCGGCCGGGGTCGAAGACAGCGACCAGGCCTGGGGATTGGAGCGCATCCGCTTTTTTTGCTGAAGCGCAATCATCCAGGCGTTGGTCGGGATCTGGCCGTGCTCATCACGCTGCCGCAACAACTGGTATTTGATGGCTTCGGCGTGAATATCCAGCGCGGGAGTTCGAGCGTGGGCGGCGGACTGCACTGATGGGAGCGGCCCGGCTGGCGCGACGCAAACGGACAGGAAAACTGCGGCGAGGCCGCAAGCAAGGCGATATCGGGACGGAGTTGGGTTCATAGACAAGGTGGATTTTCCAATGCGGTTCCTCACGCGCCTTGGGCCGAGGAGAAACCTAACCTGCCTGAGAACGACCGGGGGCTCGTCCAGCAACGGCGCATCCGGATAAAGGAACAAGGTTCTCCGTAAGTCCTAAGGCTGTGGCTGTTCTTTTAAGCGAAAGGATCGCTTATGGCAATGCTTAATTTCACTTTTTTTCGCCACCGGCGTTCTGGCGGGGGGCCGATAGTGGGGATGAAATGCGGGATCGGGGCGAGCGCTGGAGTGGAGGACGGAGGGCGGAGGACAGGGAGATTACCGAGGCTGCGCGGATTAGGTAGCCGGGGGTGGGCTGATGTCTCCAGCCTTCGGCTTCGGAGGATTTGGTTTCCCATTTGGTGACTGTCTCGATTGGGTAGAGCGGGGGGAGGATTTCGGTATCGGCTGCGTCGAACTCGTGGGTGGCACTTACCGCGCGGGCCAGGGTGCGATTGGTTACTTTGTCGAAGCGGGCGGTGACGGAGGCGATGGCGGTGGTGAGGAGATCGTCGTTGGTGAGGCCGGCAGCCGGGATGGCTAGGCCCGATGACTGCGGGTGGCTTTGAACACCTCCGCCGGAGGGATGCCCAACCGGATGAGCTGTCGCCGCCGCGTGCGTGCTCGCTTCCACTGTTTCCAGTAGCCACCAGCTTGAGCCGGCCTTCCACAAACCTGTCGATGCTCTGCGCGGAATACAGGTCATTCGTCATGGTAACCGCGCCAAATCCACACGAGGGTATCGGCCAGGGTTTGCTCGAAAACGCGATGGTCACAATGGCCCGTGCCGAGGCTGAAGACGAAACGGTGGTGGTAACCTTTGGCTTCCAGCGCCGCCGCCGTGCGTTCGCCGGCCATGACCCAGTTGTGATGGGTTTCCTCGGGATCTTTTGGGCGCAGATCGTTCTCGGAAACGTGCGTAAAGATGCGCAGCGGTTTCCTGGGGCTGTTTTCGATCAGCTTCATCTCTGAATGGTATTCCCACGCGCCGAACGGGTATTTGGCTTGGTCCGGAGCATCCTCGTCCTGCTGAGCCACAAAAGTCCCGGAATAAGCGATCACCCGACGGAACCAATCGGGCCGGAACCAGCCCATGGATAGGGCGGCCGCGCCGCCCGAACTGCAACCCATCACCGCCCTGCCCCACGGATTTTCAGTAAAGGCCAGTTTGGGGAAAGCGCTCTTAATCTCGGTGTCGTTCAGGACCGCGGGCAACACCTCGTCATGGATGAATCGGGCGAGGCGGTCGGACATGGTGTCGTATTCGAGACCACGCTCGCTCTTCTTGCCGTCGTTGCCCCCATTTTCGACCGCAATGGCGATGAAGGCCGGCAACTTCCGATTCGGATCTTTGGAGATGGTCAGATTGTCGAGCGCGTTGCGCACCAGCTTCAGCTGACCCGGTCCGTCGTGAATGATGAGAAGCGGAGCTTTGTCGCCATCGTGATACGCGGCGGGGACGTAAACAGAGATCTTTCGTTCTTTGCGCACCGGTTTCTTTTCGGGGACCAGCGTGGAATCGTCTCCGCGAAAAATTTTGCTGTCCGCGAGTGGCAGGCTGAATTCGAAGGATTTTCCCTTGGGATTCCCGCGGTCGGTGAGATCGGGAGCGATCTGGTAATCCGGCCCGATGGTGACCTTGCCGTCGCCTTCGGCGCCGGGGTTCTCTTCGTACGAATCCGCCGCCCCCGCGAAACCGCCGAGCAGAACGATGAGACCGATCGTCGCGAGCAACCGGGCTGGAAACTGCGTAAGAGTGACATGACAATTGCCTCCGGAACCACGTATGGCCTCAACGTTCGTTACCACTGGGGCGTTTGGATGGTGGCGCACTTGGGGAGTGAAAATCGGCGTGTTTGACATGGCTGTTGTTAAAGCATTAGGCGCGCGGACGCACAAGCGCAAAATCCACCGGCGACCACAGGGACGCCACGCTGTTCGCGTCGTTTCGTGCCGCAGGAACCAAACCATCTTCCGTGGGGATTCCCTAAATTCTTTCTGTTCTTCGCGACCTTCGCGACCTTCGCGTGAGGCTCCTCTTCTCTTGCTCGTGCGGGGCGCTTGGGACGGCCGTTTCCGGTACGGCAGCTGCAAACGATGCAAATCTCTCGGTAAACGCGGGCTTGGGACGCTGGGACGCCAAAATCCGCCATCACGGTGCACACGCGCTTTGCCGAGTGGAACGTATTTTCCCGCCTTGACCTGTTGGCGAATTCTGGGCCAGTCTTTCCGAATGGTTTTCATGAGGTTCACGCCTGGGCCCGGAGAACGTGCCTATAAAACCACTGGTTTGCCCCTATAGCTCAAATGGATAGAGCGGCGGTTTCCTAATCTGTCCGAATATCTAAATGTTCAAACGGCATCGGATTTTCGGCAGCTTTTGCGAGTTTCCTAGGAAATGGACACTGGTTTCTCTTGTTGGAAATGTTGGAAAAACGACTCCCTTGGAGAAGGGGTCGCCCGAGTTGCTGGCGTGAATAGTTAATATACTTCTCAGGCGACGAGGGGTTGACAGACCCCCCTCCAAAGGGTCAAAACCGCCTCCAGACCCATTTCCGCCCGATTTCCAGACCTTCTGGCCAACATCGTCAACCGGTCGAAACAACCCTACCACCCAGTCCGGCCCTTGGAAATGATGACGGGAATTGCTGTCATTTTTGGGTGCGGCAGCGGTCTTGTTCCGGAACCCAGCCGCGGTCGAAGACGGATTGGGTCGCGTCATCAACCTTGGGGAACAGGTGTTTAGCCACACCAAACCGGGCGAGACATGCACGGTTTATGTCAATGAGGTGCCTACCATTCATTGTTTCCACACGTCTTGCGGTGAGCGGGTAGAGGAAGCAAATCGGAGGTTGCGCGGGAGGGTGCATGCACTTGAATCCGCAACGCCCAACGCTCAAGGAGACATCTTGCAAGCGGGCCAGCAATCGGTGGAAGAGCCCGAGCAAGCCGCCAAGGCGAGGCACCAGAAGAAAGCTGAAAAAGACCACAACCAGAAGCTTTTGATGCTAGCACGTGCCAATTTACCAAAGATCTACGCGACCTATCCAATGGGCCCGGATGAATGTTACGACCGCTCGCCAATTCATTTACCCGAAAACCAGGAGTGGGAAGATTGGCGACTGCTGCTGGGGGTCCTGCCTCGCGAAGACCGGGTTTGGATTGGAGAGCGATATGAGACGGGAAACCCGGAGCACGTGAAACGGTTTCGTGAAGTTTCCACTTGGCTAGCCCAGGAGGAGTTCTGCCCCGGACCGCTCATCTGTCCTGCGAATTTTAAGCCGGGCACATTCAGCAGGGCGGGTGCTTCGGTCGTGGACACTAATTTCGTCATTGTCGAATCCGACACGCTCACAAAAGAGCAGGTAAGTTCTGTGTTCCGCTGGCTGCAAGAAAGCTGGCACTTGGTAGCTATTGTTGATAGCGGCAACAAATCCTTGCATGGCTGGTTCCAGCGCCCGCTTTGTGTGTCGACTGAGGTTTGGAGCAAAAACAAGGTCGTACTGGAAGGATTGGGCTGTGACACCGCGATGCTGCGTCCATCACAGCCCTGCCGACTTCCTGGTTGTCGGCGAAACGGCACGCTCGGCTGGCAGCATTTGCGTTACTTGGACCACATGGAGTCTCTCTAATGAAAACCAACGAATTATGCGCAACATTATTAACAAAGAAAAAGCATCCTCTGATCTGGCCTCGCGCTTAGAGCCGCCACCACTTTTTTATGACAAAGTTCGCCACTCTTTCTGGGCGCTGGAGAAGGGTGGCGGTTGGACTTCTCTGGGGGAGGGGGCGGCGGTGGACATTCTCCGGCTGGCAGGATTCTTAAACACTACCAAAGGCGACGACCTAAGCCAAGTTGCCAGCGAACTGGTGCGGGTCCGATTTGAGTGTGGCGTTGAATATGCCGGTCCGCTTAGCGGCTATCGGAAGGGCCTTTATGACCGTAGCGGAAAAAAGCTGCTCGTGACGCGCAGCTACAACCTGATTCGACCACAGCCAGGTCGGTGGCCGGTCATAGCGACATTTCTGCGGGGTCTCTTGGGGCGGGAACAAACCCTGATTTTTCTATTCTGGTTGAAGCTCGCTTATGAGGCGCTGGCAGACGAATCAAACCGCCGACCTGGGCAAGCCGTCATCTTTGCTGGTCCTAGGGACGGTGGCAAATCCTTCCTGCAAAACCACATTATCACCCAAGTCCTGGGTGGCCGGGAGTGCCGGTGCTATCGATATCTGAGCGGACATACGGAATTTAATGGTGACCTATTCGAGGCAGAGCATTTAATGGTCGATGATGATGTGCCGACTACCAAATACGCGGAGCGCATGGCTCTGGGAACCCGGATAAAGGGCATCGTTGCCAGCGAGCCCCAAAGTTGCCATTTCAAATATCGAGACGCGTTTACTGTCACCCCATTTTGGAGGCCGACAGTCTCAGTCAACGACAGCCCGGAGTCTTTGCTAGTCCTGCCCCCCATCGAAGACAGCCTTGAAGACAAGGTGATCCTCTTCAAAACTCAGACTGTTCCGCTCCCAATGCCCACGGTGACGCAAGAGGAACGCAGCGCTTTTCGGCTCAAAATCCAATCCGAAATCCCCGCGTTGCTTTATCGAATTACGCACGCGAAGATTCCTGCGAGTTACGCGGAGCGGCGTTTTGGCATAGCCCATTACCATCACCCTGAAATCATTCAGGCAGTCAGGGAGTTATCACCTGAAGAAAAACTATTGACCATAATCGATAGTGTATTGTTCACAGGTTCACTTCCCATCGACTGCGGCGAACTTGATGAGGCTGGCACGGCTCAACCATGGTCCGGCACCGCGGGAGAGCTGGAAAGGAAATTGCAGGAATCACCATATCGCCGGGAGGCTGAACAGGTCCTCTACTGGCCCAACGCATGCGGCACGTATTTGGGCCACCTGGCCAGGCACCATCCAGAGCGTGTGATAAGTCGTCGGAGTAATACTGCGAGGTGGTGGACTATCGATCCACCGGTCAGTCCAGAGACCGGAGGTCAACCTGTCAGCACGAATCCTGGAACCTGAGTGACACCGGTGACACCATGTTTTCATTTTCTCCGAAGAATTCCACCAACACCAATACCGGCACATGCCGCCAAGCACCGGGAACACGTTTCTTTGAGCCACGTGACACCCGTGACACCATGCACACCTTTTCTCCAAAGAAATCTGCAACCAATGGTCAACCTGTTCAGTCAAGTAACCCGTGGACTTTGCTCCAGGTGGGTGTCACTGGTGTCACTTTTTATGTGGATCGCATGTCCATGCGGCCCACACGGCTGTAAAAACGTTTGGTACCCCCGCCCGGAATTGAACCGGGATTTACGGTTTAGGAAACCGCTACTTTATCCATTTAAGTTACGGGGGCAATCTCAACCAGGCCCCGTGGCCTCATGCTGCTAAACACTTCATCGCAGGCTACGTATGGTGCCTCAATGCTGGCACAGCCCGTTGAGCAGTCTAAGCACTCCGTCAATGGTCAAACCTTTTTCAAGAAGGTTGGCGAGTGCCTTTATCGTTATTCAAATAATGGCACATACTACGCCCTCGTAAAACGAAACGGCAAACAATTTCGAAAATCCCTCAAGACTTCTGACCGGCAGTTGGCTGACAGAAAACTCGCTGATTTCCGCGCCAAGGTTGGGCGGTTTGGCAACGCCACCCGAGACCATGGAATCACGTTCATGGAACTGGCAAAAGACTGGTCTGATGCTGCCAAAACCAGGATGAAGGCAAGCTCGGCCCGGTCCATGGACCTTTCTTTCCGCCAACTCAACAAGCATTTTGGCACGACCGCGGTTCGGAACCTGACCACCGCCGACTGCCATGCGTGGGAAAAGAACCGTGGCATGAACATCAGCGCCTCAACCTTCAACCACGACCGGACAGCCCTGGTTGCACTGCTCAATTATGCAGTTCGGGAAGGGCTGCTCCTTGAGAACCCGGCATTGACGATTGGCCGCCGCAAGTTGCCAAAGAACAGGATTCTGATTCCGACTACAGAGCAGTTCAGCCTGTTGGTGAAAACCATCCGCTCCGCTTACAGTTGCGCCAAGGACGGGGCCAATCTCGTTGAGCTTCTGGCCTATTCCGGGATGCGGCTGTCCGAGGCAACCGAGTTAACTTGGGGGGATTTTGATTTTGAGCGTAGCCAATTCACAGTCACGGGCGGAGCCAAGGGCACAAAAAACCATGAAGCCAGGGCCTTACCACTCTTTCCCGCCGTACGAGCGCTGCTGGAACGAATCAGGCAGGAGGAAAAGGAGCCTACGGCGAACCAGAAGGTGATTCCGATTGGCACGGCGAAAACCGCCATTCAGAATGCCTGCAAAAAAGCAGGGCTGCCACACTTCCACCACCACCTGTTCCGGCACTTCTTTGTCTCTCAGGCCATCGAGGCCGGGATTGACTTCAAGACCATTGCCGGCTGGGTCGGCCACAGCGATGGCGGTGTGCTGGTGGCCAAGACCTACGGTCACCTCCGCGACCTCCATTCAGCGGAGATGGCCAAGCGGATGACGTTCACGGCCTCCTGACTCAGCCTGGATGAGCCACGGTGTTTACGCGGTGGGCCTCAGACGTACGGTAGATGACCATGAACAAAAAACCGGCATCTGGGTCAAAGACCTCCAAGCGCAAGTCAGTCAAAGGTAAGGTTGGCATCTTCTGGTGGCATAACAACCGGGTGCTCGCGATGCGGAGCTGTGTCCGGCGAGGCGCGGACGTGGATTACAGGTATTTTCACGAAAACATGTGGCCGGTCCTTCAGTATCAGCATCCTGAATTGCGGTTAATGAGACATGCCGAATTGCCTCAAGGCCGAGTCTGGTTCACACGCGCCGAGCAGCGCTTCTGGGTGCAGATGGACAGAGAGATTTTCCAGCCGCGAATCAAAGCCGCGGTTTTGCGAGCCTTTGGCCTGCCAAGGAAAAGCACGGATTTCAGCATTTACGTCCGTTAATCCTGACGACGACTTCGCGCGTCGGGAAGCGGAACCACACCCTGAGGTTACACTGGCTCAGGCTCACCCGGTTGACCAACCTGTTCAGCAAGGAGTTTAAAAACTTTCAAGCTGCGGTGGCTCTCAACTTCTGCTACTACAACTTTGTGAAAACGCATGGCGCAATTCGCGACCCTGGCACAGGCCCTAGGTGTCGAATCCAGCGCATGGACAGTTGCCGAACCGGTGGAACGCGTGGATTCGGCGAAAAAGGCTATCCAACTCCAAATTGTGAAGGACGCAAAATATGGTAAGTCAAAGTAGATACAAAATTGAAGTTAAATGGGATCGTCGGGGACCGCAGGACAAAAAGCGCCGGGTTATTGCATTACCCGAGGACAAGGTCACAGGCATAACTTTGGATGCATTAGTCAAAGTCATCGCCGAAAATGGAGTGGAAATTGCAGACGAAATCAGACACCACGACCTAGAGCAAACGGGCGGCACAAGGATGATAACCCGCAACGAATTATTTTCTCTCTGGAAGCGTGTAGAGGCCTTCCGAAATCCAAATTAGGGGTCCTAAATAGTTAGGGTTGTAAAGTAATAAAATGAACTATTTTTTGCGTTGACAAGCCTATTTTAGAAGGTTATCCTTACCGTGTAAATGCGTGACCAGAGGCGCGGTAGTGACTGGTAAATGGCTGGCTTTGCCACCCCCCGTCACCCCGCTGACCCTCTGGCCAAGTCCTCAGTGAGTTTGGGCTGACGCGTGAACGCCAGTTCCAACGCGATAGGCGCATCGGTGTGACTGGAAGTCACGTTGCGGTGCGCTTTTTCGTTCCCCGCAATGCACTGAGAAATTGAATCTGGAAGTCTTCATTGATGCTTTTGCATCAGGAGTTTTGCCACTTCCAAAAGATTGGGCCTGATGCGCAGGCCGCGACCGGTCCCTACGCGGCAATCCTCGAATGCGTCCAGCGTATCGCCATCCTTCGTAAGCCCGATGCGTTTCGACCACTCCCTTACCGCGCCCCGAGCGGACTTGCCCCGCTTGCCGAGTATCTCGCCAATATCATTGGTCTTTACACCGTTCTCCCCCGCGTCCACTAATCGCTGGAGCGCAACACGGTCTGTGGCGTCGGCAGATGGAGCAGAATGGCCGTTATCTTGAACCGCTAACACAGAGGAACGGGATTGGGGATTTGGTTCCTTGGATAGCTTGCCAAACCGCTTAATAAGCAGCTCTAGCTCCGCTATCGACACGTTCGTCACTTCGATGCCTTGAATATTAGCGTTCATGTTCCGGAACCAGAATCGCAGATTCCTGGAGATAGTCAACCACCTTTATGCAGGAAAGTGGAATCTTCTTTAGATTCCTATTCCTGATAGATACACGAACATATTCAATAGTTACTAATTTGCCTTGGGTTGCAATGTATGTTCGGTTAGCATGGCCTGGAGTTGACCTCAGAGGCCGACCACACCACGGAGCCAACCGGTCACGGGCGTTATTATGAGTAAGATAATTAATATTTTCTTACACATTCCCACCCCGGCAGACCGTGGCGGGCCTGGCCAGTCCAAGTTCCAAGGTCACACCTACGACGAGTGGAGCCACATCGTCACTCTCTGCTATGCACAGGCGATCTACGGCTCTGTATTGCCGTCCCGTTCATCCCCACCCTTCACGGGTAGCCTCGTTGTCTCGGCAACTTTTCGCGCAATCCATTGTTCGGTCGCCTTTGGCTTTAGAGCACGAATGGCAAAGCTCAACACGGCGACAAGTTGTTCCCTGCTGACCACACTGCTAAACCGGTCTTGATTATCGTCTCCTGGCTGCTTCCACCCACGGTCCCGGGTCAGCAATTGCGCGAGCGATAGAGTGCCTTCGGACGAGGGTTCGACTCTAATACGGCAACTATTGCTGCCCTGAAGCATCCTATAGCCAAGCCGCCCACGCTTGGTGCTGACCACCACAGTGAACTCCCACGAGTCCTCCGTGCCCGCCATTTGGGCGAACCATTCTGGCTTGATTTCCTCCGCGACGGCTCTCTTGAAATTCTTGAAATGCTCAGCCGTCGTCAGCTTGAACGTCAGGCAGGCTCCGTCGTTCACCTCTTTAACCTGCGCGTCTTCTCCTAAAAGGCTGGTCCAAAAGTTTATGTCCTCACGAAAACGAGAAGGTTGCCAGATGGTCGCCCACTTCCTTGTAATGTTGAAGTTGAATCGGGCACGCCCGCCAATATAGTAGAGTAGACGGGTTCTTCCCCTAAAAGGTAATCCGGTGGCCACTTCAGTCTCAACGAAACTAGCTAGGGCTTTGTTTCGCACCATTGAAAGGATTTCGTCAAGACTTTGAGGCGGCTTTTGCTTTGCAGCAGGCTTAGCGTCTCGGTCTCGCATCTTTCCATCAGCGGGCTTAATCGTTGACTCATCAGCAGCGAGCTTAATTGTCAAATCGTCGTACGACGGTTTTGGAGGGGCGCACCCAATTATGTCAGCGACGAGTTTGTAGAGGGGGACCAAAGCGTTAGGGCGCTCAAGCGAAAACGCTTGAAGCTGCGACAACTGCGCCGGCAGATTCTGGGGGCTCAAACCAGAGTGGCAGAGCGGTACCAGCGGTATTTCGCGTATCCATGCGGCTCCGGCCTCGAAGTTGATCCAGGGACGCTCGATGGAAGCAGGACTGCACAGCACAATAAATAGATCTGATTTTCCAAGAGCGTCTTTAATTGAATCACGCCATTCTCTACCCGCCCCAATGCACTCGGGGTCAGAAGAAACGAACACCTGAATGAGGCGAAGGAAGTCGTTTTCGAGAGCTTGCTGGATGGTTCTGGCTAGCTCGGCCTCTTCTTTGATATGACTCAGGAACGCCTGCATTTGCTTTTGCATAGTTCGTACACTGAGGCATCAAAATTCACCATGCAATCCATTTGTTGCGAGAGGTTTAACTCGCAGGCATCGTGTAGTGGCATCGGGGATATGGCCCTCAACTCAGGCGCGGTGCCTCAAGCGGCGGGTCAGAAAGGCGGCGATTCTAAATCAGTTTTGGAGGGGCGCAGCTTCAGGGGCGGCTTGGGCTGCCACCATAATTGACATTTTCTTACACAAGGGCAAATCAGAGCACTTGACACTCGGTTCCATACTCCCCATGGTTCACTCCAATTGGAATTTCGGCCTATGCCCGTCCCTGAATTCAACGAAATCAAGGCGCCAGCGCTTCAGTTCTTCGCCGATGGTGACGGCAAACCACACAAGATTTCTGAGGTGTATGGAGTACTCGCCAAGCACTTCGATTTGACTGAGCAGGAGCAAAATGAACTCCTGCCAAGCGGCACGCAACGACGCTGGCACAACCGGGCGAATTGGGCTTGTTATGATCTTTTCCGTGCCAACCTTCTCGCCCGCCCAAAGCGCGGGCTTTACATCATCACGGAGGCTGGCAAACAGGTCGCGGCGCAAAAACCGAAATTTATTGACCGCGACTTTCTGATGCAATTCCCCCAGTTTGCCGAGTTCGCGCAGATGACGGGGACCAGAAAGAAGGCTGCGGCCACTGGAGAAGCCCCGGAGCAGGGCGCGGGCAACCCAGCAGCGGATAAGACCCCGGAAGAGCTCATCGGCACCGCCTACCAGATGCTGCACTCCGCGCTCAAAAAGGAACTCCTGGACCTAGTCACGAAAATGGACCCATTCCGCTTCGAGCAACTCGTCCTGGACCTGCTCGTGGAGATGGGCTACGGCGGCTCCAGGGAGGAGGCAGCGCAGGTAACTAAGGCCTCGGGTGACGAAGGCATCGACGGCGTTATCAACGAGGACCGTCTCGGCCTCGACGTCATTTACCTCCAGGCGAAACGTTGGCAGCAGACCGTCGGGAGAAAGGAAATTCAAAGCTTTGTCGGCGCGCTGGCTGGCCAGCAGGCGCACAAAGGTGTTTTTATTACCACCAGCGACTTCGCCGAGACCGCCGTCGAGTACGCCAAGAAAGTCCCTCAGAAAGTGATCTTAGTAGACGGCGACCGACTCGCCGACTTGATGATCCAGCACAATATCGGCGTATCTAAATCCCACTCTTACGACGTCAAACACGTCGACAGCGACTATTTCGACCAGGACTGAGTCTAGCTCAGGTTACACCTAATCAGTGGCAACATGGCTGCCCACGCACTAACAATCGAATTGATTGGGGAAAACCGGGCCTCCATTCGACGAGAAGTCGTTGGGCATTGGCTCGCCAAGGAGCCCGGGTCTCCTGGCACCAGTCAACGCGATGCCCTTAAGGCACACTGGCGGCGAGCCTGCCGAGGGCCTCGGTGTTGCCGCCCCTAAAAACCCATTCAACTTCCTGTGGCTGGGTTCCGTGGTTCATTCTGAAATTCCGCAGCTGGAACGACCTGTGCCGCAATCATGGAAGCAAGTTGGCCCTGGATGTTTCGCTCCCGGTCCCGGTAAACCATCAAAATGGCGATTGATTTCCGGCTGTGCCGTGAGAAATCGAGGACCTCTTCCAGGCCAATCCCATGTTCGGCGGCGACTTTGCAGGCTTCTGTAATTGCCGTGTGGCGCACTCCATGAGGCCGGGTTTTGATACCGTTCAATTCGCCCAGTTTCCTGACGAGCCGGTAAATGCTCACGCCGGTCAACCGTTGGCCTTTCTTGGCGCGGTCGAGGTTGGGAAAGAGCGACCCTGGTTCGGTGCCTCGGATTTGCAACCAAGCTTCCAGGGCAGCCTTGGTCGGCTCTGGCACGGTCAACTGCTGTTTGGTAGTTTTGCCCTTGCCGAGAACGTGAATCAGGTTGCGGGTCAATTCAACATCGCCAAAATCCAGGGCGACCACTTCACCGGTTCTAAGCGCCAAATCATACAACAGCCGGAGAATGCCTGTGTCTCGGATGGATTTCTTCGAGCAGTTCTGGCCCAGCGTTTGCAGCATGGCCTGAAATCCTTTCCTGCCAGGGCCTTTGGTGTCACGGTAAGCCTCGGCTTTCAGGTTTTGAATCTCCAACGACCAATCCACCAGCCCCAGGGTTTTGGCCATGGCCACCATAGACCTGACGGCTGCCAATCGTCGGTTAACCGTGGCAGCCTGTAATCCCCGTTCCACCAGGTGAGTGCGATATTGCAGCAGCAGCAAGTTTGCGTTGCCGTGGCCTCGGCCAAGGAGAGCACGGGCAGCGTCATCTGCGCTGGCAGTCTGGGTAAAGGCTTGGAAATCAGCAAGGTCTTGGCGGTACGCTTTCAGGGTCCGTGGGCTCTTGCCGGACAGAAAAGCCCCGAGCAGTTCATGAACCTGAACTCGCTCACCAGCTTGGACAGGCTGCTGGCTATTGGTGTGGGCAGGTGAAAACATGCAAGTAAAGCTGGTCAAGAAGTTGCTTGATGGCGAGTGCCCCCTTCTTGTAAACGACCACGGCCAGCAACTCGGAGTCGAGATACACCGCCCAGAATCGGCCTCGTTTTACTACAATCACTTCTTTGGGACTGGGGGTGGTCTGCTTCAGCGGGTCGTTGGTCATGAAATCGGAAATGCGACTGCGTGCGTCTTTTGTGGCGGGAGCGGTTGAACGTAGTCAGCCAGGGCCGCTTTTTGCCTGTTAAACAACTCAGCGCTTTCGAATTTCGAGGCGATTTCACTTATGAGTGGTTCCCAGGCCGGGCTTGAAAGCGAAAAATGGACCAAGGCCAGGATGATGGTCAGGCGCTCATCGCGGTTAAGGTCAACGAGATTCATGCAGTAATCGCCGTAATCAGCGCGGTAAGATTTTGTGCTCGATGAGCCATACAGCGGTAAATTACGTGGCCGGAGTAAAGTGTATAACGGCGCAGTAACTCATTTTTACCATTGCCACCCGGCAGGTTGGGGTGGTGGTCCCGGTGTGGCGGTGCCGGATTCACCTCAAGAGCCCAGGCTGGCAGGATGAATACAATATCATCCTCAGATTCCAGTCATCCCTCGCGTGACCTGGTGAACTGGGGCAAGGCTCCGGGTGGTCATTCTAAAGATGCCTTGGCGGTGGTCAATGAACGGGTCACTCCACCTGGATTCACCTAGTGGAGCAATCTGGCTGGTGTGATTGGTAATGCACTCCAGCTTTGAAGTAATCCCTCAGATGAATCGGTGAACATCGGCACCTTCTTGGGCGATACTTCTACGAAAGCGCTTGGCATATTGCGGCGGCACTTGAAAAACGAAACCCCAGAAGCAACCCAAACTACCCCA
>Ga0207049_1102_pt1 | contig 15379 bp, 11 predicted proteins | sample Alteio_BWMinCont_63_FD_153305 | JGI IMG/M metagenome (GOLD analysis project Ga0207049, IMG submission 153305) | Enriched cells from forest soil in Barre Woods Harvard Forest LTER site, Petersham, Massachusetts, United States -... | ecosystem: Environmental > Terrestrial > Soil > Temperate forest >... | reverse complement strand
AAAGAGAGCAAGCGCTGATGAAAGATGTTAAAAAACGCGGTGATCGTGGGATCGCCGAAATTGAGCTGCCGTTCGCGGGCATATTCGGTGATATGCGTCGGCAAGGGAGAGTTGGGGCCGAAGAGGCCGAAGAAATTGACCGCCAGTTTCGGAAGGGCGGACGTGTCGTTCCGCTCAAAAGACTCAAGAGTCGATGGTGCGAAAGCCAGGGAGGGATTTTGCCAAAACCGCACGGGATCCTCTGAAGCAGCACTGGAGAATCCGACTCGGGGCAGATCGCGGCGCCAATGCTCGATCAGCCGAACCGCCCGGAAGAAATCAAACCCGAAAGGTGATTGCTCCAGTTGCGGGATCAGAGAATCTGTCGTTTCCCGATTTGTGCCGGCCATCGCATGATCTCCCCGCGTTGCTGGGTTTTGATAACGGTCTCAGTAAAGGAATTTAACGAGACGTATTTCGCGAGAAAATTCTCGAGCACTGCACCCAGAATGAACACGCCGATGCCTTCGAAGGCGGTCTCGTCGAAATTCAGGACGATCTCGAGTCCCCGGGCAAAACTCACAGGACCGGGCGTGCGGACCCGGCGGAGTATCGGTTTGGATTGGATATGAAGGACGCCCTCAATCTGCCGGGCGGTCTGACGATCGGCGGCGGGGGCATACAACTTGAGGATCTCGCGCAGGCCGGTGGCGCCGGCTTCCCCCGGGGCATCGATCAGAGACAGGTAATTCAATGAGAGATGGCTGATCAGGCGCCAAGCAAACCGACCCTCGGCGAGCGACGGGGTCGGCAGGGTGGGTCCAGCGAGGCAGCGGATAGCGGTGACCGGCGCATTCACATCCATGGTAAAATCGGTGCGGCCCTGACCGACGGCCATTTGGATAGGCAGATGCCGGTTGGTGCACAAGGCTCTGATGCCGAGCTGGCGCAATTCCGGGCGATAAGGCGCGGAGGTCGCATCGACGAGCGACAAAAACACCTCGGTCCCGCCGTAAGTGGAGCGACGGCCGAATTGCTTCTCACGCGCGGTGAGAACGCGCAAGTTGCGATTGGTGGTATAGAAGGCGCCGGCGCCGGGATCAGCGTCGCGAGCCAGATAAAACGGACGAAACTCCTGCTCCACCCCAGGTTCGGAGCCGTAGCCGGTGACCGCCTCGATCTCAAAAATCTCAAAATCGAGCGGCCGATTGTGGTCCGCGACGACATGGAACTCAGAGAACCGGTTGGAGAGGTCGATTCGGTCGAGGTGCTTGGAAAAGAGATTAATTGCGGGAGTGCAATGCAAGTCAAAGCTCGTGGCATCGAGGCGTCCCTCCAATCGGGTATCGACTTCTTTGAGCGCGATGACGAGATCGAGTTGATTGCCGCCGCAGTTTTTGAGCTGCTCGGCGAAGCCACCCAACTCGAAGGATCGAAAACGTTGAGGGAAGGCAAAATATTCGCGCAACAGCCGGTAACCTTCGAAGCTGCGAGCGCCCGAAGGCAACAGGGCCTCCTGACTGCCAAAGCCCACCTGCCGGATGTTTGCCGGGGACAGCAGGGCCAGGGTTCGGCCGCGCTCCGAGGGAGATTGCACGACCAGGGAGGCTTTGCGCGCGAAGATTTGCTCGTAAATCCAGGAAGGGAACTCATCGGCGCCCCGCAGGAAAAACTGCAGAGGATCCAGCTTGATTTCCTTGAAGGGCAGTCCCGCGGTGGCCTGCAGCCGAATCCGAATCGCGGCGCGAGCCCCCGCTTCAGGAGGCAGGTTCAATTGCACCAAATCCCGCGTGAAGTATCGCGCTTCCAGGACCCGCACCGGCAGCAAGCGGACCAGATGAGCCGTGCGAAACGTGCAGGCAGTGCGTTCGCCCTTCCCGAGGTTGCTTCGCAGGAGTGTGCCCTGAGGGATCGGGACGCCTACCGCCAAAGCGGCGTCGTTTTCGTCGGGGTCGAAGCGGACCACGGCCATGGAAGGGATGGGAGGAAGGAAATGGGGGTAGACGGTTTCCAGCAAAGACTGGGTAAAGCGGGGGAATTCGGCGTCGAGCTTCAGGTGAACGCGGGCGGCTAACCAGGCGAAGCCTTCCAGCAAACGTTCAACGTAAGGATCAGGACAGACTTCCTTGGCCTCTTTGTCCAGCGCGAGGCGGCCGGCTATCTTGGGAAATTCGCGCGCAAATTCACCGGCCGTTTCGCGCAGGTGGCGCAACTCGGTGTTGTAATGCTCCAGCAACCTTTCATCCATGACCACCGTCTCCCAAATGGCAGGATCCGCTCTCCAGGTCTAATTTGGTCTTGATGAAAAGTTTTTCTGGGATGGGGTTGGCCCAAATCTCACCGTACATTTCGAAGGAGATAATCTGCCGCTCCAAAGCCGCTTTGACCGTCAGGGTGTGCCGAAGGATGCGAGGTTCGAACAGCTGAATCGCCTCCGACAACTGATGCTCCAACTCGTCCATGTTGGGGGCGATAAGGCCGCAAAGCTGACGCGTGCCGAAGTTGATAACAGACCGGAACGCCTCGGGGTAGTCGCTCAAGCGCTGCTGACCTGGCCCTTCCTCCGGCAGGTGCGCACTTGCGTTGAACAGCCATTCGAGATCGCGCAAGACGCCACGTTTGTAGCGCTGGAGCGAGATGACGCGCTGAGTGCGACTCTCCTCGGTTTTGCTCGGTTCGTCGTCAGTCAGCCGGTCGAGCAGGCAGGGCTGCAACCGCTCCAGTGGCGTCAGGTCAGCCATTTGTTATCCCGATGGGGGAGGGCGGTGCATCAACAGGGGGGCTCAGATCGATCGTGCAGCACTCCAGCAGGGAATATTCAGCGGCGTTCGTCGCGAGCACCCGTTGCCCCAAGCCTGATACATAGTCCGCCGGGTGTTCCTGCCACTCGGTCTTGCGTCCCAGGCGAAGTTGCCCATCGCTGGATTTTTCGGTCCCGGGGTAACGGGCAGGAATATGGCCAGCCCCTTCTCCACCGTTGGCCCAAACAAACTGGGCGGGAGCCCAGATCAAATCCCGCAGGTCTGAGGGCTTTTCAATGTAGATTCGTTTGATGCGGCAAAAAGGGACCCAGTAATACTTTCCGTCCACCATTGCTTCGAGCACCGGACCCAGGCGCGGATCGGCATCGGCGATCCATTCGCAAGGTTCGTCGTTGATCTTGCCTGGGGTAGGGGGGGGCTTCTTCGAACGAGCGGTCGCGGAGCTCGGCGGCGGCGGCGTACTGCCCTTTGGCCACGAGAGAATTCGCCTGGACCAGCCCCCCCGATCCAAGGCAGCGGCTCGCCAAAGACCAGCGGAGTGAAGGTTCCGGCGAAAACCTGTTCTCGAAGCATCTCGCATTGAACCACCGGTTGAAAAATCCGCGCGAGCAGCAGGTGATCGGAACTGGCGCTGGCGAGCACTTCGAGTTGGGTGAGAGCCCTTTGCCATTGGCCAAGAGCGCAAAGAATCTGAAACAGGAACACGCGGGATCCGGCATCGGCCGGGTTAGTCCTCACGGCCTGCTGCAAGTCCGCCAACGACTCCTCCAAACGGCCAGCCTGGAGGAGTTCTTCAGCTTTCATAGGATTTCTACCGCGCGTGCGCCGACACGCGGCGCAACGCTAACCGAGCAAATCAATCGGCACTCGGCCGGAGATGCCTATTCCTTGACGTTGGCTGAGATATCCCAGCTCATCGGAATAGCGGTGCCAGCTGCGCCCTTATCATCCTGGGGGGTATAATCGTAGTGAACTTTGGAGAAGTTTAAGGTGACGTTTTCGGTGAGTCGATCCTCTCCGCCAGAGCCGCCTGCGGACACCGAGGTAATAAGGACCTCAGTCAGCTTGATCTTGATGTATTCGACCGGTTTTTCACCGGCCTTGCGAACGGTTAAGAGCGCCGAATCGTAATGCTTGCCGTTGCAGCAGGCGAGCATCAGCTTCGGCGTGGCGCTGTCGGTATATTTAGTGAAGCTGAGATCCTGGACGTTTACTTTGCCGGCGCCGGCGCCGCCACCGACGTGAGCCGAACCGGAATTGCTCATCCCCCAAGACCAGGCCAGTACATCGATTGTCTTGGCATGCTTTTTGTCCTTCGATTCTCCGTCAATATCTCCAATCTTTATGAACATGTCGACTGCCATACGATTTTTCCTCTGTAATGTTTTCTGTTTGTTAGTTGAACTGGTTCGCCCGGGCGCGCAGAACTACTCGATTCCGCCAACGCCCGGGCCAAACTTAACGGGCGGCCTAATTCCCGCCCTTCGCTGAGGGCAGCTTTGAAACCAACCGCAGCGATACCGTCAGCCCTTCCAGCTGGTAATGCGGGCGCAGGAAGAATTTCGAGGTATAATAACCCGGGTTACCGGGGACCTCCTCGACCTTGACCTCAGCGTCGGCCAGCGGGCGTCGTGCTTTATCGGATTCCGACGCCGTCGAACCGTCCACGCAATATTGTTTAATCCAATCGTTGAGCCAGCGTTCCATATCGGAGCGCTCCTTGAACCCGCCGATTTTGTCACGCACCATGCATTTGAGGTAATGGGCGAAACGACAGGTAGCGAACAGATAGGGCAAACGCGCAGCGAGGTTGGCGTTGGCGGTAGCGTCGGCATCGTCGTATTGAGCCGGCTTTTGAAGGGACTGGGCGCCGACGAATACCGCGTAATCGGTGTTTTTCCAATGAGAGAGCGGCATCAAGCCGTTTTTGGCCAATTCCGCCTCCCGGCGATCCGTGATGGCGATCTCGGTGGGGCATTTCATGTCGACTCCACCATCGTCCGTGGGAAAAGAATGGACGGGAAGGCCCTCGACCATGCCGCCGCTCTCAGCCCCTCGGATGCGCGCGCACCAACCCCACAGCTTGAATGATCGGGTGATGTTCGTTCCCATCGAATAGGCCGAGTTTGACCAACAATATTTGTTGTGGTCGGCACCTTCGGTGTCTTCCTCGAAAGCGAATTCATCCACGGGATTGGTTTTCGATCCGTAGGGGATTCGGGACAGGAACCGCGGCATGGTCAAACCGAGGTAGCGGGCGTCTTCAGACTCCCGCAGCGAACGCCAGGAGGCGTACTCTGCGGTTTGAAAGATCTTGGTTAGATCGCGGGGATTGCTAAGTTCCTGCCAGCTTTCCATGCCCATGAGCGTCGGCCCGCCGGCGCTGATAAACGGGGCGTGGGCAGCGGAAGCAATTTGGCCCATGCCGCTGAGGATCTCGACGTCCGGGGCGGTATGATCGAAGTAGTAATCGCCGAGCAGACAGCCGTAAGGTTGCCCGCCGGGGGTGCCGAACTCCTCTTCATAGAGCTTCTTGAACAGCGGACTTTGGTCCCAGGCAGTGCCTTTGAATTTTTTGATCGTGCTGCCGAGTTCCTTCTTGGAAATGTTCAACACGCGAATCTTGAGCATTTCGTCGGTCTCGGTATTGCTTACCAGGTGATGCAGACCGCGCCACGAGCCTTCGAGGCTCCGAAAATCCTCATGGTGGAGGATTTTGTTTATCTGCTCAGAGAGTTTTTTGTCGATCTCGGCGATCATAGCCTCGATCGATTTCACCACGTCGTCCGAGATGAGAGCTGTGGCGCCGAGCGCCTGCTCGGCGAGGGTTCGCACGGCGGTTTGCACTGCCGACTTCCGTTCATCGGTTTTCGGTTTAAACTCCTTCATCAGGAGCGATTCAAACTCGTTGCTTTCTGCCGACGCAGCGGCAGCCTGAGCTTGCGGTTGGAGACTCGGTTCAGCCATAGGTCAATTCTCCATTACTTGGTTTCGGCGGGGGCTTCCGGTTTGGGGGCGGAGGCCAGCGACTTGAGCATCGTCGGGTCGTTGAGCAGCTTGCTGATCAACTCCTCGGCGCCACTTTTTCCGTCCATATAAGTCAGCAAATTCGCTAATTCGGTTCGAGCCATGAGCAGCTTGTTCAGGGCGTCGACCTTTCGGGCGATGGCAGCGGGGGAGAAATCATCCATGCTCTGGAAGGTCAGCTCCACGCTGAGATTGCCTTCCCCGGTGAGGGTATTGGGAACCTGGAACGCTACGCGCGGTTTGCACGCTTTCATTCGGTCGTCGAAGTTGTCCACGTCGATCTCGAGAAATTTCCGATCGGCAACCGAAGCGGGAGCTTCGGCCGGCTTGCCTGTAAGGTCCGCCATGACGCCCATAACGAACGGCAGCTCGATCTTTTTTTGGGCGCCATAAACTTCTACATCGTATTCGATCTGGACCCTGGGGGCACGGTTTCGGGCGACGAATTTTTGACTGCTGGTTTTGGCCATAAAGCAAACTCCTTCGGCGTGTGATTGTTCAGACTTCGGACATTTGTACGATAGACTACGTGCTAACAGATTCCCTAACGGGAGTTTTCAAAGCTGATGCTCTATTCTTCGCATATTGCCGCTGGTTGTCAAAAGGATTCTGCGGCTTATGACAGAAATTCTCATCCACCTTCCTTAGGTTTGTCGCCGGTAATTCGCAGAATTTCCTTCACTGAATCGGGTGAGAGATCGTCGATAATCTGCATAAAATCCATGTCGGCCAGCCGCTGGGCGCGCCGCAGGATGTAGGGAACCGGACTCGAGGGTTCCTCCCGTTGGTAGTATTCGCAAATCTTCTCAATCATGCGGGCGACGTCCTTCCGGGATTGGATCTCGCCGGCGATGGGCTGCCTTGCGCCGGCCGGGCCGGTCGCGGCGCCCGCCTCACCGTTGCCGCTTTCAGGAATCGGCACGGAACCAGCCGGCAAGTAGGGCGCCAGCTTTTTCTGCATCTCCTTCAGTTCTCTTGGGAGCGCTTCCAAATCGGGCGCTTTGTCGGCTCCTAAAGTGGTCGTTAAAAAGGCATCGATTGCTTTAACCAACTCCAAACTCTCCCCGACCGCTTTATTTAACGCCTCCAGGTCCCCAGGCTTAGAATCTTTGAACGCAGCGTCGATTTGCGCCGGGCTGGGAGCCGCTTTTCCATCCGGAGCGGACTCACCCTTCTCGCTGCGGAGGATATCACCCAGCGAAAAGCGGCCCATTTGGGTCGAGTTCGTCAAGGGAGCCTCGCGCAAGCGATCAAGAATCCGCATCGGATCGCCGTAAGTGCCAACGGGCATAGCCAAGCCGGCGATGATGTTGACACGTTGGGTCGGATCGTTGTTATCCGAAGCGTCGAGCAAGGGGTAAACCCCGTCCCAGTACTGTTCCAGCAGCCCCTTGACGAGTGCTAGGCTGTCCCGGAACGCCGGGACCCCGCTCATTTTGAGCGAAGCCAGAGAAAGCGCGGCCGCCAGGCGCAAATCTTTGGAGCGTGGCCAAAGCTCCAGGCAGCGATCCTGTAATTGTTTCCAATCGGGATCTTCGGCCGGAGAAAATTGCGTCTCCGGCTTGCCGCGCATGAGGACTTCCAGTTCCTGGAAAGCGGGATCGTAGGATAGGTCGTCGCCGCAGGGCTTTTCGGCGGAAATCGGGTTAAGCAAATCTTCCGCGTTCATGGTAGTCGTGGTTCTGGTTCGATATTGGCATCAAATCGAAGCTTGTCCAGAGCGATTTTGTTGCCGGAGGCCCGAGAATGTACGGATCCAGTTGCGTTGCGATTGCGGGCTGTACTAAAGTCACCAGATGCAGCCCGGTTCACTTTCCCACGACGCGCTCAGCCAGAGCTCGGCCAGCCCCTACGACGCAGTCCCCTACCCCAGCGGAGTTTTCGCCCAAACTCATCCAGACCGGCTGGGAACGATTGGCCGTCTTTTCGGGTTGCGTCCCGCACCGGTTGAGCGCGCGCGCGTTGTGGAATTCGGCTGCGGGGATGCAACGAACCTGATCGCGATGGCGATCACGTTGCCCCAAGGCCGGTTTTATGGAGTGGACCTGGCCGCAGCCCCGATTCGTCGCGGCCGGCAGATGATCCAGGCGCTAGGGCTTGGCAACATTCGCCTGGAACAAATGGACCTGTTACAAGCGCCTGAGGATTTGGGCGAGTTCGATTACATCATCGCGCACGGACTTTATTCCTGGGTGCCTGAGCCCGTCAGGGAGAAACTCCTGGCTCTCTGCGGGGCTCACCTGAGCGAGCAAGGAATCGCGTACATCAGCTACAACGCGTATCCGGGCAACCATCTTCGTGAACTCACGCGCGGGATGCTACAATACCACCTCCAGCAGTTCTCGGAGCCGCAGGAGCAAGTGCGGCAGGCGAGGACCTTGATGAAATTTCTTTCCGAGGCGAAGCCCAAACCCAACCAGTGGCAACAGCTCATGGCACATGAGTTCGAGCGAATTCAACAGTATCCCGACGCGGGACTTTTCCACGACGACCTGAGCCCGACGAATCAACCGTTTTATTTCCATGAGTTTATCCGGGCGGCCGAGCGGCACGGTCTGCGGTTTCTGGCCGAGGCAGACATCACGGACATGCAGGTCGCCGGTCTGACTGAAGAAGCGACCGGGGTCATGCGCAAGCTGGAACAGTGCAACCTGGTGGCACGTGAGCAGTATTTGGACTTCGTCTGCGGCCGCGCGTTCCGCCAAACGCTGCTCTGCCATCAGGAACGAGCGCCCAACGCGGAGTTAGCGCCGGAGCGCGCCGAGGATTTGTTTGCAGCAGCGGATACCCGCCCGGTATCGCCTGCCGGCGATTGGGCAAGGGGGAAGAGTCAAGATTTTCAGCGCGGCAAAGCAATCGTGGCCACCAGCACGCCAGTGGTTAAAGCGGCGCTGATGATTCTAGGTGAGATTTGGCCGAGCCGAATAGGTTTTCCGGAATTGCTCGTCCGATCACAGGAGCGTGTGGTCACGGCGGGCGGTCAGCCGGAGGGCTTAGGGGGCGACGGGCCGGCACTCGGAGAATTCCTTGTCCGTTCATACCTGATTGGTTTTGTAGATCTGCATGCCTGGCCCTCGTGTTTCGTGACGGGCATTTCAGAACGACCGCTCGCCAGCGCCCTGGTGCGCCGGCAACTCGAAAACGGGCCGGTGGCTTGCTCAGTTCGACACCAGACGCTGCGAATAGAAGACTCTTTGGGTCGTGCGCTTTTGAAGCTTTTGGACGGCACGCGCGATCAGAACGCCCTGATCGATGCATTGACGGCCGAGGTGCTATCCGGCGCTGCCGAGCTATTTAAGGACGGGCAACCGGTCACACACCCCGATCAGGTTCGCACCTCCATTTCGGCAGGGCTGGAGTCGAACCTTCGGCGCACGGCCGAGCTCGGTTTGCTCGTAGGTTGAAGCTGAAGCTCGGGGTCAATTGTGAGCGGCCGCGAGGTGTTCCACCGCAAACATGGGATCATCTTCATCGCGGTTCAAAGGAACGCCACCAAATCGACCTTTTTGAGCGGGGCACCGATGGAATCGGACTCCGCGGTGACGGTGTAGGCCAAGGTGCCACTGGACAGGTCGACGGTCTTGCTTTTGCCGGTGCCCTTATCTGCCATAGGTGCTGTGCCTTCTATTTGTCCGCCAAGGCAACCGGAGCCACCACGCAGCGGAACCCGGCGTCCGGCATGCGGGCTTGCTCGGCCAATCGCCTAGGGGTAGTTCGTTCCAACGGCTTCCAATCGCTGGCTTTTTCCCCGTAGAGCTTTCGGTTGTTGTAGGCCGTGCCTTTGAGAAGTTTGTCCGATGCCCCTCCATCCGAACAGAACTCCCACACGTTGCCGAGCACATCGTACAGGCCATATTGATTGGGGGCGCGGCTGCCGACCGGCGCCGGGGAGTCCCGCAGGGCGTTTCGACTCGTCACCGCCTCTTCGAAGGTCGAGTCGCCAAGAAAGAATTCCCATTGCGTCTGGGTCGGAAGTTCGTAACCGAACCCTTCAGGCAGGATCCCGATCTTTTTTTCAGCAGCCGTGAGTTTGTCGCAAAAAGCAGTCGCCTCGTCCCAAGTAACACTCTCGACCGGCTGCAATGGGTTTTTGGACAGGCTCGGATTCGCACCCATCACCTGTTCAAACTCTTTTTGAGTCACCTCGTACCGGCCGACGTATCCGCCCTGGGCAGTTCCGGGCAATGACGCGATCCAAATCAGCACCATGCCAAGGCTATTGGTAAGGAGCCGGCGCGGCCCATCAGACTGGCCGGTCGGCTGCACCGGGGGTTGCTCAACGGCACTCGCGACCACCACCGGAGGTGGGCTGGTCGGGTCGGGGGCGGGAACCGCAGGAACGGTTTGAGGCACAGTTGGCATCGGCACCGGCACGACCTCACGATTGACGGGCTCGGCGGTTGGTCTGGGGGCAAGGAGCGCGACGTCAGCAGCGTGCGGACTGACACTCGCATCCACGGGCGCGGCAGGTGGCTCAGGCCGGGAAATCGGGGGCGGCGCGGCGCTCGGTTTGGAGCCGGAGATGGCAGGTGCGGACGTCACCGATTGAGCAGCGGCGAGCGGGCGATTCACTGGTTTAGCCAAGCCTGCGGCCGCAGCGGGGTGATCATTGGGGGTCACGGCAGCTCGATCGGTGCGGAGTTGGTTGGCGGATCTTCCCCCGACGAGGAACATGGCTGCGCCGGCGGCCATCAACAAACCAGCAGCGCAAAGTATCAGCCAGAGCTTGCTGGTTTTGCTCTTGAACCAGCGTTGGGTCACCGAGATCCAGCCTCCACCCTCGGCCGCCCCACCAGAGGAAGCGGATTGGCCCAGCATAAAAGATTCCTTGCCGCTCTGGAAATCCGCCAGCGCGGCGCGGGACTGGGCCTGGAATTGCTCGCTGATCTCGTAGGGGACCTCGGTGATCAAAGGCAAGGCTGCGGGCGTGGCTCGGAGGCCAAAAAAATCGTGGCTGGAAGGCTCGCCCACCACCACATCCAGCCAGGTGTTGGTTGGCGTAGCCGCGAGGAACACCGGCACATCGCGATCCAGGCGGGAGCCGAGAAAACGGGTCCAAAGCAAAAATCCTTGCTCCAGCGTTGGACTGGCGAGAGGAACGCGCATCTGCTGCGAGCGCAAGCCGGAGAGGTCACCTTTAAACTTTCCGGCGGCGTACGAAGCCATCTGGTTATCCAGATGGTAAAGCAATCGGAACCATCCTTGCTGTGCCGAACCGAGGGCGGCGTCCGCCACAAAACGTTGCAGTGCCTCCGGACTGGCCGGCGCGAAAGGATGCGGCGGGCCGGCGCCAGGCAAGCGGGAGCGAAGGTCCGTGCGAGCCCGGTCCAGAATCAGCCTCACCTCGGCCGCTTGGGTCGTCGCGGTGCAGGCTTTCTCCAGTTCATTTAACTTGGGCAGCAGTTGCGCCAGGGCCCAGGCCACTGAAACTCCCAGGCAATGGGCGCAGACCACCATGGGGTAGCGGGTGCGGCCTTTGCCGTCACTTGAGGACCACAAGCGGCCCAGGAGGAATTGCCCGGAGCGCTGCCATAGAAATAAGTGATCAAACCCCTCAAGCCGTTCCTCCGGCTTCAATTTCTCCCAGGCGCCGGTGTCGATCTGGCCGCCGACGCCCCGGACGTAGAGGACGGTCTTCGCCAGCGTCAGGCTCTCGGTTTCGAGGCCCAGATCCTCGATATGATCATCCCACCCCGGGTGTTTGCCGAAAGCACCCAGAGCCAAAAAGCGGCCATTGTCGGCATTGAGCCGAGCCGCGTCTTCGGACAGGAATTTTTTGAAAAATTGGCTCATAGAGCACGCCGCCGGATTTCACTCTTTGGGCCAGGAATTCAAATCGGGCATCGGCGCATCGAAAGTGAGCTTCAGCCCAAGAACAGCAGTCCGATCTTCTCCAGCAATCTTGAACTGGCGCTGCACGATCCAGGAGGTCAACACGCCTTCTCGTTCCGGCTTGGCGCCGTACTTGAAAATCAACTGCAATGGACTCCATGCGCCCGCATCGGCAAGGGATTGGGCCGGTTCCCTGTCATCCGCCAATTGAAACAACTGGAAGCTGCATGACTTGCTCAATGCGATCTTGCCCAACTCCAAGTCCTCGTCCGATTGGATTTTAAGGGGAGTGCTCGGTGAACCATCCAATCCGAGTCGGATGGCGCGAAACCGCGCGCGCCAAAGCTTTTCCTCCGCGCTGGAATTGTCGTCGAGGCGCCGCAGCGTAAGCGTACAGACCATCGGTTTGCCATCCTGTCCCTTGAGGAACCTGCCAACGTTATTCAACGATTGGATGCGGTCGGCAAAAGCTTTCCAGCCAGGGATGGCCTGCAGCTCAGGACCGGTCGCGGCGACGTCGGCGGCGACCGCACGCAAGGTTTGGCATGCGGCGTCCAAATTAGCAGGCGGCAAAGGGCGGGCGACGTTCTGCACCAAAGGAAAGCCGATCAGCGGGTTGAGCGCCAAACCGGCCTCGCGTTGGAAGGCGGCGGCAAATTCCGAACCAAGGTAGAATTGGCCGACGGCCGAGACATCGTTGCTGGCATAGCCGCCATAGGCTTTATACAGTTTGAGCAATTCGTTTCGTTCCGCCGCCACCTGGTCCAGCTTGGGAGCGAGGTCATTAGCGGCAATATTGGCGTAGCAGCTATCGTCGGACAATTTGGTCGCGCGGTCGTACAGGCTCCAACGCTGCTCGAAGGCCTTGGCCCCGGCCTGAGCGGCAAGGAATTCGTCGTCGAACCGCCGAAATTCCTCGGCATCATTGGCGGAGATCAAAGTGGTCAGGGTTGAACTGACCGCGCCTTTGGCCGCAGCGAGCCGAGCGGCGATTGCGGCAAAAACGGGGTATTCAGGGTTTTTGCGCAGCGCGTTCGTGTTGGCGCGGTCGATTTTCTCAAAAGCGCCCCAGGCATAGGTCATAATTTGGTTGGTATAGGCCTGGCGCGCGGCTCCGAAGAGCACGCCGCTTTTGAAAAGCTCGTTCTTGCCGGTTTTGGCCAGCGCCTGATCGAGCGCCGCCTTCGAATCCCTTAGGCTTTGCAAGGCCTTGCGCGCATTGTCACGTTCGCTGGCTTTGACGGCAGCAAAAAAGTCCTTTTCGGAGTGTTCGAACGTTCGGAAGGCGAGCTGGAGATCGGTCACCTGGCTCCAATTGGTCCCAACCTCCCGAACTGTGTTGGTTGCAGTGCGGATGCAATAATCCAAGCCGGTCTGAAGGAGACTGTTGGTTGCGGAGCCGTTAGTGACGACCGTGGAAGAGAGCCAGCCGGGCGGCCAGGTGCCCTGGCCCACCCTGTTTGAGGAGTAGGTCCAGACCATGGCGGAGATGAGATTAGTATCGCCCGAAGCATCCTGGCCGGTGGTAAATTTAGAAAACAGGCCCAGATAGCTCGCGGCGGCGTGACTCTCCATCTCGACCGGATCACCTTTCCGGCGGCTGACAATATCTGACTCCAGGCGAATCAACCCAGCCAAGGCATCGGGTTCGCTGCTTGGGATAGCGGCCTGAGCTGGGTTTCGCACCGCTTTGTCCACCGCGTCGCGCAACGGTTTCAAAACACCGGTTTCGAAAATGGCGCGCTGCGCGCGTTTGCTGTCCCGATTATAGCTGGAGGCCAAACCGGGCGAGGTCCAACGGCCCTGAATTTCACTCTCGGCCAACTCCCGCATCTTTTCTTGAAATTCACTCAGCGTCATTTTCCGATCGCCAAAGGAGAAGCGGTTAGACACCAGGGTAAAAGTGCCGTCATCCTCCGACCGGATCAGCGGACGGTTCCAAACGCCGCGCTCATCCCACCCGACCGAAGCAGCCGCGGCCCAGTAGTCCGCCCGATCTTTGACCTGTCCCCGGACGGTCCGCATGCCGATCCAGGCGATCACGACAAAGATTGTGAGGGCGATAAAGCAACTGGCGTAAAGCAGCATCTGGCGCCGGCGAAGCATCGCGCCGGTGTTGGTCGCGCGTGTGACCAGGCCTTTCTCTTTAAAGACCTTTTCCATGAAAAGATCGCGAAGGAAGTAAGCACGTTCTCGCTCCCAGACTTTACCCTCGGGCAATTCGTCCGCGGCAACGCCGATGGCCTCGGCGAGTTCCTGGTCCAGCGAGGCGCCTTCGCGCATGGAGGAGGTAAAATAAATGCCGCGCAAAAAGAGCGGTTTGGCAGACCATTCTCCCGGCATGAAGATCGTTTCCAGGTACCGGCGCAGGCGCGGAGAGAGCATGAGCAAGCTGTTCGGCAGCGCAAACAGCGAATCGACTTCATCGGTGCGTCGAGGCGCGCTTTCAGGAACGGGATCGCGCATCAGCCCGAGGCGTCGGCGGCGGAGACGCTCGGCCACCTGGGTGAGATGCTTTTCCACCATTTCGGGTTTAAACCCGGAGTCCAATGGGTCCGGGTTAGCCCAACCCAGCATCTGGTGCTGCAGTTGCGGGTCGGTCAGACCCTCGAAGAACTCGCGGAATCCGTTGATTTTGTCGCTCTTGGTAATGACGACGTAGACCGGAAAGCGGAAATCGAGAACGCGTTGGATCACATCCAACTGTTGGGCGATCTTACCCGCCTTGGCGGCGAGTTGGTCGGCCGAGTCTTTGATCAAACTGTCGGAGGGGATGACCAGCAATAAGCCGTTGATGGGGCAATAAGGGCGGTTCTTTTTGAGCAGTTTCAGGAACTCTTTCCACTCGCTGGTTTCGCCGGGTTTGACCTCCTCGAATACCAGGCGCCCCGCCGTATCGAGCAACACGGCGTAATTGGTAAACCACCAATTCATGTTGATGGTGCCGCCGGCCCCCATATACCCGGTATCGTTGTCTCCTTCGTGCATTCCAGGAGGGAAGCCGACATTGCAATGGCGCACCGCCTCGGTTTTGCCCGAACCCGGTTCGCCGATGATCACGTACCAGGGAAGTGTGTACAGGTCCTTGCCGCGCGAGCGGAAGGCCTCGACACCTTCCTGGAACTTCTTGCGCAAGCTGTCGAGCTTGGCCAGATCGGTGGCCGACATGCCGCGCGGGGCGGCGGTGGTGCTTTGTTGGAGTTCGCCGCGCAGGCGGGCATTTTGTTTGCGGCGCTGGAGGTAATGCCACAAGAGGTAGCCGCCGACCAAGACCAGCAACAGCACGACCAACACCACCACGAAAATCAACAGCAGCTTCCAACTGCCGCGACCGACGGCGCCGCCGATGCCCAGCAACGCGCCCAGGCCGGTAACGCCGAGAAACCATTTAATCGGAGAAGGCAAATTCGAAAACTTATCCATAGAAAAAATCAAAACTACTTCTGCCGGGAGCTCAGCTCATGCTGATTGATGGTGTCGAACGAGGAGGTCAGGTCGCTGGCGGAACGGTGGTAGAGCCACACGTACGAGGCGATGCACGCGAAGATAAGGCAAACGAAAACCATACTGATGACCAGAACTTTCCGGCTGGGCGGTTCGGTCAGATCACGCGTATCGACCCCTTCATAGGCATCGGGGCAGATTTTGGCGACCTCATCAGCTTCGAGCCAGCGCTTGATGCGGGGAGCGATCGTGAACATGGTTTTGCGGAGCAATTCGGGCTGCCGGAAGTAAATCCCGCTGAAACCCAATCCGATACAGACGTAATAAACCGCCAG
>Ga0207049_1101_pt1 | contig 15450 bp, 13 predicted proteins | sample Alteio_BWMinCont_63_FD_153305 | JGI IMG/M metagenome (GOLD analysis project Ga0207049, IMG submission 153305) | Enriched cells from forest soil in Barre Woods Harvard Forest LTER site, Petersham, Massachusetts, United States -... | ecosystem: Environmental > Terrestrial > Soil > Temperate forest >... | reverse complement strand
GACATGCAACCATGCATCTTGTTTAAATCTATGGAAGCAGCTATGTTATCCAAACCGGTGCAAAAACCTGCGATTCCATGCGAATTAACCATATTCTATTTCGTAATGCGGGGGTCGGAGGTTCGAATCCTCTCGACAGCACCACCCTACTCTCTACGAACATCACCTCTCTTCGATATACCGCGCACAACTGCACAATTTGCGCGCTTCATAAAAATATAAGAATAAAGATGATAAGATCTTAACATGCCTCACACCTACGACGTCATTATCATTGGAGCGGGCGCGGCGGGGCTGATGTGCGCGATCGAGGCCGGGAAGCGCGGACGGCGGGTGTGGCTTATCGATCATATGGCGAAAATCGCCGAGAAGATCCGTATTTCCGGCGGCGGATGCTGCAACTTTACCAACATACACACGCAGCCGCGATGCTTCCTGTCGCAAAATCCGCACTTCTGCAAATCCGCGCTCAAGCAATATACGCCGCAGGATTTTATTGCGTTGGTGCAGAAACACGGCATCGCGTTTCATGAGAAAAAACTGGGGCAGTTGTTTTGCGATGAGTCCGCGCTGCAGATCATCGATATGCTGCTGCTGGAAGCACACAGGGCTGGCGTCAAGCTGGAACCGGACACACGCGTTTTCGGCATCGAAGCTGTGCCGGACGGCGGCTATAGCGTCAGGACCAGCAAAGGCGAGCAGAGCTGCAGTTCCCTCGTCATCGCGACCGGCGGGCTTTCCATCCCGAAAATCGGCGCCAGCAACTTCGGCTATGAAACGGCCAAGAAATTCGGCCTCACTATTATCAAGCCGCGGGCGGCGCTGGTGCCCCTCACCTTCGACGGAGCACTGCTGGAGCGCTGCAAGGCTCTGTCCGGTATTTCCGTCGAGGCGGATGTTAAATATAAAAAGCAGGTTTTTAATGAAGGTCTTCTTTTTACCCACCGGGGACTGAGCGGGCCATCCATCCTGCAAATCTCGTCCTACTGGCAAGAGGGCGAGAATATCTCGGTCAACCTTGCGCCGGGCATAGATGTTTTTGCCTTCCTGAAAGATAGAAAGGCGAGCCAGCCAAAGCTGCATATTCACAATGCTTTCCCGGAGCTTCTGCCCAAGCGGCTGGCGCAAAGCATCTGTGAAGATCAGGGCTGTGACGGCCCGCTGGACGGATTGTCTGATGCAAAACTTGCGCTACTCTCCCGCGCTGTCAATGACTGGCATATCATGCCAACCGGCACTGAAGGCTACCGGACTGCCGAAGTAACGCTGGGCGGCGTTGATACGCAGGAGCTCTCTTCCCAAACGATGCAGTCCCGGAAGCGCGCCGGGCTGTTCTTTATAGGAGAGGTGGTCGACGTCACCGGCCACCTCGGCGGCTTTAATTTCCAGTGGGCCTGGTCTTCGGGCTATGTTGCGGGACAGCATGCTTAAAACGGTAAACAGACCCTAGCGGCAGAGCGCTTCCTGCTGCAGGGCTTGAACCACGGGAAGAGAGTTTATGCAGTTGCACCCGGAGCGAACGTGCTTCGTTGACGGCGCTGTTCCGCAAGGACAGCCCGCCAGGGCTTGACTTCAACGGCGCGGCTATTGTATTCGCGGCGGGTCAGAGACTTGACGGCACGCGCGAAAGCCGCGAGCAACGGCGAGGCTTCCTCGCCCAGAATATCGGCGGCTTTTTCTAGTATTCTGGTATGCCTCTGCGCTTCTTCCCGATCTTCAGAGTCGCGCGGGTTTTTAAAATGGGTAAAGTAACGCCTGAGGCTGGGACGATCATCGGGATCTCCATGATAAGATGAATTGCTCGGGAGAATTATTTCGAGGAACCCTCGTTGCGCTTCCAAGGCACGCCTCCTTCGCTCGGCTTGTGACAGTTGGTCAAAGAATTGATTGACTTTGGTGGCCGCAGGATCGAACCAATCGATGTACGATATCTGTGTTACCATCCCGCCATCGACTGAATAGTCCCTACCGAGTGAATAATTGCTCATTAGCTGCGCTCCATCATTATATTTTTTAGAATACATAATTACTTTCAAGCCGAGGAATATCAACCTTTTTCTGAGAATTTTTATAGTTGGCCCGCTCAGCCTAAGAGTATTATCAAGATTGTTCATTCATCAGCTCTCAACAAAGGAACCCCGTGACGTTACTATTACGTAAAATTAATATCAGCCAGTTCCGCTGCTACGAAGCCGTGCGGCTTGACCTGACAGGCGATAGCGGGATCATCGTGCTGACGGGTTCCAACGGTGCGGGCAAAACAAATATCCTCGAAGCCATAAGCCTGCTGGTGCCCGGCAAAGGCCTGCGTAGCGCCGATATACTCGAGATGAAAAACCGGACCGCCGGGCCGGAAGATCTCTGGGCCATCTCGGCGGAGATTGAAACGCCTTCGGGCCTCACGGTGCGCATCGGTACAGGGCTTGACCGGGAAGTGAAGCGCCGCCTGATCCGCATCAACGGCAAGAATGCGAAAAGCCAGAGCGAGCTTTCGGGCTTTATCTCCGCTGTCTGGCTGACGCCGCAGATGGACCGGCTGTTTCTCGAAGGCGCTTCAGCGCGGCGGAAATTTCTCGACCGCCTCGTTTACGCCTATGAGCCCGACCATGTCACGCGCCTCAATCGCTACGACAAGACCATGCGCGAGCGCATGAAGCTATTGTTGCTCGATCGTTATGATTCTTCCTGGCTGGCGAGCCTGGAAGCGCAGATGTCCGCCGACGCCGTCTCCATCGCCGCCGCGCGCCTGGCGCTGACGCAGCATTTGCAGCAACAGGTCGCAGGGCTGGGACTGGCCGCGCCACTGTTCCCGCTGCCGCATCTCGCTCTGCAGGGATGGGCTGAAAACGCTATCAGCACACGTCCCGCCGTTGATGTCGAGGATGAATTGAAAAGCAAACTCTCCGACTCGCGCGCCGCCGACCGTGCCGCAGGCCGCACGCATGAAGGCATCCACCGCAGTGATTTATTGGTCAGCTACGCCGGAAAAGATATACTCGCCGCGCAATCCTCCACCGGCGAGCAGAAAGCGCTGCTGGTCTCCATCATCCTCGCCCATGCGCTGATGATGCAGGCAGAAAAAGGCTTTGTGCCGATTATCCTGCTTGATGAAGTAGCCGCGCATCTGGACTCGGACAGACGCCAACAGCTTTTCGACCAGCTCCGCGCCCTCGGCGGCCAGATATGGCTGACAGGGACGGATGAGTCGGTTTTTTCTCCGCTGCGCACGGCAAAATTCTTCCGGGTTGATAACGGGCATATAGCACCCGTCACCGCACTGCGCGAAGTCGCTTTATAATATTTATGTGTAGGATAAACCACAGATTTGTTTAATATATGGCAATTTTAGTACGCGATATATAGTGCTTGTTGTATAATTACGTGAAATAATTTATGATAACAAGCTGCTAACTGGAAAACAAGAAAATTGAGTAACCGCTTATGGCTGTGGTTGTAGCATCGGAGAAATTTTATCAGTACGAGGAACTCGGTGATGGCCTAGTCATCCACACCATCACGTTTGGTGATTGCGTAGAAAAAGAATTCATGAAGATGGATCTCACCGCCCATGGCACCAGTCCGGAGCAACTAAGAGCTTATCTCCGCGGATATGATGAAATACGCCGACGTCTAAACGCTAAAATGTATAAAAATAAATCTGCCTATGTAACAGACGACCCTGAAAGGCTGGAGGCCCAGGATAATGATCCCCCTAACACCTATATTGTAGTCACCGCCAGAGATGGCGAAAAGAATAAAGTTATAGGTGGGCTTGAACTTCGCTTTGTTTTCCCGTTTCTTCAGGAAGAAACGGGAAAACAAAATATCATGTTCGAGGGAATATCAGGCACAGAGGTATTTCCCGACCTTGATTTCAGCGAGTTACGGGTTGTTTCTATCAGAGGAGTTGTCCTCCTTTACCATGCTAAACGCAAATACATTTTGGGACATATGGAACGCTCGGGCCTGAACGCGGCCATAAGACAAGAGGTGGACCTCATAGACAACATATCCACCCATGCAGGCGTTGAAGCCATTTGCGAGATGCCTGCGTACACGCCGGTTTTATTTCTGCCCGCCCGCACCTGTAAAATTGATCCCATGGAAGGCACTCTTTACAGTTTTTTTATAATCGTTCCCCGGCCCGGACAAAAAATACCGGCAATCCCGAGGTTATCGGCGCAGGATCAGGAGACCGCCGTCTACCTGGGTCCCAGAGAGATTTCCGCGTGGCCTGAAGGCCTATTATCTTATCATATTATAGCAGATGCTTATCGTGCTACAGATGTCAGGCACCTGATATCAATATTCAAAGACTTTTGTTCACCACCAAAAGGCTTGGAATTGACTAATAATGGTTTTGTTAATGATTATGTTGGACCAAGAATTGGAAGTACGAATACTGTCACGGTACAGCAACCGGCAGAAGCAGGCATAACCAGAGATTTACTAACAAGCCTCATCCGTGCAGCTATTCCTGGAGAAAACCTGGAAATCATTGGCTGGGATAACACACAGCAGAGCGAATCAATAGATATATGGGGCGACAACAGTTATGAACCGCAGGATGTGGCAGTAGACGTGTTGGACGAGGCCACAAGCAAAAAATACTCAATATGCTTCAGATCCTGCCTCAGGGCAGGGCCTCAAAATATTCAGGCATATATGTATAGTGATGTTATTCTTCCTCCAATCATAGATTATATAAGAACCAACCCTCTGGCGCAGCGCAACGTTACTCCGGATTTTGTAAGGAGCATAACCGATATAGAGTTTCCAGGACAAATCATGGAGCTTATCGAAGGGGTTGGAATCCAGCTTAGTGCAATAGAGATTTTACAATCCACAAGAATGAAACCAATCCGGATGATGAACGAAAGAGGAAAGATATATGGGATACACTGTTATGAAGGCAGGGGTATGCCGGGCGACATGTTTGACCGTTTATTTAGTGGTGTATGTGCCAAAAACAGGCAAATAGAAAGAATTTCCGAATTGCACTCTCCTATAGTTGCAGAAGTGGCCAATGTAACATTAGATGGACATAAATTTAGCTATGTTATTACAGAAGAATTTAATTATACAAATAATTTTTTTCCTGACGAGGGTCAGGTTCAGCAGCTCGGGGCAATAGTAGGTGCGTGGCATGCACATGGTCTGGATATAATCCATACTTTTGAAAAAGGACAGCTATCGTCTGAGTACATCCACCGTCCTAAAGGAATGCAGGGGAACTTCTGCCTCGGCCTTTACCCTGATGCTGTTCATTTTGGTGATAAAATTCGCTTGCGATCCAATGAAACTGGCAACCTGCATGACTCGGGGCTCAGAGTCCGGGATTTGGCCGATGCCATAGCAAGCTTTTGCGTAGAAGAGGATGGTTCGCTTTCTGTTAAAAAAACGAAAGCTTTCCTCGAGGCTTATTTTGCCAGAGCATTATCGGATATCCATGAACTCTTCAAGAGTTCTGCGAGAGATCACTCTGAAGAACAACTTTTTATAGCCGTGATGTTTTTGAGCGCACAGGAAATAAAAGCGCTTCCTGCTTATGTGGCCGCCTCTGCGACGGACCTTGGGCAAAGAATACGGGAAGAGGCCGCTCAGCGCCTGTCCGAGCAAGTGATGACAACGAACATTCTTTCTTCCATCCTGGAAGCATATGGACCACGGACCAGAATTATACGCCCTCAGCCCAGACCCTAACGCACCCGCATCTCCGGCATCTCCAAAATTTCCGCCTGCAAGCTCCGCGCTATGTCCCCGGCGCTGATGCCGATCATGGACAGGATGGAAGCATCGCCGTCGTCATCATCCCCGGACACGAGATGGAGCAGAGTTTCCAGCGGAGACTTTTTCGCCGGGAAGGGCTTGAGCGGAATATCCTGTGCGGGATTGATTTTAGCGGCGACTTTCGCCAGTTCGACCGCCTTGTCAAGTCCGCCCAGCTCGTCTACAAGCCCCCGCTCCAGCGCCTGTTTGCCCGTCCAGACATGACCCTCGGCCACGGCTTCGACCTGATCTTTCGTCAGATGGCGGCCTTCCGCCACGCGCGCGATAAAAGCCTGATAGATATCATCCAGCATAGACTCGAAACGCTCCCTTTGCTTTGCTGTAAACGGCGTATTGGCCGAGAGCATCTCGGCATTGTCGCCCACGGCCACGCTGTCCCAGTGGATGCCCAGCTTCTGCCACAGCCCCGCCAGCACGAATTTACCGCCAAAAACGCCGATGGAGCCGGTAATGGTGGCAGGCTCGGCGACGATTTTATCCGCAGGCGAGGCGATCCAGTAGCCGCCGGATGCGGCGTACCCGCTCATCGACACGATCACCGGCTTGCCTTTCTGCTGCGTTTCCATGATCGCATGACGGATGGTCTCCGCCGCTTCAGGCGAGCCGCCCGGGCTGTCGATGCGGAAGACGACTGCAATGACGCTCTTGTCTTTGCGGGCCTCCTTGAAAGCTGTTGCAATTTTATCGGCGGGCATATCCGCGCCGCTGAGTCCGGCATGAGTCTCGCTGTACGAAATAATATCCCCGGCGCCGATGATCAGGGCGATTCTCGATTTTGTTTTAGGTTCCTTATCGAAAGAATAATCCATCAGCGCGACCGTCCCCTCTTCCGCGTCATCACTTTTGATGCCTGCCTTGCGTTTCGCTTCCGCCAGCATCTGGTCGTAATAGCCGATCTTGTCGATCAGTTTCAGCTTCAGCGCCTCCGTATCGCTATAAGGCGCGCCGTTGACCAGTTTTCTGACGCTCTCCACTGTCATGCCGCGGCTGGCGGCGATGCCGGCGATGATCTGGTCCGCAAGATCGTTGACAAGCCCGGTCGTCATCTCGCGGTTCGGCGCGCTCATGCCGTTCAGGGTCAGGCTTTCCGGGAAGGATTTATAGGTGCCCTTGCGGCTGAACTCGGCCTCGACGCCGATTTTATCGAGAATCCCTTTGAAAAACGGGACTTCCGCTGCCACGCCGTTCATAGAGACGTCGCCGACATTTTGCAGCCATATCTGCCCGAAAGCCGTCGCCAGGTAATAAGCGCCCATCGCGGAAGAAGAGCCGCCGTAACCATCGGCATATATATAAGTGGGCTTTCCGGCGGCGCGGAACTTCACCAGCGTGTCGCGCAATTCCTGCAACTGCGCCGGGCTCATGCCGATATCCTGCAGCTTCGCCACGAACCCTTTGACATGCGGGTCCTTCGTTGCTTCCGTCAGCCGCTCGATCAGGTCGCCGAAAGTCGCCGATGGATGCAGCAGCGGCTGGCTGAGCGAAGGGCCACCCACGGTCTCCGCCAGTCCCGCTTTGAAAGTGTAGGTGAGGATGTATCCGTCCTGCGGCGTGCGTGTGCCGGAATGCACCGCGCTGCCGATCATCAGGACAAGCGCGAGAACGCACAGCGTCACCGAAATGCCGGTCATGATAAAAAACCATTTGAAGAAGCCAAACACGCGTTTTGCCACGCCATCTTCCTGGCGGCGTTGCGGAGCATAGATCATGTCAACCTCTTTATTCTTTCTCTGCGGGAGTTTTTTTTGAGTCTAGCGCAACATTCCTTATTGAACGACGGCTAAATTGGATATATATTTCTAAGCAGTCAAAAAAAAGCCCTGCGTGGTTAAACGCAGGGCAAGTCGTCATCGAAGCGAAGTATCAAGGGAGGCGCCGCAATCAGGAACTGAGGGCGGCGCTTTCCTTACGAGTGAGTGTCTCGATTCTGTGGATAAGAGTCGAGTCTTATATTCAGATAAAAAAATGCCGTTGTTTTTCAAGGCGTTCTTTGGCTGACTCCGTAAAAAGAAAACAAGAGCGCGTTTCCGGAGTCTCTTTCACATCAAGACCGATTCGCAAATAGTTGAAAAGATTCAGGAATAATCGTCATCCCGACAGAGTGCGAAGCACAACGACGGATCTTGCCAGTTGCAGCACTGAAGATCCCTCGCTGACGCTCGGGATGACAGCAGCGATCGATTAATCCTTCTTCCCGAACGTATTCTTCACAGTAGACCTGAGCCCGTCATTCACATCGTCCATCAGGTCGTTGGTCAGGGAGAAATAGGCCTGGTCGCGTTCAGCGGGGGAGAGCCCTTCCGTCAGGGTCTTCTCGCGGCGGGCGATCACTTCGGCGCGGCCGATAATGATATCAGGCGCGTGCGGATCGACCAGCTCGAAGCGCACCAGCATCTTGGCCTTGAGGCGCGCGGCAGGTTGTTGCTCGAAATAGCTTGCGAGGCCCTTGTCCTGCGGCAGTTCCTCGCGGGTGACAGACGCATCCTCGATAATTGCACGCAGCGTGTTCTCCGTCCCCACTACAGCAAGCTGATGACGCAGCAGCCTTTCCGCCGCGACATAGGGTGGCATCTGAAAGGTATGCTCGATGTTCGGGTCCTGCAATGGCGGTTTGTAATTGTCGATCACATCGACGCTGGACGCGTTCACCTCTATCGGCTGGAGATTGGCAAAGGTCATGTCGGGCGGCGTGCTGGAGGGCGGGCCATCGGCGCAGGCGGATAATATTGCAACGAGAACGCATGACAGCAACACAAATATCCATCGCGTAAAATGAGCCGTTCCCCCGCGAAGGCGGGGGCCCAGTTTATAAATAGCTGGGTCCCCGCTTTCGCGGGGACACGGTGAAGCAGCGTTTATTGAGTTTCTCATCATTTCCTCTCCTTATAAACGGCATCCAGATCGGATGCGCCAAACTTGTATTTCTCGCTGCAGAATTCGCAGGTGATCATCACGTGGCCTTCTTCCCTGCAAATCTGCTCGATCTCAGGCCGCGGGATCGTGCGCAGGATATCAATCACGCGCTCGCGCGTACAGCGGCATTTGAAGCGGATATGCGTCGGCGAATAAATCCGCACGCCTTCTTCATGGAACAGACGGTAAAGCACGTCCGACGACGCCAGCACCGGAGACAATATCTCGCCCTCGCTGCATGTGGAAAGCAGCATGGCAGCGCGCGTCCAGTCCTCGAGATCCGGTTCGACATCCGGCACTTTCCCAGCCTCTTCGTCCGGCATCTGCTGGATCATGATGCCGCCGGTGCGCCAGTGCCGGTCCTGCGGGTGAACGGCGAGTCTGAACGAGGTCTTGATCTGCTCCGACTGGGTGAAATAATGCTGCGCGGCATCAACGATCGATTTGCCCTTCAGCTCGACAATCCCCTGATAACGGTGATCCTGCCCGCCGTGATCGACCGTAAAGGCCATGTGACCCTTGCCAAGCAGTTGGTAATAGTGGTTATCCGTATCCTTCTTGCGTTTGGCCAGTTTTTTGACGGCGGCGGCATCAAACCCCGCATAAGCCCTCACCTCGCCCTTGCTGGTTACATCAGCCACCAGCGTACGGATCGCGCCATTACCTTTGATTTGCAAGGAAAAAACGCCTTCATATTTGAGCATTGAACTCAGCAGCAGGCAGAGCGTTAACACCTCGCTGAGCAGCGCGGAGACGGGCGGTGGATAATCATGCTGCTGCATGATATCGGCCAATACCGAACCGAGCCGCACCATGCGCCCGCGCACGCCGGATTTTTCCAGACGAAAGGGCTGGACGACATTGTCATCGACCAGTCCCGATTGTTCAGTGCCGTCTTTTTTAATACGAATAGCCATTGCCTGCAAATTGTAGCATAATGTTGACCACCATGGACAGTGAACCCGCAAATAAAAAAATTGCAGATAAAAAGATTATCGGACGCGAACGCAAAGCGCCTAAAAAGATTTCCAAGACGTATTTGGAAAATGCGGCGCTGTACTATTTACAGCGTTATGCAACTTCGGCGGGAAATCTGCGACGTATCCTGCTGCGCAAGGTAAAGCGCTCCTGCACCTTTCATCAGGTTCCGGTGGAAGATTTTGTGCCGCTGGTCGATGAACTGGTGGCACGTTACATGAGTGTTGGATTGGTGGACGATAAAAGTTTCGCGCAGGCGAAGGTAACGTCACTCCGGCGGCAGGGACATTCGGGCCGTTCGATCATCGCGCGGCTGCAAGTCAAGGGGCTCTCGGCAAAGCAAATCGAAGCCGCACTGAAAAATGTCGATGAGGAACATGAAGACGCCGAAATGTCCGCCGCCCGTGCCTATGCCCGCCGCAAGCGGCTCGGCTCTTACCGCAAAAAACCCGTCACCGACCCCAAAGATCTGCAAAAAGAACTCGCCGCCATGGGCCGCGCGGGATTTAGTTACGAGATCGCCCGGCGCGCCCTGTCCCTGGAAGCGTCTGATTAATCATTTATTAACGCAAGGTTGGAAATAATTAATGTGCAGGAAATAGCCCTGCCACTCCCTGGCGTGTAGAGTGGAGTTATAGGCTGAAAAAAAACCTAACGAACTTCGATTAACTCTTAACATCTAAAACAACAGGGAGACAAAAACATGAAAAATCGTTTTTACATCTTGCTCGCTACCGCCGTGATCATACCTAGCCTGGCGCTTGCTTCTCAAGCCTACGCACAGGTATCCACAACACCGAACACCATGGGCAGCGGGACTTCAGGCACTGGTGGCACTTCAAGGACCGACGGCAACACTAGCGGACCGGGACACTTCAGGTCGAATAATGCTCCGAACGGCACCGGCGTCCACGGCAACGGCGGCAACACGGGCGGACAACACCGCATGGAAAACCGTAAAGACAGGCGCGATCATCACCAGGACAGACATCAGCGCCGTCAGGACAGACACGAACGTCGCCATGACCGTCACGGCCACTAAACCGCAGATATACTGAACCTTTCTAAAGCCCCCTTCCTGTATGCAGGAAGGGGGCTTAATTTTTACACCTTGTCATCCTGAGCGTAGCGAAGGATCTCGGGATCTAGCGGCAAGTGCCTGAGATCTTTCGCTACGCTCAGGATGACATTAAAAAATAAATCCTCACGCCCACTTCACTTCCGGCGGCATGGACATCAGAATGGCTTCGGTGTTACCGCCGGTCTTCAGGCCGAACTGGGTGCCGCGGTCATAGAGCAGGTTGAACTCCACATATCTGCCGCGCCGGACAAGCTGGTGCTCGCGTTCGGCGGCTGTCCATGGCCTGTTCATATGGCGACGTACGATCTCCGGATATATCTTTAAAAACGTGCTGCCGACTTCCTGCGTGAATAGGAAATCCTGCGTCGTGTCCCCGCTGTCGAGATAATCGAAGAAAATGCCGCCGACACCGCGCGGCTCGTTACGGTGCGGCAGGAAGAAATATTCATCGCACCATTTTTTGAATTTCGGGTAATAGGCCGGATCGAAAGCATCGCAGGTGTTTTTGAAAGCGGCGTGAAAATCCTCCGTGTCGCGGGCATCCGGCACCATTGGCGTCAGGTCAGACCCGCCACCGAACCAGCTTTTTGCGGTGACGATATGCCGCGTGTTCATATGCACGGCGGGCACATGCGGCGAGCGCGGATGAATGACAAGGCTGATGCCGGTCGCGAAAAATTCGCCGGTTTCTTCTGCACCGGGAATCTTTTTTCTGAACTCCTCGGAAAACTTCCCGTGCACGGTCGAAATATTCACGCCGGCCTTTTCAAAAACCCGCCCGTGCAGCACGGACATGACACCGCCGCCGCCGACAGAACTATCCTCGTTCTTGCGCTCCCATGGTTTTTTTTCGAATCGTCCGGGAGGCAAATCGCTGAATGTGCCCGCCAGATCATCCTCGACCTTTTCAAGCGCGCCGCAAATCTGGTCGCGCAGTTTTGCGAACCATGTTTCGGCTTGTTGTTTCATTCCACACTCCCGTCCTCCTGCGCCGCAGGATATTGTCCAGTCTGCCGCAAAGCTTCCCCCAAAACCATCGCCGATGCAAGCGCGACATTAATCGAGCGCATACCGAACTTCATTGGTACGCATACGCGTGCGTCACATGCTTGATGCACATGCTCCGGCACGCCCGCGCTTTCGCGCCCGGCGATCAGGATATCGTCTGCCCTGAATTCGAAATCAAGAAACGAGCTGCTGGCCTTGGTCGAGAGCAGCACCAGCCTTTTGCCAGCCGATGCTGTTTTAAAGGCCTCCCAGTTAAGATGTTTCGTCATCTCCAGATGCCCGATATAATCCATCCCCGCGCGTTTGAGGTTCTTGTCGGAAAGGATAAACCCGCACGGCTCGATAATATCCAGCGGCACGCCGAGGCAGGCGCAGAGGCGCATCAGCGTGCCGGTGTTCTGCGGGATATCCGGTTCGAAAAGGGCGAGGCGCATGGTTTTCAGCAAATACATAAATTCATGGATTTCGCAGCATAAACCACTTATCCTGAGGTGGCCAGACCCTCTAAATGATCAAGAGACGGAAACGTGGAAAAAATCAAAACGCTCTTTAACAGGAGCATCGCCTCTCTGACCTCGCACGAGCTTTTTGCCGCCGCCGTCGCTTTTTTCCTCATCGACCATACGGGTTTTTATTTTGGCGCGGGGAACCTGTGGTGGCGCATTTTCAGGGCCTGCGGCTTTATCTGGTTCCTCCCGGCGGGCTACAACTCCGGCCAGAAGGGCGGGTTCAGGATCTGGATGGGCATAGCAATACTCGCCGTCACGGACCAGCAGATCGGTCTGGGGCTTTTTCCGCTCAATGCACTGGCGACAATCCTGTTTATCAAATTCACGGTGGACGCCGTGATGCACGTCGCCCTGCGCAGCCGGACGGCTTTCTGGCTGACGAACGCGGCGCTGATGGCGCTGTACCCGCTCAGCGACCAGCTCATGGAATATGGCACGCTGGCGCTGCTGATGGGCATCGCAGGCTGGCTGCTGCGGCATCAGCATGATGAATCAATACGGAAAATTATTGATCTCCGCCTGTATTTTGTGCTTGTCGCGGCGGTTTATGTAGTGGCCGAACAGGTAACTTTTCAGTTTTCCACTCTGCAACTCCTCTTTGTTATTGCGAGCACCGCTTGGGTTACTGCGGTTATGTACAATTTTAAAACTCTTCTAATGAATTCTCTCGCCCAAAAATCACCCGACGCACTCTCGCGCCTCTGCCGGTTTATCGGCCACAAGACTCTTGAAATTTACGTCATTTCCTATCTGGCGTTAAAAGCTCTGTTTGTTTATGCGTTGAGTTACAATTAGTTTTTCATAGTTTTTAAACAAGGTAATGCCTTTAATTCTCCTTTAATCGGAAGTAGTATCTTTCCTTGTGGCGGTTATTTTATTGCTCGTAGCCGCCCACAATCGCAACTCTTAAACTATCCTCAATCAGGGAAGAACAAAGCATGGATTCAGCAGTCAAAAAAGGCGCAACCCGCCGGGATTTCCTTTATCTGACGGCAGGCGCCATGGGTGCCGTTGGCGCGGGCGCCGCCGTATGGCCGCTGGTAGACAGCATGAACCCAGCGGCGGACGTGCTGGCACTGGCGACCACGGAAGTCGATATCAGCAAAGTGGCCGTCGGCCAGGCGATTACAGTCGTCTGGGAAGGCAAGCCGGTTTTCATCCGCCACCGCACACCGGAAGAAATTACGGCAGCGACATCAGTTGATGTCAACACGCTGCGTGACCCGCAAACTGATGCCAGCCGCACCATCAAGCCCGAATGGCTGATCGTCGTCGGCATCTGTACGCACCTTGGCTGCATCCCGCAGGGACAAAAACCCGGGCAACCGCGCGGACAGTTCGGCGGCTGGTTCTGCCCCTGTCACGGCTCGCAATACGATACCTCGGGCCGCATCCGCCTTGGGCCCGCGCCGAAAAATCTGCTGGTGCCCCCGTATAAATTCGTCTCCGACGCGCTTGTCCGCATTGGATAATGTTAGATTTTTTAAAGGATAGATAAAAAATGACCGGCTCCGCCCCAAAAGAAAAATTCGACAACAAGACCATCCAGTGGATCAATGACCGTCTGCCGATCTTCTCCATGATGCAGAACGAATACGGCAAGTTTCCGGCCCCGAAAAACTTCAACTGGTTCTGGAACTTCGGGGCAATCGCAATGTGCATGCTCGGCATCATGATCGTGACCGGCATCTTCCTCGCCATGAACTACGTACCAAACGGCAGCATGGCTTTCGAAAGCGTCGAGCGCATGACACGCGACGTCAACTACGGCTGGCTGATGCGCTATGTGCATATGAACGGCGCGTCGTTCTTTTTCATCGCTGTCTACATCCACATCTTCCGCGGGCTGTTTTACGGCTCCTACAAAAAACCGCGCGAGCTGGTATGGATTTTCGGCGTGGTGCTGATGCTGCTGATGATGGCGACGGCATTTATGGGCTATGCCCTCCCCTGGAGCCAGATGAGCGGCTGGGGCACGACGGTTATCACCAGCCTTTTCGGCGCTATTCCTCTCGTCGGCGATGGGCTTGTCACATGGCTGTGGGGCGGCTTCACGGTCGGCAACCCGACACTGAACCGCTTTTACGCGCTGCACTTTTTGCTGCCCTTCGTCATCCTTGGCGTCGTATTCATCCACGTCTGGGCGCTGCACGTCTCGGGCTCCAACAACCCGACTGGCGTCGAGCCGAAATCGGAGAAGGACACCATCCCGTTTCATCCCTACTACACGACGAAGGACTCTTTCGGCACCATCGTGTTCCTGATCTTCTTCTTCGCGGTGGCTTTTTTTGCACCGCTGGCGCTGGCCGAGCCGGACCACTTCCGCCAGTTCGACCCGATGCAGACGCCGCCGCACATCGTGCCTGAATGGTACTTCCTGCCGTTCTACGCCATACTGCGCTCCTTCACGGTCGACATCCCGCTGATCCCTTTCACGCATATTCTCGTCCTGACGGCGAAGCTGCAGGGCGTGATCGCCATGTTCGGCTCGATCATCCTGCTGTTCTTCGTGCCATGGCTCGACACCTCGCCGGTGCGCAGCGCCAGATACCGTCCGATCTACAAATGGTGCATGATCCTGCTGGTCTTCGCCATGGGCGCGCTGACTTACGCGGGCGGACAACTGCCGCAGGGCTGGCCGGTCGTGATCGGGCGTGTCGCCACGTTCTATTACTTCTTCCATTTTCTGGTGATCCTGCCGGCGCTGGGTTCCTGCAAGAAACTCGCCCAGTCATTCACCTTTATCCAGACACTCCGCAGGATTGACACAAGCTGCCCGGTGCCAAACAGCATCAGCGAAGACGTTGCCGCGTGCATGTCCGCGTGCAAAAAGGCGCTGATTCCAGCCGCGCTCGTTCTCACAGTCGCTTTCGCCACACCGGCGCAAGCGGATGAATCCGGCCTGACAACCCAGTCCTGGCCTGATCAGGGCGTCTTCGGCCACTACGACAAGGCGGCGCTGCAACGCGGCTTTCAGGTCTACAAAGAAGTCTGCTCGGCTTGCCACGCGATGAAGTTCGTTTATTACCGCAACCTCGAAGACCTCGGCTACACGCCCGATCAGGTGAAATCGCTCGCGGCGACCGTCACCGTCACCGACGGCCCGGACGATAGCGGCAACATGTTCGACCGTCCGGCGAAACCCTCAGACCACCTCAAGCCCCCCTTCAA
>Ga0207049_1099_pt1 | contig 15620 bp, 20 predicted proteins | sample Alteio_BWMinCont_63_FD_153305 | JGI IMG/M metagenome (GOLD analysis project Ga0207049, IMG submission 153305) | Enriched cells from forest soil in Barre Woods Harvard Forest LTER site, Petersham, Massachusetts, United States -... | ecosystem: Environmental > Terrestrial > Soil > Temperate forest >... | reverse complement strand
GTTCGGTCAAGGGGCAGACCGTGTTGGTGCAAGGCGGCGCTGGTGCGGTCGGAGCTTGCGCCGTTCAACTGGCGCATCGAGCGGGAGCACGAGTGATCGCCACCTGCCGTGCCGAGGCTGACAAACAAATAGCAGCGCGAGCAGGAGCGGACGAAGTTTTGATCACAAATGGAAACTTGGCACAGCGAATCCGGGCTTTAGCTCCCGATGGGGTTCATCACATCGTAGAGGTCGCCTTCGGAGCGAACATCAAGACCGATACCGAGGTCTTGGCGCAGGGAGGTTCGATTGCGACTTATGCCACCAATACTCCAATGCCGGAGACCCCGGTCTGGCAACTTGTTTTTGTGAACGCCACAATCTTCTTTGTTGGCAGTGACGACGTTCCAGCCGAAGCGAAGATTGAAGCGACTCGCGATATTAACAAGGCACTTCAGGCTGGCTGGAAGGGATTGGACATCGCCGAAATTGTTCCCTTGGAACAAATCGCACGTGCTCATGAGTTGGTCGAGCATCCCGCGAAGTCGGGGCGTGTGATTGTTGCGATTGCATAGACTCTCGAACGGCTGCCGGGCAGGTCTCTTCGGATGTTGCCGGATGAGAGCAAAGCAAATGCGGCGGCTCTCGGCGGCGACTGGTAGCGCAGCGTTGAGCGCTGATGCTGTTGAGTCTGCCGTCTGCGGCTATCTGGCGTTGATCGCGTTGGCGGGTCTCGCCGTCAATGCGATTTGGAGGGTAAGTTGGGCAGACCCCGTTGCTGCCTTAGCCCTGCTGCCCCTAATTGTGCATGAGGCACGGGAAGCAATGAAGGGAAGACCGTGCTGCCATTGAAGCGCCTGCCCTGTCTTGCTGCACCGGGGTGATCTGCGGTCTCTTTCGGCTCTCATTACTCGGACAAAATTCAATCCATAAAATAGTAGCCCTTGGCTCGTGGGAATTTCGGAATCTCCGTGGAGAAAATCCAATACTGGAGTAGAATCACAGGATGCGTGGCGTTAGAACATCCTTGGTCGCGTTGCTCTTGTCGCTATTTCTGGTTTCGACCTCGGTTTCCGCTTCGGCGTGCGACCTGTCTTGCTGGCTACACCAAACGCATTCAGACTGTAGCACCGTTGGCTCGGCTACAGCCAATATGGACAGTACCGCGATGTCCATGCCTTCCGACATGGTCATGCCTCGCGATGAAGACTTAGGTCAGGAAGACACGACTGCTTCTATGTCGATGGCTCCCGACATGGATATGGGAACCGACCACAGTGAACCCATGGCGAGTTCTGGTGCAAATCTTTTTGCCAGCCTCAGTCATTCCGTGACTATGCCGCCGCAACTTGAAGGGATCACCGAGAGTTTCGTCCGTGGGGTGAAAACCGAAATGGGAACGAGGGCGGTGCTCAACCATTCGGGTACCCTTTCGTCCTGCCTGCACGAGCCGTGCAGTCAGACATCGATGTCTGTGTCTCCCCCAACAACAGACCACTCCCAACCCAGTTCACTTCATTGGATACAAATAGGCATTTCGAATCCTTCGAATATTTGGTCTGCTTTTCGCTGGATAAATCCCGAATCTCCTCCGGCAATAATTCTCGCAGTCGATCACCTCACGACGCCCCTTAGAATTTAGAACATCCGCCCGAACGGTCAGTCATCCTGACTGACCCGCACACTGGTTCCCTGTCTTCTCGGGTGCCGACACGTGTGTCCCTTAGCTCATTCACATGCAAGCACCGATTAAGGGAGGGTCTCATGAGGCTGTTGTGTATTGTAATGCTCTCGATTCTATCCTTGACCCCTTTGTCCGCACAGCAGAGTGGCGACCCGAAAGCATCGCCATGTATGCCCGGAATGCCGATGCCGGGATGCCCGGATTCCTCCGCTCAGCAATCCAGTGATGGGCAGTTGGTGCAGGGCGGTCGTGAAGAAGCGGCGGGAATGCAGATGGGCAAGACTGGTCTGATGGGCATGGCAGGGATGCAGCCGCAGACCTTCCTTCAAGCAATCGTTCAACAGGCAAGTTCCGGGACAAGTGCGGAGCCAACCTCCACACCGACGCCCATGTTCATGAGTCAAAAAGGTCGTTGGATGCTGATGTTCCACGCCAATGTATTTGTTACCGACGAGCAGCAATCCAGTCCGCGTGGCGGAGACAAGTTCTTCTCAACGAACTGGCTAATGCCAATGGCACAAAGAGAGTTGGGCAATGGGGTTTTCACCGTTCGTACCATGCTAAGTCTCGAACCCGCGACGATAACCGACCGACGTTACCCATTATTATTCCAGCAAGGCGAGACGGCATATGGCGTTCCCATCGCCGATGGGCAGCACCCACACAACCTCTTCATGGAATTGGCTGCGCTGTACGACTTCAAACTGGGCGAGGAGGCTCTGCTGTCCTTCTATCTCGCTCCGGTAGGCGACCCGGCAATCGGACCCACAGCCTACCCGCACCGTGCCTCTGCTATTGAAGACCCGGTGGCACCGCTCGGGCACCATCAAGAAGATTCGACGCACATCTCGGACGATGTCGTCACGGTCGGTCTGACTTATCGGATCGTGCGAATCGAAAGCTCGGGTTTCCACGGACGCGAACCGGATGAAAATCGGTGGACTATCGCGCAGGGGAGCATCGACTCATGGTCAACCCGATTGACCCTCCAGCCGGGTAAAAACTGGAGCGGGCAGTATTCCTACGGACGCATAAAGAGTCCTGAGTCGCTCTTCCCAACTGAGGATCAGGAGCGCATGACAGCATCCATCATGTACAACCGCCCACTTCGGAGTGGGAACTGGGCAAGCACCCTACTGTGGGGACGCACACGATCACTCGGCGATAACTCTATCTTCAACAGCTATCTTTTCGAGTCTACGCTCCGCTTCCATGCCCGGAATTATGCTTGGACACGCGTCGAGAATGCCGAACGGTCGAATGAGTTGATCCTTGGCGAGAATCCCCTTCCACCCGGCTTCATAGAGGAACCCATCGGACACGTTCAGGCGTATACGTTCGGCTACGACCATGACTTCGACCTGATTCCTCGTCTTGCTTCTTCCATCGGCGGACAATTCACGACCTATGGCGTACCTGATGTGTTGAAACCAATCTACGGTTCACATCCTTTCGGCGTCGCTCTGTTCCTGCGGCTGCGACCATTTCCGAGGCAGGAGAGGTAGGCATGAGACTCTGGAAGACAGCTTCGCTGACGTTGGCGGCTATTGTTGTCGTGGTGGCGGGATACGGACTGGCTCTCGTGCGCAGAGGATTCAGTGCGCGGGGAGTGCCCTCGTTCGTCGAGAAGTTCGCGGCTACAACAGCCCTCAAGTGGGCTTTGCCCCACGATTATCGCCAGCTTCACAACCCCTTCCCACCTTCGCCGGGGAATGTTCAGGCGGGCATGGAACATTTCTCAGACCACTGCGCGACATGCCATGCCAACGACGGAAGCGGCGATACGCTGTTTGGCAAGGGCCTCTATCCGAAGCCGCCAGATATGCGCTCGGCTGAAACGCAGAACAAGAGCGATGGAGAGTTGTACTACACGATTGAGAACGGCGTGCGTTTAAGCGGGATGCCTGCTTTCGGTGAAGAACAGGGTGTGGGTAGCGACGCCGAAACTTGGCACTTGGTCTTGTTCATCCGGCACTTGCCTCACATCACTTCCGAAGAACTGAATGAGATGAAGGGACTGAATCCGAAGACTGACGCGGACCGTGAGGAAGAGCAGCAAGAAGAAGAATTTCTGAAGGGCGGGGAACCGTCCCAGAATCCTGCTGGAGAAATACATCACCACTAAAAGGAGAAACACCATGAAAGCTCGCGCTTTGATTCTTTTCGTTTGCATTTCACTCGCAGCAGTTGCGGCGTTGGCGCACGGAGGCGAAGAGCACGTGATCGGAACGGTGTCAAAAGTCACGTCGGATGCCATCACAGTGAAGACCACGGACAACAAAATGGTCACTGTCGGCGTCGTGCCGGCAACGATGTTTATGATGGGCAAGATGATGATGAAGAATGGCGACCTAAAGGTTGGGGATCGCGTTGTTATCCATGCTAAGGAACCGAAGGAAGGCACGCTCGTCGCGGACACAGTCGATTATTCGACACCGAAAGCGGGGTCTGCGGCAGCGGGTCATGCTTCGACGGCGAAGACGCCGGAAAGCCCGACGAGTCAGCAACACTAGCCTAAAAAGCTCCGAAAAATTGGAGCGACACTGACTGACATCATTTTTATTTGCTGTTGAGAGCCTGCCATGCGGCAAGGGAGTCCATGTAGTCTCTCCAGCGAACAATCTTTCGATCCTTGATGGTGACGATGGACACGAATCGGTTGTCATACGCAGCGCCCGTTTTGACGGCTTTGCCATGAACCTGATATTCCAGAATGACCACACCGCGTTCCTTATCGTGGTGAACCGCAAGCCCATCACCTTTTTCAAGAACGATGTTGTTGCCGTAGCCCGCGTAGGCGGCAATCAAATTGTCTCGCCCGTGAATCACTTCCGCCCAACCGGGGAAGCGATATAGGAACTCGAATTGGGCATCCTCGGCGATGGCGTCGTAATAGTGCTCACCGTCAACTAAGCCCTTCAGCCCCTTCATCACGACATCAAAGAATGGGTTCAGTGCTTTGTGTTTCGGATATTTATCCGTAGCCATAGGATTTTTCGTTTCTCGCAGAAAACTGCGAATCTCATCGAGTGCCAGATACCCATTGAACCCGCCCAGCGTCACCGCGCTCCTCGGGAGGGATGACGTGATTATGCTGTGTCATCGCGATCCGTTCCATCGAACCGCAAGATATACTTGTGCCGCATCGCGTGCAATGTAGGAATTCCAATGAAAAAGCTGAACCACGACCGGATCACGACTACTATCGAACGCGAGTGGCTGGCGCAGATCATCATTCGAGACCCACAGCAAGGGGTAGCAAAAAGATGAAGTTTAGCGCTGGTGATGCTACCGACACGGCACTTTGTGTCGCCCTAAAGCACGAGTTTTTGCGCTGCGACGACGCTTTCAATGAGTTTGCCCAGTCCGCTGCGATCATGGTCACGCGCGGAGAGGATCGTCGTGTCGCCTATCGCACTTACAACGCATACTCAAGATTTATCCACCACCTATATGAGTTCATGCTCGGCGCAGTGCAAAGAGATCGTCAAAACACCGAGAAACTGGACTGGAAACTGGCGGATCGCTACATCGCGGGACACGCGCAGCGGATTCTTACCAATCGCCGGACGGCAATTCTGAACAAGACCTCGCCGTCGTGGGAGAACAACCTAAGCTACTATCCTGAAAAAATCCCGCCGACCTTCGCTAAGGAGTTTCGTCAGTTTCGAAATATCAGCAGCGGGCATGTGAAATATGAGCGGTCGAGTCGCAGCTTGACGAAGTTCTATCATGAGAATCACAAGTACCTTTACATCCTCTACCATGAGGCGAAAAGTTGGTGGGGCAGGCAGACGGACGAGTTTCCCGATCTAAAAGAGATCACCGCCTTTTCCGTACTGTTGAAAGACGAACCGCCCAAGCAGCCGTAACCGCAGCTTGGTTCGATCCAAACATTTGCGACACATGTGTCAGGGGCGGGACGTCCATTAAGGAGTGAAGATGGGAATAAAAGTTGAACCGAATCCAGACCGCAGTCGGCGGCGGAATTTGCCTCTCCAACTTGAGATAGCCAACAAGCTCTTGCGTTTCGTGGACACTACGACGACAGAACCGCAGACGCCATCAAACCTCGACCCTCGACGGTCGTGCATACTGATGTCCCTCTCCGCTAAAAGCTTTGCGACCTTTCAGAGCGTGCAGGCGCTAGTCAAGCTGGGCATGTACGAAGACGCGTCGGCGCTGGTGCGGATCATGTACGAGTCCGCGATGATCGCGACTTTTTTAGCCTATGCAGCCGACGACCAAACCGTTGATGATTACGCCGACTATTTCATGTTCCGCAACTGGCGTGACCACGAGTTGGCTGGTCAAGTGAACCCCGAAGCGGCGAAGGCTTTCGCGCCTGAGTTTCTCTCAAGAATGAAGGCGGATTTCGATACTGTTCAGGGGCGCTACGAGCGCAATTATTGGACAAGACTTTCCGCCGAAGCGATGGCGTTGGCAGCGGATGCTAAGCTTCCGAGCGGATTCAAGGTCTTCACGACTTTGTATGCCTCGATCTATCGTCAAGCGAGCGCTTTCGTCCATTCGGATGTCAGGTCGATTCAGCCGTTTTTCAAAGAAAATGCGGCGGGGATGGTGTGGATTGGGCGGCGCTCCACTCCTGAACGGTGCGCGGAGGTGATGTACGCTGCAAATTTCATCATGATTGCGATCTGCTGGGTCGTGACGGCGTCTTTTTACGGAAAGAAATTCGTTCCCGAATGGAACGCATTAATCTTGGAGTGGAATGGCACACCGGGAGCGTCAGGAATCGGCACGTCGCGGCAGTAAAAGCTTTTGACCGTTCAGATGCGTGTGGATTCGGCGCGGCGTTTTCAGCCAACAGCCTCCGGTTGAGCGACCGGAACTTTGGCGTGGTCGCGCACGCAGCGCTGCAACGCGTCACTCAGTCGCGACTTCGCTCATAAACAAAATTCCCTCGATGGCGCTGCCATCGGGTTCCAGCAGGTAAGCCCTGCCGTTTTTCCACTCGAATTGCGACTCTGTGCTGATGTATCTTCCGGGGAACCACCACCAGCGCCCGCCGAACCAAATCATCTCGTCCATGCGTGGGTATGCCATCGTTCGAACTCCTGACGCTCAGAGCGGGGGATAAGCTGAAAGCGGCGTTAGCCCCAAAGCGCGTGCCAAGGATTCGTGTCTGGCATATAAGCGAGCGTAGTTGCGGCGGGCAGTGGTTGCCGAAAAATTCGGATAACAGGAAGGGTCCGCCCCGATACGCGCCCACCGCCGAAGCTTGGTGGCTATCAGATAAGTTTTCACCTGTGGTCTTGCGTGCATTCTAGGATTTCCTCCGTAGAGTTGGCTGTAAGCGGGTTTCAGCATGATCCACGTTCTTGGTTGAAAGGTATGATCAGTCCGATTTCGCCATGAACGATGGCAATTTCGCGTGATCGGCAAGATCAACAGACTTCCTCGGACTGCGCAAAACGCCGCTTCACGAAAGGATTTGAAAGTCGCGGAATTGACCCGGAGTTGTGCCGCAAAAAGCTTGAGAGAACCCGCGAGGTGTGATCGCCAAACGCCCAAGGCTCAGAAGGTCAGCCTCGTGACCGATACCGTGTGACCTTCTGACATTCTGAACTTGTGACCACTACCCCCCTTGTTTCTCTCAGAATGTATATAAATTATATTCAGAAGGTCAGAACGTCAGAACGTAGGACACTTGACGGTCTCACAGAGCCTCCGTCGCCGATAACGCCATCACAGCCTCGGGTTGCGCCTCAGCCTTGGTTTCCTGCTCGAACTCATACAGGTGCTCCGCCAAGACCATGTACCAGCGACCGCCTCGCTGCTTGCGATGGATTTGGAACTCCTTGGTCAGTTCGGAGGCAGCCCGCTTCACGGTCTCTCCCGAGAAGCCCTGCTTTTCAAGTGCGGTGTATACGTCGTCGGACAGCATCGGCTTTTCGGCGATGATTGCGAGGATGCCGAGCTTCGCGGCGTCGCGCTTGCCGCCCTTGGTCTCGCGCTTCTCCTTGAGGGCTTGGTTTGCTTCGTCCGCCGTGGTCTTGGTGCCTTCGCCCCATACGATGAATGGGTGAGGACCGAGTTCGGCGTTCACCTCAACGGTCTTAGTGATCAACCGCAACCCATCGTGCTTGTCGCTGAGGTTGGACTTGATGCAGGTCATCGTGTGTGCATGCTCGTCGTCCGACTCTGGATCGCGAGTGAACAGCCATGCGGCGCGGGCGGCACCAGCAATGGACGATGCTCCCTGTATCTGGTCAATGGCTGCGGCGTCCCCTCTTTTGTTCGTATGTGTGATACCCACGATGGTCAAGCCCCGCGCCTCGCACAAGTCTTTAAGATCGTTCATCACTGGGCGCATATCCTTGTCGTGGTTTGTATTTTTACCTCCGTAGACGCCAGTGGTGGGGTCAATGATGAGCAGAGAAATTTCCGGGTGATCCTCCACAAGCTGGGAGATGATCTTGCAGTCGGCACTGAGGTTGATCTCACGGCGGTCAATCCTGTTGTACTCGCGGTCGTATACCTCAAAGCTCTGGTTATCCAGCAGTTCAATGTTGGCGAGGTTCGCGCCCGCAGCCATAAGGCGGGGAACAACGGTGCGCTTGATGTCGTCCTCGCCCGCGTACATCAAGACTTTCTTCGCGCCGTTCTCGTTCTTCGCACCGTCAGGGAAATCCTGACCGGACGAGACTCGGGCAGCCATATCGGTAGCCCAAAGAGATTTTGCATTGCCGGGCTTGCCGACGCCCCAAGTGATCGCGCCCGCTGGAACCTTGTTTGTCCACAGCCACCGCTGAGGCTCGGGCTTCACCGTCGCCGCGTTGAGCGAGGTGATCTTGGTCAGGAACTTCTGACCCTCAATGTCTTCCACCCAGTGTCCAAGCTCAACCCTGCCGGGCTTTATCGCGAGTGCCTTCTCTTTCTTGGTTGCCAATTCTGACTTGAGCGCAGCTTCGCCTTCTTCCCTGAACGCCTTGCGCTCGGCTTCGAGCTTGAGTTTCTTCGCTCCGGCTGGGTTGGTCGCCTCGTGAAGCTTGTCACGGCAGGGAGCGCACATGTTCTTGCGATCCCACTTAACGAGGCTGGTGCATTCCCGCCCGCACTCGGGGCACTTCCGGATTGGCTTTGCCGCGCCTGCCTCGTGGTCCTTCCAGCACGGGTAGCAGCAATCCTTGCCCTGTCCCATGGAATTGTTCTTCTTGCAGTACTTGCATGTCTTCGAATTTTCGGATTGATCCATATCTCACCTATTGTTTGTTCAACTCAGGTTGCGAACCTGCATCTCTTGCGCGGGATTGATTTGAGGGAGCCGGGTGAGATGAGAACGGCTCCCTCGGTACCCTTGGGCACCCGCACCTATGAAATCGGTAGTCACTTCTTCTCCGTCCTGCTGTAGGACCGCTTGTGCAGCCCCATCTGGTCACACCAGCGGTATCCGGTAGCCCGGTGGATGCGCACAGCCTTGGCTGCCGCTTCCACCGTCCAGCCCGCCGCCACAAGTTCCGCGAACTTCTCGCGGAAGAACGTCAGTCTTGGTCTTCCAGTCTCCACTTGTCCTCTCCTAGAGGTAGAAAGTCGCAAAACTAAATACTGGCAAACCGCCAATGTCGCAAAAGTTCGCTACCGAACCCTTTGTACAGAGGGTCGGAATGTATTGACTCTGGCAAGGAGGGTTGGCAGCAATGGCAAGCAGTTGGACTAAGGAGTGGGTGGAGAGGTTGGAGCGGCAGGAGGAGGACGAGCGCATCTACCGGGCGATCAAGACCGGGGACTGGAGAACGACTCTGGTGGAACTGTTTAAGGAGGTCCGGCGGGTGGACATCTGTAATCACGGCAACATGACGACCTACCAGCGGTGCCCGCAGTGCAAGGACGAGCTTGACGAGATGATGGAAGCACCGGAGTTGTAGGACGATCCCAGCCCGCAGATCGAAGTCCGGCGCGGACGCTGCGGCTGGCGGCGAGATAATCGACCTGATCCGCCTTCCCGGCGATGCGGCAGAGCGTGGCGCGGCTGACGTCGTAATACCCACGGGCGATGATTTCCTCAATTTGCTTGGCGATTCGGTCTCGCTTACTCATTTGCATACTCCATGTATTCCGTCAGCGGTCCCTCCGGGCTTGTGCCCTCGCACGAGAAAACGCACAGCGGGTTGCCGTTGCCGTCGCGAACGTCCAGCTTCGCCACGAGCCGGACCCGTCCCTCGGTCACGTCGCCGTACCCCTCCCGAGCGATGTTCCCGGCTATGCAGCGGCGACGCGCCTCATCGACCGCCTTCTCTTCAGTCGTGCCACCGAGCCGCCAGCACGAAAGCCCGTGTGGGTTATGTACGACTACCCACCTCTTGTGGTGCATGTGCCAGCCGACTTTGACGGAATCGAGGTCGATGTCCGGGTGTTCGCTTAGGAACGAGAGCAGCACCTCGTCCTTGGTCTCGCCGTCATAATCCATCGACGCCGACCATTTGCGCTTGAGATCGTACTCAGGGCAGTCGATGAACCTCGCGACGAACACCCGGCGACGCACGGAATCCGGTGCCTTAGCCATTGGGGTGTTCCTTGCAGCCAAACGCATGGCAGATGCCGCAGTACTTTGGATGTTCCCGACGACGCACGGGAAGGGCAGGCAGCGGAGTCGGGCTGGGGGTGAACGTCACCTTGCGTCTGACAGGCGGCTCGTACACCCGTGGCTTACGCGTCTCGTCGTGCTTTCTGTTGACCTCGTCGCGCACCGCTTTCAACGAGTCCGCGTTGATTTCCTCGCGCACGTGTTTCTCCGGTGTCTCAAAGTTCGCCCCACCAAGGCGGGCCGCGTAGCGCTTTATCAGCCGCCTGTCGGCTCCGGTCAGGTCTTTCCAGCGCTCCGGTTGCTGGAGCAGTTCCATCGTCCCGATGAAGCTGCCATTCTTCAATTCCAAGAACGCCCGCATCTTGATGGTCTTCTGTCTTGTGTCCATTCAGTTTCTCCTTTTGTCCTGACTTTCCTCGTCAGCGACCGCTTCACGGTCGGACGCCGCTGCCTCATTCAGTCGGCGTTTCGGCTCTTCTTTCTAATACCCGTTCACACTGCGATGTACCCGATAACTCCTTCACAGTTCCAGCGCGTTGCGAGACGGGGTAGGGTTAGGCTTCAGTCGAACGGTTGTCAGCCCAGAATCGCCTCGGTTGATCGTTGAGTGGAAAATCCACTGCCGCAGTTCGAGGGCGTTTTTCAGCGTGCAGCGGACCGTCAATCCGAGAAAGCCTGTGTTGGTGTTCACGAACCCCGGCGAGATTCCCCGGTTACGCCCGTGCCCGTGGATCAAGATAAGCTCGCCTGCCCCCATTTCCCATGCCTGCCGAACAATGCGGGTGAGCAGCCCGTTGTAGATGTCACCGGGAAAGTAGCCGTGGAGATCAAATTCCGCTGTGGTCATTTGTGTAGGCTGAGACTCTTGTTTGATTGCATCTTCTGCGGTTGCTGTTCTCACATTTTCCTCCAACTGCTCTGTTCTTCTCTTCCCGTCCTCGGTCAAGACAGGCGCAAAGTAGTACTCGCGGGCTTCGCAGTTCTCGTGAAGATCGGGCAGAAGCTTAATCATGCCTGACGCGCTCAAGTCTGTGTCCTTGTCGAGAATCGCGACAAGCCACACAGGGCTACCGAACTCATACTCGGCAGTCTCAATTGCCGTAAGACTGTCATCGCTCTCGCGATCTAAACACTCGATCCCGCCATCACGAGTGAGAAAAATCCACGTTTTCACTTCGCTCGTTGGGTTGCTGAGATAGAAGTCCTTGGTTTTATCCACGAGCCGAAGGAATTCGGTTTTAACTTCTTGTTGCGATACGAACGTTTGAGTTGCCATTGTCTGTTTCCTCTCTATGCCGATTCGCTCGGCTTGCGATTTTTCTTTCGTACTAAAAACAAAAGGCGCGACCGTCAGCGTAGGGACTTCCACCCTACCGTTGACGGTCGCGCCGGACTGCTTATACCTGCGACTGTAGGCTACGTTGTCTCTCGGTCGCCTAGCGCCTATCCGCTTACGCGGAAATCGGACTTATAAGCCATTCACAGAGTTAGATGCAGCTACTCTGCGGAAAGTGGGAATCGCCGCGCTCAGAAAGGGACAAGCCGAGCGCGTAGCTAATTCGACCTTTTTTAGGCTCGAATTACAGCCGGACAGCTAGTTGAGGCTTTTTCGAGGCACCGTAAGCTTACTCGATGCGTTTTGAGGCTCGATTACACGAGACCGCTGCGGCCCCCTCCAGATACCTGAGGTTTTCTCCGAGAGTGCGTATTTGGATAGTGGGCAGCTACGTGATCTCACGATGACCAGACGCAGCGCACCATTGAAGGGCAGACCGCTTGGAACACTCTCTTCACATCTCCGGCTCACCAACCAACGCGGAAGCGGGTGTCATCCTCCTCGGATGCGAGTCATTCAGGGTGCGAGCAGAGGTTGCGTTGTCATTGGCTCCAACCATCCGCGAACCGCAGCTACCCCTTTCGTTGACTTTTGAGCCAAAAGTCCAGACCATACTGCCAGCGACGGCAAAGACGCGACGGAAAGGCTACAAAATCATGTCGCGTCGTTGCCAGATGGGAACCGAAGTAGTGGAAGGGAATATGTACCGTCTACGAGTTCGAGTTGATGTCCCGGGTGAAGGGCGAATCCAGAAGTCGTTTCCGATTTGTCCTGTCTCCGGGCCGGGTAGCTTGAACAAGACGGAGCGAAAAAGAAAGCGGATGGAAATTGTGGCGAAGTACAACTCACAGGACTACCTCAAGAAGGTCGTAGCGCATGAATCAGGCACGACTTTCAAGGCGCAGTCAATACTGTGGATGTCAAACTGCCAGAACCGGAAGCGCAAGCCGATGAAGCCTGTGACTCTGGTCAACTGGCAGAGCTATCTTGACAACCACATCCTGCCTTTCCTCGGCAGCCAGCCCATTGCCGAAGTGAATAACGCTTCGATGAAAACGCTGGTCGAGGTTTTGGTTGGGAAAGGGTTGGCTCCGCAGTCGATCAAGAACATCTGCTTGGTGGTCAAGTTGGTTAAGGCAAGTGCTGTGGATGAGAACGGCGATGAACTCTATCCGATGAAGTGGAACGCGGAGTTCATTGACGCACCAGTCGTTGATGCTCGCAAACAGAACACCCCCTCGCTTGCGGGAGAGGAGGTCACGAAGATTCTCGCTGCAATTGAGGCTGAAATGAGAACACTTTTCATTCTCGATGCGGCGACGGGCCTTCGCGCCGGTGAATTGCTCGGTCTCGAAATTCGGCACTTTGATGGCGGGAGCCTCAGAGTCGAGCAGTCAGTATGGCGAAGCGACGCACAGGCACCGAAGACGCAGAACGCCTATCGCATCGTTGACCTCCACCCGGAGGTGGCGAAGCTGCTTTCTGAGTTCATCGGGGAACGCAAGAGCGGATACATTTTCTGCACGAGCAAGGGAAAGCCGCTCGGACAGAGCAACATCTTGCGCCGCAGTCTGCACCCGGTTCTTGAAAAACTCGGAATCAAACGGTGCGGCTTTCATGCCTTCCGTCGATTTCGCAACACATACCTGCGGAATTACACATCCTGCCCGAGCGGACTTCGCAATTTCTGGCTTGGATGGAGCGGCAAGGACATGAGCGATCATTACGACAAAATCCGCGAAGACGCGGCATTTCGCCGCGAAGTCTCGGAGAGTGTAGGCATCGGATTTGAACTTCCGAAGCCTGCAATTGTTCCAAGCGTTGGAAATGTTCCAAGCTCCAGCGAACAATTGGAGCCTGTAACAACATGATGGAGAAGAAGTAAGTGGCGCGCCCGGAGGGACTCGAACCCCCGACCCTCTGCTTCGAAGGCAGATGCTCTATCCAGCTGAGCTACGGGCGCGCGGTAGAAGTCATTCTGATTCTAAAGCATTTGCCGCCGTTCCAAAAATCAAATCCTCCTCTTTTAAGTCATTACTGTGCCAGAACTGTGCCAAAACCCTCGTTGAACGGAAAATTCTGGCACAGCTTGCCTGTCATCTCGTTGGCCTGGCGGTTGAGTTTTTCTAGTGCTTCCCGTTTCATCTGCAACTTCATTTGCGAATACTTCTTGAAGACCTGGGAATCACCTTGTCGAAGCATCTGTGTGACCCACTCGTCCGCTGCTCCTCCTGCGCTTAAGCGTGTAGCATGCGTAGACCGGAGGTCATAGATTCTGAAGTAAGGAATCCCTGCCCTCCGGACAGTATTCTTCCACGCCGTCTTCACAGACTTTAGGTGTTTAGTTGGCGTTTCATCGCTGGGGAAAAGAAAGTCTCCATTTCCAGAGATGGCGATCTGGTTTCGAAATGCGTCCACTGCGGGGTCCGTCAACGGAAGTTCAGAAATCCCATTTGGTGTCTTCGAATCGGGAATCCAAACAACCCAATTGACAAGATCCACGTGCTCCTTCTTCATTGGAAGCAACTCTTTGTAAACGCGAAGACCTGTTTCCGTAACGATGCGAACGACGTTCCGCAAGTGGACGGGAGCTTCGCTGCACTCCCCGTTCGACCAGCGGCAAACACATCGATCACTGGTACACCTTATTTTGGACTTTCGAACGGACAATCGCAGGAAGTACCACCATTACCAAGTAAAAGTGTTTATACCGACGGTTAAGCTTTTGCTAGAACCTTCACTGATCGTAACAGGGCGGATGCCTTTGCTGAACGGCAAAGAAAATCTCCCGCCGTAAGACTGGCTCGCGCCACTAAAGTCGGTTAGGCCAATTCGGACCGTTTCTTCAGATGCTGTTTGCTCGAAGCAGAGAGCAGTCACGATCATTGACAACAGTGCAGATCAGGCCTACGTTAGGTCCATCCAGAAGGGGAGCGTTTTGCGTTGCCGTACAAAAGGGGTCGGACAGGGACTTTGTTCGGCCCTTCTTGTCCGTTTTTAACCGAATTCTGAGCCAATTTCCCCTGATCTAACTTTCACCTTAGTGGAACTTTTTTGGATTGACCGTGCTATGGTATTTCGAATCCGAGGAGGACGAGTGCATCGAATCAAAATCGCATTTCTAGTCGGGGTCTGTCGGTTGCTTCTGGCGGGGCATGCTTGGGGGCAATCATTTCAGGTGACTGAGACATCCATCGCAGACATTCGTCAAGCTCTGCAGGCCGGAACCATCACATGCCACGAATTGGTGAATCAATACCTACAGCGCATTCACAACCTGGACAAGGAAGGTCCGAAGGTTAATGCAATGCTGTACGTAAATCCTCGGGCATTGCAACAAGCCGATGCGATGGACCAGGAATTCAAGCGTTCAGGAAAACTAAAGCCGCTCGGCTGCATCCCGATCGTCCTGAAAGATAACTTTGATACTGCCGACATGCCAACCACAGCCGGAGCACTCTCGCTCAGAGGGGCGCAACCTGACAAAGATGCGTTTGCGGTTAAACGCCTGCGCGAAAATGGTGCACTCATTCTAGGGAAAACAAACCTCCAGGAATTCGCTAGCGGCGGTATCTCGGTGAGTTCTCTGGGCGGACAGGTTAAGAACCCTTATGATCTCACCAGAACTCCGGGCGGCTCGTCTGGCGGTACAGGCGCAGCAGTTGCCGCTAACTTTGCCGCTGCAGGCACCGGATCTGATACAGGCGGCTCGATCCGCTCCCCCGCTTCAGCAAACAATCTGGTCGGACTGCGGCCCACGCGAGGTTTGATCAGTCGCGACGGCATTGTCCCGGTTTCATATACACAGGATACGATTGGCCCGATCACTCGCACTGTCGCAGATACGGCTCGCATGCTTGACATTATGGCCGGATACGATCCGAACGACCCGGTAACCTCCTTGGGTGTTAGCAACATCCCCAAAACTTACACCGCGTATCTCAAGAACGGCTTGAAGGGGGCTCGCCTAGGAGTGGTTACAAACTTGTTTGGCAGCGGCCCGGAATACACCGAAGTGAATAGGGTGATGACCAGAGCGATCGATATTCTGAAACAGCAGGGAGCCGTGATTG
>Ga0207049_1097_pt1 | contig 15776 bp, 15 predicted proteins | sample Alteio_BWMinCont_63_FD_153305 | JGI IMG/M metagenome (GOLD analysis project Ga0207049, IMG submission 153305) | Enriched cells from forest soil in Barre Woods Harvard Forest LTER site, Petersham, Massachusetts, United States -... | ecosystem: Environmental > Terrestrial > Soil > Temperate forest >... | reverse complement strand
AAGACGTCGTTCCTGGCCAATTCGCCCAGCAATAGTCCGCTCACTTCTCTAACTACTTCATTGACATTAAGCTCCGTTTTTTGCGGCGGCGCCTTTTTCATCAAGGCGCGAATGCGTTTGATGACTTCGCTCGCCCGATTGACCGCTTCGACGATCCCGCAGATCGAAGCCCTTGCTCGATCCAGATTGGGAGGATTTGCACCGAGCCACCGCAGGCACGCATCGCCATTTGCAAGGGCGGCCGAAAGAGGCTGATTCACTTCGTGCGCAATCGAGGCTGCGAATTCGCCCATCGTGGTCACTCGGGCCACATGGGACAGTTGAGCCTGCGCGGCTTGTAATTTCTCTTCCGCACGCTTGCGTTCGGTGAGATCGCGGGTAATCTTTGAAAAACCGATTAGTTTCTCCTGCGAATCGCGCAAGGCGGTGATCACAACGCTTGCCCAGAGCCGCGATCCGTCCTTGCGCACGCGCCAGTCTTCCTCCGCGAACCGGCCTTCCGCAGCCGCTACTTGGAGCGCCAGTTCCGGCTTGCCGCACTGCTTGTCTTCCAGAGAATAAAAATCGGAAAAGTGGCGTCCGATGATCTCGTCCGCCAGGTATCCCTTGATGTGTTCCGCGCCTGCATTCCAACTGGTGACACGCCCGGATGGATCCAGGCTGAAGATGGCATAGTCTTCAACGCCCTCGATCAACAGGCGAAATCGTTCCTCGCTGCGGCGTAACCCATCCTCCGCGAGTTTGCGCTGTTCGATCTCGGCAATTAGTTTCTCATTGGCATTCGTAAGGTCCGCAGTCCGTTCCTGGACTCTCCGTTCCAGCTCGTTTTTCGCTTCGATCAGAGCTTCCTGGGCGCACTTGCGTTCGGCGATTTCGTCCCTTAATGCTTTTGGGCTGGGGAGCCTTAGAGCCTCAGGAACTAAGTCGACAAGCAGTATCGCCGTGGGCACGGAGGCCATCGCGGTAAAGGCTTTGATCGCTCCCGAGAACCAGTAATTCGCATGCCAGAGAGTCCACACTTCCATGAGGTGCGTACTGCCACAGGCCAGGATGAACAGCCCAAAACAAACGAAAATCCAGTTGAACGGCAGATCTCGCCTTTTCCTGATGAAGTAGATCAGCGTAACAGGAATGGAGAAGTAGGCGAGTGCGATCAGGGAGTCGGAAATCACATGCAGCCAGACCAACTTCACATTCCATAAATAGCAAAATCCATGGGGCATGAAACCATCGGAAGAAAAAAGCGATTCGATGAAGTTCATCATGATCCCTCCAAAGAGGAATGCTTAATGTCAGGCGAGTTGCGTCACATGCTTAAAAATATTGTCATCCTGAACGACCTGGGATATTCCCCCGCTACGGCGGGCAGGTGAGGACGATAGGACGCCCAACCCTGCACGGGTTTCATCACCGATTTAAGGAGAGACACTTCTTGGATGGGAACAAACACTTGGTGTGCCTCTTGGCGAATACGCGGAGAACTCGCCCGTTCGCTTCTACGCCTACAGGCTTGGTGTCCTTACCCTGGGGACTGTTTCGTTCAGGAGGCTTTCATCCCGCAACAGCGAAGGGTACTCTAGAGTGCATCTTAGTACACTATAGAGGATATCCTATCGGCTGGATGACCCCATTAGATCACCGCCTGCGTTTCAAGTAAAGTAGAAGTTATAAGAATCAATGTTTATCGCTGAGTTGCTTCCGGACGCCAGCAGGGGCGAATCGGGAGAGGTGGATCGACGAAGAGCCGATCCGCGCCGAAATACATTTTTCTATTCGATTATTCGTCGGAATCTTTGTGGAAGGATACAGCGAGGTGTGGCGATATCCCTGATTCTCCAGCGCTTGCGCCTCCATGAGGATGTCAGACCCGGGAGGCTCGGGTTCTACGATTGTTACGTTTCCCTTGTAGAAACTCCTTTACTGCCTGGCGGACGAGCGCGGAAACGGGCGCGAGCGATTTCTTCGACATTGTCGAGAGTGCTTCGGTCTGCTTGTCGGTAAGCCAGACTACAGTTCTCTTCATTACCCGATGGTGTCTTACAGTTCCTCCGGAGCCAATGGTACGAGCGTACCAGTTGGTGTCGCGATGGATAAGGGTTCCCCGTCCTGGTCGTGCGATCCAACCCGCAGTCTTAAAAATATATCCCACGACGAAGCGATTGTAGATCCGGCTTCACCGATATTCTGTCGGGATACTGTCAAAATATAGACTGATTTTCCGAATGCATCCCTTCGCGGAAACATTCTGGAACTCAATCCACTCCAGTTAACCGATTCACGGAAATCAAGATACCGCGACAGTCTGGGTCGATTTCCGATTGGACTGAAATGTGCTCTCCATCAGGATCGTAGGACGAGAGACTGAAAACGCCTCGCCGCACGAAAGTGAATTACGAGCCGCGGCGTGCAATCGGAGTTTTAAGAGTTCACTAGAAAACAAAGCGGAGGTAAAGAATCTGCATGGGCATCATCCCAACACTTCAGTCAAGGAATCCGGCGCCTATGTTGGAGCGAACACCTCCATCGAGACCTGAACTGCGGTCGAACACCACCGGGCCGCTTCTCCAGGGAGTAACGAGTGCGATAGATAGGGCTCAGACGACGCCGGCGGGCGAAGAGTGGTCCATGATTCAACGTGCGCTTGACGAGGACAGTGAAGCGCTCTCAATACTTTTTACCCGCGACAAAGAAAAGCTGTATCACGCAGCCTATTCGGTCTTGGGGAATAAAGAAGACGCTGAGGACGCTCTGCAAGACGGACTCTTATCTGCTTATCTGAATCTCCGGTCCTTCGAAGGCAGATCGCGATTCTCGACATGGATCACGAGCATCGTGATCAATGCGGCTCGGATGAAACGCCGAAAACTTCGTCCACTTCCGCGGACATCTCTTGACGACATTGTTGACGAAGGTGCCCGGCGCGCGGCTGAATGTGTGGTTGACGGCCGTCCCAATCCTGAGAGAATTTGCAGTCTGGTCGAGGCCAGAGAGTTGGTAGAGGCGGGGATGAGTCGCCTCCCAACTCTACTGCGAGCGGCCATTCGGATCCATCCCATCGAATCTTCCTCCTTTGTGGAAGCACCATTAGAAGCAAGCGTCAAGAGGAATACGTTGAAGTCACGCTCGTCGCGTGCGCGTAAACAGCTGGCGATTCTACTTGCGGCCAGAGGTGTGAACTCGTGGATTGAGCATTTTTAGGGGACTGGTCCTTACAGAATTGGGCAGGATCGGCTGCATTTAAATTCAAAAAGGAGCAACAAAGATGACTGATCTAGAACTGAAAAAAAGTGTTGAATCAGAACTGAGTTATGAACCCAGTATCAATCCCGCCGAGATTGGCGTTGCTGCCAAAGACGGTATCGTCACGCTCACCGGACGCATTCCGAGTTACTGGGAAAAAGTGGCAGCGGAACGCGCCGCCATGCGCGTCGCCGGAACAAAGGCCGTCGTGAATCAGATCGAAGTTCGCTTGCCGACTTCCAGCGAGCGCACGGATGAAGACATCGCGCGGGCGGCATTAGACGCCCTCAAGTGGTCCGTTTTGATCCCTCCAGACCGCATCAAGGTCAAGGTGTCCAAGGGGTGGGTTACTTTGGAAGGAATGGTCGACTGGCAATTCCAAAAGACGGCGGCTGAGAACGCGGTGCGTAAGCTTTACGGAGTTCTGGGAGTCTCGAATTTTGTGGAAGTTAAGGTCAGCGTAAGTAAATCCGAAGTCAAAGTTGCGATTGAATCCGCTTTAAAGCGCAGCGCAGAAGTCGACGCCAAGCAGATCAAGGTCGAAACGGACGGGGACAAAGTCATTCTCCGCGGCTCGGTTCGGTCGTGGTACGAGCGCGAGGAAGCGGAGCGTGCTGCCTGGCGATCGCCAGGCGTTCGGAGTGTCGATAACCGAATTTTAGTCGGGTCAGTCGCGGCTGCGGCTTAGGCAAAACTCCGCTAACGACACGTCGAAAAGAGACCAAGGCCAGCAGAATCAACACAACTCGATTAAGGAGGATGTCAGCCATGCGATTTTTGAGGTCTTTAGAAGTAATCGTTGGGGTGGTCTTCTTGAGCCTTGCTTTCGTTGGGGTAGTTCGCTCCAGCGAGAGCGACCAAAAAACCATCGTTACATTCAATCAACCTGTGGAGATTCCCGGAAAGGTCTTGACACCCGGAACCTATGTGTTCAAGGTGTTCGACTCCCCCGGAACACGCGATGTCATTCAGGTCCTAAACAAGAACGAAGATCATGTAGTTGCCACCTTCCTCGCGATCCCGGCGTCCACGGATAAACCCTTTGATAAGCCGTTTATCCGATTCGCGGAACGAGCCAGCGGTTCACCGCCGGCTATCGAGGCATGGTTTTACCCGGGGAGGACTGACGGGCATGAATTCGTATATCCGAGGCAGCACGCGCTTGAGCTCGCCAAGGCGAATAACCAGAATGTTGCTTCCATGCCTGACAAGATGAAATCGGACGTCACTGAACTCTCCAAATCCACAACGGCACCGTCGGCGAATGACACAAACCAACCCTCTGTCGTCGACATGAAGAACGCGACTCTGACGGAAGTGACACCTGAGGACCAGGACGTCGCAACGGAAACCACAGTATTCGCGATTGCCCTGATCACACCGGCAGAGGCCAATTCGGAGATGGAAACGGACAGTGCGCACAAACAAGTTTCGGCGCGCAGTGAGCTTCCAAAAACAGCAAGTGCGCTCCCATTGCTCGCCTTCTTGGCGGCACTCTCGGTAGTTGCCGGATTAATGCTGGGCGTTTTCGCAAGGCGCCTCGCATAACGAGGAGCCGGGCCAGGAAAACGGGGTGTTGTTGCATCCTGGCCCGGCAAGCTTCGCCGCCCTTTGGTGAATCGAAAATGTCAAGGCGTCCGACCCGCAGCCAAGTATTCGCTCACGCGATTTCGAGGCAGGTATATTTTGTTTTGCATTGGAGCTCGCGATTCCTTCTAGTCGTAGGAGCCGCCAGCTTAGGTGTGATCGGTCTGATCTATTCGCAGGCTCGCTTTTATCAGGCCATCTTGAAATCTCAGTATGAGCGGGCATCCGGTCAATCAAACAGGTCAAACATTTTGCAAGGAAGTGCGCACCCACTTCTCACTCAGGCCCTCAAATATAACTCCGAAAATCCTTACATCGCAAACGCGGGCGAACCAGTCCTTTCAGCTCTTCATCTGACAGCTTCCCGTTTTCAAAGCGCCACGATTAGGAAAATTGAAATTCCGAGCATCGGACTTGAGGCAATGGTGCTCGAAGGTGAGGACGAGGCAACGCTTCGGCTCGCCGTAGGCCATATCTCTGGCACGGCAGTTCCAGGGCCCTCCGGAAACGTCGGCCTCGCAGGACATCGGGACACGTTCTTTCGTCCCTTAGAGCACGTCCGTTTCGGAGATATCATCCTGGTTTCGACGGACGCCAGCGCCTTTCAATATCGAGCCGCCTCAATCCTAGTGGTCCACCCAGAGGACGTCCAAGTCCTTGACGATACGCAGAGACCGACACTCACGCTGGTTACGTGTTACCCCTTCCATTATATTGGCGCCGCTCCCAAGCGATTTATTGTGCACGCCGAGATGAGCTCCTCGCCTATAGCAAGATGAACCGCAATCACATTCTGGCTGTCCAAGTGAATGTCGGAACAGTGTCGAAATAACGACGTTTCTTGACAGGTTTGATCCGCTTATCCTCATCACACGCAACGTAGGCAACACAGCTAATCCACTGACCAAAACGAAGATACTGAGAAGGCCAAAGGCCAATTTCACATTGGAACGAAAGGTGCTCAAGTGAGTTTTGTTTGTGGAATATGAAGCGGCCAAAAGTCGCAAAACACTAGGAGCAAAGCGATGACAAATTTAGCGCGAAGAGAGGGCCCTTTCGAGCATCTATTCGATTTGAGACGTGACTTCGACGATAAATTCAACCGCCTTTTGACTGGTTCCATATTAGGGAGCGAGCGTCCAGCAAGGCTGATCTTTGCGGTCCCGCCGATTGAAGCCTGGGTGGATAAGGATAACAAGAAATATCACCTCTCGATTGCCGTGCCAGGCATTGACCCGAAAGAAGTCGCAGTCAACGTTCAGGGGAACAACCTCACTGTCAGCGGCGAACACAAGAGCAGCGAAGAGAAAAAAGAAGCGAACTATCTGGAGGAGGAATTTTCCTACGGACGATTTGAGCGGTCCATTGTGCTTCCGAAGGGAATAGACACGAGCAAGCTCACTGCTGAGTACAAAAACGGTGTGCTTGAAATCGAGGCCCCCGTTGCCGCCGAGGCTCTTCCCAAGCGCATTGAAGTCAAGGCCGCGCCAGTTGCAAAAGCTGCGGGCGCCTAGCGAGCAAACCGGCAAACGGCGACCTGCGGTTTTTAGTTCTGTTCAGGCACTAACGCCTTCTAGACAGTTTTTATAGGGGGGGTATGAATCTCAAGAAATTCGTCCCAGTAGCGATCTTAGCGTTTGTAGTGTTAGGGCTTGGCGCGGGGCCAGTGCTGCCGCGGGACCCGAGCACAACGACAGTTCCAGCGCAGATGATTGTCACGGTGGAGACAACCCGCGGCACCGAGGTGCCCGCCGTTAGCCGCCAAGACGTACTGGTATTTCAAGGCCGTGAACGCGATGAAGTGAAAGACTGGATTCCAACTCAGGGAGAAAATGGGCGCCTCGAGCTATTCCTGCTCCTCGATGACGCGTCCCAGGCTAGCCTTGCTTCACGGCTGGACGATCTTCGCCAATTCATCAATTCGCAGCCCCCAACCACTGCGCTGGGCCTTGGATACATGCGAAACGGCGTTGTGGACATCGTCGAGCGGTTCACCACCGACCACGCCAAAGTGGCCAATTCCCTCCGGCTCCCCCTGGGTAATGTGGGTGCGATGGCGGACCCCTATCTCTCCATCGTGGACGTGATCAAGCAATGGCCCACAAACCCGCCGGGCCAGCAGGTCCTCATGAACAGGTGGCCAGATGTACCCGTTCGCCATGAGATCTTAGTCGTCTCCGATGGAATTGATCGGTTCGGCGGAACTGGCGTGGCGAACCCCTACGTGGACGAGGCGATCGTCGAAGCTCAGCGTGCTGGGGTCATTATCTATGCAATTTACGCGAGTGGCGTCGGGAGGTATGGCCGCAGTTTGTGGCGCGTCAACTGGGGGCAGAATTACCTTTCTGAAATCGCTGAAGAGACGGGCGGCGAAGCGTTTTACCTCGGGTACGAGACGGCTGTCTCCTTCACTCCTTACTTGGATGATTTGAATCGCCGGCTAAGTCACCAGTACCTGTTGGCATTCTTCGCCAAGCCCGATAAGAAGCCCGGACTACAACGAGTAAAACTCAGGACGGAAGTCCCGAACGCGGAACTCGTTGGGGCGGAGAAGGTTTATCTCCCTGGAATATCTTAGATTTGGAGGTCGGGCGATTCGACGGTGAAATATTTGGCGGCAATTGTGCACTGCACGGCCAGTATGACGCGATGGAAGGGACCCATATGCCGATCAAGTCGAACGCGATTTTCTCTGCAAGCACAAGGCTCAAATATTTGACCGGTTGTTTGATGTTTCTTGCCTTCTTTGCCGCGGTTGTTTCGAGCGGAAGTGTCTCTCTTCACGGCCAGCAAACCTCAAACGAGAAGGATGATCGCAATTCCCAGCCTACAGTTCCTACAAGACCCGATTCCCCACTCTACAAAGGAGAGCAAGGAATTCAACGGTCAGGGATCAAATTCACCGCCCCGACGCGCACGGTGACGATGAAACTTCATATCGAAGATCCCAATGGATATTTTTTGCCGAATATTCGGCGGGAGAATTTTGCCGTATACGAAGATGGGGTGCGGCAGAAGAATGTTTCCGTGGAAGTCGAGCACTCTCCCGTCTCCATTGCTATGTTGTTGGAAGGCGGCAGCCGATATCACGAAGTAAATAAAGTATTCAGAGACAACTTGCCCAATTTCGGTCGGGAGTTCCTAGACGTCCTGAGTCGCGACGATAAGATTGCTATCTTCAAGTACGACTCCAAGCTGCAGACGCTTGCAGATTTCGGCCAATATCACAAGGGCATGGACGGGGTCTTCCATCAGGTTTCCACGCCAGATATCTCCGAAGCGAATTTTTATGACGCACTCCTTGAAACTTTGAATCTTATGAAGAATGTCAATGGCCGAAAGGCGATCGTCGTCATTTCAAGTGGGGTCGACACATTCAGCAAGGCAAGCTTTGAGGAAGTTCTGCGGGTGGCCCAAGATTGTGCCACGCCGATCTATACGATTGGTCTCGCGGCTCTGATGCAACGCGAATCCGCTGTTTATGGAGCTTCAGCTCCGTTTGCGCGTATTGACTGGGACAGCGCCGAAAAGCACATGGAGGAACTCGCCAAGGCGTCCGGCGGACGTGCCTACATAGTTGAGTCCACGATAGGGGTTGGGGGGATCTACGACGACATCATGGAAAATCTGCGTGTTCGTTATGTAATCTCATACGTGTCGTCAAATCCCGCGACGCTCGGACCGCCGCGACAGATCAAAGTCGAACTGATCGACCCTCAGACCGGCCAGGAGTTGAAAATCCACGATTCAAATGGCAGGGCCATCGCGGCGAAAGTCTTTGTCCAGGAGAGTTACATGCCCGACTCGGCCCCAGGGGAATAACGGTTGCTTTTCAAATGGGAGCGGCTTTTCAACTTCCCATGCACCGAGTTTGGCGAAGAGCGAGAAAAGGCGGCAGCAATTCCAATCGCGTTTTGACGAAGAGCCTTTCTCGGATTTGTTTTAAGCAATTTTCAAAGATTTGCTTTCGGAAGCGAATCATCTGGTCACACAAACAATTCTAGTGGAGGCTTCATGAGTTCAGCATCAGCGGTCACAATCGGGAAAAAAGAGTCTTTAAGTTGGTCAATCGTGCTTAGCATTTTGCTGATGGTAGCAGGATTCTTGGCGATTACGCTGCCACAAGTTGCCGGGATCGCCGTGAACCTAATGGTTGGTTGGCTACTGATTTTTAGCGGTGCAGTCCACATTGTGTATAGCTGGCAAACGCGGAGTTCAGGTGGGCTCGTTTGGGGGATACTCCTCGGTCTTGTCTACGCTCTCATCGGCGGCTATTTGTTGGCAAATCCTGTCCTGGGATTGGTGTCGCTTACACTTGGACTTACGTTTTACCTGTTCGCGGAGGCAGTGCTGGAGCTGGTCATGTCATACCTGCTTCGGCCGCTGCCGGGTTCAGGCTGGTTGCTCCTGGACGGAATCGTTACGCTGATCCTCGCCGTCATGATTTGGAGGACATGGCCGTCGAACACGGATTGGGTGCTCGGTACGCTTGTGGGAATCAGCATGGTGTTCAGTGGAATCTCTCGCTTGATGCTTTCTCTAGCGGCGCGCCGTGTAGTCCCACAATCCGCATAGTCTCTGAGGTAGTTTGTTTGGAAACTGTCAAGAAGGCAGTGCCCATTTTGAGCGCGCAATAGCAGTCTTGACAATGAGGAATGGCCCTGAGCTGTTATTTGGCCCTCTCGTGGATAGCAGCAAACCCACCCGCGGCAATGATGAATTGAACAATGTGAAGGTCCGACGGACCAAAGTCGAAAACATTGTCCGCGAGGACCCGAAACCTTTCGGTCCGACGGTCATGGAAAGGATGGCGGAGGGAAAAGCACTGCGCCAACGCGTGCCGCGAACTACCCACGCCAAGTGGGTTCCCCCGGCCGATCGTCCCGACCCAATTGATCTACTGAAGAATGTGGACCGAGGAAGATTGCCGGAGCTCCTACCGATTCGATACGGCAGGATGCGGAAGTCGCCGTTTGCGTTTTTTCGTGGTGCGGGGGCCTTAATGGCGGCGGATCTCGCCGTAACACCGAAGACCGGAATTCGCGTTCAGGCGTGCGGCGATTGCCACGTCAGCAATTTTGGCGGTTTCGCTTCGCCGGAACGGCGGCTCGTTTTCGACATCAACGACTTCGACGAAACCTTGCCCGCGCCATGGGAATGGGATGTGAAACGGCTGGCCACAAGTATCGTGCTCGCGGGCCGGAAGATCGGAGCACGAGAACAATACTGTTTGGATGCAGCACGCGTGGCAGTCGGAAGTTATCGCGAGCATATGCACGAATACACGGGACTACGCGCACTCGATGTTTGGTACTCGCGACTCGATGCCGAGCTCCTCATCGAGAAAGCGAAAACCCCGACAGGGAGGAAGTACTGGGAACGGGTTGAGGCTAAAGCAAAATTTCAGACAGCGGAACATATATTCCCCAAAATAACGGCTGTCGTGAACGGCCAGCCACACATCATTGACAATCCACCGCTTGTCTATCATCCACGCCAGATGAGAAGGCTCGGAAAACGAGTGAGAGAAATGTTTCACCGCTATCGGTTGACGCTGCCGGAAGAGCGGCGCATCCTTCTCAACCGATATCATATTGTTGATGTCGCGCGAAAAGTGGTTGGAGTTGGCAGCGTCGGGACGCGTTGCGCGGTCGTTTTGCTGATGGCGGGTCCGAACGACCCGCTGTTCCTGCAATTCAAGGAAGCCCTCGTTTCCGTGCTTGAACCATACCAAGGCAGGAGTCGGTATGCCAACCACGGCGAACGAGTCGGCACCGGGCAACGGATGCTGCAATCGGCCAGCGATATTTTCCTCGGGTGGACGCACGACGACGAAGGACACGATTATTATTTCCGGCAGCTACGCGACATGAAGATGAAGATCGATGTGGAGAACATGTCAAAACAGGACTGGATCGAATACATCGAGCTTTGTGGGTGGTCGCTGGCGCGGGCGCATGCACGGACGGGAGATGCGGCGCGGATTGCAGGCTACCTCGGAAAAAGGGACAGGTTCGATCAGGCGATAGTTAAATTCGCGGTCAATTACGCCGATCAGACCGAGCGCGACTACGCAGTTTTCGTTAAAGCCATCCGCACTCAACGCCTTTCAGCTCGCACCAATGGCGGAGATTCCAAAAGCTAATGATAGCGGGGGCTGGCAGTCCCTATATCGAGACCGAACATTGACTTCTGGGTTTTTTGAGGTGAGGACAAGCGCGCGGCGCGAACTTCTTGCAACGTCGTGGAGCACCGAATCTATCCGGAAGGAGATCGAGGCTCAAGTCATAGGTGGCGAGCGCATTTCCACATGTGTTGAGATGCCCTTCAGTGCGAGTCAAAGTGCGTCTCGCAAAGGGATCGCTCCAGACAACGGATCATCGCAGATAAGGGGTCCCGTAGTCTTACTTCGTCCTGCAGCGGCAAATTGGGAGTAGAGGTGGCCGGGTGAATAATATCCTAAAACAAGCCGTATCGCTTTCGCTTCTCGCGAAGTGCGTTGCCGCAGTTGTCGGAATCCTCTTTATTCAAATCACGTTTCACGTGCTCGAACAAACACTGCCTCGGCGCTTTGGCCGAGCAGATGCGCGCTATAAGGTCCGCAAGTTCGTTGTTTTTTCTGGATATCTTTCGATTCTCCTTTTTATCGCCATCCTCTTTGAAGATCGCTTGGGCCGACTCAGCTTTGCCCTCAGTGTCGTCGGCGCGGGTGTAGCAGTAGCCCTGCAGGACGTGGTGGCTAGCATTGCCGGCGCTTTCTCCATTGGTTTTTCAAAACTTTACTCCGTGGGAGATAGAGTTCAGATTGGCGATACTCGGGGTGATGTGATCGACATCGGGCTCCTGCGAACCATCTTACTGGAAACGGGAAACTGGGTCAGTAGGGACTTGTATAACGGCCGGATCGCTCGCATCCCCAACAGCACCGTCTTGAAAGGGTCCGTTTTCAACTACTCACAAGGATTCCAGTTTATCTGGGACGAGATTAAAGTGCGGTTTACTACCACCAGCGATTGCCAGCTCGCTCGGGAGATGCTTTTGCGGGTAGCCAAAGACTCGATTGGCGAATACCTGGTCGAGGCGCAGACCTCCTGGAAAGCGATGAGTGATAATTATCGAAGTGCAAACCCTCCGCTGGAACCTACTATCGCACTCGTCGTAAATGCCGGATCGTTGGAATTCACCGTCAGCTACGTGGTCGACTACGTGAAACGAACCGCCCTGAAAGATCAGTTATTCACGAAAATCCTAGAGGAAGTCGCGAATAGCAACAGGCGAGTCGAATGGGCATCGTCGCCAGTTATTCTCATGAGCCAGCCGTCGACTCCGGACGCGATCGAAGTGTACCCGTCATCTTCAACTCATGGCGCTGAGCACGTGGGAGATTCCCATTAATGCCGTTTGGCTCGCCGCTTCTCCCACGTGCGCCTTCGAGCTGGACGTATTGCATGCAAACCGGACTATAAGGAGTTAGTCAATAAGATTGTCGAAGACTGGTTTTCGGAGAGAGCGACAATTGAGAATAGCCGGCTGAAGGACTCTTTGGAATAGCAAGGGAGAGGAGATTCCTGCAATCATCGGACTCGATCAGGTGCGGTGAGCCAATGGAAGTTGGCCGATGAGATTCGAAATTACGGGGGCTTCGCCGCCAATGCCGGCACAGCGATATTACTGTGGATTTCAGCTGGACTATGCTTCAATAATTTGATAGCCGCCGTTCTGGGTTTTGAAACGGACTTGGAAAATTGAGCGTCCTGTCCATCTGCGATGAAAATCTAGCCAGTCCTTTTCAAAGAAAACAAACCAGCCGTCATCCATGCTCTTGGGTACGAGCCCACGTTTTATTTTCGCGAATTCCGCCTTTGTGAAAATTCGCTGTAATGGGGCATGAACTCTCTTGACGCGCGTGGCCGTTGTTACCTGGGAGGGACACTGTCAGGTGACTGTCAAGATGCGGACGCAGTTAGGCTTTGGACAATCAGCGAAAAGACCGGCCATATCCGGAATGTTGGCCAAATGCTTCACCAGGCAGGGACCTATTTGATGAAGCGAAACAGGCTTCTCGTGGAAACGAAGGTGCCCGTAATCAAGGTGATGTCACGCCAGTCTCGCAAAGGAAGAGCCATGAATTTCATAAATCTATCGACTGCAGCATTGAGCGCCGTCTTGGTCCTCGGGTCGAGCAAGGCCTTCAACCTGGCGAGTTACGACGACGTAAAGGCACACGCGGCTGCAATTTACGACCGCATTCGTGGAATCGGCGGCGCCGTCATGCCTCCTCCCCCGACGCGCGGCGAAGGCCCATGGCCGCAGTCGCGCATCGAGTTGTTCGCGAAGTGGATGGCCGATGGCTACCAGCCGTAGACGGTTCAGGTGCGGGGAGTGTGAGGCAGCAAGAAAGGAACACGTCAATGGCGAATCAGCCCGTTGAACTCAAGTTTGTCGTGACGAACACTCTCATCGTCGGGGATATAAACCGCTCGGTGGCGTTTTATCGCGATGTGCTCGGCGCCACGGTACTGCGCGAGGGTGAGCCCACGTTTCTGCGCCTCGCCAACATTTGGATCACGATAAACGGCGGCGGCGGGGGGACCGACGACAAACCCGAAGTGATCGCTGCGCCACCGCGCGATCCGAATCTACTGAACAACTTTCTGAACCTTCGCGTTGCGGACATCCGCCGCTGCCACGAGGTTTGGTCTTCGCGCGGAGCGAAATTCATCACCGAGCCCAAGGTGCACGCGACAGAAATCCGCTGCTACATGCGCGATCCAGACGGCTACCTTATTGAAGTGGGACAAACGACTATGACCGCGGGACCGCTGGACTTGTACGCGTGAGAAAATGCACTTCGCCGATCGCCCCTTGGCAGCAGCACATGTTTGTTGGAGTGAACTCCTAAATTGAGCTCGTATTCCGCCTTTCCCGTGAGTCCGATTGGTTCTAGGTTTTTCAGATATAATTCGCGAACGTGTCGCGTCCTGCCAAGCAGAGCTGGAAGAGGTTGCCATGAAGACAATCAGGTTCATCTCGCGAAGCGCGAACATCGACGGAGCAAAGATCCACTACAGCATTGGCGGTTCGGGACCGGCGGTGATTCTCCTGCACGGATTTGCAGAAACCTCCAAAATGTGGGCTCCGATCCTGCCGACCCTTGCCGCGAAATTTACAGTCGTCGCGCCAGACCTTCCGGGAATTGGAGATTCCTCAATTCCGAGTGGCGGAATAGATATGAAGCGTGCGGCAATTAAAATCCACGATTTTGTTCATTCGGTAGGCATTGGGCAAGCACGAATCGGCGGACACGACATCGGCCTGATGGTGGCATACGCGTATGCGGCGCAGTTTCCATCCGAGACCGAAAAACTGGTGGTGATGGACGCGTTTCTTCCAGGCGTTCAGGGTTGGGAGCCGATTTATAATTCTCCGAACTACTGGCACTTTCGGTTCAACGGGCAGACGGCGGAAGCCCTGGTCAGAGGACGCGAGAGAACCTACTTCGCCTATTTCTGGGATGGGCTCGCGGCCGACAAGAATCGGTCACTTCCGAAGGCGGACCGGAATGCATATATCGTAGCTTATTCCCGGCCGAAGCGGATGCGCGCGTCCTGGGAATATTTTGTTTCCTGGCCGCAGGCCGCCAAAGATTTTGCCGAGATGTCACAAACGAAGTTAACCATGCCAGTTCTCTCGATCGGAGGCGACAAGTCGTTGGGAGAAGCGCTCGCGGCCCAAATGAAACTAGTCGCTACGGATGTAACGGTCGTCATCGTGAAAAACTCGGGCCACTGGATACTTGAGGAACAGCCGAAGCAGACAACTGAAGCGCTCGTAAGCTTTCTGTGACGCTCACGCCGGGCCCAAGTTCAAAGACGGCGACGGAGAATCTAATGGTATGGGCAAATCTAGTCCTGTAGTCTGGAGCCGCTTCGGAAAGCAGGCGCGTCCTGGAGTGAAACCCTATTTTGAGACAGTTCTTGTCGGCAGACCTCCTGCCTGGTGAGCAGGTGTGCGCCTGTGTTCAGAACGCGAGCGTTACCATGAGTTGCGAGCTCGAAGACCGATGAAAAACCTCGACAACCACCCTCAATCGGTTGCCTAGACTCTAGCGGTTCCGCCCATTCCGGCTTAAAGTAGAGTGTGATCTGGGCTGAAGTTGACGCCTTAAATCGCTTGGGGGTAGTCGTAATTCGCACTTACACTCCCTGCAGAAACGGCAGAAGATGGTTGACCTTCCGGCTGATGCGGTCTGAGCTCACGTCGTGTCGGAAGCAGGAATGGGGTAGCCGAATCTAATAGCGCAAATAAGGAAGATTCATGGCGAAGGCAGTACAGTCTCCCGCAGAAGTCCAATCGCCGGGCGGACCGGCGAAGGAAGAGGTAGGTCTATTTTCCATCGAGTCTGTACTGAAGCTGCAAAAACTGATTTTTGCTGGCTCTCCTTTATCCGAAGTTCTGATGCACATTGCTCAGTTGGTTGAATCGCAAGCCGAAGGCATGTCTTGCACAATATGGCTTCCCGACGAGGACGGAAAGGAGCTTCATTGCGCAGCTGCACCCAGCCTCCCTGGATTCATCGATCAAGCAGGGACCATGCTTGTTGGTCCGAAAGGCGGATCTTGCGGCACAGCGATTTATCGAAAGGAACCCGTGTATGTAACCGACGTCCTGACCGATCCCGCATGGGACCTCTATCGCGACCGCCTGTTGCCATATGGAATTCGTTCCGTTTGGTCCCGCCCGTTGTTCACGAGCGAAGGCAAGGCCCTCGGCACTTTTTCCATCAATTATCGTGAACCACGCAACCCTGGTGCCAGCGACCTGCAATTGATTGAGAATGCCAGCCACATCACCGGGATCGCCATTGAGCGGCACATGAACGAAGACGCTTTGCGGCGTGAACGCGACAGGCTTCATCTGCTGCTCGAAATTACGAACAGCATGACGTC